>Ga0209322_10000088_pt1 | contig 44394 bp, 38 predicted proteins | sample Rifsed19ft1_FD_184013 | JGI IMG/M metagenome (GOLD analysis project Ga0209322, IMG submission 184013) | Soil microbial communities from Rifle, Colorado, USA - sediment 19ft 1 (version 2) | ecosystem: Environmental > Terrestrial > Deep subsurface > Rock core/Sediment | place: Rifle, Colorado... | reverse complement strand
AATACGCAAATCTTTTTGAAGCAACAGATCTATAATCTTTTTTCCGATTAGTGGATTACCATGACAGCTAATCTCAACTACATCCTCGCCCGTGTACGAATTAGGAGACCTGAAAACCGTTAAAAGAACATCGTCGATGAAATCATTTTGCCCAGCAACTATTTTTCCATAATGAACAGTATGTGAATTTACGTCTGCGATTCGGGCTTTACCCTTGAAAATAGAGTCTGCAACAGATATCGCTTTAGTTCCGCTTATTCTGATAATTGAAATTGCTCCGATTCCAGTCGGGGTTGCAATTGCAGCTATAGTGTCTTCTAATAAAGGATGAATCATTTTTTAAAAATTGGATGACAAAAGTAAATAAATTAAATGCTTTTAACAATTCATTTTGATGTACTGTGTGATAAGTTAAACTGATCCAGTTCAGTACTTTTAGATGCCTGATCCCAAATTTGACGTGCTGGAAAAATGGCATCGAAGAAAGTTATTTTTGTCTTAGATTTGTCTATACGGCACAATTTTTGTCAATTACACACAACCTGGATAAGACAGTATCATTAGATAATTATTTATATTATAATTGGTTACGGGAATATTTATCAACGGTATAATATTTGATAATAATTAATCATAAAACAATAAAAAGGAGGAAAATATGTCAATAATTAGATGGAATCCAGCAAGAGAATTGCTAAATATGGAACGGGAGTTTAATAAATTGTTTAACAGTTTCGGCAAAAGACTCAGCATTGGAGAATTGGATTCCTTGGACGAATACGAAAATGCCATATGGATGCCGCTTGCAGATATAAAGGAAGACAAAAACAATTATTTTGTCATGCTCGATCTTCCCGGAATTTCTAAAGATGAGGTAAAGGTGGCGTACAATAATGGTCAATTATCAGTCAGCGGTGAAAGAAAGCAGGAAAAAGAGACTATGGATTCGAAGTTTCAGAGAGTTGAACGAGTTTTTGGCCGATACTATAGATCATTTACTCTTCCTCAAAAAGTTAAAGAAGATAAAATCGAGGCAGAGTTTAAAGATGGACAACTTAAGATAACCGTTCCCAAAGCAGAAGAAGCAAAGCCAAAAGAGCTTGAGATAAAAATCAAGTAAGAGCAATTTTGCTAGAATTTAGTAAATTCTTTTTGAAAAGGGTAACTGCATCATTAGTTACCCTTTTTCGTGTGAAGCATATTAAATAAGAAAAGAATTTGATATAATTAAGAGAAAAAGAAAAAATTTTTATAAGAAAGATTATTTACAATGTCATTCAACTTTAGCAAGCTAACAGTTAAGGCCCAAGAGATTGTACAAAACTCTCTTGAGATAGCACAAAATTATAACAACCAGGTGTTAGAACCGGAACATATTCTCGCGGCATTGATACAGGAATCCGGAAATATTGCCGATACGATTCTGCAAAAAACCGGTGGAAATGTTAAACGCTTAAAAGTATTCGTGAATGAGATACTTGAGAAACTTCCAAAGGTGAGCGGTTCAGGAATTGGCAATCAGCAAATGTCGACAAGCACAGCCAAGCTTTTTGATGCCGCTGCTGAGGAAGCAAGAAATATAAAAGACGAGTATGTTTCAACCGAACACCTACTTCTTGCATTGTCATCATCTCAAGATAAAGCCGGACAACTTTTAAGAGATAACGGAATTTCTCGCGAAACGATTCTTGCAGCTCTCAAAGACGTACGCGGCACTCAAAGAGTAACATCTCAAAATCCGGAAGACACTTATCAAGCATTAAAAAAATTTGGACGCAACCTTAACGAATTAGTTAAGGCAGGAAAATCTGATCCTGTAATTGGTAGAGACGAGGAGATAAGAAGAGTCCTTCAAGTACTTTCCAGAAGGACAAAAAATAATCCTGTACTAATAGGTGAACCCGGGGTGGGCAAAACAGCCATTGCCGAAGGTATTGCTCATCGTATAGTTGCGGGAGATGTCCCGGAAAATTTGAAATCCAAAAATATTGTTGCGTTGGATATGGGTGCTTTAGTAGCGGGCACACAGTTTCGAGGGCAGTTTGAAGAAAGAATGAATGCAGTTATTAAAGAAGTTCAGGAATCGAACGGAGAAATTATTTTATTCATAGATGAACTTCACACTTTGGTTGGTGCTGGATCTGCACAAGGATCAGTTGATGCAGCAAATATTTTGAAGCCAGCATTGGCTCGCGGTGAGCTTCACTGCATTGGGGCGACTACTTTAAACGAGTATAAAAAACACATCGAGAAAGATGCCGCTCTTGAAAGAAGATTTCAACCTGTTTTAGTGAGCGAACCATCTGAAGAAGATACAATTTCTATTTTGCGTGGTTTGAAGGAGCGTTACGAAGTTCATCACGGAGTTAGAATAACCGATGGAGCAATCGTTGCCGCCGCGCAGCTTTCAAACAGATATATCTCAGACAGATTTCTTCCTGACAAAGCGATTGATCTTATTGATGAAGCAGCTTCAAAATTAAGAATCGAAATTGATTCCATGCCCGAAGAGCTTGATGGAGTCGAACGGAAAATAAAGCAGCTTGAAATCGAACGCGAGGCACTAAAACGCGAAAAGGATGATGCTTCTACAAAGAGACTTGAGGAGCTAAATAAAGAACTTAGTGAGCTTAACGAGGAAGGGAACAAATTAAAACTGCACTGGTCTTTGGAAAAAGAAAAAATTCAAGCGATAAGAAAAATGAAAAGCGAGATTGAGAGCACCAAAACACTTGCAGAAAAGTATGAGCGCGAAGGGAACCTTGGAAAGGTTGCAGAATTGCGTTATGGAAAAATTGCTAGCCTCGAAAAACAGCTTCAACAAGAAACCAAAGCGTTAACCGATATTCAAAAAGAAAAAAAAATGCTTAAGGAAGAAGTTGATGCTGAAGATATTGCTGAAGTAGTCTCTAAGTGGACAGGAATTCCTGTAAACAAAATGCTTGAGAGCGAAAGAGCGAAATTATTAAGACTTGAAGACGAGCTTCATAAAAGAATTGTTGGACAAGAAGAAGCGGTTTCTGCAGTTGCAAATGCAATCAGAAGATCAAGAACAGGCATGCAGGATTACAACAGACCAATTGGTTCATTTATTTTTATGGGAACAACAGGTGTTGGAAAAACTGAGCTGGCTCGTGCTCTTGCAGAATTTTTATTCGACGATGAACACGCAATGATTAGAATTGACATGTCAGAATACATGGAAAAGTTTTCCACCTCGCGATTAATTGGCGCTCCTCCAGGATATGTTGGTTACGAGGAGGGAGGTCAGCTTACAGAAGCAGTTCGCAGAAGACCATATTCGGTTGTACTGCTTGATGAAATTGAAAAAGCGCATCCAGATGTGTTTAACATTTTGCTTCAGGTTTTAGATGATGGAAGATTAACAGATAACCAGGGAAGGACAGTAAATTTCAAAAACACAATTGTTATCATGACTTCAAACATTGGTTCACATATCATCCAAGACAAATTTGAGGCGCTTGATGAAAATGATATTGAAGCAATTATGGGGGAATTGCGTCAGCAAATGCACGAACTTTTAAGAAGAACAATCCGTCCCGAATTCTTAAACCGGATTGATGAAATTGTTCTCTTCAAGCCGCTTGTTAAATCTGAAATTAGAAAGATTGTTGATATACAGCTTGAGCGAGTTCAACGTATGCTGAAGGATAAAGAAATCACGCTTGAAGTTTCTGATGAAGCAAAGGACTGGCTTGCACAGCTTGGTTATGATGTAACTTATGGTGCCCGTCCTCTAAAAAGAGTAATTCAAAAATATCTCATCAATCCTTTATCACAAGAGCTGCTTGCCGGTAACTTTGTTGATGGTGATGTGGTCAAAGTAAGTGTTGGCGAAAGAGTTGGGCTGGTGTTTGTAAAATAAATCTTTCCACAGATATGCCAGATTTAGAATTACTTATTTCTACGTAAAAAATCTGGCATATCTAAGACAGAAAACTAATCTATAAACATTGCGCCTCGTATTTCCCGAAGAATGGTAATTTCTTCTCTTTTTACCCAAAATCCACTTAAGAACTTCTGTGAAAATAGACTTTTCGAAAAAACCAATTGATTTTTTTAGAAATAAGGACAGCTAAGGTTTGATTTAGCAGTAAATTAAAGTTAAAACCCTGATAATAATGGGCATAATTATTGGAGATTATTTCTGGAAATAAATAAGGAACTCAGATAAATGAATACAGGACAAATGCTCCTGTCGTTAGGAGCATTAATTTTTTTGTCAACTATAGTCCTTCGCTTTAATCGTGCGGTATTAACTAGTGATGAAGTTATGTACAATTCTAAGTTTAATGTTCTCGCTGCTTCATTATGCACTTCGCTGATTGAAGAAGCGAGAGGAAAGGCCTTTGACCAGGAAACCGATAGCGCAGCGGTAACTAAAGTTGATCAACTTTCAACTACTCTTGGTCCCGATTTCGGAGAAACTTATGAGACTTTCAATGACTTCGATGATTTCAATGGTTTTGTAAAAGTTGATTCAACAATGCCGTCTGCTGTTTTTTATGTAACAAGCAAAGTCACTTACGTCGAAGCGAATAACATTCTTAATATTTTAACAAAAAGATCCTGGCATAAGATGATAACAGTGACAGTAATGAGCTCATCAATGAAAGATCCTGTTCAAATGTCATCCACATTTAGCTATTGGTATTTTAGGTAGGTACGCATATGGGAACAAACGTAATACTTGACATAATGGGCTCGATGATTATTGGCGGCATTCTAATGATAACTTTATTTAGAGTTTCAGATCGCGCCACTGAGAGAACATATAACAACTCTGGAGATCTTACTAATCAACAAAATATTGCAGCAGTAGTAAGAACTTTGGAATATGATTTCAGAAAAATAGGTTACTGTGCCGATTGGACACAAATACCTAACCCCTCCAAATCAATTATCTTTGCAAAATCAGATGGAATAAAATTTTTAACCGATGTTGATAGGGATGGGAAAGTTGATACAATGTACTACTACATCGGTCCCGCGTCGGAATTGATCTATACAGCTAATCCGAGGGACAGATTTTTGTATCGCGTTGTAAATAATGAAAAACCCTTCAAGGTGAATCTTGGAGTTACACAATTCGACCTTGTTTACTTCAATGTTGATAAGGAAATTATCCCCGTACCTATTTCTGTTCTGGGGGAGATTTATACTATCCAGATAAGCGTGGCGGTTGAGGATATTGAAGCTTATGATCAGAAATACTCACAAGTATTTTGGCGGCAAATTAGATTAGTAGCAAAAAATTTAAAGAATAGATGAGGTTTTATTTATGGTAGGAAAAGCAACTTTGTTTGTTGTGGCTGGATTTAGTTTGATTTTTCTTGTCGTTGAGTATAATATGGGAAACGTTTCAACCCGCGCAGTATCAAACTTTACTGATTACTATTTGGAAAATTATGCTCATGAAGCTGCGGTCAGCGGAGCGAATCTTGCAGCAAATGAAATATTCATGGATCAGAAATGGACTAAGGGATTTAGCGACTTAGATTTTAAAGATACAAAAGTAAATGTAAGTGTTGACATTATTGATGCCTTTAAAAACACCAGGAAAATTACTTCCACTGCTGAATATCAAGGCGTGATGCAGACTGTCGAGGTAACACTTGTACCAAGCAAATTCTCAAAGTTTGCTTATTACTCGGTAAGCGAAGGGAGCAACATATATTGGACTTCAAAGGATACTGTTTGGGGACCTTTTCACACTCAAGATAAATTTAAAATTGATGGCAGCCCAGTCTTTTTTGGAAAGGTAACAACCCTTAAAGGTTATTCAAAAACCGGTTCATCAAAACCAAAATTTTATGGTGGGTATGAAAGCGGGATTAATTTGCCGTTTCCGGCTGATGGTATAACTAATGTTGCGGCTGAAGCTAGCGGTGGTGGAAATACAATTACCGGAAAGGATACGGTCTATGTTACGTTCGCATCCGATTCTATAAAAATAAAATACTCCTTTAAGGGAATAGAGACAAGCTACCTTGCCTCATCTTTTTCGCCTAACGGAGTGATTTTTATTAAGAATGCCAAAACAGTGAGAACAAAAGGTACGGTAAAAGGGCGATATACTTTGGCTTCAGATAAGGGGGACATTTATCTCGACGATGATATTGTTTATAATACTGATCCACTAATAAATCCAAATTCAACAGATATTCTTGGAATTATCTCAAAGAATGATGTTTTTATAACTGATAATGCTGCTAATAATAAAAATATTAATATTGATGCCAGCATTTATTGTGAAAGCGGGAGCTTTGGTGCTGAGAATTATAGCAAAAGACCGGTAAGCGGGACCATAAGTTTGCTTGGCGGAATAATTCAAAGCACCCGTGGTGCCGTGGGCACATTCAGCGGTACGAAAATAAAATCTGGTTTTAACAAAAGCTATATGTATGATGAGAGACTGCTTCTTACTTATCCGCCAGCATTTCCAGGCACGGGTAGTTTTGAGATAGTTTCCTGGTACGAATAATCATAAACAAATATTTTGATTTAATAATCCGACAATATAGTGGTTGTCGGATTTTTTATTTTAAACCATTCATGAAACCATCTTTACCGTACAATTGTTATTTTTGCTGATAGTAGATTTAATCCAATTTTATTATGTATTCAATTTTCGAATCTGAAATTATAATTCGTCCTGATGATATTGATATGAATGATCATGTTCATAACACCAAATATTTAGATTATGTGCTTGCGGCAAGATATGATCAAATGCAAAAGGATTACAAAATGTCGATGAGCGAATTTCACAAATTAGATTACAATTGGATCGTCAGTGCAACACATATAGAATATAAAAGAGCATTGAAACTCGGTGATAAAATAATTGTAAAGACACAAATAGATTCTGTAAGTGGGGCACAATCCAAAATTAATTTTTGGATAGTTAAAAAAGATAGCGGAAAAACTGCCGCTGATGGTTATTTACTTTATACAATGATTTCAAAAAAAACTGGAAAACCGGTTAGAATTCCCGACGAAATTATAAACAAATACTCTGTTTGAATTTTTTTTATATGTTTGTGCAAAATACTCCGGAGAACAAATAATGCAAAACTTTTTCAATCAAATTTACTTAGGAAACAACGTTACTGCCTATTTAACTGCACTTGGAATATTTATAATCGGCATATTATTGATAAAAATATTTAACAGAGTTGTGCTGAAGCAATTAAAAAAATGGGCAGAGCAAACGGAAACAACCCTTGATGATTTTTTAGTTAGAGGAATTGAGAAAACGATTGTTCCACTGCTATATTTTCTTTCGCTTTATCTTGCGGTTAAATCATTAAATCTTGATAAAAAATTCGAAAAATATTTTGATTTTGCATCCGTAATTATTTTCACATTTTTTGTCCTTCGTACCCTCTCGTCGGTTATTATATATTCTTTAAAAGCCATTGTTAAAAAACAGGGGGCAGACGAGCATAAACAGAAACAATTTAAGGGAATATCCACAATAATTTCTTTTGTGATTTGGAGCTTGGGCTTTGTTTTTGTGTTGGATAATCTCGGTTTCAAAGTCTCAGCGGTAATTGCAGGTCTTGGAATCGGCGGCATTGCAATTGCCTTAGCGGCTCAAGCTATCTTGGGTGACTTGTTCAATTATTTCGTTATTCTTTTTGACCGCCCATTTGAAATTGGGGATTTTATTATAGTCGCAGATAAGCGGGGCACTATTGAGCATTTAGGAATAAAGTCAACACGAATTCGATCTTTGAGCGGTGAGCAGTTAATTATTTCTAATACCGATTTAACGAACTCAAGGGTTCATAATTATAAAAGACTTGAAAAACGCAGAGTTGTTTTCAAACTGGGAGTTGTCTATCAAACAAGTGCCGAGCGATTAAAGGAAATTCCCGGGATTGTGAAAAACATTATTATGAGCGAACAGAAAGCTGAATTTAACCGCGGGCATTTTTCAACTTACGGCGATTTCAGCTTAATCTTTGAGTTTGTGTATTTCGTTCTCGATCAGGATTACACTCAGTTTATGGATTTACAGCAGAGAATCAACCTCAAAATTTATGAGGAGTTTGAGAAGCGGGGAATAGATTTTGCTTATCCAACGCAAACCATTTATCTAAACAAGAAAGATAACATTAGCTAAAAATTTAAGGTGTTTTGGAATTCCTTGGAAACAAATGTTGTTAATGTCTTTGGTTATCAACAGACGCTAAAACATTTCAAGGAAGAATAACAATTGAAAACTTATCAGTTCAAAGCAAAACAATTTTTACCAATTACGATTAACGAAGCATGGGATTTTTTTTCTAATCCGAATAATCTACCGAAAATCACACCGCCGTGGTTAAACTTTGAAGTCACGACACAGCTTGAGAGTAGAATGTATGCGGGAATGATAATCACATATTTAGTCAGACCGATACTCAACATTCCCGCCACATGGGTAACCGAAATTACACAGGTTCATGTGCCAAATTTTTTTGTTGACGAACAAAAATTTGGTCCTTACAAACTTTGGCACCATCAGCATGTTTTTAGAGAAGCCAAGAATGGAATTGAAATGGAAGATATTGTAAATTATGCTGTGCCCTTGGGTTTTATTGGAAGGTTGGCGAATAACTTAATCATTTCTAAAAAGATCAAATCTATTTTTGAATATAGAACGGAAATTCTCAATAAAATGTTTGTGGAGAAATGAGGGGCTGAGAGAATTTATCCTTACTTACTTTTTGGTTCCAACCCTTCGTTTCCTGTATCCAAAACTAACTTCCAACTTCCGAATTGATCTTTTTTCCAAATAGAAACATAAGTTCCATTTCCTATGATGGATTTTCCTTCCGGATCCAGTGCCCTGAATTCATAAATCCCATAAGTGTAACCAAGTTCACCAGATTGTGCAATGTCAGCATACAATGGTTTCCATGTAAGCGTGTACCCGGAATCCAGTCTGGAGAAAAATCTTTCTTTAATAATTTCTTTGCCGATAATTGGAAAGTTATTTGAACGCAAAAGCACACCATCATCAGAAAGGTATGAAAGGAATGCCTCATTAACTCCCCGTGCTTCCGAGAGTTTTGAGAATTGGGCATCGACGTTTAGAAGTTCTTGTTTTCGCTCATCCAAATTAAGATTTGGAGCACTCTCTTGTGCATGCAAAGGCATCGCCAAAAGTAATATAATGGTTATAGCAAAAGATTTCATTTCATTTTCTCCTTAAATATTGTTGTTAGTTATCTAAATAACGGCAGCACATCCGCTAACCATGAATGGACAGGCAGCATTGCTTTGAAATGTCTAAAACAATAATCAATAACAGTTTTTGGTTTTAGCTGATTGATATCTTTGCTCTCGTAGAAACAATATAGTCCGTTGTGAAGCAGAAGTTCGGCGTGCGGGAAATCCAAATCAAATCCCTTTGGAAGTCTCTTGAAGTGTTTTCCCCCAATTTTATATCCGAGCTTTGTAACTTTTTTAATTGCTTTGGTAATTTGTTCGCTCGCTTTCTTATCGGTTAAAGCTTCTCGATATGTTTTTATCATGTTATCTGTAAACACGTAAGTCCCCCCGCCAAGGAAAAAATATTTTGGTTCTATGTGGAAATAAAACCCGGAACTTTCGAGCTTCTTATCATCGCCTTCCCAAAAGATAATTCCAAGATTGGTTTTATAAGGCAATTTATCCTTACTAAAGCGAACATCTCTATGCAAACGAAAGATTGACTTATCTATTTTTGGTATTGCGATAATATTTGGCCTGATACTTTGCAGTTTTTCACCCATTTCAACAACGAACTCTTGAGCTGGTTCTAAAAACATAGCTTTATATTCATCCCGATGTTCTTCAAACCATTCTTTATTATTGTTGCGGTAAAGCTTGCTTAAGAAATCTGCCGCACACTTGGGAAAATTGTTCTTCATATTTGGAATTTCGGATTTGTTATAAAATAGAGAGTTTTCACTAATAAATCTAAGCCGTCAGATGTAAATTAGAAAATGAAAATATTAATTAAAAAGCGGATTGATCTGCACAACAACGTGTTTTACCTTTTTGAAAACTTATTCAAACAAGCGTTATATTTGTACGCAATAGAAATTCAAAGGCAAATAAAATAAAAAATGATTTAATAAAAATCAGTGGTATAGTATTTTTCGTTTCGGTTTTTGGCTGCAGCCTCAAAAGCGGCGATGAAAACAATATCAAATACTCGATGAAAAAGTTTGAGAGAATATTTACGAATACTGACACCACAGTTAAGAATTATTCAAAAGTATTTTTCGAATACCCGAAAATAACAAAAGCTGCAAATCAACAGATAAAGGACAGCATCGCATCGTATGTTAAAGGAATATTTCTCAACAACTATTTCGGAAAGGCAAAATCATTCGATGAAATGGCCGATAGTTTATTTAAAGATTTTAAAAACTTTCAGAAAGAATTTAGAGATTCTCCTCAATCATGGGAGATAGAGAGCGCAACATCTGTTATCTATAATAAAAATTCAATTGTGTCGCTTCAATCCAATACTTATTCTTACCTTGGCGGTGCTCATCCAAATGAATTGGTTCTGTATGCCAATTTTAATTCGGGTAATGGAAAGAGAATTAATCTCTCTGGTCTATTCAAAGATGAAGATAAACATGAACTTAACAGCAGAGCAGAAAAGATTTTTAGAAAAGAGAAAGCGATTAGTCCCTCAACAAATTTTGAGGAAGCTGGTTTTTGGTTTAAAGATAACAAGTTTGTTCTCAATGAAAATTTCGGAATAAAAGATGACGGGCTTGTGTTTTATTTCAACTCTTATGAAATAGCACCATATTCAATAGGACCAACAGAAATTTTTATTCCTTATAATGAAATAAAAAATTTAATTAAAGAAGGCGGATTGCTTTTTGAAGCAGCTTCACGCGAAAACTAAAATCTCCTAATTCATTTTAAGGTGGCAGAATCATGAATATAAAAGAAAAACCATTACTTGTCGCTCTACTTGTGCTGCTGATCATTAATCGGGGCACACTTTCGCAGACGATTGAGAAGGAAAATATATCGAGTGCAGAAAAAATTATCGGGCTTGATTTTACAGATGCTGAAAGAGACTCGATGTTAGGATTTCTTACCGAACAAGTGAGTAATTATAAAAAGATTAGGGATGTCGAGCTAAACAATAATATTCTCCCGGCAATTGTATTTAACCCGATTCCTATAGGGTTTAATTTTCCAAAAAATAAAAAACCGCCTCACTTTAGCGATTATTCTTACACTAAAATCCCGAATGATAAAACTGATCTTGCATTTTATTCTATTGGAGAACTCGCAGAACTTATACGTACAAAAAAAATTACCTCGACCGAACTAACAAAATTATGTATTCAACGTTTCAAAAAGTATGATCCAATTTTGCATTGCGTAATCACAATTACAGAGGAACGCGCGCTCAAACAAGCAAAACTTATGGACGAAGAAATTAAAGCAGGAATGTATCGCGGTATTCTTCATGGAATTCCATTTGGTGTCAAGGATCTTCTTGCAACAAAAGATTATAAAACAACCTGGGGATCGGTTCCGTTTAAAGATCAGATGATTGATGAAGATGCCACAGTAATTAAAAAACTTGAAGAAGCAGGCGCCGTTCTCGTTTCAAAACTTACAATGGGCGAACTTGCTTGGGGAGATGTTTGGTTCGGTGGGAAGACTCGCAATCCATGGGATACTGCGAATGGATCAAGCGGTTCTTCTGCGGGTCCGGCTTCTGCTGTTTCTGCAGGATTAATTCCTTTTGCAATTGGTACAGAAACTTGGGGCTCAATAGTTTCGCCATCAACTGTTTGTGGTGTTACGGGATTGAGACCAACTTACGGACGGGTAAGCCGAACAGGCGCAATGGCGCTTAGCTGGTCAATGGATAAAATTGGCCCAATCTGCCGAACAGCCGAAGATCTTGCAATCGTATTCAACACAATTATTGGTTCAGATGGAACTGATCAAACTCTTTACGATGCTTCTTTTACATACGATCAAAATATTGATTTTAAAGATTTGAAGATCGGATATCTAAAAAATGATTTTGACAAGCAGTACGATTTTCATGATAATGATTCGGTAACACTTAAAAAATTAAGAGAACTTGGCGTAAAATTAATTCCTATTGAACTTCCGAAACTTCCAATAAATGATTTATCAATTATTCTATCAGCAGAAGCGGCAGCCGCATTTGACCAGCTTACCAGAAACAACGAAGATGATTTGATGGTTCGACAGATAAAGAATGCTTGGCCAAATTCTTTTCGTGCATCTCGGTTTATCCCGGCGGTTGAATATATTAATGCTAATAGAATTCGTTTCATGCTGATTCAAGAAATGCAAAAGCTGATGGAGAAAGTTGATCTTTACATTGCACCATCATGGGAGGGAGATAATCTTCTTCTGACAAACCTGACTGGTCACCCGTGCGTTGTTCTTCCAACCGGATTTTTAGAAAAGGGCACACCGACCAGCATTAGTTTCATTGGAAGATTGTTTGATGAAGGAAAGCTAATCGCATTTGCAAAGGCATATCAAGATGCAAGCGGGTTTCATAAGCAGCATCCTCCGATGTTTAAGTTAGAATAATTTTAGAACAGTCCTGTTTCTTGTGTTTAAGTCAATAAAGAGCATTTACGTTAGGTTTTTTGAAAGAATTAATTAGGTTAAACGAAGTATTCTCCATATCTTTGTTCCCCGGTATAAGCCGGACAATTTATTTATTAATTTTTTTTAGAGGTTCTTTAGTGAGTACTAAATTATTTGTGGGATCGCTTCCCTGGTCAGTTGATGACAACGCATTGCAAACAGTTTTTCAGCCACACGGTGAGGTTGTTTCAGCCAAAGTTGTTACAGATCGTGAAACCGGCAGATCTAGAGGTTTCGGATTCGTTGAAATGGAAGACTCCACATCAGCAAACAATGCTATTAAAGCATTGAATAATTCGGAATTGAATGGTAGAAATATCGTAGTTAATGAAGCTAAACCGCGTAGTTAAGATATAGAATTAGATCTTTCCGATAAGGCGTCTTTTATAAGACGCCTTTTTTGTTTTAAATGCATGATAGAATTATTTTTCAGTATAGTTTTTTAGGAGATTATTATGGCAGAAAAAAAAGTTGAAGTTGCTGGAATAATGGGACCAATCTGGGCAATAGGATGGTTGTTTACTCTTGGTTTTTTAAAGCTTGCATTTTGGAAGGGATTCCTGGCGATATTGCTTTGGCCGTATTATTTGGGAGAATATTTTAGCAAGTACGTTAACTAAATTTTAAGTCCCGCTCAGAAATATTATCAGTAAAATGAAAACAAGTAAGAATTTTGTTTATAGTCCCCAGGGATTAGGAAGCCGGAGTGGCTCCTAATCCCTGAAGTCATAATGGGCAATTATTTACTATTACGACATTTGCCGTTATCTAATTAAAACCATCTTTTTTATTTGTACAAAATTCCCTGCTTGTAATTGATAAAAATATACAGAGCTCGATAACCCTTCAGAGGTAAATTCAATCTCATAATTACCGGCAGGTTTGAAATCGTCAATAAGAGTTACCACTTCATTCCCCAGGACATCATACACCCGTAACGTTTGATGAGCGTCAACAGGCAATTGCCAGCTTATTTTTGTACTCGGGTTGAAAGGATTGGGATAGTTCTGATTAAGGGAGAAAGTTAGCGGAGCTTTTACGTCAATTTGGATTTCATGGGAATATTTAAACGTTCCATTATAATCTATTTGTTTCAGTCGATAAGCATACGTACCCGATTGAATTTTAGAATCTAAAAAAGAATAAAGTTGCTGTTCAGTTGAATTGCCAACGCCATTTACAAATCCTAAAGTTGAGTAATCCGTATTACCAAATTTTCTCTCAATTTCAAATCCTTTATTGTTTGTTTCGGAAGCAGTGCTCCATCCTAACAAAACAGAGCCCTCGCTTACTTGAGCATTAAAATTAACTAGTTCGACCGGTAACGGGGCAAATGACCATGAAGTAGAAACACGAATTCCGTCTAATTGAGCATTATAAGCATTGCTGCCTTGGCGTAGCGAAACTGCATTAACAATTATATCGGAGCCTGATGTATCGGGAACAGTTGCATTTGGTGTAGCTGGTTCTCCTGCAGTTAAAGAAGGATTTATAAATAAATGAATAAGGTCATTGCCTGTTCCTACAACATATTCATATTTTAATACTACCAAATACGTTTCAGTTAAAGTACGTGCTGTTGTATCCCAATCAATAAGGGATGTACTTCCTTTGCTCATTCCAAAGTTAAATCCTCCGGTGCCGTTATCTCTAATAAAAACTCTACCTCGTAAAATGGCAGCAACAGGATCTTCTCTGAAATGGAAGAAATAATCCGGCGTGGGGCCAACCGAAGCAACTTTAACAAGAAAAGAACAATAAACGTTTGAAACGCTGTCAATGTTGAAGGTAGCAGTCACATCCTCGCGTGACCCGGATCCACCAATAAGATCGACAGAGTTTCCAATATTAGATGATGCATAACCAGGATAGGATAAACTTCCTGAAACAATCAAGCTAACATTTGATCCAGCTGCACTGTGAGCAACCCAGCCGTGGGTATTTAAAGTATCGCCGGCAGGGTAATCGAAGTTCTCTTCAAAGTTAAGCTGCGGAAATGATGCACTGCTTAATAAGAATAAGCAGGAAAGCAAAAATAATGAGTACATTATTTTTTTCATGGAACCTCCTTTAAGTTGTTTATTTGTTAGGTTTTATTGGATTATTTAGCCAATATCATTTTATTTGATATTACTTTGCCCTCAGCATTTAATACAACAAAATAAACTCCGCTTGAAAGACCACTGGCGTCAAAGGCATAGGAATAGACTCCTATTGACTGAATATCATCAACAATGATCTCCACTAGCTTCCCTAAAATATTAAAGACTTTTAAAGAAACAAAACCTGAATGCTTAATTGAATATTTTATGGTTGTTGTCGGATTAAAAGGATTAGGATAATTTTGAAATAGAAAATAATCATATTCTTGGGCTATATCATCTTTAACACTGACAAGAGGATCTTCGGGAAATGTCATAGTAACAGCATTAGCAAATTTTATCCAATTCGTTTTAGAATCTCTGAGTTTGGGAAATGCTTGCTCAATATGTAAAAATCTACCTGAAGTCGAAGGGGGATTTAGATTACACGGATTAACACTTCCATTTATTAACCTTCCCTGCGTATTTGTTGTTGCTATTAATCTATCCCATGTAAGATCAATATGGGCAATTTTAAAAGTTAAAGAATTATCTAAACCAAAAAGATTTTCTTTCAGAAGTGATAAATAATCAACACTTGATGGAATTAATCTTGTTCCATTACTCATAATTAAATCAGGATCACCACTTTGCTTTGAAAAACCATGTGGTTGGATCACAATTAAATTTTCAATTAGCTGTAAAAGAGCTTCTGTAGTTTTCTGAAAAGTACCATTGACAACATGAGCCTGATCCGACTGCCGGTAACTTTGGGATGTACTGCTACAGGCTGTCGTTGTCCCGGAACAGGGAGTAAAAAAAGAACTATTGCATCTGTGTGTACCACTTATGAATAAGGCCCTTGCACCTGAGGTTTTAAAGATAATGAGAGACTCTTTTCCTGTATTACTATCATATAAAGGATGAGGAGCCTGAATAATTAATCTTTGTCGCATTGCTTTCGGATTGAAAATAAATGTGCCCCAGAAATTTGTAGAGGCAGAATTCTTTTCTAGGATAACGTAATCCTTACTTGCCGAATCTGATGTATCAGAAAATTTCACAATTTGATAACCAAAAGATGGGGCGGTTAAATCTGCCGATATATAATTCCCAGAAACGATATCTTCTATAACTTGAGCCCAATTATCTAATACTGAATCTGGGAGAGGTTGATATTCATTAGAAGAGCTTGAATGAGGAATATTGCTTAAATAACTATTAATATAATCCTCCAAGTTTCCCGAAGTAACCATTTGAGAGTAACTGCCAATTGTCAATAATAAAAATAGAATCAACGCTTTATTCATAATTTTTTTTCTTTCGAATGAGTAGTATTAAACCGAACGACGCAATTATTGAGAGTGCGATTGGAATCTTTTCCGTTTTTCGATTACTAAAAATTAGACCACCTGAAACAACAGTCGGATCAAGTGAAATCTGATTTTCTATGGCAAGGCTTTTAATATTTAATAAATTTATAAATGGTATTTCTCTTTCTGATAGACGCGCAATAATTCCGCGATTCTCATGATTACAACTTTTATATTCTCTATGAAAACCATTCGGAATATTTGATGAGTGAGCACAAGAACCCAAACTTGTCTGGTTACCACCGATATTAATTAGGATATCAATTTCACCACCTAAAAGGATTTCGACCTTTTTCTCTATACTTTCTTTAAGAGAAGGAGGGTAATATAGACTAACATTATAATTTGATGCAGTGGTTTTGAGGATTTGAAATCCATCATCACTTAAACCACCACCATTGTCATCTTCTGCACCAACCGTAACAAGCGAAGATTTATATTTAAGATTGCTGCTTTTTATTAAATAGTTTTCAATGTCCAGCCATGTTGCCCCCGGCTGATTAGCGCCAAACATTGAAGCGCCAAGTGAACTAAAAATAATTGCCTTAGAATTCAAAGTTTGGATAGCCGCTAAACATGAAATAGATAAGGAGGGAAATGATCCCGACAAAATTATACCCACCGTTTTAGTTGAATCAATATTAGAATTGGTTAAATATTTTATAAGCAGCGCTGCAAACTCGGGATTTGCTGATAGTTCCTTTGCTTCCAATGAGCCGAAAGTTGTAGTGATGTTGGTGTATTCATCTCCAATTAGAAAATTATATTTTGTGTCAGATCGAATATCATTTGATATTTTCTTTTCTTTCTTCATTTGACCCACATCATTAAACCATCTTTCCGTTAAGGAAATAGCTTCAGACATTTGAGCGCAGTCTTTTCTTATTTCAATCTTGGTAAAATATTTGTCAACAGCGTATAGTAATAGCAAAGCAAATGAAAAAACCAGCACAAGTTTGAATTCATATTTTATTTTTAAATGAAGCATCAGTTAAAAAACAATAGTATTAAATAGACTAAAATTGTAACCATGCCTAAAGCAGCAAGAGTTGGTACAGCTTTTTGGCGAACCATTTCATTGGCAACTAATCCAGGAATTATGTACCCAATCGACTGAAGATCAACTTGAATTCCAATTGCCGGCTGAAGTTTAAATTCAAATAAAAGTTTAAAAAGAAATCCAAGAATCAACGCAATCAATAATTTTCTTCTACCGTAAACAATCAACCATCTTGATAAAAATAGAATTATCAACCATACTACTATAGTAATTAAAACAGTTACGGCTATTTTTCCAGGTTGATGAATAAACAAAGCAAAGTAAGCCGGGGCAATAACTCCGCCTGGCGAAACACCAACAATTTCATAGAACAAAAATCCAATAACGAGACCAATAAAAAATGATTCAACTATCATATTAGATTTTTACGAAAGCATTCTGTCTCATCAAATTAATTATGAGCTGCCCACCTCCCGCAATATTTCCTAATCCAACGAATATAGAATTGGGACCAGCAATTTCGTTTAAATACATAAGCGAAAGTTTTATTTTGCTTTTGTCCCAGAAATATATTTTCCGGGCGCTAATTCCGTTTCGAATTAATTCTAATTTAACTCTCGGCGTATGATTGCCCATGAGAATTACTTTATTTAATTTATTAATTGTGCTTATCCAAGCTGTAAATGCAAGAGAACGAAGCGGGCGATCAGATCTTGAATTAAAGATTATATTTAATTCTTTAGATTCATGCAACTTACTTTCCCAATAATTCAAGAAATCTTTAGCTGATGAAACATCGTTTACAGCAAATCCATTTAAGAATCTTATGTTTTTACCATTAATATTAAATTCGTACAACAATTTTTCGGAATTATTAATTTTTTCTTCAATGGCTTTTGCAATTGTTTTTCCCTCAATACTTGCCGATTTGAATACAGCAAAAGCAATTTTAACATTGGATTCAATAACACCAAAGGGTAAATTAATATCGCTTAAATTGACCGAATCATCAGAAATAATCACAGATGAGTTTTTTAACCTAGCTGTGGTTTCGATTTCATGTAAATATTTTTTTTCATCCGTTACAACAATTGAATTGGAAGGAATAGCGCCGCAAATGGCCTTAACTTGCTCTTCTTCATTACCCATTTGTTCGCGATGATCGTCCCTTATGTTTGTAATAATGTAAATATGAGGTTTGAAAATTCTGCTTTCCAATTTTTGCAACTCTGGAAATATAGACATGCATTCAAGCACAAGGCACTCTGCAGAATACTTCGATGCTAAACGTATTAATTTGAATTGCTCTTGTATACGGGCAGGAGATTTCCTTTTAATAATTTTTTGGGAACCGTCGGGATAAATTATAGTTGGAATGATCCCGGTTATTTTGGCAAATGTTTTTTTATCTGCCGCTTTTAATGCTGTGGCAATATAAGTTGTCACGCTCGATTTTCCTCTAGTTCCATTAACAAGAATTCTAAGTGGTATTCGTTTTGTGCAGTAACCTAAATTGACAGATTCAACAATCAATAGAAAAAAAAATATCAGCACTAATATCAAAAATATTGTCATGGTTGTTGTTTCTTTTTCAACAATTAATTCTGTTTATAAAAAGCCTGTTAATAACCTATTGCTATTCCGCCTCTCCTCGGATCAGCGGAGCCATAATAAATCCTTGTAACAGGATCAACAGTTATTAGTTGTGCGCCTCCAAAAAAAAGATCAAAATCTCCGAGCACTTGAACATTATGTCCTTTACTTTTCAAATCACTAATTACTTGTTTGGGAATTCTGCTTTCGACGTATAAATAATCGTCGAACTTCTGACAAAAAAACCGTGGTACGTAATTCGCTTCAGTTGCATTCATACCAAAGTCAATTACATTAACTATCATTTGAACGACAGTAGCTATTATTCTTGATGCGCCTGGCGAACCAACAGCCATAAATGTTTTTTGATCTTTCAGAATAATAGTCGGAGCGATAGAACTGCGAGGTTGTTTATTCGGTTCTTTAAGATTAATTGATGAAGCAGAAGAAAAATTAGCCATACCATTGTTAAATAAGACTCCAGCCGAGGTAAAGCCCGATCCGAAAAATGTTCCCAGGGTTTGAGTTAGAGATACTGTATTACCATCTTTATCAATTACACAAAGATGAGTAGTATGGCCGCCATCATAATCTAAAATCCTTTCCTTTTCCTTTATTAATGAATCCGATTGTTCATTGAAGCTTTCTGGTTTTCCCGCTTTTGTTTTTCTGTATTCTATTGGTTCCAAAGAATTTTTGTTTATGTCTTCATACCTAGAGTGAGCATATTCTTTTGAAATTAACCCGGCAATGGGAACATAACCGAATTTAGGATCTTCAATAAAAGCGCTTCTATCTGCATATACTCGTCTTAAGACTTCAGCAATTAAGTTGAGTGTTTCTCCGCTCGAACCGTAGTGCCCCATTTTCTTTAAATCTTCATTCTCAAGAATATTTAATGCCTCCACAATCGATGCCCCGGATTGAGGCTCGTGAGCCGAAATAACTTGGTATTCTCTATAACTGCCGAAAGTAGGTTCTGTAACAACTGCCTCATAATTCTTAAAATCATCTGGCGTTATCAAGCCGCCTGCTGCCGTAATTTCGGCTGTTATTGTTTCCGCAATTTCTCCTGAATAGAAACCATCTTTTCCCTTTTCGGAAATTATTTTTAATGTTTTTGATAAATCTTTTTGGACTAAAATATCGCCCTCCATTAATGGAAAGCCATCAGGTAAATAAACCGAGGTAGTTAGAGGATATTTTTGCAATATTTCAATGTTGTCAAGTATAATTCCGGAAAGTGTTACATCAAGAGGAAAACCTTCCTCGGCATATTTGATTGCCGGCGCCATTACGGTGGAAAGCGGAAGTGTGCCGTAATTTTGCAATGCGGTAGTCAATCCAGCAACGGTACCGGGAACTAAAATTGCCTTTACGGTTCTGTTATCCGTTTTACTGTTATAAATTAATTTATCAACCTGTGAAGAAGCTCTTTGATAATAATTTATATAAACAGGTTTATTTTCTGATGCTAAGTAAATTAATATTCCCCCTCCGCCGCCCAAGCCCGAGCCATCTGGTTCAACAACACCGATTACGAACGCTGCAGCAACTGCGGCATCAACAGCATTTCCTCCCATTTTCAATATTTCCAATGCAGCATTTGAAGCTAACGGATGTGCTGTTGCAACCATTCCATTTTTTCCGCTGATGATTTCAGGCTGTCTCTTTTGGCTAAATATAAAACCAGAACTAAAGAGAAAAATTAGAAAGAAGACTAGTAATTTTATTTTATAGGTTTTCATTCAATCAGCAATAAAAATTATTTAAACAATTGATTTATCGGTTCAGAAGCCTGGGCGATTTTATCAATAAGTTTTATAGGCGTTTTTGTCTTAGCTGATATTTTGCTGAAAAATTTATCCTCATCACCCTGGCTGACAACAATCATGTAGCTTGATGATTCAGCCACAAGCTTATTAAAATCATCAGATTGATTTCCTCTTCTTGCATTTCCGCCAATATGAAGCATCACAATCTGTATTTTTTTCTTTTTAGCGGAATTAATTAATTCTTTTACACGTTTCATTTCATCTTCCCTGCTTATTCCTGCGGCACCCAATCCCTTTGAACTAAAGCCGGGAACAATCACTAATGTTTTAATTCCCTCCAGGTTTGATTCCTTTGCCAAGTTCGCAGTTTTATATTCTAGTTTTAATTTTTTGAATAACATTCCGGCTAAAACGATATCGGCACTTTGCCCTGCTGAGGAAATTAAAACTGGTTGTTGATATTTTGGCGTCTGCGCATTTGATTCGAAAGTGCTAACGCCAGCTATAAAAAGCACTATTAATATTTTTATAATAAGTTTCATAACATTTCCTGAGATTATCGTAATTAAATTAATTGGGGTATTCACTTCTGTCCAGTTTCAGAATTAGTCATAATTTCCTGACCTATGATATGATCATGTCTTAAAGCTTGTTCTATTTTTGTATGCTTTGGGGGGTAAAATTCAGTAAACATATTTTCAAATCCTATATGATATTCTGGTAATTTTATAATCGCAAAAACATAGAATTACTGGTCAGTTGTGAATACCCCAGTTTAAATTATTACCTTAAATAGGCATTCACTCCATCTTTAACTAAATCATTATACGAAGGAATATTTTCAAATTCTATTTTTTTATCAGCGGAATACTCATTATAAGATTCTAAGATTGTTTTGATACCTTGAATATGTCTACCGACCCGCAATGATAAAGGTTCACCCGAAAGTTCATAAGATATTCTGAAAGATTTTGTTTTAACCGCTCTTTCGTATTGATCATCTTTGCCACTGATGATAAGATTGGAATTTGTTTTTCCTCTCAATCTGCCTTGTATCGGATTGCTTGTCTCCATTAGAAACGGATATGCAGCAGTGCCATCTCCCCACTCCCTGTGACTTAATCCTCTAAAGTTTTTAGGAGAAATTTCCAAAGCATATTGAAGATTCTCAAACTCCAAATTTAACACTGCGGAGGCGCCAATATCTCTGCATTTTTCGTGAACAATAATTGCATTAATTATTGGTGTTTCCGGTGAAGCTTCATGAAGATCAATAGCAACATTTACCTTTTCTCTTTTTATCAATTCCACAATGGCAAATCCAACCTCTTCGGTAAACGTTCCGTTGCTTCTGCCCGGATAGGATCTGTTTAAATTTCTTGTTTCAAAACCGGATAACTGCTGCCCTGATGGATAATGTGAATAAACAAGGGGATCGGGCCACTGATCTAATGGATTAGAAACCCTTGAACCGTAACGGAACTGCCTGTTACCTGATTTAGTTTTTAAGGTAAAAAATTGAGGAGTACCTTCCATCGGGTCTGTGCACGTAAAACCGCTGCTGCATGCTTGCGGTATTATTATAAATTTTCCTTCTTTGGGAATTATATTTTCAATAAGAACTAATGCAGCTATAAATCCTGCTGTTTCATTTGGATGTGTACCTCCCAAAACCAAAACTGTAGCACCAGAATTACCACTGTCGAAAAAATAAATTTTTGTATCGCCGGGTGTACCTTTTAAATTCGGGCAATATTCTGAAAGGCTCATTGTTTTTGACAAAGTATTTTTTGGATAAAGCTTTTCCGTAATTTTCATTGCAGAAAATTTAATCGCAGATATTGAATCTAATATTAAAACTACGACTATGATTATTACGGCTATGACTTGATGTCTTTTCATCATTTACTTTAATTGTAAAATTCTTAAGAGAAACGGAATTAAAAGCATAGCCAAAGCTATCTGCTTTTTCCAATCTCTTTCGGAAAATAATTCTATCAAAACAATCCAGGTTATTATCAGGACAATGATTATGTAGATCCAATAAAGCATGATTTTAAAATACCCACGTTAAAATATTTCCAATTTCCTTTGAGAAGATAATAATTGAAATTCCTATCGCAAGAGTAAAAGCAATTGGAAAAATACTTTCTTTAAGAATTAAAAAATGATTTTTAACTTTTACAAGCTGACCTGCGTATGCACATAAAAGAGATGGCGGGGGCATCAAATCACCCATTGCCGCCAAAAGAGCTAAAGCCGATGCAATAACAATTTCATTTTTACCGATAAAAACAAAAACAAGAGGGATACCGATTACTGATGCCGAAGCATAAGCAGAACCGAAGAAAGGCATAATTAGAGCTGCTAAATATTTTATACTCTCGGGCATTTCTAAAGCAGTTACCGCAATAAAACCCCTGACACCTGTTAATGTCATTATCTGAATAAACATTCCAACACCAACTAAAATGCTCATCACGGGCAAAGCATCACGAATGGCGCTGCGCATCATATTGTATAAATTAAATTTTTCGCCGGTACCAAATCCAATTAAAGCTCCGATCAAAAAGATTAATGGAATTCCTAAATGCGGCATTAATTCAGGGAAGGTTCTTTCAGCAATCAAAAGTGCAATTGCTATAATTAATGGAATGAATAATTTAATTCCGTACTTTGAATAAACAGGTTTTTCCATTTTAGCAAGAACTTCATGTATATCGAACCTCTTTAAAAATCTATATCGAAAATAAATTGCAGTTAAAATTGCCGATGGAAATGAAGCTAGGAAAAGAGGACCTCCAAAACCAATATAAGGCATATCAACCCCGCCACCGATAATCATGGCTGGAATACTAATTGGCGGAGCGATTTCACCAAATACTGCCGCCATAGCAATTAAAGCTCCTGTTGCTTTTGGAGGAATTCCCATTGCTAAAAGCGCAGGGACAACAAGGGCCCCTGTTGTAAGAATACATGCCGAGGACAGCCCGGTCAGCATTCCGGGAAACATTATGAAAAGAGTTATTATTATCATTAAAAGCAGGGGTAAACGGTAAAGATATTTTATCATTCCATAACTGATCGTTCTAAGCGCACCTGTTGCATCGACAACTTTCATAAAAATCATTGCAGTTGAGATTATTAAAATTGCCTCTAAAAAACCGAAACTCCCTTCAACTAAATGCCGGACGGGAAATCCTTCTCCTCCGGTTAGAGCCCCGGTAATTGCCGCAAGCATTAGTGATACACCGGCAGGCAGTTTTAGCAGGAAAACGCTCAAAGCAAATGTTGCGAGCATTACAATAAGTATCAGAAGTTCAATGCTCAATTAGAATCCGACTTTAAGAGAGATAGAATGAACAGCGCCTAAACGATCGAGGTCGGCGAAAGCATAATCAACTCCAATTACAAATGATTGAGGCACTTCCCAGTTCAAGCCAAAACCTAAGCTGAGTTTTCTTACATCATCATTAAAATAATAACCGGATCGAAGCGCAATTAAATTCTGCCACCTATATTCAATTCCAACCGAAGCATTTTCAGGGCCATCGTTTGGATGATTCCCATCAATTCCAATCTTAATGCTATGAGATTGATCATACATCATAACATCACCTGTACCCATTAAATCCCAGCCAATGCCAACACGAAAATTTACGGGAAGTTCCCATGATTCAGTTTTTAGATTACTTGCAATGCCAACATTAGTTGCATTATTTGGATTCGGGTCATAAGTCTTTTGTAAGTCTCTTCCGTCAAGAGTCATAGTAGTGCCGAAATTTGTGAGAGCCATACCGACCTTAATTCCCTTATACCCGGTTTTTAAGTTTGTACCAATATCCACAGCTAAAGCTGATGCAGTTTCATTATAAATATTTTGTGTGATGTACTTGAACGAAATACCAAATGAGAAAAAATCGACTAAGCGCGCTGAATATGTAAGACCTACCATTACATCAGAAGCATCAAAAAAATCACCTGTTCCCTTTGGCTGCTGCTCAGTTGTAATTTCCATTTCACCCATTGTAAGAATTGTTGCACTTACCCCAAATTTATGATCATCACTTACCGGGAGAACAATACCAAAGTATTGATGTTTTAGATCTACAAACCAATCAGTATAAGAAGCTAAAACTGAAATTGAATTAACTTCCGTTAAACCTGCGGGATTCCAATACATTGAACTTACATCATTTACTAAACCCACACTTGCACCAGCCATTCCTAAAGAGCCTGCTCCAACCCCTATTTTTAAGAATTGTGCTGCAGTGGTTCCGGCCTTATTTGATTCTTGGCCATAGTTAGGAACAAAGGAAAGGATAAAAATAATTATTGTAAAAAATTTCATTTATTTTTTCCTTATTTGATTAAAGCAAATTTACCGCGATGAGTATTCCCAAATGGATCCTCAACAACATAAATATATACTCCAAATGCGAGAGCTTGATTCCAATCTGTTAAAAGATTCCAACTCAGTGATCCTTCACTGCTTTCATGCTCAATTGTCTTAACAAGAGTTCCTGAAACCGTGTAGATATAAATATTACATTCAGGAGGTAAATACATAAATTGAATTTCGCGTACATTTTGAAGCGCTTCATATTTAGAAGTAACTATGTAAGGATTAGGAACAACCCTTATCTGGCTCAAGTCTGCATTCTTAGCGTCAAAAGTTGATTGAGAGAATTCAAAAGTATATTCATCATTAGCTTTTAATGCATTGTAGCTTGTAACATTTATTACTGTTCCCTTACTTGGAGGTCGCTTTAGAGTGTCCAGCTGTGTATTTAGAATTGAAACCTGGTAGGCAAATTCTTTGGCAATTGTAGCCGGGTTTGGAGTTCCTATTGCTGGTGTAGGATCAGGATATGCTACTCTTGTGATAAAAATGTTTTCTCCCTCATCCCATTGACTATTATTATTTGCATCCAAAATTTCAAAACAGACTTTGGTGTCTAAATCAGAATTCCATATTGAGAATGGTACGTTATATTTTGCTATTGAGCCGGTCAATCCCCATGAATAAGCTACACTTCCATCATCGGAAAAACGAATTGAATAGCTGGTGGATTTTGAAGCAGTATCTGCTTGCGGAAACAAAGATGCTGAAACATACCATGAGGTATCGCTGCTAATATTCAGGGGACCATTAACATTTTTTCCATTCCCGTCGGTTATGGATTTTATGCCGCCGATTTTATTATCTGTAGAGACTTTAACTATAAAACCATCTTCAACAGGATGATCAAGATCTGATATTTTCCTGGAATCATAAATAACAGTATTATTTTGATCAAGTCTTGTAACAGTAAATAATGAAGCTGGAGTTCCTTCAAAAGTGATTTTGTACGGTGAGGTTTTTAACGATTTTTCATCGATAATTTCAATATCAATATTTCCTGTGCCTGTACCATTTGTGTGAGAAAAAGTTTTTACATTAGCAGGAATTTTACCGGTAGCAGCAGGTTTAGGTGTAACCGTAACAAAATAATTTACCTGCGGTCCATCTCCTCTCGTACCTTCAAGTGAAAATAATGTTGGAGTTCCCTTATCATAAGAAATTATTGTGTACGAATATGAAATTCCATTCACCACATTTGAATCAACCCAACTATGCTTTAATCCGTTATCGGACCCGAGCCAAATCAGTGGATTTTTGGAATCGGGACCTTTAATATTATCCTGAAGATCAAATTGAGCAACTGGCACATAACCAAAAGTTCTTCCTTGTGAATCCGTAATTTTTGTTCCCCATGTTGTACCGCCATCCTCGCTTCGATAAATTTTATATCCTTCAAAATCAGCCTCATTGGTTGAAGGATCAACAAAATTTTCGGGCGAATCATCCCAATAAAGAGTTACTCTTCTATCACCCGTTATTGCAGAGAGAACGGGGGACGGTGGTGCAATTGGGCCATTAAATTTGGCATCATACAGTTCTTTAGCAGCCCATAAATTGCTGTAATAATCCGCATCGTCATCTCCTGCTACAACAGCCATTGTTAATTTTACTGTATCTCCTGCATTCATATTAAAAGGTCCTGTAGCTGTAAGCCAAACTAAATCTTGCTTGACAGAGAGCAGTGAAACATCGTCAATTCTTTGATCTGAACCATGAAAGAAATTACCAGCTTCAGCAAGAATATTGGGATTCGCAGGATCACTCGTAATTATTGCCCATAATCTTTTATCATCTGTTGGACCAGGATCCGTAAAATAATGAAAGTCGGTAATTCCCATATCGTATGGTGTTCCAAAAAATGCAGTTCCGAACGTAATATCTTCAGTCACACCTAAAGCATTTGGCCGGGTTGCACCGCCGATGTCTCCATCAAAATCTCTATCAGCAATTGAGAAGACATTTGTACCGTCTTCAAAAGTTGAATCCTTTAATAACAGAGTTTCCTCTCCATGATCACTGCAATCGGGATCTTGATAAAATCCAGTGTAACATCCTTTTAAATCTTTCCCGCTTTTATTGATGATCCAAAATTCATAGAACAATGCATCTTCGGCGTAAACTCTTCCATAAGTATAAGCCATTTCATGAATCTCAATCCCGACAACATCTCCCTGCTGGTTGTTAGCATCGTTATATTCCATGTAAATATCTCTGTCGGAAGCAAATTCTCCCGGCACTTGTTCGCCGGTTGCTGGATTTCTTCTGAAAATCCCAGGCCAAAAAGGATTACCTTCAGCATCAACCGGCCAAGTATTTTTTAAATCACTGTGTGCTAAATATGGAGTTTGTCCGTTATATAATAGAACTTCATGAGGAATGGGATCTAATGCCGGATTATAATGCGTTTTACCGAATGCTCCATCCTTTGCAGTGAAGTCCTCATTATCATTATCTGTCCATGCATCAACAACATTACCCTGATTGCCGTTTTTAGAATTATCCTTTATTGCAAAGAAAATTGAAAAATCATCTACTAAACCGGTGAAATGTTCACGCGGGTAACGAATATCAAAAAAGACATCAGTCGGTGCATTCCCTACATCTTCAAATCTTGTATCGCTTACCTGACCATAATTCATAGTTAAATTTTGAAGTTGACCCTTAGTCTGTACTCCGACTGCTTCATCTGCAAAACCAGTAACCTTAAATATTTTTCTGTCTTTTTTCTCCGGTGCATCAGTATCCTGTGCAAATAAAATATTTTCAAAAATTATTATCATCGAAAACAAAAGTAAAAATGAAACAGGAAAAGTTTTTTTCATAAATGAAAACTCCAATTAAAATTCTAAGTAGAATCCAGCGCGAATAGATCTTCTAGGATCAAGATTTGCCGGATTAGCTTGTCTGTCTTTTGGCAAAATTGATGTCGGCCCCTGATCCAATGCCTCTCCAGTGCGTGTCCAAATCAATCTTGTGTTCATAGCATCAAATACATTCTCCACATCTAAATAAACCGTAGCATCAAAAATATCTGTAGGTATTCTTCTCGATAACCGCAAATCAAGATCATAAGTCCATGGTCTTCTTGCACTATTTACCTCAGGAACAATGTTTGTCTCTTCTGCAGCCCTTGAAGTCGGCGTATATGGTAATCCGCTTCCAACAGTAAAAACACTTGTGAGTGAGAATAATTCGAATGGATAAAATCCTAAAAATTGAGGACCGAATTTTTCAGGCAGTCTGACATTTAAGAATGTATTTATTTTATGGCGCTGATCAAAATCAAGATAAAAATTTCTATTAGGCCTTAGGTGAGCACTTTCGGCAGTATATGAATTAAAACCTTCACTCGGGTCCGATTCATTTCCCTGAGCATACATTAAAGAATAGGTAATTCTAAAACTATAAAAATTACTTAATCGCTTGTTAAGAGTTACATCAATGCCCTGCACTCTGCCGAAATCAGCATTTGTGAAAATCGTATAATCCCTTCCCACAAAATAGTAATAGCTTGATATTAGATTTGAAATATCTTTTGAATAAGCTGTTAAATTCAATCCCCAATCCGAGGAGATTTCCTGCTGTAATCCGATTTCAAGCGAAACCGTTTTTTCCGGTTTAAGTGCTGGATTTCCTACTAAGGCATCGTTTACTAATATATCCTTTAGTGCATCGTTTCTATAAATATCATAAAATCGTGGTATCTGGAAAAAATGTCCGTAAGCAAAATAAATTGACGTTTTATCGGATATTGGATGAGCAATACCAATACGCGGACTGATCTGTACGTGCGGAGAAACCGGAATTTTATCTACAGCTTTATATTCAGCCGAACCTGTTGAAGAAGTAATTACTTCAAGAACATTTGAGGGATCGGGATATGCGTCGGCTCGCGGGTTAAAATAGTCTAATCGTACTCCAACTTTTAATATCATAAAGCTGTATTCAACTTTATCTTGAAGATATACGGCAGCCTCGATCGGAGTAAATTTAAAAAATTCGATAGAAGATCTTGGTAACATTCCGATGCGGTGCCTAAAAATCTCATGGTTCTTAAATTCAAAACCGCTTCTTACTTGATGATGATTTGTTACCTGGCTTTCTAAATTTGCTTTCACTAAATATTGTATGCTTTCTGTTTTTCTCCAATAACGCACATCTCCATAACGAAAACTCCCTTCAACGCCGCCTACATATAACCTCGTAAAATAATCACTTGAAATTAAATTACCGGTCGCCGGATCATAAATCACATTGCGGTCCGGAACAATTTCACTTTCAAAATCTCTTATTCTGCCCAATGTAAAATCATAAAATGTATTTTGTGAAAGAACATGCTTAACATTTATGGTTTGCCTGTTTGATAATACTCTATCAATTGGAAATGAACCCGATCTACCTAAGGTATCAAGCCCTGAATTGAACCAGCGCCAATATTTATATGCATGATCATAATCTTGATTAAAATTCTGTGACCAATCGTACGACCCGCGGAGTGTAAAGGTAGATGCAATTGGATATGTAAGCTTTAGCGTTAACGACCTGTATAAGGTATACCCAAATGGCAGAGGACTATTTTCATTTCGGAAACGGCCTGATGCAAAAAACTTGAGATTAGGTATAAACGGAACCGGTCCTGAAAGATTACCTGAAATTGTTCCCAGCATTTTTATTCCCAAATAATCTTGTGTATAAGGGTCATCTAAAACAGATACATAATCATAGGCTGAGCTGCCGTCGGATTTTCTTACCTCATCTTTATAAATCTTTCTGTCAGCTTCAGAAAGAGATTCTAAATCATCTCGATTTAGATTCCAATCTTTTTCATGGTAAGGAGAAGAGTTAAGCATTGGAGACTCGTACAAAATCTTGCCTGAATATTTACCGCCGCCGTCTTTTGTATTAATTGTTATAATACCATCAGCGGCATTTCCATATTCGGCATCAAATGTTCCCAAATGTACCTGAAGCTGCTGAACATTCTCAACTTCTATATCACCGGCTTGACTTCTTAAAAAAGGATTAGTAAGTGGTACGCCATCTACCTGGTAAACAGTGCCGCCTGAGCGCCCACCCCTAACATGAAATTGTCCGTCAGTCCCAACTGTTACACCTGCCTGGAGTCTCAATATTTCATTCACATTCTGAGCACGAAGATCTTCTACAATCATGGGGCCTTCAACTACAATTCGTGTAGAGGTTAGATCTTTTTGAACCACCGGTCTATCTGCAACCACCACAACTTCAGATTTCATTTCAATGGTTGCATTTATTAGATTAGCATTAAGTTCGGTCGTAAGATCAGCATTTATCTTTACATCTTCGAAAATGATAGTTTGATAGCCGATCATTGAAACTTTTACACGATAGGTGCCTGGAAGGATATTATTTATGAAATAGAATCCAGTCGCATCTGAAGCAGCACCATGTGTTGTTCCGAGTACAACAACATTAGCACCAATCAAAGCTTCATTGGCTTCTTTCTCTTTAATAAAACCGTTTAGTTTTCCGGTTTCACCAGCAAAGATTGTCGAGAAGCCGAATATGGCAATTAAAATTATATTTATAAGTGATCGCACGGTTACCCTCAAATTAATATTGAAACACATGCTTCAAATTCCTCGATCAGAATTATTTGAGCATCATCATTTTAACGGTCTTAATTCCCTCTGAAGTTATTAATTTTACAAAGTAAACTCCGCTGGTCACTTTCTTGTTTTCGTTAGTAATTGCATTCCATTCTAATGTATAATTTCCCGCATTCAGTTCTTCATTTATCAAATTTTTAACTATTCTTCCGAGTGCATCATAAATAATTAGTTTAACGCTACCTCTTTGTGCAACACCAAAAATTATTTTTGTAGAAGGATTGAATGGGTTTGGATAATTTTTCAACAATAAATATCTGGACGGTTGAGAGACATCACTTATACCGACTGGAATCATGCTATATGGGATATTTGCGTAAACAACAGATGTAGTATCCTGGTCGTTCAGATTCTCATCTCTAGATTCTCGCCATAAAATATCTATCCCATAAGCGGTCCTTACACGATTAGCAATTGAAACATAACCTCCATCATGATTCGGTCTGCTCACAACAATTCTTGGTGCCCATGTTGCACCCTTATCAATTGAGTAGGTATATACTATTTCGTCTCTTCCAGTAGTATCCTCTGGTACATCTCTTCTATAGGCAACATGAATAACATCATTACTATCAATAACTGCAGAAACACTTAGATAGTTGGCAGTAGATGAATCTAAGATTGCGTTATAATTAGTATTCCATGCATCATTCCATCCTTTTTTCGCCATCACCAAATAACTTAATCTAGGATCAGCACTGGAAATAATATTCAATCCATAAAAAGCATAAATGTTTCCTTCGTCATCAATTGCAGAGGAAACATACCTGTTATGATCTCTATCAATAGTTGTGGTATCGGAAATCCTAAGTTCTCCTAGCCAGGTATTTCCGTCGTATTGATTTGCAAACACTTCTCTTCGGCTTGAAATACCATCTAAGCTATTATCCCAGACAGCAACCATTTTTCCATCAAGTCCAGCAGCCAAGGCAGTACGTCCAACCTCGATAGAAGTACCAAAAGTACCGACAAAGGAAAGAGTATCCGCATTTGCGCTCCAAGTCGAACCGCCATCCGTGCTTTTCACTGCGAAAAGGTATTCATTGCTATTACCCTCACCGTCATTATTATATACGACCCATAAGTTACCATCGGAAGCTACATTTATAGTAGCTTCTTCTCCTCTTACAGATGCTGCCACCGATATTTGAGCAGGTGTTGTCCATGAAGCTCCATTATATTTAGAGTAAAATGTCTGATACTTTTCCGAAGAAGTGTTTCTTTGCTGCCATGTTGCATGAATGTTTCCCAATTCATCTGCAGCTAAAGCAGCTTGTATCGCTCTATCACCGGCATTTGATATAGCGGCCGGAGGAGACCAGATACCAAATGCTTCGTCATAAATAGAATATACTATTTGTCCGCCCGCGGCATTTATATCATTCCACGCAGCCATTAAAAGTCCATCCGGTGTTCTGGCAACTTTTCTTTGATGGAAATAATAGACTGGGGCACTGTTTGGTACATTATCCGCCACAACAATTGTTGTTTGTGCAATTAAATCGATAGTTAAAACTAGAAGAAATGAGCTAAGCAACATTTTCATTTTTGCCTCCGGTTTATGAATTTTAATTGATGAAAAAGAAGAGAATAAAATTATAAAGTCATAGAAATTTTCTTGAATAATAGATAATAACGAACAATTATGGCAACATTTAAGCCAATGAATAATATTTATAATAATGTAAAAAAATAAACAGCCATTATCTCGTTTGAGATTAATTAACCCAACACCATGTCATGTTTCCGCACAGTTAGTGCTTTTGAATTTAATTAAACTTAAATTAAAATACTAAATTTTTTGCATAGGCATTATTTAAATTAATTCAAATAAATTAACTCTAATGAAATCACCCCACATCAGACTAAAAGCACTCGCTTTGGCACTTCTGTTTGCTTTAATTATTGCAGGCATAACATATTACATTGCTAAATCGTTAAATGAATGGCGGGATAACATAGTCGAAACAAACAAGGTTTTAACAAAGATAGTTGTTGAGCAGCTCAATAAGTCGGCTTCACATCTTTTAGATAGTCTTGACAATTCAGGTTTTCTCTTAAATGAATCTTTTACCAAAACAGAAAAAGAAAAACTTGACAATAAACTTAAGCAAATTTCCATGGAAACGTTTGCCAAGATCGAGGGGATCGAAGGCGGCGTTTACCTAATCAGATATGATGAATTTCTGGGATATTCGTATCCGACATCTCCTCCCCCTATTCCTGCTTACGGACCACCGCCCAGATCGTACGAAATGATTAAGCTGCAAATAATGAAAACGATCAATTCAGAAAAACAAATAATTAAACTTCATCAATTCGATCCTGCAATTTTTCCTTTAGCTACAGATGCCTTAATCATCAATGGAAGTGTCTTGGGTGCTGTTTGGACAAGAATTCATATTGAAAGAGAGCTCCCGATTTTAAAATTAAAGGAAATACTCAACATCGCGGCTGCGATTGCTGTTCTGGGCTTAATTATAGCTGTGGTAGTCTCTATCCGGTTAAAGAAAAGAATTGAGCATATCCGGGTCGGACTAGAAAATCTTCAAAAAGATCCATCATATAGATTTAAAGAACTACCTGGAGTTTTTGGTTTTATCGGTATTTCCATAAATAAAATGGTAAAGACCTTGACTGAGGAACATACACACGCACAGCAACTTGAAAAAGAGCTTCATCAGCAGGATAAAATGGCTGTGCTTGGAAAGTTGATAGCAGGGGTTGCTCATGAAGTTAAGACTCCCTTGGCAGTAATTAAAACTAGGATTCAAATGTGGCAGCAATCCTTGAGAAATTCCGAACAGCAATGTGATGTTATATCCCATGAATCTATGAATTTAGTTGTTAAGGAAATTGATAGGTTGTCAAAGCTTATGAAACGCCTGCTGGTTTTTTCAAAACCCATATCAAGCAAACTACATAAGGTTGATCTAAATAGTCTTGTAAGCAGAACACTTTCATTTTTTAAAGATGAAAAAAACTCTGTACGTATTCGCTATGACATTTCGCTTGATAGAAATGTTCCTCTAACATTAGCCGATTCGAATGGTTTGGAGCAAGTTCTAATAAATGTATTAACCAATTCGGTGGAAGCAATGCCCGATGAAGGAAAACTCCTTGTACAAACAAAATACCATCAGAATGAAAATTTAATTGAAATTAATGTGTGCGATACAGGAAAGGGTATTGCTGAAGAAATACAAAATAAAATTTTTGATCCTTTCTATACGACAAAAGAACATGGGATTGGGCTGGGGCTTTCAATCGCTCACGAAATAATTAAAGCGCATAAAGGGGGTATTGAATTTGTGAATGAGGAAGGATGGACGATTTGTAAAATATTTCTTCCGTCAAACGGACTTTCTGGAAAGGAAGTATTATGAAAAACAATAAATTAATTTTAATTGTAGACGATGAATTCTCAATGCGAAAAAACATAGTAGATATTTTAACTAACGAAGGGTTCAGAACTATTGAGGCCGGAGATGGATTAGAAGCAATAGCGAAAGTAAATGAATCTAAGCCCGATGTTGTTTTATTAGATATAAATATGCCCCAAATGGACGGTATGTCCGCTTTAAGGGCAATTAAAAAAGATTACAGCGATCTGCCTATTATTATGTTTACTGTTTATGGAACGAGTGAGAGAGCTATTGAGGCGATGAAAGCCGGTGCTTTCGACTATCTTGAAAAACCATTTGAATTAGATGAACTGCAAATAATTATAAACCGTGCTGTGGACTATTCAGATCTTCTTGGTGAAGTTAAAAAGCTCCGCACACAAGTCTCTAAAATAAATCTTCTAGCAAAAAATGACCAGTTGATTGGGCGCAATACTAAGATGCAAGAAATTTTTAAGACAATTGGCCGAATTGCTCCGACCGATGCTACTGTGTTAATACAAGGAGAAAGCGGTACAGGCAAAGAACTGGTAGCCGATGCTATTCAAAGGCACTCGCTCAGAATAAATATGCCGTACGTTAAAGTTAATTGCGGGGCACTGTCCGAAACTCTTTTGGAAAGTGAAATTTTCGGACATGAAAAAGGTTCGTTCACTGGTGCGGTTTCACAAAGACAAGGACGATTTGAGCTTGCTAATGAAGGAACGATTTTTCTTGATGAAATAAATAATATGCCGCAATCTCTTCAAGTAAGGTTATTGCGAATTCTACAAAACCAGCCCTTTTATCGCGTTGGCGGAGAGAAGTTGTTAAATGTTGATGTAAGAGTAATCGCGGCCACAAATAAAAATATTGAACAAGAAGTTGAGAGCGGCAATTTTAGGAAGGATCTTTTTTATAGATTAAATGTTGTCAGATTGAATATCCCGCCCTTGAGAGAAAGAAAAGATGACATCCCTTTACTTTTTGAATATTTCATGCATAAATATGACTCGACTAATTCTTTAATAGTATCAAATGAAACGATGGAAAAACTTCAAGTCTATTCATGGCCCGGGAATGTGCGTGAGCTTGAAAATACAATACAGGGAGCAGTTGTAATGGCAAGAGAAAAAATTGTATCCATAGAGCAATTGCCGATTAAAAACAATATTGCCTCTGATTTTAATTCATTCGACTCGGCATTAAAAGAAGGAAGGTCTTTTAAAGAAATAGTTGAGAATGTTGAAAAAACACTTTTAATAAAAGCGTTAGAAAAAGCAAATTGGAATAGAACCCAGGCAGCAAAGATATTAAACATTCACCGCCGGCTACTCTATTCGAAAATGAAAGATTATGGAATAGAGTAAAATATTTTTTCACTTTTTTTAACAGACGTTTTTGAATATTAAAAAACATCTGTTGGGTAACGACAACCCCCCTCAACAATTTCTTAAGAAAGATTATCAATGTCCTAAACTCCCGGTCTTAATGTAGCCCACAAACACTGGCCCCAAACAGAAATATTTTTTCTTACATTTTTGACTTACCGAATGATGAACTGCTCAGTTTATTATTTAATCTCCAAGCTGGATTTTTTAATATACATAATTACAGATTTTGGAAGCTACGTTTTGCCGGATATACTATTGCAATAGAATTGTTGTATTTACGCTTTTACACACATGAGGATTTTCAAACACAGCTGCTGCGACGGTTTGTTAGAATTTTGAAGCCAATCAATCTTAGCGTGCAGAAAATCTGTTTGGCAGATCGGTTTTTAATATGGTATTCATGGGTAGTATGATGATAATCTTATTTGCTTTTGGAAACGACATCGCCGCATTCATTTCAGAGGATAAAGCATTAATTATCAATTCTGCAAATTGTCTAAGAATTTTTGAGATAGGATATTTATTTTATGCTTTTAGGATTGCGCTGGTTCAATCATATAACCGAGAAGGAAATACCAAAATTCCAACTATGGGGAAAATGGAAAATGTTTAAGATAAAAAACCTCTATTTGAGTCTCTTAATCACTACAGCAGTTGCATCATCTTTCCACTTCTTCTTACTGCCAAACTCATCCGCCGCCTGAAATATTGCTTTAATTATTGCATCTGAATTAGACTTTTGATTTTGCAAAACAACTTTCTTCAAACGCTCAATTTCAAATTCCTCACCCCTAATATTTTGCCGTTCACAGATTCCATCACTGAAGAGAACAAGAATGCTTCCCACAGGAAGATTAATAAATGAACGGGACAAATCTATCTCCGGAACTGCACCGAAAACAATTCCCGATGTTTCAAGCGCCGTTACTTTGTTATTATGAAAGAGAAGCGGCGCAGGATGTCCCGCGTTTACATAAAACAAATTTCCCTTTTCTTCCATCTCCGCATAAAAAAGAGAAACAAATCTTGTGGAATATGCACTGCGGTAAATTACTGAGTTTAGTTTTTTTAGTGTATGAACCATCTTCATGTGCTTTTCAATTCCCATACGCAACCCGGTAATTACATCACGAGCCATGAGTGCTGCAGGAATTCCATGCCCGCTTGCATCACCTATGCAGAATCCAAACTCTTCACCGCCGGGCTGGAAAAAATCAAAAAGATCTCCGCCCACAAGCTCAGCAGGCTGTGAATATCCAGCAATATCATATCCCGAAGTTTGTGGAGCTTTTAAGGGTAAAAGACTTTTCTGAATCTGCACCGCCTGCTCAAGATCGCTTTTAACAGATTCAGAAAATAAACGGTAGTTAAGCGAAGAACGCACCGCATTAAGACAAAACTCAATCTCTTCACGTATCCAGCCGCTTTTTAGTTCAAACACAAATATCCAGCGGCTGTTAGGACTGGTTACTGTTATTGCAACAGGTATTGCATACTCACCTTCGGACTGCAGATCACCAATACTGAATCCCGGATTATCAAAAATGTATGTCTGAGAGTTCAATATAGATTGGATTGCCTCGGATTTTGTCGGAATATTCTTGGCAGTAGTTACAATGCCTGGTTTTGAAGAGGCATAAATTAATATAAACTCATCACCATTCTGCTCATAGATGCGTCCGTTGCCGAGCCGCAGTTCTTTACCGAACGTTTTTTCTATTTCCTTACCGATTATAAAAAGAAAATCCTTGCCGGATTTTTCCTGTCCGATTTTATTTAACAGCGAATCAAGCTTTCTGTAAAACTCTTTTGGTTCGATCATTCATATCCTTAAAAAATTCAATGCAAAAATAATCATAATTTATCTGGAATTTTTTTATAAAAAATAACAATAGGGGTTTGCGGAAGATTCCTTAAGAGAGTAGATTTTAACCGTGGGTTGATAGTTTTTAAATGAATTTGTTTTTACGCGAGAATGAACCAATACTGGTTACATTAACTACAGATCAGAATTGGACGGAATTAAATGAGTCCCAAAGTAAAACCGGACGTCTTGCTCAAGTCACTAACCCCACTCAATTATCGCCTGAAAAACCGGGCTGCCGGTATTTTTGTTTTTCGCTTCAACATAGTGCGAAACAGCATTCGTCTGCAAATTTCCTTTAAACAATTCTATTTCATCTCCAGACTTTGTTTCAGCATTGAACGAAACCATTAGTGATTTAACCCAATGCTCATTATGAAAATTCTGATCAAAGCAATCGAACACCATCTCAATGTATTTTGCATTGTTAGTGTGCCGGTTTAAATCAATGTCCGAGTAGCAAATCTTTTTTGAAAAAATCAATTCTGTGTTCTTTACAGAATTTATTTTCTGCGGTAAATCAGTCAGGGCATCTTTTGTATCAAGCATTTCAAGTTCGGGATAAAGATGGGTCAAAAATTTGGGTCTGAGAGATTTGGAATCGAGCAAAAGCCAAGCAGACGTTCCTTTGATAATAATTTCATCTTTGCTGTTGAACATAAGCACATCTCGCATTGAGTAAAGCTTATGCTGCTTTTTACCCCATGTTTGAATTTTAATTTCATCCATAAATTTAGGATAGCTTAAGAACTCAAATTTTACCCATGATAAAACCCACAATAAACCTTTGAGATTAAATTCATTGTAGCCAAAACCCCTACGCTCAGCGTCATACGAAGCAGCGTCCTGAAAGTAATCAAATATTCTGTTGACCCGTAATCTATTGTTTGCATCAACATCAAAAGCCGTGGTTTTAAAAGTGTTCTCCCAGATAGGATTCATATTCTTATTAAAATTAAGTTGGGTGGTTTCAAGGGAAATATATTACTGTAATGCAGTTAACATTTTAATAGGGTTTTGCCGATGGAAGCAGAGGTAATAAAATTTAAATATTTATTGAACAAAAAGCAGCCAATCACCAATTCTAAACCAATATTGGATGCCACGTGGTTTTTACTTCCTGCATTTTTTCAATGAAGTATGGCGATTCACATTCGGGATTTGTCCAATCATCTTTTTTATAAAAAATAGTTCTCTTAAGATTATTGCTCGCTAATTTAGAAATTGTTTCAATATATTTTTCTTCTTTACCGCAATACAGAATAGCATTCACTTCCATGTGAGATGCCATGTGGCTAATTAATTCCTCTCTCTTACCTGTTAAAATATTTACCACACCGACAGGAACATCCGATGAATGTAATACTTCAGCAAATGAAATTGAGGTTAAAGGCTCTGTTTCGGAAGCTAAAATAATAACAGTGTTGCCGCCGACAATTGCGGGCGCCATTACCGAAACCAAACCTAATAAGCCCTGCTTCTCCGGAGCTATAATTGAAACTACACCAACGGGTTCAAGATTTGAAAAATTAAAATGAGAGCTTGAGACAGGATTAATGGAACTAAATATCTGCTGGTATTTATCGCTCCATCCCGCATAATAAACTAATCTATCAATTGAAGTGCTTACTTCGGCTTTTGCATTTTTTACTGATTCACCTTGAGTAATTAACTCGGCAATAAATTGTTCTTTTCTTCCTTCAAGCATTTCGGCAATACGATACAAAACCTGCCCTTTATTTAGAGCCGATGTTTTTGCCCAGGAGCTTTGTGCTTTTCGAGCAGCAACAACCGCATTTCTAAAATCTTTACGCGAAGCCAAACACATATTTGCAATCAAATTTCCTTTGCCATTAATTATTGGATAATATCTTCCCGATTCTGTTCGAGGAAATTTACCGCCAATATATAATTTGTACGTTTTGTGTATATCTAATCTGTTCATAGCGTTTAATGAAAAAAATTAATCAAATTTCACATAAGGTTTTAAACCGTGTAAGCCACCCTCTCTGCCATAGCCGCTTTCTTTATACCCACCAAACGGCGAGGTTGGATCAAATTTGTTAAATGTGTTTGCCCAAACTACTCCGGCATTTAGATTTTGAGTCAGATGAAATATCTTCGACCCTTTTTGAGTCCAAACTCCGGCAGATAAACCATACGGTGTATTATTCGCTTTTTCAATCACCTCGTCAATGGTTCTGAATGTTTGAATTACTAAAACCGGTCCGAATATTTCTTCCTGAACAATTCGATGTGATTGAGATACATTTAAAAACAATGTAGGTGCGCACCAATTACCCGTTTTGGGCAAAGTACATTTTGGCTGATAAATTTCAGCGCCTTCCTTTAATCCGATTGCAATATAATTTTGAATTGTCTCCAGCTGCTTTTTAGAATTTATTGCACCAATATCTGTGTTTTTATCCAGCGGATCACCGATTATTAAAGTATCTATTCTGTCTTTCAATTTTCGGATCACCAGATCTGCAGCCGACTCTTGCACAAATAATCTTGACCCGGCACAACACACATGACCTTGATTGAAGAAGATAGCATTAATAATTCCCTCAACAGCTTGATCAATGGCTGCATCCTCAAAAATAATGTTAGCGCCTTTTCCGCCAAGCTCTAATGTTAATTTTTTGTGAGTACCTGCTGTTGCCTTTTGAATATATTTTCCAACTTCTGTTGAACCGGTAAAAGCAATTTTATCAACATCGGGATGATTGACAATGCTCGCACCTGTTTCTCCCGCCCCCGTAATTATATTCACCACTCCCTTAGGCAAACCGCATTGCTGAATAACTTCAGCTAACTTTAAAGCCGTAAGCGGAGTTGTTTCGGCAGGTTTTAATACGACAGTGTTGCCCGTTGCTAAAGCCGGGGCAATTTTCCATGCCGCCATTAACAATGGAAAATTCCAGGGAATTATTTGTCCGGCAACTCCGATAGGTTTGGGATGTCTATTTGGAAAAGCATACGCAAGTTTATCAGCCCAGCCCGCATAATAAAAAAAGTGATTTGCCGCTAAAGGAATATCAATATCTCTTGATTCTCTGATTGGCTTACCTCCGTCTAAGCTTTCAATAACTGCAAATTCACGCGCGCGTTCCTGAATTAACCGGGCAATTCTGAATACATACTTTCCCCGTTCTCTCCCCGAAAGATTTGACCAGCTTTTAAATGCTCTTCGAGCCGCTTTAACAGCAAGATCAACATCTTCAGCGGAAGCTTCCGCAACACCGGCAATTTTTTTATCATTTGAGGGGTTGATGGTATCAACATATTTCCCTTTAACAGGCTTAACAAAATTACCATCAATGTAAAGATCATATTGTTTTTTGATTTGAATATGATCGGTGCTTTCGGGTGCTTCAGAATATTTCCATGAAGCTTTAAACGTTGTATTCGTGGCGTGATTTCTCATAATTAATCTTTTGAAAAATAATTTGGAGATTGATACATACCAGTTTCGGTTTTAACTAATTGCATCAGCAGATCATTGACCAAGCTGCTTGCTCCAAACCGAAAATAATTTTTATTCATCCATTTTTCACCAAGAACCTCATTCAGCATCACCAAATACTGCAGAGCAATTTTAGCGGTTGAAATGCCGCCGGCAGGTTTCATCCCGATCATTTTTCCTGTCTTTATATAAAAATCTTTAATTGCATCGAGCATAACATAAGTTACTTGCATTGTAGCTGCAGGCTGAATTTTACCTGTTGAGGTTTTTATAAAGTTTGCTCCCGCGTGCATTGCAATTTCACTGGCTTTCCTAACATTATCAAGCGTATCTAATTCACCTGTTTCTAATATTACTTTCAGATGAGCTTCGCCGCAAGCTTCTTTAACCGATGCAATTTCATCAAACACATATTGATAATTGCCTGCAAGGAATTGTCCACGCGAAATCACCATATCAATTTCATCAGCACCCTGGTCAACGGCAAACTTTACGTCGTTCAATTTAACTTCTAAATTCGATTGACCGCTTGGAAATGCAGTGGCTACCGATGCGACTTTAATATCGCTGCCCTGAAGCGCTTTTTTTGCTGTGCCGACATAAGCCGGATAAACACAAACCGCCGCAACCGTTGGAACATCTTTTATCGAATCATGAGGATGCATTGCTTTGTAACAAAGCTGCTTGACTTTGCCCGGAGTATCTTTACCTTCAAGAGTAGTTAAATCAACCATGCTTATGGCAAGCTTGAGTCCTGCAGCTTTAGAAGCCTTTTTAATGCTGCGTGAACAAAATCGTTCAATGCGTTCATTTACGCCGGTCGTGTCATACACCGGCAGGTTATTTAAATTTAGAAGCATTTACTTTATTTAGATTTCTATGGCTAAAAATTATGTTATAAAATTTCTAAAACAAAACACGATTAATATAAAAAACCTTTGTTTAGCCGGCTTGCGCAAATCCGCCAGCGGCGTATTAAATATTTTAATCACGTCCTTCAGGGGCTATTGCGCAAGTTTGAAAAGTCATCGCCGATCAGTTGGCTAACGGACGAAACAAACTCAGATTTAGTTCGAATGATTAATCAAAGATTGCCTCATCCCAATAAACCGTTTTGCGAACCGATGAAACTGGGATTCGCATGGTTGAGCACGCAAATCAAATAGGCGCAAATGGATTAGTGGGTGTAAGATATGATACAACGGAACTGATGAGCGGCGTAACGGAAGTGCTGTGCTATGGAACAACTGTCGTTCTTGAAAAATCTTCGGGATAATTTAACACCGGATGCCGGCAGTTAAATTTCAGATATCAGATTCCCAATACTGGATTGATGGATTTTCACTATTGAATATTACCGGTTTGTTTGATTATTTGGCATTGTTACAGGGTTTGAACTCATAACATCAAGATGATTTCGGTGCCGTATAACTATATAATAATTTCCCGGTGGTAACCCAAATCTAAGAGGGCTTACACCATCTAATCCAACCACGTTACCATATTTATTAAGTAAAGCTGCTCTTTTTGCAATCGTTGATGATGATGTAATTCCAGTTCTTAACTCAACCAATACCCAATCAACCATATCCGGATTATTAATGAAAAAGTTATTTGTTACTTTTTCAACGCCGGTATGATTATAGGGCAAGGAATTATACGGCTGTTCATTTGGCAGGAGTGAATTAAGGTTAGTTGTCATTTGACCGCTGCCGGAGTAAGGGCCTTCCAGAAAAACTTTTAGATCAAGATCAAATCCAAAAGTAAACGAAGCTATTCTTGTTTTCCATGGAGCCGAACCGGTTGTTTGTATGTATTCCGATGTATACCAGAAAGTAGCATCATCAATTGGGTCTATTGACATCATACTGTAATCTCCCCAGCGGCTTGCGCTGTGTGTCTGGGAACCCGTACCGCTGATTATAGTTTGTTCCGCAATCGTCATTTGACCGAGAGGATCGCCTTTCATTCTTCCTGTATATCTTATGGAAGGATAAACAGAAGAGCTTGAAACAGAATAACCCAAAGCAATATTCCCGAAACCATCCATTGCAATACTTCCCATCCATCTGTTGTCAGTATCGGGAGCATAAGTTCCTTGCTGAAATATAGACCAGCCGCTTCCGGTATTTCTCAGCTCATACCACCTCACGCCTGCAAGATTGCCTGAACTAGCTACATTTACTGTATGATTTGAAACCAGTGTTTGATAAGTTCCAAAATTTCTATATTGAAGCCGGAATAGTAATCTGGATGATAAAGCGTCAAGACGTCTTGTGGTACCTGGCTGCGGTATGTTATTTCTAGAATTTGTAATACTTCCTGTAAAGCTTGATTTGAAAGGGGAGGTATTCAGAATAGTTGGTCCCGTAATAGTCGAACTTAACGGATTTGACCAGTCGACATTACATTCAAGTATTCGCAAATGATCGCTGGTATAACCCCATGAATTATCATTAAAGTATGCAAGATAATTTGGTGTTCCGGCAGGTGGCGGAGACCCATCAAAATCCGATGGAAGGAGACTCCATGGATCGTCAGATGCAGAAAAATCCCAAAAGATCAACGAGGCATTAGGATTTCCCATTAACATTAAATCTCTTTCAAAAACCATAACACCTGCGCCTGCCCAATTTAAACTGCCGGACGTAAACTGGTTGATAGTTAAATAATAACCATCAGGCCAAACAGCAAATTTTGGATAGTCAGGCATATCATTAAATGAATAACCATACCGGTACCATGAACCTGTAGGATCGCCTGTTTCGGTAATTGCAATTAAAATATAAAAAGGTCCATTAGGATAATTTGGTAAAGCAAATTGTGAAAACAGCCATCGATCGGATAATTCGTCATAAAGCACTATCGGATCTCCATCATTGCTTCCATCCCATGGGTCACCGAATCCATTCCACAGTACACTGTTATTAACAGGTCCCAAAAGCGAGTTTCCCTTTTTATCCCAGATCTGAAAAGAAAGATTGACCATTTGCACGTAATGATTTGGCCCCACATCTCCCTGGGTATCGGGAGGAAGCACACCGTTTCTATTCTCTACACCATCAAAATTTGAAATTGTGGCTGGCACAATTAAACTCGTACCATTAAAATCCTGCACGGTATTGTCGCGTCCAAATTCAACAGGTGTTTTTTTGCTTTCAATTACTTTTCTTATTCCATCTTTATTAGGAATTACTTTGTCTTCCCCAACGATCGCAGCTTCTGGGGGAACATTAATATTCATGTTTCGGAGAGGGATCGTTTTATCAAATGCATAAGGGCGGGCTACAAATTTGGGTGAAATTGACTGAGTCTGAGCATGTAAAATTATTACCTGAAAGGAAAAAAATAGAGAGAAAATAATCATCCTATACACAAACTCATCCTGATTTTTAGTGGAGTAATTCTTTAATATTTAACGGAAATAGAATAAAGATGTCATACATAAATTGTGCCTTCTATTAAATCTTCTATTCTTAATATAAATTTTTCCTTTAATTTAAAATTTGATTCAAAATATTATAATAAAGAATATTAATTCAAAGAAAAGAACTTCCTCATTGCGTTCAAATCTAATTTTTGTCTGATGAACCGTGGGCAGATACTATTTCTTTGGGAGAGAAATCTTCCCCAAACGCATTGAGTTAATTCTGAATAGTGTTTAAGTTTCACCTACAAACATTAAGGAAAACCAACGCAATGAAAACAATCGGACTTATCGGCGGAACAGGCTG
>Ga0209322_10000080_pt1 | contig 45623 bp, 40 predicted proteins | sample Rifsed19ft1_FD_184013 | JGI IMG/M metagenome (GOLD analysis project Ga0209322, IMG submission 184013) | Soil microbial communities from Rifle, Colorado, USA - sediment 19ft 1 (version 2) | ecosystem: Environmental > Terrestrial > Deep subsurface > Rock core/Sediment | place: Rifle, Colorado... | reverse complement strand
GGACTTGCATAATCTGGAAATCGTACCGCTCGACCACACGATGACGAAATTGGCCGCTGACCATGTCATAAAAGAGAAATTGACGATCCATGATGCATACCACTTGGCGGCAGCAACATCCAGAAAAGCAAGGGTCTTTGTAACGAGAGACCAAGAACTATCAAGAAAGGTCGCAAGATACATGAAGGCAACCGTGCCGGAAGAAGCCGAAAGTTAAGTTGCTAACATCATCGAGTCCAGAATGTCCAAAAAACCTATCCACGTTATTCATCGATTACTAAGCGTTTGAGCTTTTGACGGTAGCCGAATGAAACCGCAATGCATGGTCAAGGCGCCGTCATTGGCAGTGTATGGACTAGCTAGCGTTCTTGAATTCTTCGCCTTCTGAGGAGGGCCATTGACAAGAATCCAATGATCAATCCTGTGAGAATCGATTCGATTGGAAATCCTGGGACGGCTAGTAGCGGGAATGCTTGCTGATAGGCGATTGTGTAATCCATTGGTTGGCTCACCGTAATGGGCGGTTCGACTTTGCCGCCAGTTGAATTGTAGAACCCATTCAATTGGAACTGCAAGAAGCCGTTAACGAGTGTTTGGTTCGCTGTTGGATCAATCTGAGCACCTTGGCTGAACCATTCGGTGTATGGACTGGCGATTGAAAGATCGTGAGTGGCGTTGTTAATGTTGAGTTTAATGAATGTGGAGTTGGGCAGACCTGTCACTCGAAATGATAGTTGATATTGGGTTATCCAACTCGCTGTCAAGCTCTTCGGTCCGTTGACTGGCATTGTGAATGTCGTAGTCGTCCCGGTGTAATCTCCACTCCATCCCGCGAAGACCCTTCGCGTTCTGTTGCTGTGATTGATTTCTGGCTGAACCGAAATGGGCAGTTGAGTGCCCGCATCGTACCAACCTGAACCCTGTGGATTCCCGTACGCAGATTGGATTTGCACATAGTATTGAGTCTTCCAAGCTGCTTGCAGTATCGTTGGTGCATTAACGGTGATCGTTTTCGTCGTGTCTTGGCTGCTCGTGCCGTTCCATCCCGTGAAGACTTGCCTGGTGTTGTTCTGTACCATTACTGGTGATTGCACGGCAACGGTTGCCGTTGCGCCTTGATCGTACCAACCAGCTCCAGAAGGTGAACCGACCGATGAAATCACATTGAGGTAGTACTGAGTCTTCCAGTTCGCTTTCAGGGACGTTGGCTTCGTCATGTTGAACGAGAACGTAGTCGAGTTTGAAAACACATCACCCGACCAGTACGTGAATAGCATTCTCGACGCTTGCTCAGTGACATTGCTGGGCGATGTTGCGCTTACGACGATCTGCGAGTTGGCGTCATACCACCCTCCTGGCGTCGTGAGGCCACCGCTTCGATCCACATTCAAGAGATACTGTGTCTTGTAGCGCGCTGTCAGGGACGTGTCAGTGGTCACGTTCATCAGTCTAGGATTCTGCGTGCTGCCGTCCGACCACCCGGCAAACCCTTGTCGGCTCGAATTCGAGGTGAGAACGAAAGGCTCGATCTCAATCGAGACCATCCCGGCAACGACGCTCGTCTTCAATTGCGAACCCGTTGTGTTGTACAATTGGCCGTTAACTTTCACCCAGGCCGTCACATTTCCGCTCGTCACGTTCAATGGAACTGTGATGATCAACGTGGGACCGACGTTGAGCGTGTATGTGGATTGATCGTTTGCTTTGTTCAACTCGTTGAGAACATCGTATGGATCGATCAAAACACGGACCGTATGACTTCCAGGGACAGCGGTCCATTTCAATGCGATTTCAGTGGTCTGTCCCGGATTGAGAGTTACCTGCTGGTTCGCGAAGGGCTGACCATCCAAGTAGATCTGAACTGGAACACTCGTTGCAGAAGCCGTTCCCAGGTTGACAATGACAATATAGATCGTCACGTTCGCATTCGGCTTGATATCGGTTGGCTGAGTGAAAATCTTGCTAACAGCCAAATCTGCAATGGGGCCTAACCTGTTGACGGTTATCTGGTAGGAATCTCCAGCCTGGCTGTTTATCGCGACCATGATGTTGTTCTTCTCGTCTATGAAAATCTGACCTGGATCCCAAGTTGCGTCCGCGAGTCCAGGAATGCTTGGATGTCCATCGATCACCTTGACCTTGTTTTGGAAAGCCTTCTCATCTACATAGGTGATCAGAACCCCCACGTTGGGCAGTCCTTGATCGAACCCGATGTGCGCTCGAACTTCAACCAAGTAATATTGATTCACCGGAGAACTTGTCGAGACCGGTATCTTCACAGCATGTACATTGCTTGACGCGACTTCTGTCGGGTCAATCGTATAGTTGACAACAGCCCCATCATTCGCAACGGCAAGCATGCTCCCATTAATCCACCCCAGCCTAATCTTGCTCCACGCTTCCATATGCGACGGACTAGATCCTGGCGGCTCTCCATTCCACAAACCCTTATCCATCAAAGACCAGTATCCCATGACCGTCTTGCCCGTCTGCGTATTGTACAAATCCGGCAAACCAATCAGATGACCAAACTCGTGAGCATAAACCCCGATCGGGACAGCGCCCGAAGCTTCCATTTCTGGCAGGATAGCAAAGCTGCTGATTGACTTGTCTTTAGTTCTCAGCCAGATTCCAGATAGATAGGCAACAGACCAAACGTCGTCCTTGTTCTTGCTCGATTCCTCACCAACGCCCGTGTGTATAACCACAAAGTAATCGTAATTGCTGAAACGGACGTTTGGGTCTTTGTTAGCTGCCGCAACAGCATCTCGTGCAAGCCACCACGAAGTAGGACTGCCGCTGCAGTCAGCGTCATCTACATTCATGCAATCCCGTCCATAATAGATCATCGACTGATTCATCATATACCATCCCACGACATCACCTTGCAACGATACGGTTCCGTAGGAAATCTCCTTGTAGAAATCGCCCACCGTGCCGAAGAAATCCTGCTTCAATTCAGCCGTACTCTTAGTGGTGTTCATGTCGGCGAACGCAGCCGCAATGACAAGCACCCTCAGGACCCCCGAGACTGGTGAGAGCTGGCTTGTCGATGGCAGCGGAATAGCCGGAAGAGGCATCGTTAAGGAATCTGCAAAATTGGCAACGATCGGACTCGAATTGCCGTGAGTTACAAGCGGCATTGAATAGAGTGTAGGTGCAACCGCGAGCGTGACTAACATCAGTATAGTCAGAAGGCTGGTGGAAGATTGTCCTCGCATTTTTCTCGCCGGAAGTTTTCTCCCGTTTGATGATTTTGAGGAGAGGAAGCTCGGGTGAGTTTTCATATGATGTTTAGACGCACGGAGAAGTGCAGGGCTGCGTTAACGGGAAATCTGCGATTTACAGTAATCACGCAACGTTACTGGAGTCGGGGCTATGTTGATGATAATTCTAACACTATGCAGAGGCACGCTGAACAATATTGATCTAGCTTGCCACGACCCGAGCCAACCCAACGCTGAACGCCATCGGCATGAAAAGCGCATTGCTCGCGATCAACAGCAGCACCATAGCATCAAGAAGTGGTGCAGGCGCGAAAAAGAAGAGACCGTTGGCGATAAGCATGGCCAACGCGGCGACCCAAATCGTGGCGAGAGGAATAAGCCAAACTACGCCTGGGGAACGATGACTTCTCGCGGCTTTCAATGAAAGAGCAATTGCACTGATTGGAAAGACGAACACGAATCCGATCAGTAGGCTTCCTATGAAGTACCCTAGGACGGGGGAACTGCCAGGAATCAAAAGGGCTATCGCCGATCCCAGAGTCAGTAGAGAACCTGCGAGACCGAGAATCGCGGGAACGAATGGGACGCTGTTCGCCTTTTCCACAATGGCTCCGATGATTTGAGGAATGTTGTCTGACCCAGGATTTCCCCCGAACCCTTCCCGCACACTTACGGAAACGACTCGCGAAGACGGAGCGTATTGCTCGTTCCCAGACCAGTAGGCTCGAATGAAATATGCTCCTGGCCTGTCAGGTTTCCACGTGTAAGAAAACGTGCCATCATTAGATGTCGGTACGTCCGCTAACGGATCCCATTTCGCATTGTCCGAACTATAGAAGAGGTTGATTGTCGATGAAACATCCTTCGCACTAATCTTTCCCGTAAGGGTCAACTGTTGACCGGCCAAGGCAGGTTGTGGGTTCGCGTTCAAGTCAATAGATGAAGGGGATTTTGAGCTCGCCGAGTAAACGAGATCGACTGTGAGCGGTTTGGTGATCAGTATGTTCGACCCAGAAGGTTGATTGTCAACCCGCAACTCTCCAAAATCATAATTTGCACCCGATCCAGAGATCTGCGTACTCTGAACTTCGATCGTAATCTGCGTATTCGAGTCAATCCAAATGTCAGTGGGCTTCGAGCCGTTTACAACCTGATTCTGACCGTTCACGCTGACTTGTGCGGTCGCATTGGAAGGAACGCCAATTAATTCCAACTTGACATTGAACTGCGTTTTCCAGATCGCCGTAACATGCTTCGGCGAGTTCATCGACAAGATTCCAATAGTCGATGTAGAAGCGTAGTCCCCGTCCCAGCGCACGAAAACTCTTCTCGTACCATTCTCGGCCGAGATTACTTCAATGGCGCTGAAGGTTGCATTCGCACCATGATCATACCATCCAGCACCTTGCACATTTCCATATTCCGAGTCGACGGTGAGCAGGAACTGTTCGTTGTAGTTAGCGTTCAATTCCAAAGGGGACCCAACTTTCATCGTTAATGGGTTAGAGGTTCCAAAACTGCTCCATGAGGAGAAGTGCCATCGCGTGCCGTCAACCGGGTCGAGCTCATTGGGCGCCTCGATGGTGACAGGCCCCTTTGGCACGTAGATCGTGGCTACGCCCTGGCTGTCAGTTTTGACTGGGAAGCCATTCACCTTAACAATGGATGGTTGTGGCAATCGCACGGTCAGAAGATGTGGAAATCCTTTCTTGGTCCATGTAGCGTCGAAGGTTCTTCCGCTAAACGTCTTGTAGTCATTCAGTCTGACTTGGTGTTCGAGTATGACGTGATTCGGATCATTGTTCGGCAGATAGAAGATTCCGAAGTAGTAGCTGCCCGCGTCATCAGTGAACAACGACCAAATCTCATTGTACTCGTTTGCTCCTTGGAAATACTGTTCGAGGAGAGGGTAAGTCTTCCAAGTGCTTGTTTCATTTATGACTTGACCGGAGTCTTGGTTAATGTATAGCTCAGGGCCGATGGCAGATATCACATTGCCCGGCTGCGCCTTGGGAATGAATTTGATGGTAGGAACCTCAATGGGCGGTGTTGTGGTGTACCTCGAAAATACGTACTGAACCCCCGTGAGTACGAAACTCTTGAGAGTGGCGTATCTGTACTCGAAGAGCCGAACTATCATCGGTGTCGAGGAATTCGTCAAGTATAGGTAGGCAATGTAGAAGTTGGTTTCCGTGACGTTTGCCAAGAAGATAATGTAGACCCTGCCAATCGTCCAGTCAGCGGTAACGTAACCCCATGGTGTCAGAGTTATGGTTGTGCCGCCAGTATTGAGATAGCCGCCCTTCGACGAGATCTTCATGAATATGTTCGTGTAGGCCTCGCCCTTGCCTTCTGCGTAGAAGTCAGGAACCTTATTCACAACCGACATCGTAGTCGACCCCGGCGCCATGCCACCTGAAGCACTTGCGCTAGGACTAATCGCTACAATTGTGGCAAACAATATGGTTGCAAAGAGCACGACAGCTAGTGCACTAGTCTTCGTTGCCATTTACTTCGCCAGATGATGAGCGTGTAGGAGATCTAGACGTGAAACAACAGAGATGTACCTTCCCCACTCCGACCGTTAAATCCGAGAACTCAGTCGCTCAGAACGATTGCATCATTCATGTTCAGTTAAGCAGTGTGCACCGGGATCTGTAAGGGTGCAGGATTCACATGGGAAGTGCTGCTCTTTCGATAGCCATGTGAATCGCCCGCCATCCATGCATCAGAATCGATAGAAACATGGAAATGGCATGTAGAATGCACGAAAACGTTTATTGGCAATCTTACATGGTGTTAGATTGAACGAACATGAGGCTACTGCCTTACTGGTTATCATTAGGCATCGTCCTTTCCGTTCTCTTCATAGGGGCTGGAATGGCTTCCGCACAAAACCAGCCGAAGCAGTACGGGGGCGGCTACGTGCAAGGAGCTGTTTATGGCTACAACATGTGGGATGAACTCATCCCAATAGACTGGGCAGAGATCACAGCGAGCAACGACATCTACACCTTCAGATACTCCAGCTATGCCGACGGGAGCTACGGCTTCTACCTACCTACAGGAACTTTCAACTTGACAGTTGATGAACCTGGATTCGTTGCCCAGAGCAGGACGATTGCTGTCTCAGACGGATCAGCGACGACGGGTTTCAACTTCTTCCTACAGAGATCCAACGTGCCGATACCTGAATTCCCGACACAGTTCTTCGCCGTACTCATGATAATCGCAATCGCCGGTGCACTGATCGCGAAGAGAACGATAAAACGCAGAAACCGTTAGCACGCCTCAATTGGCTGTCACTACGAAACTCACATTCCTAATTTTCTTTTCTTCTTCCGTATGACAAGAAGGGCCCCGCCAAATCCCAGGAACAGCACAAAGGCTTGTGCACTTTGCGGGAATTCTGGGATCTGTATGAATCCAGCTCTCACAAATGCATAGACCGCGGAAGCGGTTACACCGGTCCTTGCGTTGCGATGAACAACGTCGGGCAAAATCGCGCTATAGAAGCCCAAAGCTGGTCCTGAGTGACTTGCTGCCGATTGCAGATCAACTCGAAGTTCGTTTCCTCCAACAATCCACTCGTATGGTTTCTGTGAGTCGCCATAATATTCGTTTCCCCCCAAATTCACCCAAATGTCAGCTAAGGCTTGAAGCATCCAGGAGGCCGCGCTGGTTGTCTTCGGATATTCAAGAATCCCGTTCGAATTTCTTGCGAAATATGGTCCCCCGTAAGAGTCACGCATCTTTCTGACAAATCCGTCGACCCAGTCAATCATAACTCTCCGCGCGTCCCATATAGTGGGTGACGCTCGCGGATCCAATAGACCGATGATCGAGTAGTACGAATTCACACCGAGCAGTATGATGCCGTTCTCTTCAGAGATCTGAGTCGAATTGAGGTCGGAGTGTGGAAAGCCTCCGTAGTTCGTGAAAGTGCTGTTCGCGACTTGCGTTGAGAAGAGCCAATTCGCGGTCTTCTCCGAAAGTTTCCCGTAGTATGATGCCTGCTGGGAACTTCCCCACTGATATTCAAACAACCCGATATAGCTCAAACCCATGAGCATGACCGCGTTCTCGCTCGTAAGAGCCTCGTGCCTACCAGTTGTGTAATTGCGAAACATCCAAGCTCCATCACTACGTTGATTCGAGAGCAAATTGATGACGCTAGTTTTCATTTGCGCTTCGACTGCAAACCAGTATGAGCGTTCCTCGGGGCTCTTGAACGCAATTTTGTAAGCGGATGCAGCCAGCGCAGCAATCGCATAGGCGTCCCACGAGTAGAGCCCCCCTTCATGCACCCATTGACGTTTATTCAGATCGTAGTACTCATAGAACCTGCCAGATGGCGTTCGAGCTTGGATGATGAAATTTGCAGCAACCTTGAGCAAGTCATCATAGCGCGCATCGTTGTGTGTGGAATGATAATCGCTAAGGGCAAGGGCTACGAGTGCCTGGTCTTCAAGATACAAGGTTGAATTCAGCGGACGATCGGTTTCAGCGATAAAACCAGAAATTGAATAGCTCGAAACTTTCTGTGCTCGGATCCATTCGATCGCGGAGGCAATCCTTGACTCTACGTCTGCCGACGCCTGAACTACTGGCAAAGCCAAGAACATTGAGATAGCCATGCAAGCCAGGAGGACCTGTCTGAAGTTCAAACCGGATTGCTCAATCCCGAGTAGTTCGATACGGGGCAATCTGTTGCCCTATTTTTGCTTTCTCAAAGACCACGCAAATGTGCGTCTTCGAGTCGGATTGGTTTCGTTTTGAACATGTTCAAGCCCGCAACTTTCAATACCCGCGGAGGGATGGTTCTAGACATGGAAAATCCCGCAACCACGCCGAGAACTCAGTTCTACACGTTGATTCGAGTTGCCAGCATAGGCTCCATAATCGCAGCCGCCCTCTACTACCTGCCGGACTACTTCATAGTGGAAAAGTTCACGGCTCTGCATTCAGCGATCCTCATGGAACTGATTGGCATCAAAGCTACGGTGTGGTATGAAGGCAGCAAGGTGTTCCTTAACGAGTTCGAGATTCAGCGCATATGCACGGGCGTGCAAGTGATGGCGATTTTCCTCGGAATCGTTGTGGCCATGCCCAAGATTGCGTTGAAGAAGAGGCTCTTTGCTTTCACCGTGGTCGCGGTGAGTGTTTACTTTGCCAACATCGGAAGAATCGCTCTCGAGATCTGGCTACTCTATAATGGGATCTTGCCTTGGGACTTGGCGCACTATCCCACCGGCCTTATTCTCGGCGTTTTCTCAGTTGCCTTTCTGATAATCGCAGCAGACCATTTCATACCCGAAATAGGCGATATGGCCCTTTCAGCTTTGGACGGATTCCGAAGACCCTAAGGCCTTCCCACAGTGCACGCAATGCGTCCAGCTCTCCTCAATCGGTTCACCACAATTACCGCAGACTCCTACCGGTTCGTCTTCGACTTCCTCTTCGATCGCAGTCGGCGTTGGACTTCTACGTTTTCTCAGAACTGCCAGCATTGCTCCACCAACTATCCCAAACAACAAGATCGCTAGGATGACTATTGGCGTGTAGTCGACGTCGAAATTCGCGTTGATCGCTCTTGGGTTGTTCACGATCAGAGTCACTGATCTTGCGGTTGATTCAATGTCGCCGGACCATCCTCTGAACACATAACGCAATCCAAACGTTCCAAACACACCGCTCATCGGGACGGAATCGTCAGCGCGCAGCGTAATGTTGGATCCTGCATCGTACCATTCCGAGTAGGAATAGGCCGACAGAACCGAGCTTACTCTAAGTAAGTATTGGGTTCTGTAGGAACCTGAAATCTTCAAGTCGCCGTCCAGTATCAAAGTCCGTTGTGTGTCGTTTGATCCGTCCTGCCAACCAGCAAATACCATCCTAGTAGAATTGTCGAACAACAGAGCTAATTGGACGGTGATCTGGTGAGCAACCCCAACCGGAAGTTGCACGGTGACGGTACCCAAGGACGAAGTGCGTGCAGTTGAGCCATCAACTTTCACTGGTATGTCTGATAGACCTAGATCTATCTCCAAGGCCGCAAGCGGGGCAACTTTAAGCTTGGTTTGCGCAAATCCGGGTCCTTGATCTGGATCTGTGAAGTATTTCCATTCCCCCTTCTCGAAATAATATGCGAAAGCCGTCAACGTCCATTCGCCTTCCGAAGAGGGCGCGGTGAGATTCGCGGTCCATAGCTGGTCGCCCCCTGCACTCAATACGAGCGGATCGCTGTGCCACAGCTCTGCTCCAAGATTTCCGGGAGATCCATCAAAGAGAGATGTCCTCACAGTTGCATTGAAACGAATCGCATACTCCACATCAATCACGAAGGACACCTGAGCCGCCGGGGCCACTTGCCTGGGATGCCTCACATCACTGACTCTCAACAAGCCGACGTTCGGCTCCTCTGCAAGAGCAATCGACAGACCACTCATCGACACGGCGACTAGGAAAACAAGAACGGCTGCGACTAGCTCGCGTGACGAAACCACTCTCATGCGGAATCACTCGTTCTTACGTTTAGTCCCTTTCTTCATTGCCCACTCCATGGCCTTGCTAATCGCCTCGCTTGAGTTCCTTGCAATTGAAAGCGGGACCTCAATCGCGTCAGACAACCCCGGGGCGACTGGGATGACTTCGAATTTCGCTTTGAATCCTCCGCGTTCGATTTCATCGATGAATGAGCGCAGATGACTCTCCACGCCCTCGCTCGGTAGGAGCGGGACAACCAAGTCTGCTCCCAGCTCTTCCGAATTTCTCAGAAGCTCAAGCGCAGTTTGGGTCTTGCTCAGGTTTGCTGCGCGAAAACCAATCGACCTTAGAACAGCTGAAAGGGCACAGGACAATAGACCACCGGCGCTCAAGCCGACCGGCCCCACAGTCGCCTTCAAATTGAATCTTCCCTCTGTCGTAGCAAGCCTTTCTTCGATGACCTGTAAGCTTGAGTTGACCGCTGCTTCTGCAGGACTTAACTTCTCTTGGTCGTATTCTCCAACCTCATGGAGGTCGACGATTATGTTCACGGCTTCGACAATTGCGTCGAGGACATCATTCGTCGTGCAACCCCTGGCAAGCGCGGCATGCGTGGTCTGCCTTGCCTCTTCTTCCTTCCCTGCCAAGACCGCATTGGTCAACTGTTGGAGTCGCTGTTCGATTTCGCTCAAGGTTGGCGCGTTGTGGATTGGGGCTGTCAAATTAGGGCTTCGGTCAGGCCAGGACACTTCACACTAACGTAGATTGCTCGCTCTGAGCCTTGACTGGAATCATATGGATCTTATCATCAACCGGAGAGATGCCGTACAGGAAACTTATCAGCTTGGACACTGCGACGATTGGAACGCCATCTACGATCGGCTGACGTGGGTCACCCAAGCAGAAAATTACAGGCATCAACGACCTTTTCTCAACGCTGTCCATACCACGCTTCTTTAGCAAATCCGGCCTCTCCGCCAGAGCAACCGCTCGCTCCGCCTGTGCGCGTGCGATTTTTCGCGCTTGAGAGGGAGAGACTCCACGCAACCAATGCTTGCAGTCAATTGCAAGAAGAAAGGTGTCATTCCAGGCGAGAAGATCGATCTCACGCCTCCCACTCCTCGCTTTGAACACGAAATGTTTGACAACCCCGAATCCGTTCTGCTTCAAAGACATGGCCGCGAAATCTTCAAACTCCTGCCATTCGAGTAGCCGCGAAATCCTCTGCGGATCACAACCTTCTCCTATTAGCCGTTCAGCAATTCTCATTCGATGTTCCGGATAAAGTTCGATTGCCCCTTGAGCTGAAGCAACCAACCCATCTCGGGCAAGTTGCTCTAACCGCTGGTTCAGTGCTTCGGTATAATGAACACGAACGTGCTCGGTCAACTCGGGTATAGTAATCCTTCTCTTTTGCTTGGTGAGTTCCAGGAGTTTGATCTGGAGATCCGAGTACATGAAGGCTCGAACCAGGTCCCGACTTTCAGAAGATGACGAATGAGAGTACGAGCATCACCAGAGTTAAGGCAAACAATCCTTTTCGCGACTTGGACAGCGGAGAAACGTCGTCAAGAGGTTCCACACCTTCGAAGGGACGCCGACTAGCAAACATGAAGATGATCAACAGAACCGCAAAGCCGTAGTAACCTGCCAAGAAGAGGATTGCGAACCCGATGAAGGCGGCGATCTTGTGACCCTGATCGCCGAAGGTCGCCCTGGAGATGTGCCCGCCGTCCAGTTGCCAAACCGGCAGAACATTGAGAAAAGTTATCAGGGCTCCGACCTCAGCAGCGAATGCGACCTGAGTCAGCACCAGTACATATCCGTCCGGCACCGTCCGGAGATTCAGGAACCCGAGCATCTCCACAAGCAGAGGGGTGTAGGGCCACCCCCTTGAGGTCAGAAGATTCTGTGAGATTAACCTCGCCGCTTCTTGCTGCGTTATTAGAGGAGCCGTTAGGATGGCGAATACTGCAACGCCTATTGTCGCCAAGAATCCAGCTAAAGGTCCGCTAAATCCCAAGTCAAATAATTGATCGCGATTCACAGGTGGGCCGCGGAGTGAAATAACGGCACCGAAAGTCCCGAACGGAAAAGGAGGTGGAGCGGGGACGAAGTAGGGGAGCGTCGCATCCATTTTATGATGCCGAACTGCAAGCACATGCCCCATCTCATGCAACCCAACTATTCCAAGGATCGCCGTCGCCAGCACGAAGGCCTGCTGATACAAATTGGAACGCTGGAAAAGCGCCGCCGTCAATTGCGGGTCCACGTCGAAAATCAGCAGGTAACTTGCGAAGCCCACTGTCCCAACCGTTGCGATGAAGAGAAGCAGGTTGATGAGTTTGCGAGGCTGATTCAGTCTTGGTTTGGGGAATACGCTAATGATGAGGTCGTTGGAGACCCTTCTGATCCTCGCCATCAATCCGTGATTGGCGAGGTCTCGCAGAAGCTCCACGAACTTGTCCTTGATCGGCTCATTTTCCACCTTGAATGTTGCTGCGCCCGTGACATCTACATAGGCGTCGAGAAGCCTAAAACGGTACTCGATGAGGCTACGAATCGACCCGAAATTCATGGGGTAAACTGGATACGGGGAAGTTGCGATAGGGGATGATTGCGATGAGCCAGATGCCACCAGAAGAGCCTTCCGATTTTCCGCGCATACCCGAAGAAGCTCATTTAAACGTATTCACAAGCCCCGCTGGCCATGAGGGGATAATATCATATAGCCGAAAACCGGAATGGGGAAAATCTGAAGTCCCCGTTGCTGATTCAGAAAAACTACACGCTACGGCGATTCAACCCCGCCGACCTCGAAGCGGTCATCAACATCAACAGGGTGTGCCTTCCCGAGAATTACGCAGCCTACTTCTTCATCGACACATACAACACCCTGCCAGACACATTTGTTGTCGCCGAATCACAAGGCCATGTTGTCGGGTACATAATGTGTAGGCTGGAGCATGGATTCTCTGATCTGAAGAAGCTAAGATTCGCAAAAAAGGGACATATTATCTCAGTCGCTGTGATACCCGACTTCAGGCGACTTGGAATAGGCTACTCGCTTGTTGAACAAGCACTTTCCGCGCTCTCCGCGGCAAACTCAGATGAATGTTATCTCGAGGTCAGACTGAACAACGAAGCAGCAATCGAACTCTACAAGAAAATGGGGTTCATAATCACCCGGACTATTCCGCGATACTACTTCGACAGCTCCGACGCGTACGTCATGACCAAAGCGCTCACCTAGAGCCGCACACTCAGCGGTTTCGACGACTCAAGAGAGCTACGGGTGACAGCATCGAAAGCATCAACAGTAGGGGAACAATCTCGAACTCTGGAATCGTCGTAGATCCTCCAACCGTAATTATGTGAACGCTCAACGGATACCCGAAGGATACTAGATAATGGGTCGAGTTGCTACTGACGTACAATGATATCGGATTCAGGTTTCCATTATCGATCACTACGACGGGCGAGCCATCGATGAAGTATTTTGGAAAGATCACCGCGGTGAAACCGTTCGCTCCGCCCGGACCACTCGCATTGAAAGTGATGAGGTGGGATCCAGAGTCATAGTTAGCTTGTGAGACGGTTGAGTTGCTAGAGATGAATACATACGCTAAGGTGGAGTTTGTGGTTTGACCGATCACTATCTGAGTTGTGACGCTTGCTGGCGTTGCCTCTCCTACTTCAACTTGCAAGCTCTTCTCCAAGCGTCCGGCCTGGAGAGCAGGCACCCCTTCGCCTATGGCGAGCCAGATGACCATTCGAAGGTACAGAATTCGCATGTCTGAAGGTGCTTGAAGTTTGCTCGAGATGGCCGCGGTAATGCTCCACTCAGGCGAGTTTGGATTTACACCCACAGGAAAACCTGACACGCTCAGCTGCCTTCCTGTTGAATTGTCATACAGATCGACACGTCCCGCAACAGGGACAGACGCTTGATTGCATGTAACGGTGAGCAACGTGTCAATCTCAAACCCCTGCCCAGGCTCGACTTTGAGCGGATAGTTCAGATCGTTGATCTGAATGCTGCACTGTATCCCTGCATGGGTCAAGGGTGCTACAAAAGAGGCTATGGAGAAAGAGATCAGCACACCAACTATAATGAGAACAACGCGATGTCTCAGCATGAGAATTCGCTGCACCCGAAACGGTGAAAGAACTTAAGGCTTGCTCAAAGTCCGGAATACGCAACTCTCAACGTGTAGACCATCGATTAGTAATCACTACTATCAATCGGCCTTCGCTGGAATTTGCCTCTTTGAGGAAACGGGTTCGGCATGTATCGTGACAATCGCATCACTGAACTTTTGTCGGATGTTTTCCTCAACTTTCGTAACCATGTCGTGAATCTTGCTTATACTTTCGTCTCCAGCGAAGAGACAATGGATATTGATATGAAGCACGTTGCTGGTCGAGTAGACCAAGATCGAGTTAACAGCCACAACCTCCCGGTAGGATCCTATGATTGACCTGACCGCGCCTGAGACATATTGATCGTCGATCAGGGTACCGCTGGTCTGCTCTGGCAATGAAGGTTCAAGGTGCACGGTCACCTGTCGAACCTGCGGAACCGCCGCCCCAATACCTTTCTCCACGGATTCGGCAATGTCATGTGCCTTGTCGAGCGGTAAGGACGGGTCAACCTGAACGTGCAGCGTCACATACAACTCACCGGCAATATCGGTGACCAATAGATTGTGGAGACCGCGAGCTCCGTCCACCTTGCCGGTTGCATTTCGAATATGCAGCTCAACCGGAACATCCCAGTCCAAAGGTTCGATATGAATCAAGACTGTTGCTTCGCCGAGGAGCCGCGTCAGGTTTGCTTCGATTCTTGAGGCCACCGTGTCGGCATCAGCCAACTTTGCATAAGGTGACACCGCGACAATCGCGTCCACATACGTCATCTGACCCACCCGTCGGGCCCTGAGCTCTTTCACCTTCAGAACTTCATCTGTCCTCCGAATTTCCTTGAGGATTGATTGAATGAGTTTACCCGAGATAGCATCACTCAATTCCAATGAAGAAGAGTAGACGAGTCTGATGCTGGTGTAGCCGAGTCCTATCGCCAAAATTATTGACGCAACGGGGTCTCCACCTGGATATCCAAGGATCGCCAGTCCCAAACCCAATATTGCAATGACGGTGGAGGCGAAATCGGAAACAGCAGCGTAAAGTCCTGCACGAATGGTCGAACTTCCAGTCTTCGAAGCGGCACTGAGTACTCCCATCCGGACAAAATCGACCGCCAAAGTGTAACCTGCAGCCGCGAGGCCGATGGATGTGTGTTGGATAATTGACCCGAAAGCGAGCCGATATGCCGCGAGCACCATGATCGTCCCCGCGAGCACTATTAGGGCTACACCTCCGATGAGAGTGCCTAGGGTCTCTATCTTTCCGTGACCGTACGTATGGTCCTCATCAGCTGGTTTCAGGGAAAGGCTAGTTGCTACTAGGAGGATCAACGTGGAGAGGGCGTCAAATGCGGCATGCGCTGCGTCGCTCATCAGCGCCAAGCTACCGACGACAAGCCCAGCAAGACCCTCTACTATTATGGCCGAGACAATAGCGACGAAGGAGATTTTCAGTGCTCCCGTCTTCGTGATTCTTGGCATCGATGTGAACGCGGGTCGGTTCGAACAAAGAGGAACTTAAGAGTTTGTCTGCTTAGTTTCTTTTGCAGAATCACTTAAGACGATAACTAATCGCCAACCCATCCCCCAATGGAACGATAAGGCTCGACAACCGCTCGTCATTGAAGATACGTCTTGTATAGGCCATGATTCCGCGGGCTCCCTCCCTGCGTTTGTCGCCACGGACCATGGCGCCGCCCCACAGCATGTTGTCGGCGATGATCATGCTGCCGCGCTGAGTCAGCCTAATTGCTTCGTCCAAATAATCGGGGTACTCATCCTTGTCAGCGTCGATGAACACGAAATCATACGGTCCCTGTAGATCCCTCAGTACTGAGAGTGCGGGGCCGTTATGTATTCGAATTCGACCTTCCAGTCCGGCCTTCTTGACGGCGGTTTCAAGAACTTTGGCTACAGCTTGGTTGTATTCGATGGCGTCCAAGGTTCCATCCGAACCCATCCCTTTCATGAACCATAGCGCACTGTATCCTGCACCCGAACCAATCTCCAAAACCGTCTTCGGGGACCCTAATCTCGCCAAGAGTTCCAGGAGACGCCCTCGAGTCGGGTCTATCGCGTATACTCCGTGTTCTCGTAATTCTACAGATCTCTTGCCAACCCAAACTTGGACGTCATCCCCCTTCCCAACTAGTTTGGCAACGTATTCAGAAACATCCTCGTAGCGCATTTCAATTCACCTTAACAACAATCATCATAGAAGCCACAGCTGACACACCTAGACCGAGTCTTGCTTCCCGAGATGAATTCGATGGGTTGACCACACCGCGGGCATGGTGTGATGGGCATGGACAGTTCACGGTTAAGGTCAATCTCAATTTCCAACCATGTTGATAAGAATTTCATTTGACAGATCAGTCGAAGCGAAGAATTATCTTCCCAGGACACTATACATCTCTCAGTGAAAACCTTGCCCGTAAAATGCCAGTACTGCGGCGCTGAGAACAGAGATATAGCAAACTACTGCTTGAAGTGCGGCAAATCAATTGTTCAGCCACCAACCCAGCTCATGTCTGAGGCAGCGACTCCACCTTACGGCTGGCAACCTTTCCAGATCAGAGGATGTTTCTATCACCCCACTCTGCCCGCCCAGTATAGCTGCGCAAATTGTGGAGCGTTGATTTGCATGATGTGCGCTAGACCATATTACGGATCGATCTATTGTCCACTCTGCTACTCACGACGGATCGCGACCTGGGTGCCGATAGCCCCAGTGGCTTTGCCTCCTCGCGTTGTGTTTCCCCGCTATCGGTATGGTCGCAACCTAATCCGCTGAACGATACTAGAGGCAGCTCAACGGGGCTTTCCTACTTCGTACCTTGACCTCTCATTGTCACGTAGGCGGCGACGATTCCAGCTAGCAGTGTGGGGAGGTATACCAGGGTCACTTCGAAATCCAGTATCAGAAATGGCGATTTCATAAGGCGCAAAGCTAGCATCCAGGCGGACACGAGAAGAAGAATTACGAACGCATAGATCCAGGTGCTTCTTTCATCGGATGCCGTTGCCGAAGTTGCCATTCCCCGCTTTACTGTTCTGCTTCTTCGCGTTCGCCTTCAAGTAGGATTCGGAGAGGAATGTTCAGACTGGTACCGTCGGGAAGAGACCTGCGAATGCTGATCGGGAGAACTCCCGCTTGGAGTTCGAGTTCCCCCAATTCTATAGGTGACCTGATCTCGGTCGGTACGTCCAGCAGGACCGGAGCGCCCATCGATATTTGGAGGGCTCTCGCACCCACGATCCTCGCGCGCTCGAATCGCGTTAGCTTCTTAGGACCGATAAGGGCGACAGCAGCTTTCCTAGAACTCGCCTTCTCCTTCTTCTTTGGCACTGTCTTCGGGCCCCTTGGGCGGTCCTCCACCCCCTTCCTTCGACTTTGAAGCCGCTATAACGTCATCAATCCTCAAGATCATGCCAGCGGCCTCACCGGCAGACTGCAGAGCCTGTACCTTAACTGCAAGGGGCTCATAAACTTCGAGCTTTGATAGATCCGCTACCTTCCCCTTGAACGGGTCGATCCCTACCCATTTCTGCTTGGCCTGATGTTTGGATCGGACTTCCATGAGAGCGTTAATAGGATCCATTCCCGCGTTCTCTGCAAGTGTCAGTGGAATGATTTCCAGCGCTTCAGCATAAGCCTGAAACGCCAACTGCTCTTTGCCAGAAAGTTTCTGCGCACGCGCTCTCAGCAATCTAGCTAATTCGGATTCGGTGGCCCCGCCGCCGGCGACCACATGAGGCTCAACAATTACATCTCGAACAACGCAGAGAGCGTCATGTATTGCACGTTCAGCCTCGTCCACAACGCGCTCGGTTCCGCCGCGAACAAGAATGCTGACTGCCTTCGGATTCTTGCATCCTTCCACAAATGTCATCTTATCGTCTGAAACCTTGCGTTCCTCCACCAACTTGGCATGGCCAAGATCTCCCGATTTCAGATCCTCAAGATTTGTGGCGAACCTGGCACCTGTCGCCTTGGCAAGCTTTTCCATGTCTGATTGCTTTACCCTTCGCACCGCGAGAATGTTCTTCTTCGCCATGAAATGTTGCGCGACATCGTCAATTCCCTTCTCGCAAACGACAACATTAGCGCCAGTGGACGCGATCTTGCCGACCATATCTTGCAGTATCTTCTGTTCCTCATCCAAGAATCCCTTCATCTGATCCGGGTTCTGAATGTTCAGCTTCGCGTCGAACTCAGTCTTCTCAACTTCCAGAGGACAGTTGAGCAACGCTATCTTTGCGTTTTCGACTCGCCTCGGCATCCCGGGATGAACAACTTCCTTGTCCAAAACGATTCCTTGAATTAGCGCGGTGTCCGTCAACGAGCCTCCAGGTTTCTTTTCGACCTTTATGTCATCAACATCCGCCTTGTACGCAGTCCCGGATTTCTCCGCAACGTGCATAACGGCGTTCACAGCCAGGTCTGAGATGTAGTCCTTGTACTCCGCGAGAAGTTTACTTGCAATCGCCACCTGGGCGACTTTCTTCAACATCTTTCTGTCGGTCGGATTTACCTTGATCGCAATCTTACCAAGAAATTCGAGGGCCTGTTCCCCAGCGGCTTGATAGCCGTCCACTATCATCGTCGGATGAACGTCCCTATCAATCAGAGCCTTGGCCTTACTGAGCAACTCACCAGCCAATACTACAACGCTAGTTGTTCCGTCACCTACTTCGTCGTCCTGAGTCTTCGCGACCTCCACCATCATCTTAGCCGCCGGATGCTGAACGTCCATTTCATCAAGAATGGTGGCGCCATCGTTGCTGATCGTCACGTCGCCAAAACCATCAACAAGCATCTTGTCCATTCCCTTTGGACCAAGGGAAGACCGGACGGATTCGGCAATTACCAACGCAGCAGTAATGTTGGCATGCTGGGCTTCACGCCCTTGAGACCTAGAAGTCCCTTCTTTGAGAATTATCGCAGATTGACCCCCAATATTCAATGACAACCCTCAAAGCCTCCGCTAATAACAGACACACTCACAACAAAAAGCAACTTCATATAAGTTTTGCGAGCGCTCCCCGTTCTGCAGCACGCTGGCATTACGCGCCCATTTTCGTGGAAAATCAAGGATTAACGGAAGTCAGTCGAACGTTTCGTCCCGAATCACATGGAATCGTGAAAGTCGACTGCTCGCATGACTTGATCGGATGAAGAGATGACAAAATCATTTAGAGATTGATAGCACGTCTTCAAACCATCCGAAAACGCGAAACAACTTCACACCTTACCATCCCAACCCGAGAAACCCTTTTAGATGAACATTGGAGTAGACAGCGAGATCAACTACGAGACGGTACTTGTGCGCGACATAATTCGAATCAATCAACCGCTTATCGGGAGAGAAGAGATTGACGCCGTCACTGAGGTCCTGAAGAGCGGCATCCTTACAGAAAAGAGCGGCATGGGTCCTCGCGTTCTGGATTTCGAGAAGGAATTTGCGCGTTACGTCGACGCTAAGCATGCGGTCGCTCTGACCAGCGGGACCGCAGCACTCCACGCCGCTCTGCTTGTCGCTGGCATCAAACAAGGCGATGAGGTGGTCGTCCCATCCTTCACCTTTCACTCGACCGCTGAGGTTGTTCTTCTTTGCGGTGCTCAGCCCGTCTTCGCAGACATTGATCCTGAAACCTACACCGTAACAGCGGACACGATAGAGAGTGCGATCACTAGGAATACCAAAGCGATCATGCCGGTCCACCTCTACGGCCTCCCAGCCGATCTCGACCCAGTGAGAAAGCTGGCAAGGGAGCGAGGGTTAACACTGATCGAGGACGCAGCTCAGGCTCATGGCGCGGAATACAACGGATCCAAAATTGGATCGATTGGCGACATGACATGTTTCAGTTTCTACGCTGGAAAGAATATGACGACAGGGGAAGGTGGGATGGTTACCACCAATGACGATGACTATTCTGACAAACTAAGAATGGTTAGGTCCCATGGGGAGCAACGCCCGTACTGGCCCACCACTGTAGGTAATAATTACAGGATGAATGAAATTCTCGCTGCAATAGGGCTTGTCCAACTAAGGAAGCTACCTTCGTTCCTAGAACGCAGAAAAAAGAACGCCCAGTTCCTGAGCGAAAGATGTGGAATGCTGGGGAAGGTAATTCCGCCAAAGGAGCCTAAAGGAAGAAAGCATGCTTGGTATGTTTACACGCTCAGGCTGCGAGGGGCGAATGCAGGGAAACGCAACAAGGTGATTGAGAAGTTGCGCTCAAAGAACATTGAAGCAACTGTGTACTATGAATCGCCGCTGCATATGCTTCCGCTCTACCGTGAACTATCTACGACTAGACGCCCGCTTCCCGAAACGGAAAAGGCCTGTCGTCAGGTCTTTTCTTTGCCCGTTCACCCCAGACTCGACGAAGGGGAGCTTGAGCATATCTTCGAGACGCTTAAGCGCGTGCTAACTTGAGCGTTGAGCCACCTTAAGCGGGACAGAGCGAAGAATCTCGTCCAGAGTAGGCTTGGTTACTTCCCGAATCTCATAACGGACACGTACAGCGGGCTTTGACAGCTTCATTATTCTCCGTAGGTCGATGGGTGTTCCCAAAACTATGGAGTCACAGTTGATGGCGGCGATCGTCTGTTCCAAATCCTTGATCTGTTTCTCCCCATATCCCATCGCCGGCAGGACCGTGCGAAGATGCGGAAATTTCTCGTAAGTGCGTTTGATCGAGCCCACAGCGTACTTACGCGGGTCAATCAGAGTCTTCGCTCTGAACTTCCTCGCAGCGATCGCACCGACGCCTTCCTTCATGCCGCCGTGTGTAACAGTTGGACCATCCTCTACCGCGACGACCCTCTTTCCACGAATTAGTGACTTGTCGTCTACTTGAATATCGGAGGCGGCTTCAACAATTCTCGCCTCGGGTCTCACACGCTTCACATTCTCTCGTACCGTCTTCACGTCTTTAGCGGAAGCCGTATCGACCTTGTTGATTACGACCACATCTGCCATCCTTAGATTCGCTTCTCCGGGGTAGTAGCCGATCTCATCACCCGGTCTATGAGGATCCACAACAACTATCTGGAGATCCGGTTTGTAGAAGGGCAGGTCGTTGTTTCCACCATCCCAAAGGATGACATCTGCTTCCTTCTCAGCCTCGCGCAGAATCTTCTCGTAATCCACGCCTGCATATACAATATTGCCAATGTCGATATGAGGCTCGTACTCCTCGCGCTCTTCAATTGTGCATTCGTACCGAGTCATGTCCTCGTACGTGGCGAATCTTTCACACACTTCCTTTTCTAGGCTACCGTACGGCATGGGATGCCGAATAACAACAACTCTTCCGTAAAGCTTCTTGAGAGATCGCGAAACACTACGCGATACAGTGCTCTTGCCCGCCCCGGTCCTCACCGCGCAAACCGAGACGACCGGCAGATTCGACTTCAACCATGTTGTCTTCGGACCCATCAGCCGGAAATCTGCACCACAAGCTAGGACGATTGAAGCCTTGTGCATGACGTCTGCGTATGATAGATCACTGTACGCCAATACGACGAGTTCGATGCTTCTCTCTTTGATTAGCTTGGGCAAGTCTTCTTCCGGCAGAATGGAAATGCCGTTTGGATAGCGGGACCCGGAGAGAGTTGGCGGATATGTTCTGCCTTCTATTCCCGGAATCTGCGTCGCTGTAAAGGCGACAATCTCATAATCCGGATTTTCTCTGAAATAGACATTGAAATTGTGAAAGTCTCGACCCGCCGCTCCCATTATTACAGTACGCACAGGTTTGCTCAACGCGTGAAGCCTCGCTCTCGCTACAACCAAAAGTGGGGTAGTTATTTCTTTTCCATGAGAACTATCAACGCTATCAACGGTTTCTGCAAAATCTTACAGGTGCAGCATCTTTTAAACAGCACAAGCATTACAGGGCCCTACAATCCATAGTATTGTTGGGACAAACACTTGACCGCAAACTCTACACAATCTATAGAACAGGACCAACAAAAGGCTCCAGAAGCCGATGTTACACGGTATAGGATTCGGTTGATCGCTGAGGGCCATGGCGAAGCCGAGGGGGAGTTGGTTCGGTTTCAAAGCCCCATGACTGTTGACAAGCTCGCGAAGGCCCTCCCGTTTGAAGGCCGCGCTGCAAAGTGGAAGGAGGAAATTTACTTCGAAACACCCGTCAAGCAAGGTTCTGAAAAACCCAAGCCAAAGGTTGAAGTTGGTACCATGGCGTATTGGCCGATGGGTTCGGCACTGTGCATCTTCTACGGTCCGACAGATCCTTATAGTCCAGTAAACGTGGTCGGCAAGATCACTTCTAATCTGGAAATGTTCCGCACATTGAGAAGTGGAACGAAAATACGTGTAGAAAAAATCTAGGCGGCGGCGAGCTTGAAGATCTTGATTCGGGTATTCCCGCCGACCGATTTCACCATTCTTCTCCGTTCGAGCTCTTCGAGTATGTCTCTTGCAACGCTCAATCGTACATTGAACTGGGTAGCAACGGCGTAGGGAGTTAGGGCTCCCATCTTTGAGAGCTCACCCATAAACTTCTGATCGTCCAAGTTCGGCATGCCGATTCCACTACCCTTCTTTTCGGCGACAGTCTTCCCCTTGGTCTTCTTGGGAGCTTCCGGTTTCTTGCCCCGTTGATCCTGCTCTTTCTCCATTTGTGCTAGGCTCTTCTTTTTGGCTCCACCCAACAGAAATCACTACTGCCCCGCTACAATATTGGCTGAATAAAAATCTTGGTCTTGACCCCGATACCCCATACTCAAATGCCTGTCATCTGCGACAGGCCCGAGAAACGATTCTACACGGTCTGCTGGAAATCCCATCCATATGTACAGAATTGCTGACAGGCTCATTTATGGCACTGAGAGAATAGGAATGGAACAACCCGGCGCATGCTGTGGGCGCGTTTTAGCCGGTTAACTCACGAATGCGCTTGGCTGCGTCCGCTGGGTCTGCTGCGCCATAGATCGCGCGCCCAACAATCAGATAATCAGCCCCGGCCTCAATGGCCCGTTTCGGGTCACCACCCTGGGGGCCAATGCCAGGGCTGTAAATAGCCATTCTAGGTCCCGCCAATTCGCGGACTCTCCTAATTATCTCAGGCTTGGTCGCGCCCACGATCAACCCATGCGCTTTCCATTCGGCTGCCAGCTCAGTGAACAACTCGAAGACAGCCCTAGGCGCCTCCCCATGCCTCGCGCTCTTCATTGAATAGAAGATTTCTGCGCCTGGGTTGCTCATGTAGGTGAGCATGATTAATGCCTTGCCTCGCGCCGTTGCCAACTTGAAGACCGAATCCATGCCGCCCTCCCATCCGACGACCGGGCTGGCGATTATCGCATCGAAACCGGTATCCATGTATGATCGTGCCATGAACTCATTCGTGTGCCCCACGTCGTTGAGTTTGGCATCCATGATTGTGGGTATGGATAGCTCATGCGCCAACTGGACTATGGAGTCCACTCCATTCCGCAGTCCCAAAGAGAGTACCAGCTGTCGGTTGATTTTCAAAGCACAGATGTACTCGCTCGCTTTCTCGAGAATGTTGATGCTTCTCTGCATGAGTTTTTCGCGATCGGGATCTTCAGGATCAAGCGCGAGAACTATCCTGCTCTTGCTTGTTTCAGAGGCTTTCCGTATCCTCTCTTCAAAAGACACCTGCTAACCTCGATGTACGTGGAATTGCTCCCCTAATAAGAATCGCTAAGCGGATCCGCTACTTGGGGAATATCGGCATGTCTTTGACGCTAACTACCTTGGCATAGAAGTACTTCGCGTCGTTCGTGTTGTTCACATACTCTACCTTCTCGCCAGCCGGTTTGACTGCGATATACTTGATGAAACCGTCCTTGGGCGGTTCATCCAGTGAGACATAGAAGAATACTGGCAGGGCGTCGGCTTCGTAGTAATGTTCGAAAGGTATGCAGGTTCCCATGATATGTTTCTTGCCGCGTTCGAAGTGCCAGAGCGGAAAGAGTGTTCCTTCACGTAGGGACAGAGGTAGGAGAATTCTTGCGATGGATCTGACGTCCTCAACCTCGGCCAATAATGGATGTGCAATTTCAGGATACTTTCCTTCCAGACTCTCCGCAAAGGCTTCTGGAATGGTTTTCAAATCGACAAGGGATGCATATCTGAACCGGGTATCTCCAATCTCATCCGTAAACATCCACTCCTCACCTTTGGCTGAATCACTTCTATACGCGAGGAATGCCTTGGGCGGCGAGTCGGAGATCGTGTAGGCTAGAATTGGAAGGTCTCCATCCCAGTACATGTAGGCTGTGAACAAACCCAAAACATGCTTGTCCTTGTGCTTGAAATGCCAGAGGATCTGCGAGCCTTCAGTCAAGGCCAACGCCAACCTAGCAAAGCCCAACATGTCCAAGACATGGACAGGCACTGGCGGCTTGACCGACTCCATAAAGAACACCGGTTCAGCTAGACACAAGGACAAGTACAGATTAACTTTGCGAAGAACCGCTGCATAGAACCGTGAACAACGAACTCAGTAATGGTCACTGGGGCTTAGCGGAACAGGTCTTCTTCCCTCGGCCTGATCAGGTCTTTTGCTGATCCTGAACCTCTTGGATAGTTGAATCCCCTGACGATAGCGACGGGGACACCATCACTTTTTTTCATGACGAGTTCTGCTGCTGATGCGAGTTCGTCTGCAATAGCCATCTGAGTCACGTTGAGAACATAGCCGAACAGGTCCTTCGAGCCACGAAGATCCGCCACTGGCTGCAGGCCATCGACACCTATCGCGACATTGACCTGCCCAATCCGCCAAGCGCGACCGAAAGTATCAGAGATTATGACCCCCACATCCGCCCCAGTTAACTCCATAATCTTCTTCCGTATCTCACGCGCAGACTTGTCAGGATCGACTGGAAGAAGCGTAATCGAATCTTCATTTTCCACATTTGATTTGTCGACGCCTGCATTAGCGCAGACAAAGCCGTGATGGGTTTCGACAATCAGGTGGGCCTCCTTCATCCTCACGATGCTTTTCGTTTCTTTCAAGACCACCTCAACGTGCCTGGGATCTTTTCCGCTGACCTTTGATATCGTTTCCGCGAGTGGCGAGGGCGTAATCGACTTCAGATCGACGAGGTTGCCTTCCGCCTTTGAAACTATCTTCTGCGCAATAACGACGACATCGTGGTCCTGGATCTTTACCCCTTGTTCCTTTGCGGCTTGTACGATGTGATCGCCTATGTTGTCGCCGCGCTTTACGAGCGGGATCTTGCTCAGGCCAAATATCTCAATCATTTTCCTGGCACCTATCCTGAGAAGAACGTCTCAAGCTTCTTGACTCCAGCCAGATCCTCCCATTCGACCCCGAGTGAATCGAGGACCTGCTCGAAGGTACCTCTGATGTATTCAATGTACTTCTCAATGTCCACTTCCTCGATCCGTGCCAGTTGAACAGGCTTGACTCCGGCCTCACCACGTACCTTGACGAAAGAAACGATGTCCCCCGGCTTCATCTCAGTCCCGGCCTGTTCCAGCTGGCGAGCCGCCTTCACGTGTTGAGGGGTTGTTTTGGTGTATTTCTCTGGAGTTCTGCTCATCATCATCGAGAAGGCCAACTCCTCGAGAGAAAACTCCTTGTTCCGAAGCTTAAGGTAGCATTCTTTGACAATGTCAGTGATTCTTGCCTTCGCAGTTCCAATATCCTCAAGCGATTTCACTTGACTGAGATTTGCAACCATTTGATAAAATGCGGCGTGAAGAAACTCAGGTATGTGCCGCTTCTTGCCCGTGAGTCCCTTTATGTCCACATTTCCGTCGGGCAAAACTCCAAAGTAGTTCTTCTTTCTCGAACTAAGCGCCAAGTATCGATAGTTCTTATCAATCTCAAGCTCCATCTTGAGTTGATCTCGCGACCACTCAATCAGCTTGCTCAAGGAATCAGCATCTTGACCACCGAGAAAAATGGAATCAGTATCTCCATAGAACACCTCCAGGCCCAGTTCCTGCGACTTCTGAATCGCCTGAGTTATCACATGCCGACCCACTGCTGCTGTGGCCTCAGCAACAGGCGGACAATATAGAGCGAAGTTATCCGCTCCGAAGACACCGTAGGACGCGTTCAATACAACTTTCAACGCATCTGAAACAACCTTATACCATCCCTGAAGTGGCGGGGGCAGTGTGCGATCCTTCGACTTCAGCTTATACCGCTTAACCCGAAGATCTCGCAATGAACCGATTAGCAAACTTTCAAGCCCGCTCTTCTTCCCACAATACCAGTGTGGTGTTCCCGGTATGACGTTGGTCTTGCACTCCTCATGTGGACATCGCACAGTCTCGTAGCCAAGATTCCAGATCTTGATGATCGACGGGTACAGCGACGCAAAGTCGAGCACTGCGACATTGAAGTGGACGCCGGGCTTGGGCTCGACGACAATTGCTCCCTTGTACTTCTTTCCTTTGATGACCGCTTCCGTCGCTGTCTGACCTTTTACTTCAAGGATCTCGTCCTTTCGAGGGATCAAGTAACCGAGCTTTCTGTGGTGACAAAACATGATGCTACGAATCCAGCCGGACACACCCTGCCTAGACACATCGTCCAAGGTCATGTAGCTGATGCGGGACAGAGCCGTCATCAACTTCATCACGAGATCGTCGTTAAAGGACGTCAAGTTCAGGACGATCTGAGAGTCGCGGTAGCAGTAAGCTGCAAGCTCCCTGTAGGGAGCGGTCGAGACTGAATCAATCTCAAGCTTCGCGCTGTTGACGAGCGCTTCGCCCACTGCGTTGAGCGTGTTCTCGCGATATTTCTGGCCGAAGGCATAGATCTGAATTGACCTGTTGAAGAAGAACTTGTAGAGGTCGATGTGGACGCCGTACTTCAGGAAGGCAACATCTCTACCCATCTCGATCGGAATCTCCTCGTTCCTGAATCCAAGTCGCTGGGCGCGATGATACAGATACTTCAGGTCAAAATCGTCCCCATTGAACGTGACAATGAAGGGGTATTCGAGAAACGCGCTGAACAAAGCAACCAAAAGGTCCTGTTCGGTGTCATAGAATTCGAGACGAGCACTAGCGGGAAGCTGCGCCTCGCCCTCCGGAACGCCTTGTCTCCTGAGCAAAAGCACTCTGCTCGCGCCATCCGAACCGACGAGGCTCACGCAAATTACAGGGTGTTCGGCAAGCTCGGGGTCCGGGATGCGCGTTTCCACTTGCTGGTAGACTTCAATATCAACAGCGACTCTGCGGTACTGTGGAACTGGACACTCAAGCAATCTTGTCCATTCTCTCGCAAGCTCCTTGTAATCCGTTGCCTCATCAGGCATCAGTCGTTCGAGCTCTTTGACGACCTGATCGGGAAGTTCATACCTAGTCTGCGTTAGGCGTTTATTCTTGTATTCGTACATCATTCCAGGTTCGAGGCCGCGGTCGTAAATGTAATTCTCCACATATTTTATGTCGGCCTCCCAAGCGGTGATGGAGTCGCGAATCGATCCGGTTGGTTTCCCACCAATCGTTAGAGGATCTTTAGCAACTATCTTTGTCACTTTGACCTGCTGGCTTCGCAACGCATCAAATCGCAAACCACCCTCGAAGTGATCGAATCCGGGGTTTCTTACAACTGCGTCGATCTTCTGAAGCGCTTCAGCCGATTGCTTGCTGTAGCAGTAGGGTTTGTGATCAGAATCATCAAACCAGAAATGGATCCTGTGGGTCGACGGATCATAGAATCGCAAGAAGCATTTCTTGCGATCACCATCATATCCAATTGAGACTAAATAGGAGGGAGGAATTGTTTCAGGGGTCTGTGGCATGAAGACAAGGCTTTCTCGCTTGTCAGTCCGTTTCGTGACAGCTTCCTCGACATGCTCCGCGAAGAAGCTTTCAAGTGTCTTCGCCGTTAGTTGAGCCTCCGCAGAACCGATTTAGCACTCAGGTAGGGTTCCTACTAAATAATTGCACAGGCGAAATGGTGGTAATCGGTAGGGCTGATAGAATGACAAGAGATTCTCTCGCCATCGCAATCGAAGCGCTGAGTTGGATGGCCTACGAAGGAATCGGCGAGAGAACCGCACTCTTCAGGGCAGCTAAACAGCTCGGGGTCGAAGAGGCCGGTGAACTTCGACAGGCTAACAGACTCATCATGGAGACCGCCAGATTTCGAAACCGTCTCGACAGCGTCGTCGCAATTGCGATTGGAGGGAACGAGATCAAACGTACGGCGCATGGCGTAGCCAGTTTCCTCAGAATTCTCGCCTATCTGAAGTATGTCGATGGCGCATCGCGCAAGGACTTGCTAAGAGTGGTTAGGTGGGCTAGAGACATACTTGACTGGAGAGAGCTTCATCCCTTCGAAAAGGCCATCGCCCTCTTAGCCTCCGGAACCGTAGTGATGCATCGTGCCGACCTCTCTGAGTTTGATAGGCTCGCCCTTGAGACTTGTCATCCTGTCTGGTTCGTTGAGCGAACGATTCGCGTCTTTGGGAGAGACTTCGCTCTCAGGATGCTGCACCGCAACTTGTCGCGATTACCTTCTTACATCCGTCTCAATACGCTCGCCATTTCAAACGCTGATCGCGCGATGAAGATCGCGGAGCAAATCAAAGGTTCAAAGGTACCGAAACTTGACGGGATCTGGAAAATACAGAAGCCATCCGACATCCTGACCGGGACCAACCTCATCCAATCTGGTGCGTTGGTTATGCAGGACCTGGCAGGCATCGTCACTGGTCTGGTTTGTTCTGTTAAGCCGGATCAATCCGTGCTCGATCTTTGCGCGGCCCCAGGCAATAAAACGAGTCACCTCGCAGCCCTAATGAACAACCGAGGAGAAATCTACTCAATCGATATTTCCGATCGCAGATTAGCGCACTGGGGCAGCGAGATGAAGCGAGCGAGAGTCCAAATTGCCAACGCCATCAGAGCTGACGCGGCGGAGACTCCGATTCAGCGAAAAGTGGACGTTGTGTTGGTTGATCCCCCTTGTTCTAACACAGGTGTGTTAGCGAAGAGTCCAAGCATCAAATGGAGGATTACGCCAGCCCGCGTCAACGAATATGCCGCAAAGCAATACTCTATTTTGAGAGCTGCAGCCAACCACGTCGACTCGGAGGGCACACTGGTTTACTGCACGTGCAGCATACTCCCCGAGGAGAACGAATTTGTCATAGAAAACTTTCTACGCCGATCCCAAGAGTTCGAGGTTGTTCCCCAAACACCATTCCTTGGCTCTCCCGGGTTGAGAGGGTTAGGACAATGTCAACGATTCTACCCGCATCTGCACGAATGTAATGGGTACTTCATCGCCAAACTGCGCAGAACCGACTAAGCCATTCTTGTCTTTTCGGCCTGGGCAATGACCTCGAACAGAACGCGCGCAGCCGCCACAGCGGTCACGCCCGTGTCGTAGTTTGGACAAACCTCAACCAAGTCGAACCCGATCATGCGCTCTCTTGCTACAGCCGACGTGATTGAGATCAACTCGCTCGGAGTTATTCCGTCAAATTCTGGGTTCGCTACACCTGGCGCGAAGGCAGGATCAAGCACGTCAGTGTCGATCGTCAGATAGACATGGTCAAATTTCTTCGAAAAGTCGGTAACGCGTTGCGAGACTTTCGAGATGCCTATTTCTCGCATTTCCCAGGGTGACACATGCTGAATCTTGTTCTCCTCGATGAATTCCACTTCCTCCTTGCACAGTGCCCGTACACCGCAAACGAACACTCCATCTGTTCCGACGACCTCACTGATCCTCCTCAGGACCGTCGCGTGAGAATACTTACCACCACCATATTCGTCCCTTAGATCCCCATGAGCATCAAGGCTGACGACTCCTACGGACTTCGGCAGGCTCCGAATCGAGCCCAGAGTGATCGTGTGTTCGCCACCGATGAAAATGGGCATCTTCTCGGCACCTAGAATGTCTTTCGTGACAAGACTCAATCGCCGCAAAGTTTCGGTCGCGTCATCTACAATGTGTAGATCTCCCGCGTCGTGCATGGCTACATGCTCGATGTCAATACCTGTGCGGAGGCTGAAGGTCTCAATGTTCAGCGAAGCTTCGCGGATCGCGCGAGGCGCAAAACGTGAACCTGTTCGGTAAGTGCTGGTGTGATCTAAGGGTACGCCAACTATTACGTAGTGTGCTTCTTCCAGAGGTTTTGAGAATCCTGAGAAACTATCGATCTTGGATGTGTGAAGCGCTAGGTTCTCCATTCGGTCTGACTCCGTTCGCAACTGGTAAAGCTTTATGGCACATGTTCAGGCGTAATAAGGCCTCTCAAATTTGCGGTGGCGCGACATTGACCGAAAAATTCGCGGAAAGAACGGCCGGCATATGGTTTCCATTAGCTTTCTACGCTGTTGGCGGAGTGTACATGCTCGCGTTCTGGGCAATTTTCGACCGTGCCGCATACCACCTGACAGTTCTGGGGATTGTCTCGATAATCATCGCCGTGGCTCTATACTCAGTCTCCCGTTGGGCATTCTGGCTTGGACTGTTCACGTTTCCTCTGTACTTCACAGAATTTCTCTACGCTACACTCGCCTCCGTAAACCTCGTAGGCTGGTATCCTGACATTCAGACCGCCGCCTTCAACGCGTCACTCGTAGTATACCTCGTATTCCTTTGCCTCTCCCTGATTCTCCTAATCGACAGAAGAAATGCGCTCAAAACGGACAGAATACTCGACCGATTGAAAAGGCCGCTATCAAGTCCTGAGACGACCTCGAAGCACCCGCAGTAAGTCCCGGCATTGAAGAAACGGGATGCCCAGGTTAGAATATGCGCAGAATCCTCTAGGTGGAAAAGTAGTACTTTCTCCAATGCCGCACAGCATTCCACTCAGTCTTAAGTACTCCAGAGACCACACCACGTCGTAGTAATCTGCGAGGTGAATTGCAATGGCCCCTAAGAAGAAAGTGAAGATGCGTGTTAACGACGAGAGTTCACGTGCTGAGAGAGTCGCTGAGGAATATCAGGCATAAGTGCCTGATTGAGGCGCTGCGTGCGCTTCTCCTCTTTCCTTTTTGTCCCGTGTTTTCTTGCGTGTTTTGTCATGTCTTGGATGGAGATGCTAACTTCGGTGTCCGGTAGAAATATGCAGCTTTCGAAAATAGCCCTTCTATGGCGGCCCTGGAATTGCTCAGTAGCAGTCCATAGAGTACGGCTCCCAAGTAACCAAGGTGAGTGAGCCGTCTCAGTTTGGATAATTCCCGCAGAGTGACTCCGGACGCCATGAATGGTGCTGTGTATATTACAACCGAAAGTGCGAGAGTGAACCAGGCGACCTCGTAGCGCCAGATGTCCTCAAGCCAGAACGACGGCGGGAAGATTGCATAGAAGAGCAGAGTAACGACTAAGCCTACTATTGTTAACGGGCAGATGAAGTAGGTCCCCAAGTGCAGAAAGGCTTCCAATTTCTGGAAGAGGCTTAGCCGCTTGCTTCGCAAGATCGCGGGGGCATGTCTCCTTAGGCACTCCGAAAATCCCTGCGCCCAACGAAACTGCTGATACATCAGACTCTTGAAGTCATGTGGAATTTCTCCCGGGCATGCGACGCCGGGCAGGTAAATGTAGCGCCAGCCTTCCAGGTGAAGCCTTATGGAAAGGTCCAAGTCTTCCGTAAGTGAACTCGTATTCCAGCCACCAACCTGTTCTATTGCCTGTCGTCTGAAAACGCCGCAAGTTCCGCTGAAGTGCGCAAGCAGGTTACCAACGTAGCGCGCTCTTTGATCAACGAAAGCGTAGATATCAATACCAAGAGAAATTGCCTTCGCGATCCAGGAGAATTGTCCATCGAAATAAGTCCATCTGGCTTGAACAAACGCGACCCTCTCGTCTGAATAAAAGTGCGGAACGGTTTTCTTCAGGAAATCTGTTGGTGGCACGTAGTCCGCATCGAAGAGAGAAATGAATTCTCCTGTGGTATTTTGCATGGCGGTCTGAAGCGCGCCTGCCTTGAAACCCGACCGATCATTCCTGTGAATGACTCGGACGAGATCTGAGTATTTCGATTCAAATGCACGGAGCACATCGGTCGTCCCATCATCGGAATCGTCCACGGCAATGATTTCAAGTTTGTCGCGCGGGTAGTCCAAGTTAAGACATGCCTCGAGTAGACGCTTTGCAACTGCCTTTTCGTTGTATAAGGGTAGATGAATTGAGACTCTTGGCCAAGATTTGACCTGCGGCGGATTCGGGAGCTTCCTCCTACCCTTGATCGAGAGCAGACTCAGAATCCACATGTTGCACGCATAAATCGCGAGAAGCGCGGTAATGACAGTAGCCACTATGAGTATTGATTGTTGGAGGTTGGAGAGGTTTTGCGGAAACAAGTACATGAAGGCAAACTTCCAACGAACGGCAAGGGGCGTAGCGTAACTTCATAGGCTGTATAAGCGTTTCCAGCGTCGTCAAGCTCCGGGTAACCTATCAAGATAGAAACATGATCTAATTCGCCGTACACGACTTTGCCATGAACAGAGTCGGGACGAGAGCTTATAGAGGGTCGTCTAGTTGCTACCTTTGTGACCACATTTGCCGCTAACAGATCAGGCCGATCGAAGACTACTGCTCCTCGGAATACTACTCTTGGGACTCGCCCTTTCTGTCATGGTCTATTATTGGATCACGATTCCGAATGAGAATAGCTTTGGAGAGCGCTATGTGAATTCTGAGGTGCCGCTCATATTTCCCTTCTTTGTGATCATGTCCTTCAAACCAATAACGCTCACAGTCTACCTAATCTTCACGGGTGTGCTTCTCATTCTCGAGGCCATCAAGGAGAGATTGAGAGATCGGAACACGAGACCAATCAAAATCATCCTGTTGCTTGTTGCTTTCGCATCTGGATATGAGGTCCTCTGGAACTTCTTCGCATGGTTCACTGCTTGGCAGAGAGAGGGTGGAGTCTTAGATGCAATCGCGAACACGACTCATGAATATCCCATATTGCCGGCGAACTTTAACTTCGCGACCAAAATAATCTTCCTAATTTTCGCGCTCTCATTGTATGGCAGCCTATTCTTGGGGAAGTTGGAACGGAGTAAGCCAACAACCCATTAGGGTAAGGACCGGCTTCAAGAAACACGGACAAGTCCCTGGTAAGCAGACTGCTGGAGTGCCAACACACGACTTGCTATTTCGAAACGGTCGGCTTGATCGTTACCTCTTCGGTTGGTTTCGGAGCCTTTAGTTTGTTAACGTAGCAATTCGGGCATGAGACCATGGGACGTCGACCCTTGGACCGTACTTGTACCATTTGGAACCCGCACTCAGGACAGCGTTTTTCCAAGAGGGTTAGTACGCCGAATTGAGGTACTGGCAGTCCGAAGGTGCATTTCTTTTCCCATTTTCCTGAACAGCCAATGAAGCGTTTCCTGGTTTTCGGGTTTCGTACCACCTTGAGGATTGAACCACATTTGGGACAGGGGACGCTTAGGGTGATTGAGGCTCGCCACATTTCGGTGATGATGTTTGTGAGTTCTTCCCCAATCTGATCTTCCTTCGTCTTGAGGCCCTCAACGATTGGCTTCAGGTAATCTACCGTTTCCACAACCACGTGCTCGCGAGTCTGCTTTCCGGACTCAATTTGCTCCATCTTGCCTTCTAGTTCGCGAGTGAAGGTCACATCGATAACTTTCGGGCAATAGTTTGTCAGAATCTCGGTGACCCTAAATGCGAGCGGTGTTGCAACCATTCTTAGTTCTTTCACGTAGCCGCGCCTGTAAAGTGTCTCAACTATGTCTGCGCGCGTGGCTTTTGTGCCAATCTCGGCTTCTTCCATGGCTTTCAGCAGACTACTGGGGTTATACCTTGAAGAAGGTTGAGTGTACTTTTCCTCCAATGAGATTTCCGTGATTGAAACTTCCTGCCCTTCCTTCAGGGTTGGAAGTGTGATTTCCTCGAATTTCGCGTATGGTCCATAAAGCGAGATCCACCCCTTCTCGAGGATCCTCGACCCTCGGAGGAAGAAAGAGTGATCGCCAACCTTGATGACCGCCTTGTCACTCTGCTTCGTTGCGGTCTGACCGAAAGTCGCGAGAAAGCGTCTGACAACCAAATCGAAGAGTTTCTGCTCGCGCGCATCAAGCATCCTCTTTGGAACGCCCCCAGTTGGATAGACCGCTGGGTGGGCCGGGTCGTCCTTCTTTCCCTCATTGGGCACAAGCGTTCCCGAAGCTGACAGCATCGCTGTGACAGATCGATAGGCATCTATCTGGCTAAGTCCTTTCATAATCTCCTCATAGCCAATCGACGAGGGCAGTTTCTGGCTTGAGGTTCTTGGATAGGAAATTAACTGGTCTAGGTACAATCGCTCGGCGATTCCCAGAGCGGCGCGAGGAGTGAAACCGAAGTGGCGATACGCTTCGGCTTGTAGGGCTGAAAGATCGAATGGTGTGGGAGGGGACAGGCGATAGGTTCGCGACTCAAGTTTCTCGATTAAGCCATTCTTGCCGGCACATTCTTTGATTGTTGATTCAGCTTGTGATTTCACTTCGAAACGTTCGATCTCGTACTCAGCTTCAATCGTTTTACCGTCAACGTCTACAATTGTTTTGAGCACCCAGTATGGGGTGGGTACGAAGGTCTCGATCTCTCTTTCTCGTTCGACGACAAAGCGCAGTGTTGGACCTTGCACTCTGCCAGTGCTTAGGGTGGCGTAGCGGTGGCTGGCTTTGTAGGCGGATTGGGTGAGCGCTCGTGAGAGGTTTATGCCGTAAAGCCAGTCGACCTCGTGGCGACACATCCCCGCATAAGCGAGCGAGAAGTCCAGTTGTGGCGAGACTTTCGCGTACGCGTCTCGCAATTCCTTCGTGGTGAGAGTTGAGAATTTCATTCGTTGGGCTTTCTGATCGGCGCCATCGCAGGCGTATTTCAAGATCGTATAGCCGATGAGTGAACCTTCAATGTCGTAATCGCAGGCGTTGATGAAACGGTCTGCCTCTTTAGATACTTTGGAAATAGATTCGATGAATTTCTGTTGCTTCCTCTGCCCTCGCTCCGCGAGGTGTTTTGGCTTCCATCCAAAGTCCCACACAGGATACTGAGACCTAGCCTCATTTCCTTTCGCGGCCACGGCGTACAAATGCCCGAGAGCGGAGCAAACGAGGATCCGATCTTCGTCTTTCTGAACTTCATAGAATGGAACACCGTCGACGCTTACCTTCTTGGGTTTCCGCTTGATACTCAATGCTTCTGCAACGTGCAAGGCGGCGTCGGGTTTTTCAGTGACTACTAGAGTGGTGGCCACTAGTTACCTTCTCCTTTCTCGCGAAGGTGTTCGATCAGATTCTTGACCGTTCGACCTGTTTCCGCGAGCGCCGTCAATTTCTCGTAGTATTCTTCTCTTGTGAGCTTGCCGTCGTAGGCCTTGCTCCAGGAGGAGTATGCGTCTTCAAGGTTCTTGAGGGCAGCGTTGTGGAAGCTGCAGAATTCCGATGAAGGCTCTTTGAGTCTCTCGCAGAGCGGACAGTGATCAACCATCTTGTTTACCGTCGAATCCAGGTTTTCTTCTAGACGCTATGAAGGCTCTTTTTAGGCCTTATTGGCAGGCTCTAGTCTAGATGCCGTCATCGCGGCTTCTTTTGCCGCCTTGCAGACCGTCCGAAAGCCCATGCACCCAAGATCATTAAGGCCGGCGCCAAGATCTGAGACAGCGAGTATTGCCACAATTGGTTTAGGCGCATCATCGATTCAACGCTGCTCAAGAGGGAAAGTCCGAAGTCATGCACCTGTGTGATGCTTTTTCCAGTTTCGCTTATCCTTGCCCAGAACCAGTTCGATCCGATCAAGTATGGAATGTACATGACACAAATGAACAAGGCCAGTGATAACACGACCGCTCTTACAAGTCGTAGGCGACCTAGCGGGTCAATTTCGAAGATTCCCCTTCGCGGAAAGACCCTGTAATATGTCTCGTACCAAGCAACGAATGAAAGTAAGACGATCCCCAACAATGGCAGCCATTGCAGTTGAATTGAGATTCTCTGGCCACCTAGAGCGACCTCCTGGACCTTCGTTTCGAGCCCGTAGGAAGTGATGTACGCAACGAAAAACCAGTCGAGAAGAGCGATAAGGACTGTGACGCCGAGAATCGTTGACCATTTCATGGCTGCCGAACTTGAACGCATTTGTCAAGCTTCCTTGTTTCCGCTTTCGATTCCGCTACCGTAACGGATTGATGCTATAAGAATATCTCGCGCCAAACACTTAGTAGCATATGCCGAAGAACCGAACTGAGGGGAGGACGCGTGGAAATAGAAATCATAGGCCGCGGAACTTGGCTCGATATGGTGGCCTCCCGTGTCCTCCAACGCGAAGAAAAGCTCGGGAGAAAGCTCGATGTTCTCAGAACGGAGAGCGGTCTCGGAGCATCCGGGATCCCTCACATTGGAAGTTTAGGTGATGTCATCCGCGCGTATGGAATCAAGATGGCTCTCGAGGTCCAAGGTAGACAGTCGGAGTTCATTGCGTATTCGGACGACATGGATGGGTTGAGGAAAGTTCCCGCGGGCATGCCGGACTCACTCAAGAAATACCTCGGCCATCCTGTTTCGGCTATTCCTGATCCCTACAATTGTCACGAGAGCTACGGTACGCACATGAATTCCCTGCTGAGAGAAGCGATGGACAAATGTGGCGTAGAATACGTGTTTCACTCAGCAAACGAGGATTACAAGAAGGGTCTCTTCACAGAACAAATCAGAAAAATAATCTCCGCAGCCGATCAAGTCGGCAAGATCGTCAAGGAGGAAGTTGGACAGGAGAAGTACACCACAGTCCTTCCCTACTTCCCGATATGCGGATCCTGCGGAAGAATCTACACGACCCGAAGCTTAGAGTGGGACACCGCGGCAGACAAGGTTCTCTATGTGTGTGAAGGAGGATCTGAAATCAAGGGTCAGACTCTCGAAGGATGCGGTTACAAGGGCGAGATTGACATCAAGGAGGGTCGTGGGAAGGTTCCTTGGAAGGCGGAGTTCGCCACTCGCTGGGACGCGCTTAAAATCAATTTCGAAGCCCATGGGAAAGAGCTCACAGACTCCGTTCGCGTGAACGATAGGGTCTGCGAAGAAATCCTAGGCTATCCCGCCCCCTACCACGTGCGTTACGAACTTTTCCTCGATAAAAGCGGAAAGAAGATTTCCAAATCAAAATCGGCACTTGACGTTATCACACCCCAAACTTGGTTCAAGTACGCAACACCAACTACGCTCAATCTTCTGATGTTCAAGCGCATAACCGGAGCCAGAAGCCTCGGAGTGGAAGACATTCCCACCTATGTGAATGAACTTGACCAGCTCGAGGAGGTGTACTTCGGCATCCGGAAGGTCACTGATGAGAAAGAGCTTGCGAACCTAAAGGGATTGTTTGAGTACGCTTGGTTTTTGAAACCACCATCGGCGCCCACAGCACATTTTCCGTATAATCTGCTAGTCTACCTGGTTACCGTTGCTCCTCCTGAGAAGAGGAAAGAGTACGTCGAGATGAAATTGCGCGAGTACGGCTACATGAAGGATGGGTCTGCATCTGGTCTTGATGAGCGGCTGATTTTCGCGTCAAATTGGGCTAAGGATTTTCACGACATAACTGAGTCCCAAATTGAGATCTCGAATCCCCAACGTCTAGCCATTGAGGATCTGATCTCAGTTGTCAAGTCCGAGACTGACGAACGAGTGATTCAGAATGCAATCTTCAATTTGGCTAAGAAGTACTCGCTTGAGGCACCGGACTTCTTCCGTTTGCTGTATATGATCTTGTTGGGGTCTCCGCGTGGACCCAGACTTGGACCCTACATTAAGGCCATGGGAAGCGAGAACGTAGCACGTGCCTTAGAGCGAGCCGTTGCGCCCTCGCAATCAGGCTGAGCAAGGGCTTCCCAACAATTCTTTAACCTGAATTTGCATTGCAGCAACGGGGCCCGTAGTCCAGTCAGGATTAAGACGCTGAGAGAATAAGAAACCTCGCGTAGGCCTGCGGACGGACCGCAACAAGCCTGACAGCAAGCCAGTAATCGTGGGTTCAAATCCCACCGGGCCCGCCACAAACATTATCCGAGTCCTTTCTTATCAGACAACAGGTTGACGGGAAGTTTCCGGGTTCAGATCCCGCCCGGTCCACCAAACTACAAGTAGTGTGTCGGAAAATTGAGCATCCGTCCAACAAAGACTTCAGCCCTTAGGTCCCAAATTCTCATCCTTAGCACCTAAGGCAATCCTGGGCGACTCTTCCACGAGCTCATGCCCAATACGATAAGGAGGATGCTTGCAGCTTACTATACGCGACCGCTCGCCGCGAAATGCTCCTGACTTTGGCTATTGTCCGTTGTTAAGCCCAAACGGTTAATTGACGGATATGAGGCTCTTCATGTATGTCTTCTCGAAGGAAAACGATCTCCATGGTCGTAGTGCTTCTTGGCCTCGCCATAGGCGTGTTCGCAACTCTCATGGCTGGATCGCTGGTCTCTAGACCTCAGACCAAGACGCAAACTTCGATCGAGGTCCAGACAAAGACCGTTAGCCCCACTCCGATGACCACGCCCACAATACGACCTCATCGCATCGGCATCCGCGTTATTGATGGGGCCGGCGAGTTCTATGACCGTTCGACCGGAGAGATATTTGTACCTCGTGGGAACAACTACATTCGCTTGGCTGATCAACGTGCATGTGGAGAACCCGGACTGATCTACCACTCTATCTTCGACTTTGGCCTCTACGAACCTGCTAGGGCCAAAGCGGCACTCGCAGAGATGAAGCTGGCCGGGTACAATGTTGTTCGAGTCTTCATTAACGTCGTATGTGCTGGTGATCCGAACGGGGGGCTCTCCTCATCCTATATGGTCAACTTCGCTGATTTCCTTCGGCTAGCCAGGGCCAACGATATCCTCGTCTTGATTACGACAGACGACGTGCCCAAATCGCACGGATACACCGTACCAATGGACCCGTACTGTTGTACGAGGTTTGCTGGTTACAATCTTCACTACCTTACAGCCGGCGGTGTAGAGGCCAACACACGTTTTTGGCAAGATTTCATCTGGGCATTAATCGCCCAGGGGGCTCCCTTTGATGCCATCTTCGCCTACGAACTCAGGAATGAGCAGTTCTACGAAGTCGATCGTCCCCCACTGACCCTGACCTCTGGTCTGGTGAGGACGGCGAACGGTCGAAGTTACGACATGGCAGATCCAAACGAGAAGCTGAGAATGATGGATGAGAACTTGGTTTACTGGGTGGATCAATTGCGTGAAGCTATTCTGAAACTTGACCCTACAGCGTTAGTGGGCGTTGGCTTCTTCGTCCCCCAGAAACCCAACCCCGCGAGGATTGGGGACCCGCGTGTTGTCCGCACCTACTGGGCGATAGCTGACCAGGAGATTGGGGGATCATCAGTCGACTTCGTTGACCTGCACGCGTATCCTCACCCCGATTTCACCCTTGCCATGAATGTTGAGAATTTCGAGATTGGTGGGTTCACGCGGAAGCCTATTCTCATGGGCGAATTCGGCGCGTTCCGGGATTACTATTGGTCCGCAGCCTTTGCTGCCCAAGAGCTACAGAACTGGCAGGTCGAATCTTGCAGACAGGGATTTGATGGATGGCTACTCTGGACTTGGGACACGGATGAGCAGCCAGAGCTTTGGAATGCGCTGAGCGAAAGTCAGGTCATCAATCAGGCTCTCTCTCCAAGGAACGGACCTGACCCATGTTCCCCGAGGTCCTTTTCGGGTCAGAACATTGCCATGGGCAAGCAGGCTCGGACCTCCCGATCTCTACGAGACAACCCCCCTTCTATGGCAGTTGATGGTTCACTAAATACCTGGTGGGGTGCTGGCGACTTTCCACCTCAGTGGATCGAGTTGGATCTGCAAACAGCTGTGTCGATCGGGAAGATTCGGTTGATGGTGAGCCAGTCTCCTGCTGGTGAGACCCTGCACTTGGTGTGGGGCAAAGGTCCGGGGGCGGGGGAAGGTTATCGGCTGTTGCACGAGTTTCGCGGATTGACCGAGGATTGGCAGGTGCTAGAATACTCTCCGCCAGCGCCTTGGACGGGCATACGATTAATCAAGATAGAGACGCGTGAGAGCCCCTCTTGGGTGAGCTGGCGGGAAATTGAGATCATAGCCGTGACTAATGACGAACGAACGCACGTTGAAACTAGTGTTCTTGTCGCGATTGTGAACAATTCTCAGCTGACCCTGACGCGGCCGCCATCAGAACTTGCTCCACACTCCGCAATCGAATGTAGCTGAGCTGTACGCTTCTGGAGGATAGATTGAGACGGCTGGTCGAGGTCGGAGCCAGTGATGGGCTCTAATGTTTCTTGCATTCTACATTGTCACAGTTGATAGCTTCAGCTGCGTTACTCCGCGCTTTTTCATTATCAGTTTTGCCAAGGCTTGGATACGTTCTATTTTTCCTTTGACTGAGATTATCTCAAGACATCTGGATTCGTCGAGATGAATGTGAGTTGTCGAGTTCACGACGCTTCGAAATCTGTGTTGAATCTCCGTGAGTGCATCCTGAACGCCATGAGACTCATGGTTATAGGTCAACAAGATCGCTCCTGCCCCAGGTTTTCCTCCCTCCTTTCTCCATGCGTACTCCGTGACGAAGTTGCTCATTGCGACTTGCAAGGCCTTGGACCTGTCCTCGTAGCCAAGCATCCGGAGAGATTCGTCGAACCTCTTCAGGAGAGCTGGGGGCGTTGAGAAGCTAATCCTCTCTACCCTCACCAAGAATCTTACATCTCTCAAGTGTTGGAATCGCTCGATACTCTTTAATATCGTTATTACGATTGTGGCGATTGGTAATACTATGCGCCTGAACAGTCGACTTGTGGCTTTCACGGCAGTGACTAGTGCATTGACGGTTGTCCTCAGCGTTCTGACAGTGCCCTTCTTTTTCGGAACGAGAATTCACTTTTTCCAAGCGGGCATAATGTTAGCTGGTGTTGTGGGAGGACCGCTTTCGGGGCTCATCACTGGATCCATCGGAGGAATGTATGTGGCCGCAATGAGATCGGACCCGACTATCGTGATTGGAAATGGCCTGTTAGGTTTGTTTACGGGAATCTTTTCACGGAAACTCCGACCTGTGCTGGCTGGATTGGTTGCCTGGGTGTTGATTCAGGGTCCGTGGATATACATCACTGGAACACTAATTCTTAATGTCCCTTCGGCTGCAATGCAAGCAATTCTCGCGCTCCTGACCGTAGAAGATGTGATTTGCGCCTCCGTGATTGACTTCCTGTCCAATCACTTTCATCTTAAGGCTTCGCTCGCAGGTCCAGTGAGACGTCTATGATCCACAACCGGAGTGACATGCGAGCTCTCTTGAAGGCCGGCGTGGAGTTCCATGGCCACTTGGGTCCTTACCTAGTGCTCGGTCTCCACATGGGGCGTGTCGCGGTTCGAATGCTGAAGCCCAAGCGCATCCATGAGTTATCTGTGAAAGTCTGGACTAGGAAATCACCGCCCCAATCGTGTATACTGGACGGCATTCAGGTCTCAAGCGGTTGCACGCTAGGTAAAGGAACCATCACAGTAGAGGAATCAACGCGCACGAAGGCTGGATTTCGCAAAGGCAATCGCATTGTGGTCATTCGACCTGGTGAGGCAGCCATAAGATTGCTAACAGAGGTTTCCAAGGATTCACACCCGCTCAAAATCCGTGAAATCGCGATTGCTCTGCATCAAATCCCTGATCATGAATTGTTGACCATCAAATGAGATGGCCGCTGACCTCGTTCATTCATTTGAGACCGCTACGAGGCACAGAGAATAACTCAAATCACGCATAGGGATCAAAGAGGCCGCTGAGAAAATTGGCAGCTTTAGCGGAGATCGTCGCCGTCGGGATAGCTATAGGCGTTATCCCCTTGTTGATAGGATTCTGCCCGCGGTTTCTTTTCGCTAACCGTCAAAGATTTTGGAGTCAATTTGGTGGAGGCATGGCTCTTGGCTTTATGATGATCTTCTTCACTGATCTAATCGGTGATTCTGGAGGCCTCGGCGAATCGCTTGGACTCACCATGAGTCCCACCCAGATCACTCTGGCTGCCCTTTTCGTCTTGGGCTTTGGAGTCTTCATGATGTCGTCCCTGAAGGGGACAGCTAGTCCATCATCGACCGCGTATTTTGTGGCTGCCGCAATCGGACTCCACGCATTGGGTGAAGGGATAGTCGTGGGAAGCAACTTTGTTGGTCAAATGCAAATAGAGGAACTCTCGACGGTCATCCAAGGCCTCAGTTTTGCAATGCACAAGTTTCTTGAAGGTTTCACGATATCCATCTTCTTCCCCTCGAACCCTAGGTTGAGAAACGTCCTGGTTGCGGCGCTCTTGGGTGGGATCCCATTGTTAATTGGGATACCTCTGGGAATTCTTGCTTACCCATTTATCTTGGCCAACTTTCTATTTGCGGCCGGTGCAGGCGCAGCGGTTTTCGTGATCCTTAAGATAACGTTGCTGATTGGTCAGAACAAGCCGGACATTACGACGATTCTCGGTTTTCTGGTTGGTTTCTTGATCGTTTATGTCGCTGCACTGATCCACTTTACAGTGTTGCCCTAGACGTAGCATTTCGCGTATACGAATCGCGTCCGTCTTGTTGCTCATGGCACGACTTGGAAGATACCGTGCATGTTAGGGTGGCCGACGCCACAGAAGACGTTACAGTAGTATGTGAAGGTCCCAAGCTTGTCTGCAACAAAACTTACCGTAACAGTCTCCCCGGGTGGAATGTACACTCTAACGTTGTATTCGTCAATCGCAAATCCATGGGTGATGTCCAATGTTCGAATCTCAATAATCACTCGTTGTCCTTTGTGAACTGTTATTGTGGGACTCTCATGGACGGTTCCGAATTGGAAATCTGGTATGTAAGTGGTGTTGAATCCCCAGTTGAAAGTCGTCATTGAAATGCGCATCGTATCGGAAGTCTCTCCGTTCGTTTTCGTTCCTGTCTGCGACATCAGATAAAGCGACATCCCCACGACCACTGCGAGCAGAATAAACGCGAGGATGAGATTTCGCCGAGCGGGCATCGTCGACACCAGAACTGGGGAGTGACGATTCCTGGTCCTAGTTAAGTTTGGCCTATTGAAGGTCAGGTGCAAAAGCTAATTCGTAGAGATGTACATCGGCGTGATACGTTGAGCGGCTGGTGCTCCTCGAATGAGTTCCACCCATGCACGTAACACTATCCTGCATGGACTTTTCCGCTTGCTCCTTGGTTTGTTCCCTGTCTTGAGTATGCTTACTCCGTGGGGAGAATCACTGGATTCGTCATTGACGCTACACATGATCGTACAGCATGCCTTCTACTTGGCGGGTGGCTTCCTGATCGCGTCTGGGGCCGACTTGCTGGTCCTTGGAAGTTCCAAGTTTTCAAAGACGATCACATCAGTATACGCGAAACTGATGAAAGCAAACGTCAAAGTCAACATACGGGGCTTCGTTACCTTCACGCTCGCTGCAATACTCACCGTCTACTGGCACATCCCAGCCTACTTCGACGCAGCCGTGTTGGACGAAAACGTACACATTCTAATGCACTTCACATTCACCGTGGTCGGCGGATTGCTTTTCATAGGATCGGGCCTGTTGACCGGAAGGATGCGTCATGTCCTGCTTCTCTTGCCTGGAAAGACGATGGGCATATTCGGCGCGTTCTTGCTCTTCACGTCGTGGTACGTCTACCCAGTCTATCCGGTCTCTGAGCAAGGGGAAACGGGATTAGTCATGGTGGTGATGATGCTAGTGATGGACTTGACGATCGTTCCATATTGGCTCTACAAATACTTCGGAAAAGTCCAACCGACCCCCCAGTAAGCCCTAAGTAAGTCTGATCTGCGACTTTGCTCGCAGCTTGTAACAGAACGCTCTACTGTCTCCGATACTAGATTTCTGGATGCATGGCACCCTCAAAGGATAACGTAAACGGAACCGTTGACAACCGTTTCTCATCAAACAGTGACCGAATTCTCACAGAGGATTGGATTCGACGTCTCCAGAACAAGTCAGCTGCTGTTCGCTGCAGAAATTGCCTTGGATAGTGTGTCCAAGGGTTGTTCTCCTGCGTAGGTGCTTGATATGGATCCGCTCTTTCCGATTATGAAGAAAGTTGGTGTGGAATTGACGCCATAGCTGCTGAACACTGTGCCCGATGAATCGTAGACGTAGACCCAGTTCGTTCCATAATCCTGAATGAATTTTGCGGCGTCGTTCGCGGTGGCTCCGTTCCATGGTCCTGCAACAGAGATGAAGACAACGTTCGCAGGACCGTATTGAGCGTACAGGCTGTCTAGGACAGGGGCCATGTTTTGACAATGCGAACACCACGGTACCATGAATTCGAGCAGAACAACCTTCCCGCGGAACGAAGACAAAGAAACGGTCTCCCCCGTCAAGCCGTTAGGTCCAACAACGGGCAGCGTGAAATCAGGCGCACCACCAGACTGAGTCACTGATCCTGTGGAAGAATAGGTGACTTGGAGTGTGGTCGAAGTTGGCAATGGCTGAGTGAATGAGTAGATGGCCCAGACTGCAATTATCAGAATGATCGGAATCGCGATCTTCTCTGATTTGCTCAGTCCGCGAGCTTTTGGTGTAGTCGGATTCCTGTCACCTTTCTTGGAAGTCAACAGAAGTCTGCCTGAATTACGAGCACACAAAACCTCTCCTTAAACTTTCCCCAATTGCGGAAGCTCGATCAAATGTCCGCTTTCGTTTCGACAGGATTCCGCACCACACATCAGTCCCTGTTTTTCTTGCTTCTCCTGTCAGACCTGTAAATGACCACGAACAATGCGAACAAGATGAGCCCCAGGAAATGCGCCAGCACACAATCTGAACAGATGGCACGTATTACTACTAACTGGATGTAATCCAAGTAGATCACTGTCGGAATGGACAAAGCTCCAACAATCGAGCCCACCATCGAGGCTGTTCGAATCCCGAGAGTTCTGATAACTGCCAGCAATGTCAGCAATGTGAACCATGCGACCGCGAGCAAGTGAATTGGAACGCCGTAGAAGTATGAGAAAGCGGTTTGGAACACGAACGGACACTGCGCCCCGAGGATACAAGCGGTCAATGTACTGGCTGAGATATACCATTGTAGCAGATACCAACTCCAAGACGCGCCGACCACCCCGACGAGTATGGCCAATAGCGAAACGAGTCGCAAATTTCCCAATGCCAACAGAACGGAACCAGTAGCCCAGCTGACCAGACTAAAAAGCTACCTCGAATCTCTTGAGCAGCCATCAAAGTCAAAGTCCAGTTGGCTGCTTTCTATGCCGACTGCGGAGGTCGCCTCATTGTCTCCGACCCGAACCTCCTTGGTTTCCAAATGCAATTGCTCCCCCATCATCCTGTACGATTCCCTGAGCCAACCTAGCAGTTCACGATCCAGTTCCTCAGCCTTCGTGATTCGAACGTAATGGACGTACCAGTTGGAGTCAGGATGTTCAACCCGCTGGATACGTACATGGCTCAGCCTTCTCGGCAATCCTATGGAAACTGTCATTCCGCGCTCGCTCACACGAACCACGCCTGCGAAACGGACCCGTTCCGTGAAACCGACGCTCGTTTTGGATGGAGAGAGTTCAACTGGACCACACCTTCGCACGAGCGTGGCGAACTCATTGAAGAGAGCCTTTGCTCTGGGTCCCTTGCCCTCCAGAAATTGTGAGACTGTGAACCTTCTGCAGGAATGCCAAAGATTACGTGTTACGAATTTCTTCTTGCATCTGGGACATGTCCAGAGAGG
>Ga0209322_10000078_pt1 | contig 46074 bp, 41 predicted proteins | sample Rifsed19ft1_FD_184013 | JGI IMG/M metagenome (GOLD analysis project Ga0209322, IMG submission 184013) | Soil microbial communities from Rifle, Colorado, USA - sediment 19ft 1 (version 2) | ecosystem: Environmental > Terrestrial > Deep subsurface > Rock core/Sediment | place: Rifle, Colorado... | reverse complement strand
CTCGCCTACGCGGCGACCAAGGGAATTCACCGGTTCCGGGCCTACGTCCTGGGCGACAATCGCCGCATGCTCGACCTGCTCGCGCGGACCACCCAGGTCTTGGAACGCCACACGGAACGCGGCATCACCTCGCTGCTCCTGGCGCACCTCCCCGCGCGCGATGCCGCGGGCCCAGGAGGGGATGCCGCCGCCGGAGGCGGCGCACCCTAGCGGTCCCCAGCCGCCAATGACGCCTCCACGGCAACGCAAATACGCATGCCTGACCCCACTTCAGGTGCCGGCAACGCAAATACGCATGCCTGACCCCAGCACTTCAGCGGGTCGTCGCGCCCAGGGGTAATGGAGGCTCGGCCGGCGCCACCCGGATGCGGGCATCCACGACGGTCGCAGCCGCTTCGTGCACCAGGATGGGGTTCAGGTCAACCTCGGCGATCTGGGGGAGGTCGTCCGCCATCGCGCTCGCCCGGAGCAGCGTCTCCTCCAGCGCTCGGACGTCGCACACCGGGCCGCCCCGGTAGCCCGTGAGCAGCGGGTAGGTCCGGAGGCTCCGGATCATCTCCCCGGCGTCCTCCCGCGTCAGCGGCGTGAGGCGAACCGCCACGTCGCGGAGCAGCTCGACGAGCACGCCGCCGGCGCCGCACGCCACCACGGGACCGAACTGGCGATCGTGCACGACCCCGACGAGCATCTCCACCCCCTTCGGGACCATTCGCTGGACGACAAAGCCCGTGGGGGGATGTCCCAGGGCGCCGAGGCGCGCCGCCATCTCCTCCGCGGCCGCCCGCACCTCATCGGCGCCGCGGAGATTGAGGCGAACTCCTCCGACCTCCGTCTTGTGGAGGATTCCGGGAGCGATCGCCTTCAGCGCGATCTCCCCCCCGATCTCCCGCGCCGCCGCCCCGGCCTCTTCCGGAGCGGTCACGACGCGCTGGTCGGCGACGGGAAGCCCGTAGCAGGAGAGCAGCGCCGCCACTTCCCCCGGCGCCAGCCACCCCTCCCCTCGCTGGAGCGCTGTCGCCACCAGCGCCGCCGCTTCATCCCGGCGAAGATCGGTCAGCGGCGGAGGCGCCGCCTCCGGCCGCTCGCGCCACTCCCCGTAGCGGGCCGCGCGGGCGAGGGCCAGGGCCGCCGCCTCGGGAAACGCGTACGACGGGAGGCGGACGTCCGCGCTCTTGAGCTCATCGGGGACGCCGCGGGCCGACATGAAGACCGTCAGCACCGGCTTCTTGCCGTCGAGGCCCCGCGCGCCCTCCACGATGGCGCGCGCCACGTCCGAGGGCCGCGTCACCAGCGGAGGGATGAAGATGACGATCAGCGCGTCCACTGCCGGGTCGGCCGCGACGATGCCGATGGCTTCACGATAGTGCTCAGCGGTCGCGGAGGCGATCATATCCACGGGGTTGGCGATCGCGGCCTCCCGCGGAAGGAACTGGCGGAGGCGGGCCTGGGACTCCTCGGGGAGGACGGGGATCTCCAGCCCTTCAGCCTCGCAGACATCCGCGCAGAGGACGGCGGGGCCGCCCGAATTCGTGATGATGCCCACGCGGCGGCCCCGGGGCGGCGGCTGGTGGGCCAGGAGGGAGGCCACGTCGAAGAGCTCCTCGAGGGTATCCACCCGGATGACGCCGGCCTGGCGGAAGAGCGCGTCCACGCTGACGTCGGACGCCGCGAGCAGGGCGCCGGTGTGGGAGGACGTCGCGCGCGCGCCCGCGGCCGTGCGGCCGCTCTTCACGGCGGCGATCGGCTTGCTCCGCCCGACCCGGCGCGCGAGCCGCGAGAACTTCCGCGGGTTGCCGAAGGATTCGACGTAGAGAAGGATCACGTCGGTCCCCGGGTCCGACCCCCAGTAGGAGAGGAGATCGTTGCTGGAGACGTCGGCCCGGTTGCCGATGGAGACGAACGTGGAGATCCCCAGCCCCAGCGAGCTCGCGTAGTCGATGACGGCCAGCCCGAGCGCCCCGCTCTGGGAGAAGAACCCCACCCGGCCCGCCGGCGGCATGCCGGCGGCGAAGGTCGCGTTGAGCCGCACGGCGGGATCCGTGTTCAGGATGCCCATGCAGTTCGGTCCGATCAGCCGCATCCCGGCCGCGCGGCAGACCCGCAGCAGCCGCGCCTGCCGCGCCCGTCCCTCGTCTCCGGTCTCGGCGAAGCCGGCCGAGATCACCACGAGCGCCCTGACGCCCTTCCGCCCGCACTGCTCGGCCACCTCCATCACCTTCGCGGCCGGGACGGCGATGACCGCAAGGTCCACCGGATCCGGAATCGTGTCCACGCTGGGATAGGCCCGCACGCCCTGCACCACCTCGGCGGCGGGGTTCACGGGGTACACGGGACCCACGAAGCCATAGGCGACGAGATTGGCGAAGATCTCGCCGCCGATCGTGCCGCGGTCCCGCGACGCCCCGATGACGGCGACGGCGCGGGGGTTGAAGAACCATCTCAGCGCGTTGGCCGCGGCGATCTCCTCGCGATGCTCGAAGTGCTCGCGCGCCTCGTCGGTGAGGGAGGTGGCAAAGGTCATCCGGATCTGCCCCGGCTCGGCCCGCACCTCGACGGGGAACCCCGATTCGCGGAGCACCTCGAGCATCCGGTGGTTTTCGGGGAGCATCTCTGCCACAAAGACGCGGATGCCATTGACGGCGGCAACCTCTGCCAGCTGACCGAGGAGGAGCGTGCCGAGCCCCCGTCCCTGGAAGTCCTCGGCGATCGCGATCCCGAGGTCGGCACGATCCCCGCCGAGGGGGACGACGTAGAGCGCGTGACCGACGACGCGCTCCTCCAGACCCGTCGTGGCCAGGAGCCCGAAGGTCTTCACGTAGTCCACGTCGGCCTCCCGCCGCGCCTCCCCCATCAGAAAGACGTCGGTCGTGGGGGAGAAGAACCGGAGCGCCCGGGAGCGCTCCGACAGGCTGCGGAAGAAGATCAGCAGGCGGTGGTCGTCGTCGGGCGAGACCGGACGGACGTGGACGGTGGCGCCGTCCCTCAGGACGACATCGGCCTCGCGGTGAGCCGGGTACTCGGGTGTTGGCATGGGGTCAGGCATGCGTATTTGCGTTATGGTAACGCAAATACGCATGCCTGACCCCAATGGTATTGGCGCGCCTCAATGCTATCATCTCTCTATGCCCCGCGTGCCCGAGCGCCCGCGCCTGACGACGGAGCGCAAAGTCACCGCCTCCCCGTCGGACATCCAGGCTATCGTCCGCAGCGACCATAGCGATCCCTTCGCCGTGCTCGGCCCCCATCGTCTCGCGGGAGGCGCGGGCGTGGCCGTCCGCGCCTTCCTCCCCTTCGCCGAGACGGCGCGGGTGATCCCCCTCGGGACCGCCGTGGGCCCGCAGCCCATGGAACGGATCCACGCCGACGGCCTCTTCGAAGCGCGCTTCCCGGCGGCGGGCGCTCCCTTCGCCTACCGGCTGGAAGCCACCGACGAGCGGGGGCAGGTCCGGGAGTTCGATGACCCGTACCGCTTCCCCTCCACGCTCTCCGACTACGACCTGCACCTCCTGGGGGAGGGGACGCACTACAAGGCGTACGAAAAGCTCGGCGCCCACCTGCGCACGCTCGACGGCGTGGCGGGAGCGGCCTTCGCGGTGTGGGCCCCCAACGCGCGCCGGGTGAGCGTCGTCGGGGACTTCAACCAGTGGGACGGCCGCCGCCATCCGATGCGCTGTCACCCCGGCAACGGCATCTGGGAGATCTTCATCCCCGGTCTCGCGGAGGGCGAACGCTACAAGTTCGAAATCCTCTCGCGCTCTGGCGAACTGCTCGCCCTCAAGGCCGACCCCTACGCCTTCGCCTTCGAGCCGCAGACGCCCCGCACGGCCGCCGTGGTCTGTTCCCTTGACGGCTACGACTGGGGAGACGCGCAGTGGATGGCGAAGCGCGGGCGGCAGAACGCCCCCGACAGCCCCATCGCCATTTACGAGATGCACCTGGGCTCCTGGATGCGCGTGCCGGAGGAAGACAACCGCTTCCTCACCTACCGCGAGCTGGCCCCGAAGCTGGCCGCCTACGTGGAGGAGCTGGGCTACACCCACGTCGAGCTGCTGCCGGTGATGGAGCACCCGTTCTACGGCTCCTGGGGCTATCAGACCATCGGCTACTTCGCGCCGACGCGCCGCTACGGTACGCCGCACGACTTCATGTACTTCGTGGACTACCTCCACCAGCGCGGGATCGGCGTGATCCTGGACTGGGCGCCGGCCCACTTCCCCCGCGACCCTCACGGGCTGGGGTATTTCGACGGGACGCACCTGTACGAACACGAGGACCCGCGCCAGCGGGAGCACCCTGACTGGGGGACCCTCGTCTTCAACTACGGCCGGACCGAGGTCGCCAACTTCCTGATCGGCAACGCGCTCTACTGGCTCGAGCGCTATCACGTGGACGGGGTGCGCGTGGACGCGGTGGCCTCGATGCTCTACCTGGACTACGGGCGGAAGCCCGGCGAATGGGTCCCCAACCCCTTCGGCGGCAACGAAGACCTGGAGGCCGTCGCCTTCCTCAAGCGCTTCAACGAGGTGGCCTACCAGTACCACCCGGGCATCATGACCATCGCCGAGGAGTCCACGGCCTGGCCCATGGTCTCGCGCCCGACGTACCTCGGCGGCCTCGGCTTCGGCTTCAAGTGGAACATGGGCTGGATGCACGATCTCCTGGATTACATGAGCCACGACCCGGTCCACCGCAAGTATCACCACAACGAGCTCACCTTCGGGCTCCTCTACGCCTGGCACGAGAACTTCATCCTGCCCCTCTCCCACGACGAGGTGGTTCACGGCAAGGGGGCGCTTCACGGGAAAATGCCCGGCGACGACTGGCAGAAGTTCGCCAACCTGCGCGCCTTCTACGCCTTCATGTACGGCCACCCCGGCAAGAAGCTCCTGTTCATGGGGGGCGAGTTCGGCCAGACGGGGGAATGGGACCACGACGCGAGCCTCGACTGGCATCTACTGGAGATGGGGCCGTACCACCGGGGCCTCCAGACGCTGGTCAAGGACCTGAACCGGCTCTACCGGAGCGAAGCGGCACTCCACCAGGTGGACTTCGATCCCGCCGGCTTCCAGTGGATCGACTGCAGCGACTGGGAGCAGAGCGTGGTGTCCTTCGCGCGGCGGGCCAGGGACGGGGAGGATTTCGTCCTCTTCGTCTCCAACCTCACGCCGGTCCCGCGCCACGGCTACCGGCTCGGGGTGCCGCGCGAGGGGTTCTACCGGGAGTGCCTCAACACCGACGCCGGGCTCTACGGGGGAAGCGACGTGGGGAACCCGCACGGCGCCTGGGCGGAGCCGACGGCGTGGCAGGGCCAGCCGTACTCGCTCGTGCTGACGCTCCCGCCGCTCGCCACCCTTGTGCTGAAACCCGCTCACCGCTAAGCGTGCGAGGTGGCCCCCCCTTGACGGGATATGGACAATATTTATATATTGTCTGTATCATACGTATCAGAGGAGGATACGGTGAAAGCCACGATCAGGAAGAAGACCTACAATCTGGATGCCGAGATGATTGAAAAAGTCCGCCGGCTGTTCAATGCGAAGACGGACACGGAAGCCATTCGCGCCGCATTACGCAAAGCCGTCGAGGATCGGGAGATCCAAGAATCCTTGGACGCGCTGCTCCGAGAAGGTCGCTTCCGGACAATCTACCGGTGAAGTACCTCCTGGATACCAACGTATATCTTGGGGCCCTTCGGTCGGAAGAGGCCCGAGCCCAGTTTCGAACGGCCTTCTTCCCGCTTCTCCCGGCCACCGTTCTTTCGGCCGTCGTTGCCTACGAGCTTCTGGTGAACGCCCAAGATCGCCGTACCCGCAGTCTGGTGCGGGAGTACACGCGTCCAATGGAACGGACTGGTCGGGTCGTAAGCCCTACGTTCGATGACTGGATCGAGGCGGCCGAAATCGTCACGGCTATCGAGGAGAAAGACAGAGGCTGGAGTTCAAAATTGCCGGCTCTGCTCAACGACATTCTCATTGCCCTATGCGCCCGGAGAGTGGGCGCCATGTTGCTGACGTATAACAGAGATGACTTTCGCTTGATTCACCGCCATAAAGACTTTTCTCTACGCATCCTTCAAAAATGAGAGACCGCTGACCATGGCGCGCGAGCGGGTCCTGGCGATGATCCTGGCGGGAGGGATGGGCAAGCGCCTCTACCCCCTGACCCGGGACCGCTCGAAACCGGCCGTCCCCTTCGGCGGCCGCTACCGGATCGTGGACTTCGTGCTCTCCAACTTCGTCAACTCCGGGATCCTCTCGCTGTACGTGCTCGTCCAGTACAAGTCCCAATCCCTCATCGAGCACCTCCGGACGGCCTGGCGGCCGGGCGGCCTCATCCCCGACCACTTCATCAACATGGTCCCGCCCCAGATGCGCCTGGGGGAGATGTGGTACCGCGGCAACGCCGACGCTGTCCTCCAGAACCTGCACCTGATCGACGACTTCTACCCGGACCTGATCGCCGTCTTCGGCGCCGACCACATCTACCGGATGGACGTGAACCAGATGGTCGCCTTCCACCGGGAGCGCGAGGCCGACGTCACTGTGGCGGCGCGGCGCGTGCCCGTGGCGGAGGCGGCGGAGTTCGGCGTCCTCGAGGTGGATGCCACCGGCCGGATCGTCAACTTCGTCGAGAAGCCGGCGGCGCCGCGCCCGATGCCCGGGGATCCGAGCCGGGCCTACGTCAGCATGGGAAACTACCTCTTCCGACGGGAGACCCTGGTGGAAGCCGTGCTCGCCGACGCGGAGCGCGACACCGACCACGACTTCGGCAAGAGCATCATCCCCGACCTTGTTCCGCGGGCCCGCGTGTTCGCCTACGACTTCCACAAGAACGAGGTGCCCGGGCTGAAGCCCTACGAGGAGGCCGCCTACTGGCGGGACGTGGGAACGCTGGAGGCGTACTGGCGGGCCCACATGGATCTGCTGGGCGAGGAGCCCCGCTTCGACCTCGACAACCGCCACTGGCCCATCCTCACGGGCCCGTACCAGGGCCCGCCGGCCCGCATCGTCGCCGGCGACTTCGAGAACGCGGAGATCGGCGCGGGCTCCCTGATCAAGCGCGCCACCATCCGGAACTCCATCCTGGGCCGCGGCGTGTGGGTGAACGAGGGCGCCGTCATCGAGGACTCGATCCTCATGGACTTCACGGCGGTGGGGAAGGGCGCGCACCTCCGCCGCGTGATCGTGGATCGCTTCAACATCGTCGGCGCCAGCAAGGAGATCGGCCTGAACCTCGAAGAGGACCGGCAGCACTACCACGTGGACCCCGCGGGCCTCGTGGTGATCCCGCGGGGCGGCCGGCGGGAGTTCCTCTGGGGGAAGGAAGAATTGTGAAGTTCCTCACAGTGCACGGCCACTTCTACCAGCCGCCCCGAGAGAACCCGTGGCTGGAGGAGGTGGAGGTGGAGGAGGGGGCGGCCCCGTACCACAACTGGAACGAGCGGATCACGGCCGAGTGCTACGCCCCGAACGCGGCCAACCTCGAGAAAATCTCGTTCAACTTCGGCCCCACGCTGCTCTCCTGGCTCCAGGGTCACCGTCCCGAGACGTACGCGAAGATCCTCGAGGCGGACCGCGTCAGCCGGCAGGCGGGCGGCGGGCACGGCAACGCCATCGCCCAGGCGTACAACCACCTGATCATGCCCCTGGCCTCGCGGCGGGACAAAGTCACCCAGGTGCGCTGGGGGATCGAAGACTTCCGCCACCGCTTCGGACGGGAGCCCGAGGGAATGTGGCTGCCCGAGACCGCGGCGGACCGGGAAACCCTGGCGGTGCTGGCTGAGGCCGGTCTCAAGTTCACGATCCTGGCGCCCACTCAGGCCCGCCGGGTCCGGTCGCTCCCCGACGGCCGGTGGCAGAGCCTGGAGGGCGGGAAGATCGACCCGAGCCGAGCCTACCGCTGGGCCTCCGGGGCTGCCCCGAGCCTCGCCCTCTTCTTCTACGACAGCCCCATCTCGCGCGCCATCGCCTTCGAGGGCGCCCTGGCGGACGGCGAAACCCTCCGAGCGCGGCTCCTCTCCGGCTTCTCGCCGGATCGCCCCTCGCCCCAGCTCGTCAACGTCGCCACCGACGGCGAATCGTACGGTCACCATCACGGGGGTGGCGATGAGGCCTTGGCGGTTGCGCTAGACAGCATCGAGAGCGCGGGGGACGCGCTGCTGACCAATTATGGAGCCTTCCTGGCGGCCCACCCGCCGGCCCACGAGGTCGAGATCGTCGAGCGGACCTCGTGGAGCTGCGTCCACGGCGTCGAGCGCTGGCGGGGGGACTGCGGCTGCCGGGCGGGCCGGGCCGACTGGCACCAGCGCTGGCGGGCGCCCCTCCGCGAGGCGATGGACTGGCTCCGCGACCAGCTCGACCCGTTCTACGAGGCGCGCCTGGGGAAGCTGGTGAAGGACCCGTGGGCCGCCCGCGACGACTACATCCACGTCATCCTCGACCGCTCCGAGGAGCACCGCGCCGCCTTCTTCTCCCGGCACCAGCGCGGCCCGCTCGAGCCCCCGCGGCAGGTCGAGGCGCTCAGGCTGCTAGAGCTTCAGCGGCATCGCTTGCTCATGTTCACCTCCTGCGGCTGGTTCTTCGACGACATCTCGGGCCTGGAGGCGACCCAGGTGCTGAAGTATGCGGCCCGGGCGATGCAGCTCGCGGCGGGGCTCGGCTTCTCCGGCCTCGAGGAGGAGATCGCCCGCCGCCTCGCGGCGGCCCCGTCGAACGTCCCCGAGTACGGCAACGGCACGCAGGTCTTCCGGCGGGCGGTGCTGCCGGCCAGGGTGGACGTCAAGCGGCTCGTCGCCCACTACGCCATCACGGCGCTCTTGGAGGACCCCGGCGAGGAGCGCCGGATCTTCGCGTTCCGGGTGGAGCGGCTGGATGCCAAGCGGGCCGCCGCGGGCGGCACCACCCTGATGGTGGGCCGCGTGCGGACGCGCTCGGAGATCACGGGCGAGATCGAGGAGCCGTGCTACGCGGTTCTCCACTTCGGCGGCCAGGACTTCCACTGCTCGGTCGGGAGCCTCCCGGGCGCCGCCGCGTACGAGGCCGCCAAGGCCGACCTGCTGGCCCGCTACCTGACCGGCGGCCCCTCGGAGGCCGTCCGGGCCATGGACCACCACTTCGCGGGCCGCGCCTTCTCTCTCAAGGACGCTTTCCTCGACGAGCGGCGGCGGATCCTCTCCGGCGTGGGGTCAGGCCTGAATAAATGAATTAAGCCCCGGAGGTCAGTAGAGGAGGAAGTCGGTGGGGACGAGGCGCCGCTGGACGGGGTCCACGGCGAGGCCGAGCTGCTCGATCACGGTGAGTAGGCCGGTGACCGGGACGAGGATTTTTTGGACCGGGTCGGGGGCCAGGCCGAGGGCCTCCATCGTCACGGCACCGAGCAGCGCCGGAGTGCCCGGCACCCCGATGAGGCACGGCGTCGTCAGGCTCCGGCCGTCAATGGTGAACCGAACCTCGGCAAGGGGAAGATCGAGCCGGCGGCCATCGGCGGTCCTGACGGACCGAGTCCCTGACGGCTCAACGCCGAGGGAACGAGCGGTTTCGGGAGGAATGAGACTCCACGTCGCTCCCGTATCTACCAGCAGATCCAGAGTCACCTGCGTTTCTCGACGGTCGGGATGGGTCAGCGTCGCCCTGACAGCGAAGGTTCCCATGGCCTGGATTGTCCGCGACGCGCGGCGCCCTGTCAACGTCCAGAATCGGATACAGGGGCGGATGCTCGTAACGCAAATACGCATGCCTGACCCCTACATCACGCCGAAGAGGGGGCAGAGGACGCGCAGGCCCAGCCAGATGACGACGGCGCCCGTCAGGTCGAGCCAGACCCCGGCCTTGATCATCTCCTTGAGGGGGACCAGCCCCGAGCCGTAGACGATCGCGTTGGGGGGCGTCGAGACCGGGAGCATGAAGCCGAAGCTCGCCCCCAGCGCCGCCCCGAGTGCGGGGGGGATCGGGCTGACGCCGGCGCCCTGGGCCAGCGCGATCACCACCGGGATCACCATGCTGGCCGAGGCGGTGTTCGACGACACCTCCGAGAGGATCACGCCGAGGACGATCGCCACCGCCGTCAGCGCCCAGAGGCTCTCCGCCCCGACCGTCCGGACCATCCCCGCCCCGATTGCCTCGGCGAGCTTCGTCTCGAACATCAGCCGCCCCAGCGCCAGCCCGCCGCCGAAGAGCAGGATCGTCCCCCAGTCGATCCGCGCCGCCTGCCGCCAGCCGATGGTGAACTCCCCGCGCCCCAGATCGGTGGGCAGCGCGAAGAGCAGGATCGCCGCGCCCAGCGCGACCACGGACTCGGGGAGGTGGGCCTCGAAGAACCTGGGGAGCGGGGCGTGGGGCGAGGAGACCAAAGCCACCGCTCCCGGCAGCATCCACAGGGACGCGGCCAGGACGAAGACGACCGACACGTTGATCTGGGCCCGGCTCCAGGGGCCCAGCTTCTGCCGCTCCTCGGCAACGAACCGCTGGAGCTCCCCTGCCGCGCTCCCGCCATCGGCGTAGCGAAGGCGGAGGATGACCCAGACCAGCCCCAGCATCAGCACCGTCAGCGGCATGGTGACGGCGACCCAGTCGAAGAAGGAGAGGCGCCGGTCCGTCAGGTCGCGGATCATGCCGATCGCGATCAGGTTCGGCGGCGATCCCACCGGGATGCCGACGGCGACGGACGACGACCAGGTCAGCATCAGCAGCAGGCCGATCGGGAACCGCGTCCGCGCGGGATCGCCCGCGGGGCCGAGGCCGCCCAGGATGCCGAGGCCGACGGGGAGCATCATCGCCGTCGTCGCCGTGTTGCTGACCCAGAGCGAGATCGCGCAGGTGATCGCCCCGACTGTCGCCAGGATGCGCCCCGGGCTCCGGGTCGCCCACGGATGGCGCAGCAGCCCGAACGCGAACCGCCGGTCGAGGCCGCTCCCCCGCATCGCCTCGGCGATGATGAAGCTCCCGATGAAGAGGAAGATGATCGGGTCGCCGTAGGAGGCGAGGACCGTCTTGGCCGGCGCCACGCCGAGGACGATGGACAGGACGGAGGAGAAGACCGCCGTCACCGGGACGGGCAGGGCCTCGGTCACCCAGTAGGTCACCGTCCAGGCGAACACGGCGGCCAGCAGGTGCGCCTCCGGGCTCAGGCCCTCCATCGGCCACGCCCAGACCAGCACGAAGAGGAGGGGGCCCAGCGCGAGCCCGACGTACTTGGTGGGGTCAGGCATGCGTATTTGCGTTACGGCGACCGGTCAATGGTCAGCTCGGGGGATTTGGGGTCAGGCATGCGTAATTGCGTTACGAACATCCGCGCCTGTCTCTAATCCTGGACGTTGACCGGTCGCCGTAACGCAAATACGCATGCCTGACCCCGCTCAGAGGCGGCAGGCGCCGGGGTCGCATTTGGCGAAGAACTCCCGGCTCGTCGCGTCCTCGCCCACCCCGAGGGTGAGGACCTGCGCGTCCTTCGAGCCCGAGCGGAAGATCGTGATCCCCTTGAGCCCGAGCCGCCACGCCTCCAGGTAGGCCTGCGCCACCTCCTGAGGGTCCGACTCCTCGGGAAGGTTGACGGTCTTGGACACGGCGTTGTCCACGTGGTGCTGGAACGCCTGCTGGATCTGGAGGTGGCGGTGGAGGGAGATCTCGGCGGCGGTGACGAACAGCCGCCGGGTCTCCTCGGGAACGCCGGGAACGTCGCGGAGGTGTCCCTTTTCCAGGACCTGCTCGAGGAGATGCCTGGCATCCAGCCGGTGCTCCTCCGCGTAGCGCTGGAAGATCGGGTTGACCTCTCTCAGCGGCGCGCCGCCCAGGGTGTGCTCGCGACGGTAGGCGAGCGCGAACAGCGGCTCGATGCCGCCGCTGGTCCCGGCGATGATGCTGATGGTGCCGGTGGGCGCGATGCTGAGCCGCGTGGCGTTGCGGATCCGCTCACCGCTCGCCGCGTACACGCTCCGCGCCCAGTTGGGGAACACGCCGCGGCGCGCGGCGAGGTCCCGTGACGCCTTGGTCGCCTCCTCGGCGATGAACGCCATCAGCCTGTCGGCCCACGCCACCGCATCATCGGAGTCGTAGGACACTCCGAGGAGGATCAGGCACTCGGCGAACCCCATGACCCCGAGGCCGATCTTTCGGTTGCCGCGCGTCACCTCCCCGATCTCCGGCAGCGGCTCGCGGGTCACCTCGATCACGTTGTCCAGGAAGCGCACCCCGACGCGAACGGCGTGGCCCAGGCGGTCCCAGTCCACGTCCGGCTCCCCGTTGACCATCTTGATCATGTTGGCCAGGTTGATCGAGCCCAGGACGCAGCTCTCGTACGGCAGGAGCGGGACCTCGCCGCAGGGGTTGGTGGTCTCGATGGGGCCCAGGGCCGGGGTGGGGTTGGCGCGGTTCACGGCGTCCAGGAAGAGGAGGCCCGGGTCGCCGGTCCGCCACGCCGCGTCCACGATGCGATCGAACACCTCGCGCGCCCGGACCCGGTTGACGATGCGGCCGCTGCCGGGATGGACGAGCTCGTACGACTCGCCGGCCTCGACGGCCTCCATGAAGCGGTCGGTGACCGCCACCGACAGGTTGAAGTTCTGAAGGCTCCGCCCGTCGAGCTTCGCCTCGACGAACTCCAGGATGTCCGGGTGATCCACCCGGAGCACCCCCATGTTCGCGCCGCGCCGGCGCCCGCCCTGCTTGATGTTCTCCGTGGCGCAGTCGAAGACCCGCATGAACGACACGGGGCCCGAGGCCTCCCCGCCGGTGGAGGCCACCACCTCGCCGCGGGGCCGGAGGCGGGAGAAGGAAAACCCGGTCCCGCCGCCGGTGCGCTGCACCAGCGCCATCGCGCGCAGCGCATCGAAGATCCCCTCGATCGTGTCCTCCACCGGGAGGACGAAGCAGGCGCTGAGCTGGCCGAGCGGCGTCCCGGCGTTCATCAAGGTGGGAGAGTTCGGGAGGAAATCGAGCGAGGCGAGGAGGCCGTGAAAGGCTTCCTGCCAGTCGTCGGCCTCGTGCGCCGTCCCCAGGAGGAGCTCCGCCTGGGCGACGGCCCGGGCCACCCGGAGGAACAGCTCCTCCGGGGTCTCGATCACCCTGCGGGCCGCATCGCGGCGCAGGTAGCGGGCCTCGAGCACCCTGAGAGCGTTCGGGGACAGGAGCGCAATGGCGCTACCGTCGGACATAGCGGAGGGCGATCAGCGCGGCGACGAGGACGATCACCGCCAGGGCGATGAGCCAGTGATCCCGTACGGCCTCGACCATCTTAGAGACCTCCACATAACCACGAGCAAGACAGATGCCAGGGGAGAAATCCCGAGAATCCACCAGTTACGCGAGGACGGGCAAGCTCGGGTGAGGCGCGAGCGCCTCAGGTCAGGGGGCTGGCCTTCCCTACACCCAGAGCACCTGACGGCGCAGCTCGCGATCTGCGCGGAGCGGCGCCGCGGGCCCCTCGTGGGTGATCCGGCCGCGGTCGAGGACGTAGACGCGGTCGGCCAGGGCCAGCACGAGGTCGAGATCGTGCTCCACGATGAGGATCGGCACCTCCCGGCGCAGCCGGTCGATGGAGACGAAGATCGCCTCGCTGACCGCAGGGGCCAGCCCTTCAAACGGCTCGTCCAGCAGCAGGAGCCTGAGGGTCCCCGACAGGGCGCGCGCGATGGCGACCATCTGCTGCTCGCCGCCCGAGAGGGTCTCGGCGCGGCTGGCCAGGCGCTCGCGGATCCTGGGGAAGAACTCGAAGATACGCTCGGGCTCCCACCGGACCCCGTCGCTGCCACGCCGCCGGAGCCGGCTGAGCTCGAGGTTCTCCGCGACCGTGAGATTCGGGAAGAGTCGCCGCCCCTGGGGCACGAAGCCGATCCCGAGCCGCGCGATCTCCTCGGGCGGGCGCCCGCCGATGTCGCGACCGGCGAACTCGATGCGTCCCCGCGCCGGCGGGGCGAGGCCCATCACGCTCTTGAGGGTCGAGGACTTCCCGGCGCCGTTGCGGCCCAGGAGGCCCACGACCTCCCCCGCCCGGAGCTCGAGCGAGACCTCGTGGAGGATGTGGCTCTTGCCGTAGAAGGTGTCGATACCGCTGACGCGGAGAACGGCAGCGCCGGCGCCCGCAGACGATGCCCGCGCGGCGTCGGCGAAGAGGATGTCGCGCCCATGGCCCAGGTAGACCTCGTGCACCTTGGGATGGTCGCGCACCTCGGCCACCGGGCCGTCCACCACCACCCGCCCCTCGTTCATCACCGTGATGCGGTCGGCGAAGGCGAAGACGCGGTCGATGTCGTGCTCGACCACCAGCACCGCCATGTGCTCGCTGAGCCGGCGGACCAGGGCCGTGATGCGCTCCCGCTCGGCGGCGGCCAGCCCCGCCAGCGGCTCGTCGAGCAGCAGCACCCGCGGGCGCGCCGCCAGGGCCAGCCCAAGCTCGAGCAGCCGCTGGCCGCCGTAGGACAGGCTCGCCGCGGGCGCCCCTTCGACGCCTTCGAGTCCGAGGAACCGCACCAGCGCCTGGGTCTCTTCGTGGACGGCGGCGAGGCTCGTGAAGGGCCGCCAGAGGTCGAAGCGGCGAGGGTGGCGCGCCTGGATGCCGAGACGCAGGTTCTCGAAGACCGTCAGCGACGGAAACAAGTTGGTGATCTGGAACGAGCGGGCGAGCGCCTGGCCCACGACGCGCTCGGGAGGCAGCCCGTCGAGCCGCCGCCCGGCGAGAAGCAGCTGGCCGCCGTCGGGCGGATACATGCCGGAGATGACGTTGAACAGCGTGGTCTTCCCCGCGCCGTTGGGCCCGATCAGCGCGTGGAGCCTGCGGTCGGCGAGAGTCAGGTCAACCTCCGCCACGGCGGTGAAATCCCCGAAGCGCTTGCTCACCCTGCGGCACTCGAGGAGGGCGCCCGGGACCACCGGCGCGCCACGAAAGAATTCGGGCACCTCCTGCCCCGGCTCGGGGGTGACCCGGGCCGCCATCGCCGCGGCTTCCTCTCCTCCCCGGCGCAGCGGCCCGAGAAGCCGGCCGCCGACGCCGATCAGCCCCGAGGGGGAGAAGAGAATGAAGCCCATGAACAGGAGCCCGAACCAGAACTGCCAGGCGGCGGTGTACTCCGACAGGATCTCCCGGAACAGGATGAAGAAGGCGCCGCCGAGCGGCGGGCCGAGGAAGTGGCCCATGCCCCCGACGATGGACATGGCCAGGATCTCGCCCGAGAAGGCCACGTGAACCAGGTCGGCCGAGACGAAGACCTTGAGGAACGCGAAGAGGCTGCCGCCCAGCCCCGTCGCGGCCGCGGAGAGGGCGAAGGCGATCAGCTTGTAGCGCTGCACGGGGTAGCCCAGGAAGCGCGCCCGGCGCTCGTTGTCCCGGATCGCCAGCAGCACGCGGCCGAGCGGGGAATGCACCACCCGCCAGAGCGCCCAGGCCGCCAGGAAGACGACGGCGGCCGTCACGTAGTAGAAGCTGAGCTGGCTCTCAACGGGGACGCCCAGCAGCGACGGCCGGGTCATCCCGCGCAGCCCGTTCTCGCCGCCGGTGAAGGAGGTCCAGCGGAACACGATGGAAAAAATCATGGCGGCGAAGGCCAGGGTCAGCAGCGAGAAGTAGACCCCGCGCCGGCGCAGCGCGAGAAAGCCGATCACCAGCCCCAGCCCCGCGGCGAAGGCCGTCCCGAAGACGATGGGCAGCAGCACATGGCCGGGCAGGCGGTGGATCTGGAGCAGCGCCGCGGCGTACGCGGCCAGGCCGAAGAAGGCGCTGTGGCCGAAGGAGACCAGGCCCGTATATCCCAGCAGGAGGTTAAAGCCCAAGCCGACCAGGCAGAAGATCGCGATTTCGGTGGCGACGCCGTCGGTCATCCCGATGGCCCGCATGGCCAGGGGCAGCACCAAAAGCGCCCCGGCCAGGACCAGGAGGGGATGGCGCAGCCGCGATGGGCTCACTCGAATCTCTCGAACCGCTCGCCCATGAGTCCCCGGGGGCGCACGAGCAGGACGAGCACCATGAGGGCGTACATCGAGGCCTCGGCCGCCGGCGGGTAGAAGAGCACGGTGAGCCCGCGCACGACACCGACCAGGAGCCCCGCGTACACCACCCCCCAGAAGCTGCCGAGCCCGCCGATGACCACGATGACGAAGGCGGCGGTGAGAATCTCCGTGCCCATGGCCGGCTGCACCCCGGCCAGCGGCGCCGACATCACCCCGGCCAGGCCTGCCAGGCCGACGCCGAGGGCGAAGATGGCCGTCAGCACCGGGCTCAGGGCGATCCCAAGGGCGCGCACCATCTCCGGATCGCGAGTGCCGGCGCGGACCACCAGCCCGAAAGAGGTCTTGTTGAGCAGAAGCCAGCAGCCGAGCACGGCCACCGCCGAGACGGCCAGCACCGCCAAGCGATAGCGCGAGTAGATGAAGTCGCCGAGGAAGATCTGGCCCCGCAGCGCCTCAGGGATCCCGAATGGCAGTCCCGTGGCGCCCCAGACCAGGCGCAGACTCTGCTCCGCCGCCATTGCCAGCCCGAAGGTGAAGAGCAGGGCGAGTCCCGGGTCCTCGCGATAGAGCCGGCGCAGGCATAGCCGCTCGATGACGACGCCGATCGCGGCCACCCCGAGCGGCGAGAGCGCCAGTGCGCCGAAGAATCCGAGCCGCCGCTGGACCTCCCAGGCCAGGTAGGCCCCGAGCGCGTAGAAGGCGCCGTGAGCCAGGTTGACGACGCCGCCCAGGCTGAAGATGAGCGACAGCCCGAGAGCCAGGACGACGTAATACGAGCCCACGAGCAGGCCATTGGCCATGTGCTCGAGGATGACGAAGAGGGGCATAGGGGGCGCTCAGCCGGCCCTCTCCGCACGCGCGGGGAAGAGGGCCGGGTGCACCGAGCGCCCGTCGGGGCTCACGCCATCGTGCAGGGGTTTTCCTGCTTGGTGGGCTGGATCAGCTCGAGGGACTCGCTCGCAGCCGGCGCCGGTTGGATCAGCTCGAAGATATCCCACTTGTCCTTGGCGTCCTTCTTGTCCTTGACCCGGACCACATACATCTCCTGCAGCAGCTGGTGGTCCCACTCGCGGAAGCTGCCCTTGCGCCCCTTCAGAATGTCGAAGGTGGCGCCCTTCTCGAAGTAGGCGACCCACTTGGCGCCCTCGCTGCTCTTTGTCTCCGCCATGGCCTGGAGCAGGATCTTCACGCCGACATAGTCGCCCCAGGCCTGGTTATCGGGGGGCTTGCCGTACTTGTCGCTGAAGCGCTTGGTGAAGGCCTGCGCAGCCGGCATGGTGAGGCCGTGGTACCAGAGGCTCTGCCAGTGGCCCGACAGCGAGTCGATGCCGGCCGCCCAGAACGGCACCGTATCCATCACGCCGCCCGCGAGCGGGAAGGACAGGTTGAACTCCTTGTACTGCTTGAGGAAGCTGGTCTGATCCGTGCCGGCCAGGTTGATGTAGACGAAGTCGGGCTTGGCCTGTCGGATCTTGAGGATGTAGGCGCTGTAATCCGGGGTGTTGGTGGGCACCATGTCGTTGGCCATCACCGTGCCGCCGTTCTCCGTCAGGAAGCGGGAGGAGACGCGGAAGAGGTCGTGGCCGAAGGCGTAGTCGGCCGTGAGCATGTACCACTTGGCGCCCCGGATCAGGTTCTTGCTCTTCTGCCACTGGCCGATGGTCTTGGTGTACATCGTGTTGCAGCCTTCGACGTGGAACATGAAGCGGTTGCAGTTCTTGCCGCGCAACTCGTCGGAGTTGGCCCCGGTGTTGATGTAGACGACCTTGTAGCGGTTGGCCTGCTCGCCGATGGCGAGCGCCGAGGCCGAGCTGATCTCGCCCAGCAGGCCGAGGACCCGGTCGCGCTCCACGAGCTTCTGCACCTTGGTGACCGCCACGCCGGGGTTGACGCTGTCCTCGGCGATCAACTCGACCTTCCGGCCCAGCACCCCGCCGGCCGCGTTGGCCTCCTCGACGGCCAGCATGGCCGCGTTGAGGCCGTACTCCCCGAGCTGGCCGAGGAAGCCCGTGCGCGGCGTGAGGTGCCCGATGCGGATCGCGTCGGGCTGGGAGCGGACAACGGCCGGGAAGCCCAGGGCCGCAGCGCCCGCGCCCGCGGCCACCGTCTTGAGCAGGTCCCGGCGGCTGAGTTGCGTTCTGTCATCGCGTTCGGAAGTCATCGATGTCCTCCCTTTGATGGATGCACGGTCGGTCGGGACTGGAATGGCCGGCAGCTCGCCCCCCTCCGCTGCCAGGGGGCGTGCCCGCGTGGGTATTAAACCCCGCGGAGGTGGAGTTGTCCAGAGCCTCGTCGGCGGGCGACACTTGGCGGTTGACAGGGCCGGGTAGGCGCCGTTAGCGTCGGGGGCATGATCGTCGGGGTTCCCAGGGAAAGCTTCCCCGGGGAGCGGCGCGTCGCGCTGGTCCCCGCAGTCCTCCCCACCCTCGCCAAGGCCAAGTGCGAGGTGCTCGTGGAGGCCGGCGCCGGCGATGCCGCCTTCTACGCCGACGCGGCCTATGTCGAGAAGGGCGCCCGGATCGCCGCCTCCCGGGCCGAGGTCTTCGCCGCGGCGGACGCCGTCTTCCAGGTCCTCGGCCACGGCGCCAACGACAAGACCGGCCGGGCCGACCTCCCGCTCCTGCGCCGGGACCAGGTCCTGATCGCCTTCCTCCGGCCGCTGGGATCGCCGGAGAGCGTCAAGGAGATCGCCGCCACGGGCGCCACCGCCTTCGCTGTGGAGCTGATGCCGCGGATCACGCGCGCCCAGAGCATGGACGCGCTCTCCTCCATGGCCACCGTGGCCGGCTACAAGGCGGTCCTGCTCGCCGCCGCCACCCTGCCCCGGATGTTCCCGATGCTCATGACCGCCGCCGGCACCGTCACGCCGGCGAAGGTTCTCATCATCGGCGCGGGGGTCGCGGGGCTCCAGGCCATCGCGACGGCCCGGAAGCTCGGCGCCGTCGTGTCGGCCTACGACGTCCGGCCCGCGGCGAAGGAGCACGTGCTGAGCCTGGGTGCCCGCTTCGTCGAGCTGCCCCTGGAGGCGGCCGACGCCGAGGACGCCGGCGGCTACGCAAAAGCCCAGGACGAGACGTTTTACCGGCGGCAGCAGGAGCTCCTCGCGCGCGCGGTCGCGGAGAGCGACGTGGTAATCACCACCGCCGTGGTCCCCGGCCGCAAGGCCCCCGTGCTGATCACGGGGAAGATGGTCGGCGGGATGGCCCCCGGGTCGGTGATCGTGGACTTGGCCGCCGAGCGGGGCGGCAACTGCGAGCTGACCCGCCCCGAGGCGACGGTGGTGGAGCACGGCGTGACGATCATCGGCGCCGTGAACCTGGCGGGGACCGTCCCCCACCACGCCAGCCAGCTGTACGCCCGGAACGTCACCGCGTTCTTCCTGCACCTGGCGAAGGACGGGAAGCTCGAGCCGAGCCTGGAGGACGAGATCACGCGGGAGACCCTGCTGACGCGCGGGGGCGAGGTGGTTCACCCGCGGGTCCGCGACGCCCTGGGAGGCGCATGATGGAAGTACTGGCGATCACGCTCACCGTGTTCGTGCTGGCGATGTTCGTGGGCTTCGAGGTCATCACCAAGGTCCCGCCCACCCTTCACACGCCCCTCACCTCGGGCTCCAACGCCATCTCGGGCATCACCCTCGTCGGCGCGATCCTCTCAGCCGGGCTTCAGCTCACCACCCTCACCACGCTCCTCGGCTTCCTGGCCGTGGTCTTCGCCACGATCAACGTGGTCGGCGGCTTCCTGGTCACCCACCGCATGCTCCGCATGTTCAAAAAGAAGTAGCGCCGTGCGCCTGGCCCTGGTCAACCTCTCCTACCTCGTGGCCTCGGTCCTCTTCATCCTGACCTTCAAGGGGCTGAGCCACCCGCGGACTGCCGTGCGCGCCAACCTGATGGGCTCGCTGGGGATGCTCATCGCCGTGGTGGCTACGCTCCTGCTCCTCGACTGGGGCCCGGGCGTCCAGCGCTACGGGGTGATCCTGGCGGGGCTCACCGTGGGCGCGGTCATCGGCGCGCTCCTGGCGCTCAAGATCCAGATGACCGCCATGCCCCAGATGGTGGCGCTGCTGAACGGCTTCGGCGGGGCGGCCTCCACCCTGGTCGCGGGTGCTGCCCTGCTGGAGGAGCTGGCCCAGGGCCGCCTGCCGTCCACTCAGTCCACCGTCGCCACCGTCGCCGCGGGGATCATCGGGGCGGTGACGTTCTGGGGGAGCCTCGTCGCCTTCGCCAAGCTCCAGGAGATCATGCCGGGCCGGCCCCTCCTCTTCCGGGGCCAGCAAGCCCTCAACGTGGCGCTGCTCGCGGTCTCCCTGCTCCTCGGCGCGTGGCTCGTCGCCGCGCCCCAGGCCACGTGGCTCTACGTGCTGATCGTGGCCCTCTGCACCGTGCTCGGCGTCACGAGCGTGATCGCGATCGGCGGCGCCGACATGCCCGTGGTCATCTGCCTTCTGAACTCCTACTCGGGGCTCGCCGCCTGCGCCACCGGCTTCGTCCTGGACAACAACATGCTCATCATCGCGGGCTCCCTGGTCGGCGCGTCGGGGCTCATCCTCTCCCGGATCATGTGCCGCGCCATGAACCGCTCGCTGGGGAACGTCCTCTTCGGCGGGGTGGGAGCCGAGGTCGTGACCGGCGCGGCCGCGGACGCGGTCTACGCCGGGCGCGTGAAGGCGGCCTCCGCGGAGGAGCTCGCGATGATCCTGGAGTCGGCGCGCCGGGTCGTCATCGTCCCCGGCTACGGCATGGCCGTCTCCCAGGCCCAGCACGCCGTGCGCGACCTGGCGAACCTCCTGGAGTCGCGCGGCGCCGAAGTGGAGTTCGGCGTCCACCCCGTGGCGGGGCGGATGCCCGGGCACATGAACGTGCTGCTGGCCGAGGCGGACATCCCCTACGAGAAAGTCCGGGAGATGGACGCCATCAACCCGTCTTTCGCCCAGACGGACGTCGTCATCGTCATCGGGGCCAACGACGTGGTGAACCCCGTGGCCCGCACCGACCCCAAGAGCCCCATCGCCGGCATGCCGATCCTGGACGTGGACAAGGCGCGCACCGTCATCGTCATCAAGCGGAGCCTCTCGCCCGGCTTCGCCGGCATCCCCAACCCTCTCTTCGCCGCCGACAACACCCTCATGTACTTCGCCGACGGCAAGAAGGCCGTGCTGGACCTGGTGGACGCGCTGAAGCAGGCCGCCTGACCGCAATTCCGATGGCCCTCCTCGCGCTGCGAGCGCGCGGATCAGCGCTTGAACATGCGGGGGTCAAACTGGAACGGGGTCTTCTCGCTGATGCGGATTTGCTTGAAGGCCGGGTGGAGAGGATTGAGGAGATAGTTCAGGTCCGAGGGGATGACGGCCGATGGGACACCAAGAACCGCTGTCTTTCTTCCACGGGCCCACCGGGTCCCGAGGTCGGCCAGCGCCGCGGGTGCCGGATAGCGTCTCCATTTGGTGGGCAGTCGTGCAGGCCTGATCCGGGTTATTTGGAGGGATGCCGGAATATCTGCCGGAATCGCGACGAGATCGTCCGGGGCTTCTGAGGGGTCGAGATGGACGAACAGCTCGAGCGCGGCAAGGGCGAGCGTCGAGGAGGTGTAAACGACGGCTGTTCCCGGGTGATTCCACCTGCCGCCGGACAGTCGCGCGCCCTCGCCGTCGAACGCGGCGTTACGCGCCTTGGATATGCGCCAGACTCGAATCAGCTGTAGACGCCGTGGGCGATGCGAGACAGAAGCTGCTCAACCTGTTGCCCGCCGATTTCGGTATCGAGGCGATCGAGCGGGTTTATCCCCCGGAGAGCCCTGTTAGGCTTCTGTAGCCAGGCGACGGCCTTTTCTCGGCTCCCAAGGACTTCTTCGGCCAGAGTAGCGATCAAGGCGAGTCGGATCAGGCGATCAGACTCGTCTGCCCTCAGGCGACGCTCTTTCTTTCGCCGGGCCAGAGTGCGAAGGGGGAGGGACAACACGCGGACGAGGCGTTCCTGGGGGATCTCAAAGTGTCTCGCGATCGCCTCGAGCGCGGTGAAAGGAAGCCCGGACCTCACCCGTTCAATTACGGCCTCATCGCTCAGGGGACGACCCTTGATGATGCGCCTTCCGCCCAGGGTTTCGACTAGTCGAGCTGTAGAGATCATCGCCACGCTGCCAATCTGGCTGAAAGTATAGCGCCAATTGGCACGAAAGACAAGACGAGCCCGGTCAGGGGGGGCGGACGATAAAGGCGCCCTTGGCGACCATCCACTTGTGCCCCCAGCCGCAGGTGCCGGCGCCGTCCATGCCCGAGTCCACGCAGAGGACGTCGTAGGCGCCCACGCGCTTGGTCGTGAAGGTGACGGTCTTGATCGTCGGATCGGATCGCTCGACTGCTTCACGGAGCGTCTGCGGGCCGCCGTCGCGGAAGGGCCGCGCGTTCAGGGCCGGCGTGACGTTGGTCGTGACGTAGACGGGCAGCCCGGTGATCCCGATGATGTGCTCGACGTTGCCCAGGGCGAAGTCCTCCAGGATCTTCTTGCGAACCTGAGGGTCCCCGGCGGCGAGGCCGCCGATGGGCACGCGCAGCGACCGCTCGGCGTACTCGAGGACCATCTCCCGGGGGAGCGCCTGGGACGGCACGATGTAGAGCGTGACGGGTTCGCCCGCCTTCACCTCCATGGCCGCGACCTCGGTGAAGGTCCGGTCGTAGAACGCGTACCCGTAGTGGTAGGCCACGACATAGAAGACGGTGCCCGCTCGCCCCGCGTCCCGGGGCGCGGGCGGGAACTTCCCCAGGAACGCGAGCACCACGAGGCCGGTCAGCACGCTGAGGCCGAGGGCGGCGGCCGCAGTCAGGGCGGGATGGCGGACTCTTCGGGGCGTCTCCACGGGCACTGGGGGTCTAGAGAAGCGGTGCGCCCAGCATCCAGAGGCTCACCAGCGTCAGCACGACGCCCAGCCCCGCCATCGGCAGGAACGACGCCAAGGCGATCTCGCGGTCGTCGAAAAGCCGCAGCGAGATCCGGTGGAGGGCGAAGAGCGTGAAGAGGAGACCACAGAGGAGCAGGAGGATCTGGATCAGGTAGGTCTCGACGGGACCCAGCAGGTGGAGGACGGTCACCCGCCCCGCCACCGTCCGGTTGAGCGGGAAGTCCAGCATCAGCGCCCGCGTGACGTCGCCGAGCGCCCCCCAGGTGCGGAGGGCGTGATCCAGGAGATCGGCGAGGAACTTGAACAGGCCGAGCGGGATGAGCGCGTAGGCGTAGTGGACGAAGAGTGCCCGCGCCGGGAGGGCCCGAGCGCCGGCGGCGCGGCGCGAGAGGAGACTGAAGCCGTAGACGAGGGCGACGCTGGCGCCCAGCCCAATCGCGAAGAGGAGGCCCACGCCCACGAGACGGGGCGGGTCGTTGGGAGGGAGCCCGGCGGGGAGCACCCCCGCGAGGAGCCCTCGCACCTTCGGCAGCCAGGCGTAGGTCACGAGGGGAATGAGCGTCGCGAGCCCGACCACCGTGACGGCGGCGAACGCGCCGTCGGCGCGCGGCCGCCGCATGGCCCACAGATCCTGGCCCGGAGCCCGGAGCCGGAGCCCGATGTTGTCGTGGCCGCACCCCTTGATGCACTCGGTGCAGAGGATGCAGAAGAGGTTGGTGTCCATGGCGCCCCCGGGGAATTCCCCCATGGGGCAGCCGTAGGTGGTGGCGTTGCCGCGGTAGCAGTCCTTGGTCGCGCAGTCGGCCCGGCAGACCTCAGCCTCCCGGCGCCGCAGCTCGAGCATGGAGAAGAGCGAGTTCAGCCCGATGAAGGCGGTCAGCGGGCAGACGTAGCGGCAGAAGGCCCGGCGCTCGAAGACGAGGCCGATCCACGCGGAGGCCAGGGTCAGGACGGCGATGAGGCCGGCCGTCAGGCGGGGGCTGTTGGACATCCCGTAGCCGTTGTCCAGCCAGATGAACACCAGAAAGAGCCCGGTGGCGAGCCACAGGTTCCGGAGCCGCCGCGGCCACGGCAGCTCGAGGCCGGCCGTGTAGCGCGAGCGCCCCCAGAGACGGAGCCGCTGGACCCACTCCCCGGCGGCCCCGATGGGGCAGACCAGGCACCAGGCCCGGCCCAGGAAGACGAAGGAGAGGAGGAGGGCGCCCCACCAGACGACCCAGGTGAAGACCGTCCCGAAGTTGAAGCCCGGATGGTCGATCCCGAACCAGGTGGACGCCACGACGACGGCCACGACGAGGGCGGCCGGCACGATCGCCAGGAACTGGAACGGGCGAAAGCGGAGAGCCCGGCGGACGGGCGGGAGTACCAGGAGATCGCGCGTCATGGGCCCGGCTCCCGGCGCCCCGCCGCGAGGGCCGCGAAGGACCCCGCCGCGGCCAGGGCGAGCAGCGAGGCGATCCACGGGACCGTGGCGGCGGGGGTCGGGCCCGGATTGCCGACGACGAGGCTCGCCTTCATGGAGGGATGCCCGAGGCCGCAGAAGGTGCTGCACTGGATCGGGTATTTCCCGGGTGGCAGCGTGACCTTCACGTCCGGCGAGCGCACCTCGCGGCCCGAGACGAGCTGGAGGTTGAGCCCCAGCTCGTTGATCGCAAAGCCGTGCTGGATGTCGTCGCTCACCACCCGGAACCGGACCGTGTCGCCCGGGTCCACGCGGATGACTTTCGGGCTGAACCCCCACGCGTAGACGCGGATCGAGAACTCTTTGACGCCGTCGCGCCTCGCGCCCGGGGACGCGGAGATGAGCGCCTGGGGGCCGTCCACCGTCCAGATGGTGAGGGCCCCCAGCAGCGCGACCGCCGCGGTGGTGAGGAGCACGGAGCGAACGAGGGGTCGCCGCAAATCCAGCACCGTGGCCGCTCCTAGGCCCGGCCGATCTCTTTCCAGATGCTCCGCTTCAACTCCAGGAACGCCGGCGAGAACCGCGTTTCGAGCGAGCGCGGCCTCGGCAGATCGACCACCACCTCCGCCTGGACCCGCCCGGGGCGCGGCGTGAAGACGACGACCCGGTCCGCCAGATAGATCGCCTCCTCGATGTCGTGGGTCACCAGGACCACCGTCTTCCGCTTCTCCTCCCACAGCCGGCTCAACTGGTCCTGCATCTTCGAGCGCGTCTGGGCGTCGAGCAGGCCGAAGGGCTCGTCGAGCAGCAGGATGGCCGGGTCCGTCGCCAGGACCCGGGCCACCTCCACCATCTTGGACATCCCTCCCGACAGCTCCTTCGGGTAGGCGCGCTCGTATCCTTCCAGCCCGATGAGGGTGACCAGCTCGGCGACGATCTTCTCGCGCTCCGACGCTGGGACGCCCTGTGCCAGCAGTCCGAACTGCAGATTGTCCCTGACGGTCATCCAGGGGAAGATCGCCTCTTCCTGGAAGACATACCCCCGCTCGGGACTGGGCCCCGCCACGGGCGCGCCGTCCCAGAGCACGACGCCGCTCGACGGCGTGAGGAAGCCGGCGACGATGCGCACGAGGGTCGTCTTGCCCGAGCCGACGGGCCCCACGATCGCCAGGAACTCGTTCTCGAAGACGTCGAGGCTCACGCCGTCCAGGGCGCGGGTGGCCGTCTTGCCCTCATAGACGTGGGTGACGTCTCGGATTTCGAGGCGGCGCCGGCGCGGGTCAGGCATGGGCCGGGCTCCGCTTCATCCAGCGGGTCGCCACCGCATAGCAGCCGAGGGCGACCGCATCGCACGCGAGCACCAGGAGGCCGATCGTGACGATGCCCACCGCGATGGTGGGCACCCGCGGGTACGCGCCGGCCAGCGCCAGCAGGTAGCCGAGGCTGGGCATGGTCGCCTTGATCAGCTCCGCGACGACGACTGTCACCCACGCGAGCCCGAGCGCGATCCGGAGGCTCGAGAAGATCTGCGGGAGCGCGGCCGGCCACACGATCTTCCTCAGGATCAGCCCCTTGGAGGCCCCGAGCGACTTCGCGGCCTCCAGGTACACGCGAGGAACATCGCGGACCCCTTGGTAGGCGCCGAGCAGGGTGACGACCGCCACGGCGGTCGCAATCAGCAGAATCTTGGAGAGTTCCCCGAGGCCGAACCACAGGGCGTAGAGCGGCAGCAGCGCGAGGGCGGGGGTGAACCGGAAGAACGTGACCCAGGGATCCAGCAGGCACTCCAGCCGCGCGGCCCGCGCCATCGAGAGGCCGAGCGGCACCCCGACGGCCGCGCCGAGCGCCAGCCCCTCGAACACGCGCGCCGTGCTCACGAGGACGCTCCGCGGCAAGATCCCCGACTGGATGAGGAAGACCGTCTCTTCGAGCAGCGACCGATAGGGCGGCAGGAGCTCCACGTCCTCGAGGTAATGGGCGACCATCCAGATCCGGCGCGGGAGCAACGCGCTCCCGATCTCGGAGGCGATGCCGTACAGCACGGCCAGCGCGCCGACGGAGAGCAGGGCCCGCCAGAGCCGCCTGCGCCAAAGGCCGTTCATCGCTTCACCCACTCGGTCAGGCGGGCGCCGGCGACCCTGACCCCCGCGTCCATCGCGTAGCCGACCAGGGCGAGGGCGACGATCCCCACCACGATGACCGCCGGATCCCCCGCCACCTCCAGCCGGGACGACCACATGCCGCCTCCGATCAGGAGATAGCCGATTCCCTCGTCCGCCATCAGCATCTCGACCCCCACCGTGGTCATCCAGGCGATGATGAGGGCGTACCGGAGGCCGGACAGCACGAAGGGGCCTGCCGCCGGCAGCACCACCCGCGAGAGCAGCAGCCGGCCCCCGGCGCCGAGCGCCCGCGCGGCTTTCACGTAGATGTCGGCCACGTCGCGCACGCCGTGGTAGGTCGGGATGACGACGACCGTGAACACGGCATAGATGATGGGGAGGAGCACGTGCGCCGTGCCGTGCCCGAGCCACAGCATCACGTATGTGATGAGCGCCAGGGGGGGAATCGAGCGGAACAGGATGTAGATCGGGTGGGCGTACTCATCGACCGCTCGGCTCCAGCCCATGAGGAGGCCGGCCAGGACCCCCAGCGACCCGCCGACGGCGATACCGATCAGGACCCGGTAGGTGCTGATGAGCAGCGACCCCTGCAGGGTCACGCGCTGCTCGACCAGGCCGCCGATGTGGTCGCCCGTGTGGACGTAGGCGCCGCCCACCGGGGACGCCCCGGCGCCCACCAGCTGGACGAACGCGTCGAAGATCCGCTGGGTCGGCGGGAGGATCTGAGGGCGTAGCACTCCCCGGATCGGGTCGGGAAGGAGCGAAGGATCGACGACCCGGTAGGCGTTGGAGAGGAGCGTATAGGCGGCGACCAGCGCCACCACCGACGCCAGGCCGAGCCAGACGCGCCGCGCCTTCGGGGGTCGCGCGGCCTCAGCCGGCCTCACGGCTCGTAGGCGCAGAGCGCGTCGGAGCCGAGGGGGTTGCCCGTGGCCGCGTAGGCGCGGGCCCGGGAGCCGCCGCAGATCGCCCGGAACTCGCAGCGGCCGCACTTGCCGTCGTAGCGCTCGGGCGCCCGGAGGGCCGTGAAGAGCGGCGCGGCGCGGTAGACCTCCACCGGGCTCTGGGCCTTCACGTTTCCGGCCGCGAGCGGGAGGAAGCCCGAGGGATGGATCTCGCCGGTGTGGGAGATGAACATGACGCCGTTGCCGTCCCGGATCCCGAAGCCGCGCCGCAGCGGGTGGTGCCTCAGCTCCTCGCCCGCGCGCCCCTCGGCCTTCAGGCGCTCCAGCACGACCCGGCGGTAGTGGGGCGCCTCGGTCGTGGTGACGGCGGGCCGCCCGTCGCGGGAGTGGTCGTAGACCCAGTGGAGCAGCGCCTCGCACTCGTCCGGCGTCAGCTGGCCGAGCACGCGGCCGCGCCCCACCGAGATCAGGAAGAAGAGGCTCCAGCGCTGCGCGCCGATGGCCGAGACGAGGCGGTGGATCTCGGACAGGTCTCCGGCGGTCTCGCTGGTGACGAGCGTGTTGATCTGAAGGGGAATCCCGGAGTCCACGACCTCCCGCGCCGCCGCCACCGTCAGCGCGAACGTCCCCGGGATGCCGCGGAGCCCGTCGTGAGGCTCGGCGGTGGAGCCGTCCAGGCTGAGGGACATTGCCTGCACACCGGCCGCCTTCAGTGCCAGGACGCGCTCCCGCGTCAGCAGCCCCGTCGCGCTCGGCGAGACCGAGACCGGCAACCCTGCGCTGACCCCGTGCTCCACCAGCGCCTGCAGATCGGGGCGCTTCAGCGGATCGCCGCCGGTGAGGATCACGTGGGGGGCGGGAGGGCCGAACTCGACCAGCTGGTCGAGAAGCCGGAATCCCTCCTCTGTCGTCAGCTCCTCGGGGTGGCGGCTGGGGATGGCCTCGGCGCGGCAGTGACGGCAGGCGAGGTCGCAGGCCCGCGTCAGCTCCCAGTACACCCGGAGCGGCGCCCGGGCGAAGACGTAGCCTGTCGTCACCGGGCGCGCCTCACGGCTCTTCTTCTGAGTTGCGGCTGGCGATCGGCACGTAGTCCCGGAGCGCGGACCCCAGGTAGAGCTGGCGCGGCCGGGCGATCTTCTGCTCGGCGTCGGCCCGCATCTCCTGCCACTGGGCGAGCCACCCGGAGGTTCGCGGGATCGCGAAGAGGACCGGGAACATCGCGACGGGGAAGCCCATGGCCTGGTAGATGAGGCCGGAGTAGAAGTCCACGTTGGGGTAGAGCTTGCGGGAGACGAAGTAGTCGTCCTGGAGCGCGATCCGCTCCAGCTCCAGCGCCATGGGCAGGAGCGGGTTCGGCCGGGTGACGGCGAAGACCTCGTCGGCCATCCGCTTGATGATCTTGGCGCGTGGGTCGTAGTTCTTGTACACCCGGTGGCCGAACCCCATCAGCTTCGCCTTGCCCTCCTTCACCTGCTTGACGAACTCCGGGATCTTGTCCTTGGAGCCGATGGCCTGGAGCATCTTGAGCACTTCCTCGTTGGCGCCGCCGTGAAGGGGACCGTAGAGCGCCGCCACCCCCGCCGCCACGGCGCAGTACGGGTCCACCTGCGAGGAGCCCACGCTCCGGACGGCGTTGGTGGAGCAGTTCTGCTCGTGGTCGGCGTGGAGGATGAAGAGCACCTCCAGCGCCTTCTCCAGCACGGGATCGGGCTTGTACTGCGCCTCGGTGGTCTTCCAGAGCATGTTGAGGAAGTTTCCCGTGTAGGACAGGTCGTTGTCCGGATAGGCGTAGGGCATGCCGAGGGAGTGGCGGTAGGTGAAGGCGGCCAGCGTCGGCATCTTCGCGATGAGCCTCACGATCTGCAGCTGGCGGGTCTCCGCATCGGTTCCGTTCTTCGCTTCCGGGTAGAACGGCGAGAGCGCCGCCACCCCCGAGACCAGCATCCCCATGGGATGGGCGTCGTGGTGGAAGCCGTCCATGAACTTTTTCAGATTCTCGTGGATCCAGGTATGGTGGGTGATCTTCCAGGCCCAGTCGCTGAGCTGGTCCGCGGTGGGCAGCTCCCCGTGGAGCAGCAGGTACGCCACTTCCAGATAGGTGGACTGCTCGGAGAGTTGCTCGATGGGGTAGCCCCGGTAGTGGAGGATCCCCTTGTCGCCGTCGATGAACGTGATGGTGCTGCGGCAGGAGGCGGTGTTCATGAACGCCGGGTCGTAGCTCATGAGGCCGAAGTCGTCGTCGGAGACCTTGATCTTCCGGAGGTCCATCCCGCGGATGGCCCCGTGCTCGATGGGAACCTCGTAGGCCTTCCCCGTGCGGTTGTCCGTGATGCTCAAGCTCTCTTTGCCCATAGGCATCCTCCTCGATGCAGTTCAGGCCAAGCCGGAGACGACCGTCTCCAAGTATCGCGCCCGCCGGAAGCCAGCGCAATCGCCGTGATGGCCGGTGGTGCAGAACCGGGCCAGCTCGTCGCGGGACGGAATCCGCACCCGCCCGTCGGGCAGCCGGCAGTACACCCCGAGGGGAAACGCCCCCAGGCGGTCAGCCCTCTCGGGTCTGAGGTAGGGGCACTTCAGCGTCTCGGCATCGTTCCCTTGTCCCATTATGATCTCCTTGGCCCCCACGCGCAGGAGCGCTTAGAGCCTACCGGGTGCAAGCCGAATGCCGGGGTCCTGAAAGGAAAAGTGGTTGGAAATCAAGGAGATGGCCTGAGCCTGGGCCCGTCAAGGGGAAGGGGCGCCGCCTCAGGCGGGGCGCCGCCGCCCCACCCCTGGGGTCAGGCATGCGCATTTGCGTTACGTGGGGTCAGGCCCTGCGTATTTGCGCTTGGGGTCAGGCATGCGTATTTGCGTTGGGCTTACCGGGCGGCTTCGGTCATGATGGCCTCCAGCGTCGCCTCCACCTCTTGGGCCACTCCCTTGAGCTCGGGGTTCGGATAGAGGGCGATCATCGCCGTCGGTTTGATCATGGCCAGCTTGGTCTTCCCTCCCTCTTCGTAGGCCGAGATCCGGCAGGGCAGGGCCGTGGAGATCTCGAGGTTGGCCTCCAGCACCTTCTTGGCCTGGTGGGGATTGCAGACCTCGAAGATCCGGCACTCCCGCTGGAACGGGACGCCCTTCTTCGCCATGGTCTCTTTCAGGTTGTGAACGCCCAGAACGCCGAACTTGTGGCGGCTCACCGCCTGCTCGAGGTCGGCGGTCAGCCGGTCCAGGGGTTTCGTAGACTCGACGATGAACAGGATGCTCATGGGCTACTCCACGATTTGACGGATCAGCTCCCCATAGCCGGGGTCCTCCGCCGGGTCATAGCCGGGCTCCACGTAGCGACTCACGAAAAACCGGCCGATCTCCGGAAGCCGCGTCGGCCGATTCGCCGTCAGGTCCTGGTCTGCCTCCTCCAGGAGGAGCGACGCTTGGAAGATCCGGGCCATGCGGTGGACCAGGCGCCGGACGCCGAGGGCCGCCGCCTCCGGGTCCCGGCGCAGCAGGCGGTGGAGCTTCTCGCGCCCGTCCTGGAGCCCCGCCGTGGCGGCCTCCCGCGTCGCCGCCAGGGCCGGGTGCTTGACGCCGAGCAGGGTATCCTCGGCCTGTCCCAGCAGCGCGTCGTGCATCTTGGACTTGAGGGCGTCCCGGAGGATCTGGGCCATCATCGTGTTGTGCGGCCCTTCCCAGCTCTCCTCGACGGGCATCTCGCGGTAGAGGCGGGGCAGCGGGCTGAAGTCCTCGATGGTGCCGTTGCCGCCCAGGATCTCGATCCCGTGGTGGACGACCAGCCCCCCGTCCACCGAGCAGATGTACTTGTTGACGTTGACCCCGATGCGGAAGAGCGGGTCGTCTTCCGGATGCGTTCCCTCGAGCGCCAGCCGGTCCTCGAGCGCCGCGAGGAAGAGGGTGGACGAGAGGCCGGCGACGCCCAGGGCGCGCATCTCCGCGAGCTGCTCCCGCACGGCCGGAAACTCGATGAGCCGGCGGCCGAACGCCTCGCGCGCGCGCGCGTAGTGGAGAGCCTCGACCCAGGCGCGGCGCATGATCCCGCAGGAGCCCAGCGCGACCCCGAGGCGCGAGGTGTTGATGATCACGCCCATCATCACCCTGAACCCCTCCTCCAGGCTCCCCAGCTGGTAGCCGAGCGCATCCTGGAAGTCCACCTCGGCGGTCGGCAGCGTGCGCGTCCCAAGCTTCTGCTTGAGCCGGCGGATGAAGACGCCGTTGGGGCTGCCGTTATCGAGGCGGCGGGGGATCACGAAGAGGCCGATCCCCTTCGTCCCCTCGGGCGCGCCCTCGGGACGCGCGCTGACGGCGTAGAGGTCGGCGTGGACGTTGGAGCAGAACCACTTCTCCCCGCTGATGCGCCAGGCGCCGGGCGTCTCGCGGACGGGGCGCGCCACGCACGCATTGGCGCCGACGTCGGAGCCACCCTGGACCTCCGTGAGGAACTGGGCGCCGTGCCAGCGCCGGTCGTAGTCCGGGTCCAGGAGGCGGGGGAGCCACTCGCGGCGCATCCAGTCGCTCCCGCAGCGCTGGATCGCCTTGACGAGCCCCGAGGTGCAGGCGACGGGGCACAGGTGCGGCACTTCGCCGTTCTGGGCGAAGAGATACGCGAGCGCGGTGTGGAGGGCCACGTTGCCCGGCTCTCCCAGCAGCGACAGGACCCGCGACCGCCAGACCAGCCGGCCCACCTCGTGGTAGGCGGGGTGGAACACGATCTCCTCGGTGCGCTCGCCGATGCCGTTCCAGGGCTCGAGGCGTGGCAGGTGCTCCGGCCGGTCCAGGAGCGCCGAGGCGCGGCTCACGGGGCCGGCCGCATCGGCGCCCGCCTGGTGGAGCAGCGGCGCCACGGGCGCCAGGCGCGCGGCGTCCACCCGGAAGGCCAGCACTCGCCTCAGGTGCTGATCGTCCTCGTAGAAATTGGTGGGCTTCGACTCTTCCCAGCGGCGCAGCAGCGAGCGGCCCTCTTCGATCCGGTTCATGATAGTGACTTGCGCGTTGAGACCCCCAACGCGTGGGAGCCGGGTCAGTACCTAACCAGGCCTGTGAGGAGCGGGATGATCCCCACGAGCCCCCACCAGGTTTTGGGTCCCACCACGACCAGCACGAGGAGGACGATACCGACGATAATCCGGGCGATCCGATCTACCCCTCCCACGTTCAGCGTCATGTCGCTCCCTCCCCTTAATAAGTCAATTACTCAGGCCTGACCCCATTTGCGCAGGCGGCGGTCCTGCCGGTAGGGGAAGATGTCCAGGACCTCGCGGGCGGCATGCCGCGCCTGCATCCTGCGCCAGAAGTCCGGGCTCAGCAAGTCCCGGTGCGCTTCGAGGAAGACCTCGCGCACCTTCCCCTGGAGCCCCATGAAGATGAGGAATTCCTCCGGGAAGAGGTCGCCGTCCCCGACGTAGAACCACGGTTCCGCTGCAAGCTCCTCGTCGAGGTCCCGGGCCCGCGGCGTGTCGCGGAAGTTGCAGTCCGTCAGCGCGCAGAGCTCGTCGTAATCGTAAAACGCTGAGCGTCGGGCATGGGGTCAACCTCCTGAAAGCCCCGCCAGCTCCTGGAGCCGACGCCAGTTGGCCAGGCGATCGGCCTGCGCGGCCACGAGGGCGGAGGACGGGCGTCCTTGGGCGTCGAACTGGCGGGCGAAGCGTCCCTCCGTCCGGGCGAAGGTGATGAAGTCGATGACCTCGCCGGTCTTGGGGTGGCGCGCCCAGTCCTCTTTGGGATCGGGATTTCCCTGCAGGGAGAGCCGCTCGCGGATCGTCTCACCCTTGCGCGGGTCGTGGATGAAGAGCGGGAAGGCGCGGGAGTCCACCGCGAGCTTGGCCTGGTGCGCCGCCTGGTCGTCCCCCACGCCGTGCTCGGGCTGGCAGGTCGTGTAGGCGACGACGACCGCGGGGCCGGGGTAACTGTTGGCGTCCAGGATCGCGCGGTAGAAATGGTTGATGTGGGCGGCCGTCGTCTGGGCCACGAAGACCTCCGGGTGCATGAGGCAGATCAGGCCCAGCTCTTTCCGCCGCTCGCTCTTGCCCGCCACGGCCGGGCCCACCGCCGCCATCTTCGCGTCCTGGGCGAGGAAGGACGCCGTCGAGACCTGGCCGCCGGTGTTGGAGTACACCTGGGTGTCCAGCACCAGCACCTTGATGTCCATGCCCGCCGCGAGCATCCGCGAGAGCGACTGGAAGCCGATGTCGTACATGGCGCCGTCGCCGCCCACGACCCAGAGGCGCTTTTCCTGCCAGCCGCGCTGGTCCCACTTGGCGCGCACCCCCATCGCCACGGCCGGGGCGTTCTCGAAGAGGGAGTTCGTCCAGGGGACCAGGAACGGATTGTAGGGATAGGTGGAGCAGTAGACCGTGTTGCAGCCCGTGGCCGCCACGATCGCCAGGCCCTCCGGGCCGTGCGCGAAGCCGGTCGCCGCCACCATCATCCGGAGCGCCGTGCCCTCTCCGCACCCCATGCACGAGCCGGCGCCCCCCACGTAGAGCAGCGCCGACTCCTCGGCGAGCATCATGTCGGCCAGCGACTTCTCGTTGATGTACTCGGCGGGGGTCGGCCCCACCTTCCGGAAGAAGTTGAACGCCCGGCGGTAGCTGTCGAGCGTGGCGTCCTGCTTCCCGACCATGCGGAGCGCGTCGTACCCCAGCGCGGCGCACACTTCCACGCACTCGGCGCACCCCTTGCACTTGGTGGAGTCGATGAAAATGCCGAACAACGCCCCTTCGAGCCCCTTCCGCGCCGGGACGTCGAAGTACTTCCGGGTCCGCACCCACTGGGCCCCGTCGAACTCGGGCTCGCCCTCGAGCCGGGAGGCCGGGATCGCCTTGGCCAGGATCGCGGTGTCCGGACACTCGGTCACGCAAGTCATGCAGCCGACGCATCGGTCGGCGATGAACTCGGGGATATCCGGGGAGAGGTAGGAGAAGTCCCTCAGCGCGGCCGTCCCCGCCGGGATGAGGCTGCGCGCGATGCCCACGTCGGCGGGGAGCTCCTGCGAGCCGACTCCCTTTTCGTAGGCGCCGATGACCCGGGCGTTGAAGTCGGCGACGTACTCGGCGACGTCGAGCGTCAGGATGGACTCGGTCGGCAGCCGGGCCTCGTGGACGTCCTTGGCCAGCCCGGGCTCCTTGGTCCCGCGGGAAACTTCCTCGGTCTCGACCTCCAGCGGATTGAAGATCTTCGGCTCGTCACTCATCAGCTCACCTCGGCCGGCGGGGCCCCAGCCCCGCGACGGCCTGCGGCTCGCACTGCCATGCTCATCAGGGCCTCCCGCGCGCCGCGCTGATCTCGCCGACGTCCACGTGCCGCACCACATCGGTCAGCGAGAGGATCCCGATGGGCCTCTCGCCGCCTGGAACAGCCTCCGTAACCACTAAGCGGTGAATCTTCCTCGTCCTCAGCAGATCGAGCGCGTCGGCCACCGGCGTCCCGGCGCCCACGGAGATGACGGGAGAGGTCATCAGGTGGCGCGCCGTCATGCCCCGCCAGTGGCGCATATAGGGCTCGATGAAGCCGGCGTTGGCCAGGTCGGTCCGGGAGATGACGCCGAGGGCCAGTCCATCGGTGTTCACAACCACGAGAGCGCTGATCTGGTGGGTCTTCATCGTCTGCGCCACCTCGGGCAGCGTCGTCTCCGGGGCGCAGACGATCACGCCCTCGTGCATCCACTCGCGAACCTGCGGCTCAGTCATGGGCTGCCACCTCGTGAGCCCGCGCCGGCACCGGAACCTCGAAGACCTCGCTGAAGCCCCGCCGGGCCGCGCGGAGGTTTTCCTGGATCACCGCCTCCCCACGCTTGCCGAAGAACTTCCTCATCGAGCGCTCCACCGCCCGGTCGATCTCGTCGTCCGTGTAGGGCAGACGGGACAGGAATGGCGTGGCGCGGAGGAAGATGCCGAGCAGCACGATCCCCTGCATCCTCACCTGGAGCTCAGGCCGACTCGTGGTTTCGCGCGCAATCTTCTGCGTGTCCAGGGCGAGGATCCGGAGGCCGCGCTCACGGATGATCGCCTGGGCCTCGTCGGGGATCCGTTTCCAGATGGCCGCCGGGTCCGCGTCGGACGACTGGATGAACACGGTGCCGCCCGCGGCGATGCCCGCCAGCGGGTTGCCCAGGTGGAAGGCGTTGACGTCGTTGAGCGGGACGAAGTCCACATGGGCCAGCTCCGAGTGGGTCCGGATCCGCTCTTCCGCCACGGTCAGGAAGTACGTCGTCGGCAGCCCCTTCTTCTCCGAGCCGTAGAGCGGGTACGCCTGCACGTGAAGCTTGAAGAGGTCGCCCAGGATCGTGGCGATGACCCGGTTCGTGGTGACCGAGCCGAACCCGCCGACCGAGTGCCCCCGCATCGAAAACGCGCCGCGCGGACGGACGTCGGGGTCCTCCGTCGGCGGCAGGGCGAGCTCGTGGCGGATGCCCAGGACGAAGGTGCGGCGGCCGCCCCGCTCCATCTCCTCCACGGCGGCGACGAAGTCCCCGGGCCGCACGTCCCGGCTCCCGAGCCCGGCAGCCGCGGCGTGGATGGCGGGGAGGCCGTGGATCGGCGTGGAGCCTGGGGCTCCCGCCGCGGCGTCGGCGAACGCCGCCTTGATCTCGGCGGCCAGCGGGTTCGACTGAGCCAGGGGGTTGTCCATCCTCTCGATGACGGTGAACGCCTTGACCGTGCGCAGGGCTTCGACGATCTCCCGCGCGGGAAACGGCCGGAACACGGTGACCCCGAGCACCCCCACGCGGAGCCCGCGCACGGCGCGCAGCCAGTCGGCCGTCGCCATGGCGGTCTCGACCAAGCTCCCCATCCCGACCAGGGCGTACTCCGAATCCTCCAGCCGGTACGGCTCCACCAGGCCGAAGCGCCGTCCCGTCAGCGCGTGGAAGCGCTCCATGGTGGCGGTGAGGATGCCCGGGAGGCGATCGGTGAAGTAGCGCTGGGCGATCTTCCCCTTCATGTAGGCATCCTGGTTCTGCACCACCCCTGACATGATGGGCTTTGCGGGGTTCATCAGGTTCCGGAGCCGCGTCGTGGCGTACGGGTCTCCGACGAACTCGGCCATCAGCTCAGGCTCCGGAAGGCGGACGTTCTCCACGGTGTGGGTGGTGAGAAAGCCATCCTGGACCGAGAGGAAGGGTGTCTCCCCTTCTTCGGCAGCCCGGCGCAGAATCAGGGCCAGGTCCCCCGCTTCCTGGGCGTTCTTCGCGAAGGCGATCCCCCACCCCGCATCGGCCACCGCCATCACGTCGTCGTGGCCGCAGTGGACGTTCAGCGCCTGGGACGTCAGGGCCCGCGCCCCGACGTGGAAGACGACGGGCAGGCGCTTGCCCGCGATCGTGTAGAGCACTTCCTTCATGAGGACCAGGCCCTGCCCCGAGGTGAAATTCGTGACGCGGCCGCCCGCCAGGGCGAACCCCTCGCAGGTGGAGGCGGAGGAGTGCTCGGACTCCAGCTCGAGGAAGAAGAGCGGCTCTCCCCACAGGTTCTTCTTGCCGCTGGCCTGAGCGGTTTGGTAGCCGGCCCCCATGTTGGTGGAGGAGGTGATCGGATAGGCGCACGCGCCCTGGGTGACGTGGGTCTCGACCCAGACCACGGTCTCCGAGCCGTCGGCCGTGGCGGGGGTCCCGGGGAAGGAGGGGTTCGTAGGCATCATGCACTAGGTATGCAGACGGGGTGCCAGGCAGGGTGTCGAGAAAGGGGACACATAATCAATCATTTCTATCATAGATGGGGGAACGTTTCCGAGCAAGCGGCCGCGGGGCGCCGCCTCACGCGGGACAGGGCTGCCCCACCTGTTCGGCCCGGGCCCGGTAGCCGCGCGCCAGCTCCAGGAAGATCTCCAGGTCGCGGTCCAGCCCAATCTCAGCCTGGAGATACTGCGGGCCGATATCCGGATGGACTGCGAGTCTGCAGTGTTTGTCGGAGAGGAGAGGCTTGACAACGTCGTGCAAGTGGCGGATATTGCTCCTGATTTTGTTTTATGACTGGAGGACCTTGGGCGAGATAGGATGCAGGCATAGCCTGCAAGAGACTCAATAGTTAGGCAACATCTGGGGAGGTGCCCATGAGACTCGAGCGTGAGCGTGAGATTGGAATCCTCTTCATCGACACGGAGAGGAATAACGCCGTCAACCCCGACTCGATCCACGAGGCCAACCAGCTCATGGACGAAGCGGAGCGCGACCCGACAATCCGGGCCCTAATCGTAACGTCTACCCACAAGTCGCTCTTCTGCCCGGGGCTCGACTTTCCGACGCTCATGGGCAAGTCTCGGGCCGAGATGGCGGCTTTCTTCCAGACTCTCCTGGGACTCACACGCCGTAAGCTGGCATACCCGAAGCCCGAGGTCTACGCACTCAATGGCCACACGCTCGCTGCGGGAGCGATCCTCGCACTGACAGGCGACTACCGGGTCATGACGAACGGCTCTTCATTCGGGCTGGTGGAGATCGACCTGGGCATTGCGATCCCCCGGAGCACAGTCGCGATGCTGGAGCACCTCCTCGGCTCGCGGCTGGCCGAGCGCGTGCTTGTCGGCGGGCAGCGTTACACGGCTGAGCAGGCGCTCCAGCTCGGACTAGTGGACGAGGTGGTCGAACGTGAGCGGCTTATGGAGCGTGCTCTGGAGCACACACGCCTCCTTGCGGCGAAGCCACCCGAGGCTTACCGACGCCTCAGGCGCTACCTACGACACGACGTAGCCGACCGGATGGAGGCGCTCGACGCCGCGCACCTGGACGAGTTTGTGGACCAGTGGTTTAGCGAGGAGACCCAACGTCAGCTTCGCGCGACCCTCGAGCGGATGATGTCGGGCAAGGCGGCTGCGCGCGCGTGACGTGCGTGAGCCTAACCAGCCAGTGGAGCGGACGCGGATAGTACGTGACTGTGTCCTCTGGTGCTGCTGCCGCGCCGCTCACCGGCAGCGTTAGACGCAAAGCCTCTGCTGGCCCGGGGCGAAAAGGAGATAGCTGCGGGCCAGGGCTATGACTTGGAGGAGGTCCTGGACGAGGCGGACGCTCTCCTCGCGCGCGCGCCGAAGTGAGGGTCCGGTTTACGCCTTCGGGCCGTCTTCAGTTTCTGAGGGCCTTGGCGTACGTTCACGGCGACAACCCTGAAGCGGCGTCGTGAGGTCCTCATCCCACCCTATTAGTTCTTCTACCGGGTTGAAGGGAAAACCGTCTGGGTCGTGGCGGTTTGGCATGGGGCGCAGCTTCCTGAGTTCGGGCCCGGTAGCCGCGGGCCAGCTCCAGGAAGATCTCCAGGTCGCGGTCGAGCGGCGCCGGCTTGCCGTCGAAGTAGAAATTCTTGATGGGAAGGCCGTCGAGGTCCCGGGAGAGGCGCGGGTAGAGGGCCTCCGACACGATCCCGTTCATGCACGTGAAGGGACTGATGTCGATGACACCGTGGGCGCCGCGCGCGTGGAGGTGGACGGCCTTCCCCACCGAGAGGATCATCTCCCCCAGGGCGCCCTCGGGCGGGAGGTAGGGCCGGGCGTATTCCAGGAGCGCCCCGGGCGACTCGGGCTCCTCGCGCCCATTGAGGAGATCGCGAAAGGGGCGCCAGAGGGCGTGCTCGTCGCGGCGCTGGACCCAGTCCCGGAGCCGCATCCCCAGCAGGCTGAAGGAGGGGCGCCGTCCCCCCCTGCCCAGGTCGCGCGCCTCCCACTCGTTGCAATACCAGATCCACTCGCCGACGTCGGAGAGCCACGCCTCCCCGCCCGCGCGCTCCAGCCGGCGGATCAGGTCCTGGTTGCTGAAGGCGTTGAGCCGGCAGAAGATCTCCCCCACGACGCCGATCAGCGGGCGCGGCTCTCCCTGGACGGCGACCCCCGCGAAGCGCTCGCTCGTCTCGCCGAGGCACTCCACGAGCGCGGAGAGGTGCCGGCGGCGCGACGGCGCCCGGCGCTCGATGCAGCGGCAAAAGGCGTCCAGGCCCTCGAGGTAGACGCGATCGGTGGTCCCCGGGGTGCATTCGTAGGGACGGACCCGATGAAGCGCCTTCTGGAGCAGGTCGGCGCCCACCAGCGCCCACCACCCGAGCCGCGGCAGGTCGGGAAACTCCCGCCCGACCGACTGGTAGGCGTCGTCGGAGTTGGGCGCGACCACCTGGAGGTTCCCCAGCCCCTCCTCCCTGAAGGCCTTCTTGAACAGGGGGATGTACTGGCCGAAGCGACACGGCCCCGTGGTGGTGGCGAAGAAGACGGCGGTCCGCTCGGGGGAATAGTCGGGGCGCCGGGCGATCTTGAGGAGGTCGCCCAGGGTGATCTTCTGGGGCAGGCACTCGTCCCCCGAGGTGTGCCGCGCCCCCAGCGCGAGGGTGTCGGCGTCCGAGGGCGGAATCACCTCCGCGTCCACACCGAGCGCGCGCCAGACGGCGGCGATGCCGCGGGCCCCGCCGTAGGTCATGGGGAAGACCCAGAGCTTCTTCTCCCTGAGCGAGGTTGGGCTCATCGGAGGATCCCTTTCGATTCGAGGTAGGCCTCGCACCGCGTCAGCATCCCGGCGTCGTTGCCGTGGCCGTCGAACTGGAGCGTCAGGAAGGGGCGCCCCGCGGCTTCCCCCGTGAAGTGCTTGATGTAGGAGTCGGGCCCGCACTTGAAGTTCGTCACGTAGATGACGTCCAGCCGCGGGGACCGCCCCGCGATCCGGGCCGCGGCGAGGATTCGCCGCCCCGAGTTCCAGTACATGTTCTCGTTCAGGTCCCGGATGTCCTCGCCGTCCAGGGGGAGGAAGTCGAGGGGGATGACGTTGATGCCGTAGTGGTCCCGCAGCTTGCCCGCCACGTCGAGGTTGATGGCGCGGTCGTAAATGTTGTAGGCGCGCCCCAGGAGAATGATCCCGGGCTCCCCGCGCTCCCGGAGGGCCGCCAGGGCGTCCCGCCCCGCGGCTTCCCGGGCGGCGGTGAACTCGGCCTGGGCCGCGTAGGCGCGCTCCACCGCGCCCTCGGCATCGCGCCGCGACGCGCCGAGACGGCGGCAGAGGTCCCGCAGGGCGTCCCCGACGGCCTCCCGTCCCCGGCGGAACCAGACCGTGGGGATCAGGAGCCGGTCGCGCCACTCGGCGGCGCGCGCCACGGAGCGGAGCACGAAGGGCAGCGTCTGGTTCCAGGGGCAGAGATGCGAGGCCGGGGTCCAGGCGGGGGCCTCCGCGTCCATGATGTTCGGAAGGAGGATCCAGTCCACGTCCCGCGCCATCAGGTCCGACAGGTGGCCGTGGGCGACCTTCACCGGGAAGCAGGGCTCCGACACGGTCAGCTCCTGCCCGGCCTGGATGATCTGCCGGTTGGTGGGATCGGAGAGCACGACCTCGCATCCCAGCGCCTCGAGCAGCGCCCGCCAGAAGGGAAAGTAGTCGTAGAAGCTCATGGTCCGCGGCACGCCGACTTTGAGGCCGCTTCCCGAGGCCCCGGGCTCCCCCCAGCAGAGCCGGTCGCGGAGCGCCAGGAGGTCCTCGATCACCGGCCGGCGCTCCGTCTTGGCGCGCCGCCGGAATTTCCAGGAGCACTTGTCCCCCCAGTAGGTCTTCACGCCCTCGACGGTGAACTCCTGCATGTCGCAGACGTTGGAGCAGGCCCGGCAGACGAATTCGCGGAGCCCGTACTCGACCTGGCCGAGATCGAAGCCCCTGAAGCGCGACGGACGCCCGGACCGGGCGGCAGCCTGCCACGCCAGAAGCGCCGCGCCGATGGCCCCGATGACCCCGTTGTGGGGCGGGACGATGATGCGCTTGCCCAGGAGCCCGGCGAAGGCGGCGGCCACCGAGTCGTTGTAGGCGGTCCCGCCCTGGAAGTAGATGGCCTCGCCGATCTTCCGGCCGCGTACCACCCGGTTGAGGTAGTTGAGGGCGACCGAGTAGGCCAGCCCCGCCACCAGGTCGTGCACCTTCGCCCCGCGCTTCACGTAGGCGTTGACGTCCTGCTCCATGAAGACCGTGCAGCGCTCGCCCAGGCGGATGGGAGCGGGAGAGGACAGGGCCAGGCGGGAAAACTCCCCCACGATCGAGACGCCGAGCCGCTCGGCCTGCTCCTCCAGGAACGACCCCGTCCCGGCGGCGCACGCCTCGTTCATCGTGAAGTCCACCACGACGCCGTCCTCGACCCGGATGAACTTGGAATCCTGCCCCCCGATCTCGAAGATCGTGTCCACCGCCTCCCCCGTGAGGGTGCGGGCCACGTGCACGGCGCCCGTCTTGTGGGCGGTGATCTCGTCGTGGATGGCGTCGGCGCCCACCAGCTCCCCGATCAGCTCCCGCCCCGATCCGGTGGCGCCCACGCCCACGATCCGGATGCGATCGCCGAACTCCTCCCGCAGGTCCCGGAGGCCGCGCGTCACCACCTCGATGGGCCGCCCGTCGGTCCTCACGTAGATCTCCCGGACCAGGCGCCCGGTCTCATCCACCAGCGCGAAGTTGGTGCTGACGGAGCCCACGTCGATCCCCAGGCAGAGCTCCTCGGGGCCGCCGTCGGGGGGCCGGGAGGGCGCCATCCGATCACGCAGGAGCATCACCCGCTCCAGGGACAGGGGCGGGAGCGTCGGGAAGCCGGCCGACGGGCGCTCGGCGGCGAGCCGCGCCGGATCCGGGACGGCGGGCGCGGACCGGTCGCGGGCCAGGAGCGCCGCTCCCACCGCCCCGAACCAGGCGTAGGCGTCGGGGACGACGAGCTCCTCTCCCAGCGCGAACGCCTCGCCCAGCGCCTTGACCACGGCCCCGTTCGCCGCGAGACCTCCGATGAAGGCCGCCGCGGGAGCGACCGGCTTCCCCTTCGCGATGGACGCCTTGAAGTTCCGGGCGACGGCGTCGGCCAGACCGCGCAGGATCTCGGGCGGGGTCGCGCCCTTCTGCTGGGCGTGAATCATGTCCGTCTTGGCGAAGACGGAGCAGCGCCCGGCGATGCGAGCGGCGGACGCCGCGCCGAGGGCCACGGGCCCGATCTCCTCCACCTTGTAGCGGAGACGGGTGGCCTGCTGATCGATGAACGACCCGGTGCCGGCGGCGCAGTCGCCGTTGGTCTCGTAGTCGAGGATCTGGCCGTCGGCGTCAACGCGGATGAACTTCGAGGTCTCGCCACCCATCTCGAAGAGGGTTCTCACCGACGGGCAGAGGACCGAGGCGGCGCGGACGATGGCCTTGAACTCGTTCTCCGCCGGAAGCCCGAGCGGCTCGGCCACGAGCGCGCTGCCGGCGCCCGTCACGCCGATGCCGGTCACCGCGCCCGCGGGGAGGGCCGCGGTCAGCTCCTCGAGGAGCGCGCGCGCGGCGCTCACGGGGTTGCCCATCAGGCGCCGGTAGCACGAGAGGAGCAGCGGCAGGTCGGGAGGGCTCGACGGGAGAAACCAGAAACTTCCGCCGAGCCCGCGGAGGAGGGGGGCCGACTCCCGGTCGCCGGCGGCCGCCACCTTCACGCTCACGGCGCCCACGTCGATCCCGATCGTGATCTTGGGGTCAGGCATGCGTATTTGCGTTTGGCTCGATCGTCACACCCACGGCACGCCCTCCCGATGCTCCCCTCACCCTACCTCTCCCCGGTGGGGAGAGGAGAAGAGGAGAAAGACGCACCAACGCGCCACCAGATGACCGCGGCCCGCTTGGGGTACGGGGCGATCCATTCGTCCCCGTCGCGCACCAGGCGCCCGGCCAGGAACGTCCGGAGGAAGGCGCGGGGTTCCTCGCCCTGGAGCCCCATGTACTCCATCCAGAAGTCGCACGCCTCCGCGAGATCGGTGAACGGCTGGTCGGAGCGGTAGTCGATCAGGGTCACGGTGGGCGCGACGCCGAGCCGGGCCAGGGCCTCCACCGTTTCCTCCTGCTCGCAGGGGCCGCCGTAGGGGCGCCCCAGCAGGACGGGATAGAGCTCCTTGAAGAAGAACTTGTCGCCGCTCCCGGTGGCGTCGCGCACGAAGGCCACCCCTTTCAGGGCACACGCCGGAGCCTCGCGGAGAAAGGGCGACTCCCGCTCGAGAAGATTCGCCACGTGGGCGCAGAGCACGAGGTCGTGCGGCGGCACGGGAACATCCCCCCAGGCCGCTTCGACGATGCTGACGTTGGTGAGGCCGCGCTCCCGGACCTCCTCGGCCAGCGCCTTGGCCATGGCCGGGGCGGGCTCCACCGCCGTCACCCGGCGCAGGCGCTGGGCCAGCGGGATGGCCAGGGCCCCGCACCCCGCTCCGACATCGAGCGCGGTCTCGCACTCCTCGAGCAGCGGGGCGATGGCCCCCAGCACCTTGGGCGCGAAGTCGCTCCGCCGCAGCGCCCGCCGGTACCAGCCGACCTTCCGCTGGGTCCAGAACTCCCCGCTCCGGCGGGACATGCGGCGAGACCGGTCGGCGCGGTGGCGCTCAGGCGGCTGCCGGCAGGCCGTGACGGACCAGGACGACGGGCACCTCGCTGCGGCGGAGCACGGCCTCGGCCACGCTCCCCAGCATGAGGCGCGCCACGCCGCTCCGGCCGTGGGTGGCCATCACGACGAGGTCCGCGCCGAACTCCCTGGCCTCCTCCAGGATTTCTTCCGCCGGCTCGCCGAAGCGAACCGCGTACTCGACGGGCAGTCCGGCGAGCTGGTGCGCCGCCTCGCGCAGATAGTCCATCCCGAGGTGCTGGAGGCGGTCGGACTCCTGGTCGGCGTAAGCGATCACGCGCCCCTCGGCCACAATGGCGGACGGAGTCGGGGCCACGTACACGAGACGGATCACTGTTCCGTCCGACTTGGCGAGGTCGACCGCAACGGGCAGGGCCACTTCGGCCCCGGCCTCCCGGTCCAGCGGGACGAGAATCTTCTTATACATGAGTTGCCTCCTGTCCTTTTAAGGCTCCACCACCGCGGACACGGCGACCGTGAGCGCGGTCAGCCGCGGCCCCTCGTGGCGGACCTGCACCGTGACAAAATCGCCCTTCTTCAGCTCCCAGGGGGCGATCGCCACCTCCACGAACTCCCCGACCCACCCCGTGGGCCCCGCGCCAGCGGCGCGCTTCACCTGCTTGAACTCGGTCCCCGCGGTCACGGCGACGGTGCGGGGCGTGATCTCGGTGGCGCCGTCCTTCACGCGCCAGGGCCCGACTTCGCCCACGACGATCGTGCCGGCTTCCTTGTTGAGGGCGAGGATCGTTCCCGAGATGTTCGTCGTCTCCGCCGCCCAGAGGGGAAGCGCCAGCACCAGAAGGATGGCCGCCAGTAACCCGGTCACTTCGATCATCCGTCGCTCGTTCATCGCATTCTCACCATCCCTTCACGGGAGAAGGGAGCAATCCCGATGCCAGTGGAGACCGCGCGCTAAGCCGCTGATTCTTTTGAGGGGCAGCCGCCCCTCCCGTCGAGGGGAGCGGGCGGAGTGGGGCAGCAGCGCCACAGCCACCGGGGCGAGGCCGCGAGGGCGTCAGGCGGAAGAGATGCCCAGGGCGCGGTTGACGGCGCCCATGAACTCGGCCGCCGTAAAGGGCTTGGGGAGGAAGACGAGGGCGCCGGCCGCCTGCGCCTCCTGCTTCGCCTCGGTGGACGTGTAGCCGGTGATGAGGACCACCGGCACCGGAGGCGATGCCTGGCAGGCGTGCCGCGTGACGGCCAGCCCGTTGATCGTCGGCAGCCGGAGGTCGGTCACGACGAGGTCGGGATGCTCGGCGTCGATCAGGGCGATCGCCTCCCGGCCGGAGCGAGCCATCAGGCAGGAGTGGCCGACCTGGCGGAGGAGGCGGACGCACGTCTCGAGCAGATCTGGCTCGTCCTCGACGATCAGGGTCTTGGGAGACACGATGAGCCGTTCGTCTCCCGCCCGGATGATCCGGCTGGAATCGGTCATGCAGCGATGGACCGGCACAGCTTCCCGCATCCGATCGCGGAGGCCGGGAAGGCCGTGCAGCGCGCCACGTCGAGGTAGCGGCCGTGGCCGAAGGAGTCCTCCTGGAACTCCACGGTCACGTCCGTCCAGCGAAACGGGCACCAGAAGGTCCGGCTGACGGTCCGCATTTCCCTGGGGAGAAGCCCAGCCGCAGTGAACAGCGCGAGTGCAATCGCCATCGTCAACGCCGCAAAGATCGCAATGCTCTCCGGAAGACCCAGCATGGCTGTCACCTCCCCCTCCCCGCATACTCGAGCCACCGCCGCATTTCGGCCTCGCACGGCGCCAGACAGGCGGTCCCGGGCTCGCTCAACGGACAGCCGGCCGCGCCGACGAAGCCGCGCTCGTCGCAGATCACGGTGACGTCCACCACCTGCCCCCAGAGCGGGCAGATCAGCGAGACCGTCGTCAGCTCGACGCCGGAGCCGACCGGCTCACCCACGGGCGGTCACCGGCGGGCCCACAACCGCAGGCTGGGGAGCGGCGCTCTGGGAGTACACGAAGGCCCGGAGCAGATCGGTTTCGGTCAGGATCCCCACCAGGAGGCCATCCCCGACGACGGGGAGCGCCCCGATCCGATGCTCGAGCATCAGGCGGGCCGCCTCTTCGACGGGCCGCCCCGGCTCAACCGTGATGACGAACTTGGTCATGACGTCGCCCACCGTCAGCTTGGTGAGCAGGTAGTTGATCTCCCACACCGAGAGGCTCGTGGCCGGCGACGGCAGGTTCAGACGGATGTCGCGGTCGGTGACGATCCCGACCAGTCGCTCCCCCTCGGTTACCAGCAGGTGGCGGATCCCCTTGCGGCGCATCAGCTCCCGCGCCTCGGACATGGACGTCTTCGGGTCGGTCGTGGTCGGAAACGAGCTCATCCACTCCTTCACTCGCATACGAACCTCCTCTGCACGCGCAGCGCCTGGAACACGGCGATCCGGGAGAGGCGCCGCACGACGTACAGGACCTCCTGGACCTGGGTCCAGAGGTCGCACTCGTCGGTGTTCAGGGTC
>Ga0209322_10000076_pt1 | contig 47148 bp, 47 predicted proteins | sample Rifsed19ft1_FD_184013 | JGI IMG/M metagenome (GOLD analysis project Ga0209322, IMG submission 184013) | Soil microbial communities from Rifle, Colorado, USA - sediment 19ft 1 (version 2) | ecosystem: Environmental > Terrestrial > Deep subsurface > Rock core/Sediment | place: Rifle, Colorado... | reverse complement strand
CCCCTCTTTCTCGTGCGACTTGCATGTGTTAAGCGCGCCGCTAGCGTTCGCTCTGAGCCAGGATCAAACTCTCCAATTAAGTTTTGATGCTGGTATTTTATAAGGGGGTGATAATTAGGTTTGTTGACTGTGCTTGCTATTTAGTTTTCAAAGAGCAGACGGCATTTGTCAATTCTAAGATATCATTTCGCCTATTCCCATGCAAGGGATACTGCGAGTTGATTTTGCCGTAGCGAATCCGTTTATTATATCTATCTAACGGACCCTGTCAAGACTTTTTTGGCCCGCACCGGCATTTTTGTTATCCGGTTCAGGGCCTGATTTCCCAGCAGGGTCTATGACTATAACCCATGCCCAGTACCCTGTCAACAGGAAAAACAGCCTTTGCAAACTTTTTTCAGGGTAGCTCCCGGGCTGGCCAGTGCGGGGAGTGGTTTTATATCACGGGTCAAAGGGCGATTGCAAGCGCTTCCTACGCAAACGAGATCCTCCTGAAGAACCTCTTGCCCACCTGCACCAGGACCTGCTTACCTGCGGGCAGTTCCATCTTCCAGTCAGTCACCTTCTCGCCGTCCACCTTGACCCCGCCCTGCTCTATGAGCCTCTTAGCCTCTGACGTGGAGCCCGCGAGCCTGGCTGCTACCATGGCCCTGGCAATGCCGCGCCCTTCTGAAGAAGGCAGGGTAACCTCCTCGACCTCTTCAGGCACCTCGCGCTTTTTGAATACTGCCTTGAACTCCTCTTTCGCGCGCTGGGCCTCTGCCTCGCCCCAGTACCGCGCCGTGAGCTCAAAGGCGAGCGCCTCCTTGGCGTCCCTCGGGTGGGCCTTGCCTGTCCTTATCTCTTCCATGCGCTCGGCTGGAGCGCCTGAGAGCAGCTCGTAGTAGCGCATCATGAGCCCGTCAGATATGCTCATCACCTTGCCGAAGATCTCTCCGGCGGGCTCGGTTATGCCGATGTAGTTGCCGAGCGACTTGCTCATCTTCTGCACGCCGTCCGTGCCTTCGAGGAGCGGCATCGTGATCACGGACTGCGGCTCCTGGCCCATCTCGCGCTGAAGTTCCCTGCCTACAAGGAGGTTAAAGAGCTGGTCGGTGCCGCCGAGCTCGACGTCCGATTTCAAGACCACCGAGTCGTAGCCCTGAATGAGGGGGTAGATGAACTCGTGTATGGCGATGGGCCTGCCCTCTGAGTACCTCTTCTGGAAGTCGTCCCTCTCCAGCATCCTTGCGACCGTGTACCTCGAGGCGAGGCTTATCATGTCCACTGACGTAAGCCGCTCCATCCATTCGCTGTTGAATACGACCTCTGTCTTCTTCTCGTCGAGTATCTTGAAAGCCTGGGATGTGTATGTCCTGGCGTTGGCCTTGACCTCTTCCCTTGTAAGGGGCTTTCTCGTCTCGCTCTTTCCCGTGGGGTCGCCTATCATGCCCGTGAAGTCGCCTATGAGGAGGAGGACGTGATGGCCGAGCTCCTGGAAGTGCCTGAGCTTGTGTATGAGCACGGTGTGGCCGAGGTGCAGGTCAGGCGCCGTGGGGTCAAAGCCCGCCTTTACGCGAAGAGGCCTGCCCGTTGACAGAGAGGCCTCGAGCTTCTTCAAGAGCTCGCCCTCGGATATTATCCCGGAGGTGCCTCGTTTAATTATCTCAAGCTGTTTTTTCGGATCCATTTTTTTAAATAGGCCTGCGATTTTTATTATTCTGATTGATTGTAAACAGTACAGATTTATTCAGGCTGCTCAAAAAGGTCCAGATGCGAGACGTCGAGGAGTGACGAATGAGGCGTACTCTTTGCCGTACGCCGCAGTGAGGAGCTTTGAGGCCAACAAAGCAGATGGGCCTTTTTCAGCAGCCTGCACCCAGCGGCATCTTTATGCGTTCGATCTTAGTCGCCCTGCCGTCATCCCTGCCTATTGTCACGACCACGCCCTGGAGCTCCACGCCCTTTGTGGCCACGTCGAACCTGACGGGCATCTGAGCGAGGAACTTCTCGAGGATTATCTCCTTCTTCATCCCGATTACCGAATCCATTGGCCCTGTCATGCCGGCGTCGGTGATGAAGGCCGTGCCCCCGGGCAGCACCCTCTCATCGGAGGTCTGCACGTGGGTGTGCGTGCCGATTACGGCGCTCGCGAGGCCGTCGAGGTGCCAGCCCAGGGCCATCTTCTCGGACGTGGCCTCGGCGTGCAAGTCCACGATGACGACGGGTGTTTCCTCCTTTATCTTCCTTACAAGCTCAGCGCCTGTCCTGAACGGGCACTCGAGGCAGTCCATGAAGACCCTGCCCATGAGGTTTACAACACCTATCCGCGCGCCGGATGCGCACTCGTATATGCCCCAGCCGTTCCCGGGCGTGCCCTGGGGAAAGTTCGCGGGCCGAAGAAGCCGCCTCTCCGTGCGTATGTAGTCGTAGATATCCTTCTTGTCCCAGATGTGGTTCCCGGAGGTGATGACGTCGATGTGGAGCTTCTTCAAGTCCTCCGCCGTCTCCGCCGTTATGCCGAAGCCGCCCGATGAGTTCTCGCCGTTGGCGATGACGATGTCAGGGGCGTGCTGGCCGACGAGCCTGGGCAGGAGCTCGCGCACCGCGAGCCTGCCGGGCCGTCCTATGATATCGCCTATGAAAAGTACCCTGAGCTCTTCCATGTGATTCGACGGCACCGTTTCTATTCTGTCATGGTATAAAAAGAGTTCCCCCTTTATTCAAAGGGGGAACTCTTAACCTTCGTTGCGTTCAGGCTTCTCAAAAAGCGCCATATGCGAGGCCCCGGTTAAATCGGGGAGCTTAGGAATGAGGCGTACTCTTTTACGACGCCGCTTCTGCCGTGACTCGACAAGCAGATGGACTTATTTCATGCCTGTCTACTTCGCGAACTCTACTGCCCTGGACTCCCTTATGACCGTGACCTTTATCTGTCCCGGATAGGTGAGCTCCTTCTCGATCTGCTTGGCTATGTCCTTTGACATGAGGACAGCGCCCTCGTCGTTCACGGTCTGGGTCTCGACTATGACCCTCACTTCCCTGCCGGCCTGCAGGGCGTACGCCTTCTCCACGCCGGTGAAGCCCTTGGCTATCTTCTCGAGGTCCTCGAGCCTCTTTATGTAGCTCTCGAGCATCTCCTTCCTCGCGCCCGGCCTCGCCGCGGAGAGCGTGTCAGCGGCCTGGACGAGGATGCCGAAGACGGAATCCGGCGTGTCGTCGTGGTGCTGGCCTATTGCCGCGACTATCTTCGCGGACTCGCCGTACTTCTTCGCGAGGTCAGCGCCTATGGCGGCGTGCGGGCCCTCTATCTCGTGGTCGACCGCCTTGCCGATGTCGTGCAGGAGACCGGCCCTTCTCGCTATCTTTGTGGGCAGGCCCAGTTCGGAGGCCATGACGCCGCAGATAAAGGCCACCTCCATCGAATGCGAGTAGACGTTCTGCGCGTAGCTCGTCCTGAATTTGAGCCTTCCAATGAGCTTCTGTATCTCCTTGTGGATGCCGTGGAGGCCGGTGTCGAATATGGCCCTCTCGCCCGCCTCCATTATGGCCTGGTTGACCTCTGATTCGACCTTGGAGACTATCTCTTCAATGCGTGAAGGGTGTATCCTGCCGTCGGTTATGAGCCTCTCGAGCGAGAGCTTGGCAATCTCTCTTCTCACCGGGTTGTGGCCCGAGAGTATGACGGCCTCGGGGGTGTCGTCTATTATTATGTCTATGCCTGTCGCGGCCTCTATGGCCCTGATGTTGCGGCCCTCCCTGCCTATGATGCGCCCCTTCATCTCGTCGTTCGGGAGGTTCACCACAGAGACGGTCCTCTCCGCGACATACTCGCCGGAGTACCTCTGTATGGCAAGGGCTATTATCTCCTTGGCCTTCTTGTCCGCCTCGGCCTTGGTCTCTTCCTCTATCCTCTTGATGAGCTTTCCGGCCTCGTGCCTGGCCTCGTTCTCCATGTTCTCGAGGAGCATCCTCTTGGCCTCCTCGGCCGAGATGCCCGCGAGCCCTTCGAGCTTGTTCTTCTGCTCCGCGATGACGCCCTGGACCTCGACTTCCATGTCGGCGAGCTTCTTCTCCTGGGCCGAGACCGTCTTTTCCCTCTTCTGGAACTCGACCTCTTTCCTGTCTATGGACTCGAACTTCTTGTCGAGGTTCTCCTCCTTCTGCTGGACCCTCCTTTCGAGGGACTGCAGCTCCTTCCTTCTCTCCCTGGTCTCCTTCTCGAACTCCGTCTTGCCCTGGAAGATAAGGTCCTTGGCCTCGAGCTCGGCCTCTTTCCTTGTGTTGTCAGCCTCTTTCTTCGCGTCGGCAACGACGGACTCGGCGGTCTTCCTGCCGGCCACGATGCTGCCCTCCTCCATCTTCTTCCTTATGATGAAACCTATTCCGACCCCTATGATAATCGCAAAAGCCGCAACTGCCGCAATGATAACGATGGTCGAAAATTCCATACCGGGCTACCCCTTTCTGCCGTGTATTTGATAGGGGCCGGAGAAGCGCCATTTCAGGCATCATGCTCCTCCCCTTTGCGTCCCCTGAGAGCCCCCGTCATTATTGTCCGCTCCTCGGTCACTATCGCCGATACGGCAACGTCATGGGGCTCAATGGGGATCCTTGTTTTCAAAACCTGGAACTCGTAAGCCAGCGCCACTATCGGACACTTCGCGCCCTTGAGCGCCATGTCATAGTGGCCTTTGCCGAAACCCAACCTGCCGCCGGACTCGTCGAACGCGACCCCGGGTATCACTATGAGGTCGAAACTCTCTGTACCGGCAGGCTTGCCGCCTTCCACCGGCTCCCGGAGGTCGTAGGCGCCGGGGGCGAGCTCGTCAAGCCCCTTTACCCTCAGGAACCTTATCCCGCTTGAGATGACCCTCGGGTAGAAGACCTCTTTCCCGGCCTCAATCGCTTTCTTGAAGACCTCGTCAGTGAGGACCTCGTTAGCGAAGCTCGAGTAGAGGGCCATCCTGCCGGAGGCCTTGAAAAAGCGAGCGCCCAGGAGCCTTCTCTGCACCCTTTTACTTAAGCAGAAGACCTCCTCGAACGGCAGCGACCTTCTCGCCTCGAGAAGACGGCTTCTCAAGAGCTTTTTTTCGGCATACTTCGTCATTGACCTTTGAAAGGTAGGGTCGGGGAAGAGAGCTTTGAAGACAGGAAAAAGAAGGTTTGCGTCCGGCTGGCGCGGACTTAAAAAATCTGGTGCTCCAGGTTCCTCACGTCTACTGGTTGATTCAATTGAAATAACGAGTCTTTGGATCGATGTATCTTAACCGGCCTTGGGCTCGACAGTCGAACCCCCGTTTGAATTTACATCCCCCCCGCGCAAGCCGTGTCGAAAGTTATTTTGAACCTGCCTTAAACAGGTGGGCGCCCTGTGGCAGCCTTCGGTTTTCCCGCAAGGGGACATGCCGGCCGCGTGCCAGTGAAAGCTCCCTCTTTCAGAGTATTGGTTCTAAATACACTGACCGATCACAAACCTGGCAGGGGGAAAGGCTTCAGCTTATCAGCCTTCTATCTATCTTTTGAGCAAGCTCTTCGGATTTCCTTCCCAGCCTTTCGAGTATCTCCTTTGACTTTATGACCTCGCCGGTGATGTTGAGGGCGGCTAACAGCGCCAGATCCAAAGTAGATACTGCCTTTGTGTTCTCCTTTACCTCCTCTATCTTAGTGTTAAGGTAATCTTCAACGGCTCGTAAGTATTCTTCGCCTTCTTCGCTCTTGACCAGCAGCTTGTGGCCGTAGATCCTGAGTTCGCTGACCTTCTTCAAATCCGCCTCACGCGCCCTGTATAAGGCCCTCGAGCTTCTCGAGAAGGACGTCGACCTTTTCCCTGATCCCGTCCCTCTCGGCCTCGAGCTTTTTGAGCTTTGTCTTCAGTTCGGCTATTTCCCGGTCCTTTGCCGCGAGGGCCTCGCTGGAACCCTCTTTTTCAGATGCAAGCGTCTCGTAGGCGGCCAGAAGGCGGGTGAGACCCGCTTCCAGCCTGTCAAAATTGTCCAGCGCCATCCAGAATACCCTCCGGTCCTTCTATATATTACGTTTTTAACCCTTTCAAGTCAAGGGATAATAGGTCCGTCTTTCCCGGGCTTTTTGCCTGCTCCAGGTCCGTTGCCCGAGGCCGGAAAAGGTCAAAAAAAAGCCCTCGAAGGAGGGCTTTTTTAACAAATTCGTCGTTTTTTATTAAAAAGGCTATAAAGCTATTAAAACTCATCAAGGCTGCTCAAAAAGGTCCAGATGCAAGGCCCCAGTTAAATCGGGGAGCGACGAATGAGGCGTACTCCTTGCCGTACGCCGCAGTGAGGAGCGACGAAGACAACGCCGCAGATGGGCCTTTTTCAGCAGCCTGGTCAGTAGGCGTATAGGTTTCCGTACGGCCTTGCCGAAACCGGCACCAGCTTCTTGAAGGGCTTTGACATGACCTCTTCGAGCTTTAGCCCCAGGTCAGCGCAGTAATCGGTGAGGACCTCCTTCAAGACCTTCTGGTCCTCGTCGTCGAGCTCCAGGACCCCGACCTCTGCCCCGCAGTTCTTCTTCTCGACCTCTCCCCTTATGTATATGGTGCCGCCGTGCATGCCTGTGCCGAGGTAGTCGCCCACAAGGGGCTCTCCGTCACTGGAGAGGCCCAGGAGCACGAGGACGCCCCCTGCCATGTACTCGCCGAAGAAATCCCCGGCGGTTCCGCCGACGACTATCGTTGGGGCCTGTTTCTTGTTGCCCTTCATGTGTATGCCGACCCTGTAGCCCACGCTGCCGCGGATATGGAGCTTGCCGCCCCTCATGCCGTAGCCCAATACGTCCCCGGCGTTGCCCTCGACGATGACCTTGCCGCTGTTCATTGTATTGCCTATGTTGTCCTGGGCGTTGGACTTTACCCTTATCGTGGGGCCGTCCATGAAGGCCGCCAGGTCGTTGCCGGGCACCCCCTCGACGACGATCGAGGATTTGCCCCTCAAGCCGTCTCCTATATAGTACTGGCCGTTGACGTTCTTGAGGACTATTTCCTTCTCGCCCTTTTCAACGGCCTCGCGGACCTTCCTGTTGAGGTCGCGGTAGTATGCGCCTTTCGCGTCTATTTCCACCATCTTTGATTCCTCTCAGTACCTGTAGGTTTTCTGTTTACCTTCCGGCGGGCTTTACGCCGAGTATGTCGAGCATCGCCGAATCGAGGCCAATTCCGCGGAGCCTCTCCCTGTTGCCTCTCAGGCTCTCTATGGAATTGATGCCGAGGGCCCCGAGTATCTCCTTGAGCTCATGGGTCCACGCGTGTATGAGGTTAATGAGCCTTTCGGCGTAGACCTCCGGGTCGAGCCTTGCCGTAAGCTCCGGCCTCTGCGTTGTGATGCCCCAGGAGCAGTTGCCGGTGTAGCATTTTCCGCAGGTGGTGCAGCCCATGGTTATGAGGGCCGCGGTCGCTATGCCCACCGCGTCGGCGCCCAGCGCAATGGCCTTCGCCGCGTCCGCGCTCGACCTTATGCCGCCGGCGGCGATAATCGAGGCCTCGTTCCTTATGCCTTCTTGTCTAAGCCTGTCGTCGACAGCCGCAAGGGCATGCTCGATAGGTATGCCGAGGTGGTCCCTTATTATCGAGGGAGCGGCCCCTGTGCCGCCCCTGAAGCCGTCTATGTAGACGATGTCGGCTCCGGCCCTCACTATGCCCGAGGCGATGGCGGCGACGTTGTGGACTGCCGCTATCTTCACGGAAACGGGCTTGTAGTTGGTCGCTTCCTTTATCGCATAGATGAGCTGCCTCAGGTCCTCTATCGAATAGATGTCGTGCTGGGGGGCCGGAGAGAGCGCGTCCGTGCCCACCGGGATCATCCTGGTCCTCGCGACCTCAAGGGGAATCTTTTCTCCGGGCAGGTGTCCGCCTATGCCGGGCTTCGCGCCCTGGCCTATCTTTATCTCTACGGCCACGCCGGCGTTCAGGTAGTCCGGGTTTACGCCGAACCTGCCTGAGGCGACCTGTACGATGATGTTGTCCTTGTAGGGGATGAGGTCCTCGTGAAGGCCGCCCTCGCCCGTGTTCATGACTATGCCGCAGGCCTTCGCCGCGGTTGCGAGCACCTTCTGTGCGTTAAGGCTTATGGAGCCGAAGGACATGGGCGAGAATATGATGGGCACGTCGAGCTTTATCTGCGGGGGCAGAGGCTCGGCGAGCTTTAGCTTCCCGTCCTTTGTCTTCTCGACCTTTACGCTCGAGGGCTTCTTGCCGAGATAGGTGCGAAGCTCCATCGGCTCCCTCAATGGGTCGATGGAAGGGTTCGTCACCTGGCAGGCGTCTATAAGGAGGTTGTCGAAGAGTATGGTATAGGGCTTGTCGCTCCCCATGCCGGTAAGCGGGATGCCGCCCGTCTCAGCCTGCTTCTTTATATTCCTTATGGTATGGAAGCTCCAGTAGGCGTTATCCTTGAACTTCGTAGGGTTGTCCCTTATCTCTATGGCCTCTTCAGGGCAGTAGTGATAGCACCTCAGGCATTTTACGCACTTGAAGGTGTCGATGAGCACCTTGTCCCCGCCCCAGGAGTATACGCCCCAGCCGCAGTTCTGGATGCACCTCTTGCACCTTATGCATTTAACCCTGTCAATTGTCGCCAGATACTCAGGCGGTGCAAGGCTCTTGAACATCTCTAACTTCCTCCATCTCTGACCGTTTACTTAAACGGCACGCCTTCTTCTCTATTAAATGAATTCTTCGAGGGTGTCTCTAAAAATCAGGAATTTTTTCTGAGGTCAAGGAAGGGCGGAAATAAAAAGCGCAGCATATACGGTAATACGTGAGCATTTTTATTTCAGCCCTGACACAGAGATCAGGAAAAATAACAATTTTTAGAGGCACCCTCCAATCAGTCTTCCAGGTTCACTATGACCGGGTCTCCGGCCCTCGGCGCCCATACCTTGTCAGGCGCCGGGCATATGGCCCTTATGGCCGACTCCTCTGAGGCCATGTAGGTGATGTCGTCCTTTATCGCCGCCACGAGCGGGCGGAGCTTGATCCTGTCGTTTATGCCCACGAGGCCCTTGCTGTGCCCGAAGAGAATCGAGAACGGGCCATTCAAGAGCGCGCTGCCGTAGGTGAGCCTCAAGGCCGTGAGCGCCTCCCTCTCCTCCGGGTCCTTCTCGTCTATGTTCTTCCAGAAGGGCGCGGCGAGCGCCATGCACGCCACCGGTATCGAGAGGCCGTGCCTCCTGATGAGGAGGTCGAGGAGATAGGCCGCGACCTCGGTATCGGTAAGGAGCGTGAGCTTGTAGCCGTACATCTCGAGGTACCTCTTGTTGATGCCGTAGGAGGATATCTCGCCGTTATGGACTATCGACCAGTCGAGGAGCGTGAAGGGGTGGGCGCCTCCCCACCAGCCCGGCGTGTTGGTCGGGAACCTGGTGTGGGCCGTCCAGATATAGCCCTCGTACTCCTCGATCCTGAAGAACTCGGCTATGTCGGAGGGGTTTCCGACGCCCTTGAACGCGCCCATGTTCTTGCCTGAGCTGAATATGTACGCGCCCTCGATCTCGGAGTTCACCTTCATGATCGTGTTGACCACGAAGTCGGCCTCCTGGGTCTCCCCGGCGAGCTTTTCCTTCAGGGGCACCACGAAGTACCTCACCAGGAGCGGGCTTATGGGGATGGCCTTCACGGGCCTCGTCGGTATCTCTTCTATCTTCTCGATATGGTAGCTGCCCTTCAGGAACTCCTCGACCGTCCACCTGACAGAGGGCTCGTCGTACATGATGTGGAAGGCGTAGAAGTCCTTGAACTCGGGGTATATGCCGTAGGCCGCGTATCCGGCCCCGAGGCCGTTGCCCCTGTCGCTCATGAGGCACAGGGATTTGACTATATCGGCTCCGCTTATGCGCCTCTTCTTCTTGCTTATGAGGCCCGTAAGGCCGCAGCCCGAAATATCTTTTTGATAATTGTGGTTCACTTCTCTACCCTCTTATTTTGTTTTATCCTCTTTGTTGTGGCCGGCCGAGCGCTTCTCCTGCAGGAGGGCGTAGAGCTTCCTGAACTCTTCCGCGCCCGAGCCCTTGGGCTCTGGCAATCCGAACTTCTTCCTGGCCGGCAGCGCGGGCTCGCCGAGCCTGCTGGTCTTCACGAACATCTCCCATCCCCTCTTGACCTGGGGCGGGTGCAGGCCCTTCCTCGCCGCGATGTTGCGCAGAGCGGTCATCGCGTTCTCGAAGCCGTAGTGCTGGTAGCACATCTCAAGGCAGTAATGGCACTCCAGGCACTCCCAGATATGGCGCGACGCGAGCCACTTTTCGTGCTCGCCCTTCAGGATGTCCCTTATGACGTCCCTCGGGTCGTAGCCCGGTATGTTCATGCACGAGGGGCAGATCGAATAGCATGCCCCGCACTTTGAGCACATCTCAAGGAGCTTGAAGTTAAGCTTTGCGTCCAGCATATTGAAACTCCTTAACCCAAAACATTGGGCCCGTTAAGACCGGCCTCTATGCCCTCGGACGGCGCGGGCCTTGAAGAGAGCTCCTCCCATTTTGCGAGGAAGGGGCTGCAGTCTATCCTGTGGCTCGTTATGCCGAGCTCTTCGGCGCTGTAGCCGAGGGCCAGGCCCATGAGCTCAGTGAAGTAGATGATCGGTATGCCGAGCCGCTCGCCTTCCTTCTCCATGAGGAACTGGTTGTTGTCGAACTGGAGGAAGCACGAGGGGCAGCAGAGCACGAGCGCGTCAGCGCCTATTGCCTTGAGCTCTTTCAATTTTATGCGCGCGAAATCCAGCGCGCGGTCGTGCTCGTCGACCCTGTCGAGGCCCTGGCCGCAGCACATGAGCTTGGAGGAGAACTGCAGGCTCTCGGCCCCCAGCCCCCTTATAATATTATCGAACTTGACTGGATTCAAGGGGTCGTCGTTCTTCAAAGCGTGAGAGGGCCTTATCATGTGGCATCCGTAATGGAGCGCGATGCGCATGCCGGTGAAGTCCCTCTTTATCTTCTGCCTGATCTTGTGGATGCCCACGCTGTCGTGGAAAAATGGGACGAGGTGCTGGAGCCTCGAGGAGCCCTTGAACTCGCGGCCTACTTCCTTCAAGAGGCTGTTGACCTCCGCCTTTTCCTTCGGGTTCGCGTTGAGCTCGCCCTTTACGGTGGCGAGGTTGGAAACGCACCCTGTGCACGGGCTCACGAGGTCAATGTCGAGCTCGTCGACGAGGGCCACGTTCCGGGCCGCGGTGAGCACGAAGGCCCCGTGGTCGATGTTGTTGACGAGCGACTTCTCAGGACAGCATGTGAACCCGTCGACGTCCCTGTAGGGGAGTTGGAAGCTCTCCAGGAGCAGACGGGTGGATTTTTCAATGAATGGGAAACGGGTCTGTATGGTGCAGCCCCAGAATACGGCGAACTCTCTCATAACGGGCCTTCCCCGCCCCATGGGCGGCTACAAAGGGAACTTCGAACAGGAACTGCAACGAAAAAATAACCCCGACCAGATACCGGGGTATTTCAAGCCGTCCAGATTATGCGGCAGCCCTGCCTCGAAAGGCAGGGCTGCCGTGAATATCATGCCGAATGCCGCTCTTTCTCAGGATTTCAGAGACATGGCCCCGGGGTTGCCGGGGTCTTGCCATAAAGCCCTTCAGGCAGGTACGCAGCAATCGACCGGGCAGACTTCGGCGCACTTCGGCGAGTCAAAATGGCCCTTGCACTCGATGCAGACATTGGGGTCTATAACGTATATATCGCCCTCGGAGATAGCGCTGACAGGACACTCCGGCAGGCAAACCCCGCAAGCAACACAGTCTTCAGTAATCTTAAGAGACAATCAATTCACCACCCTTCAGGATATTTTTATTATAAGAACAGTTGGATGCGTTCTATTGTATACAGTATACTAACCCACGTAAAAATGAAATACAAGGATTTTTTTGGCCGGAAATACGGCTTTTTGTAACAGTTACAGTACCCTTTGTTAATGACAAATGTCTCTATTTCCTCTTGATTTTACAAAAAAAGCGCTTCGCCCTATTTCCGGCCAAGGACCAGGAGCCGGGGCTCTGTCATCTCCTCTATCGCGTACTTCAAGCCTTCCCTGCCGAAGCCGCTCATCTTGACGCCGCCGTAGGGCATGTTGTCCATCCTGTAGGTGGGTATGTCGTTTATGACGACCCCGCCCACCTCGAGTGTCTCATAGGCCCTGAGCGCCCTTGCCATGTCGTTCGTGAATACCCCTGCCTGGAGTCCGTAGAGGCCCCTGTTCACCTCTTTCAACGCCTCGTCGAAATCATTGTAGGGCTCCAAAGTCACCACCGGCGCGAATACCTCTTCCCCGCAGACCTTCATGGATGGCTTCGTGTTGGTCAATACCGTTGGCTCCATGAAACTGCCCTTGCGCCCCCCGCCGGAAAGCACCTTCGCCCCCTCTGAGACGGCCTCCTTCACCCACGCCTCGGTCCTCTTCGCGGCCTCCTCCTCTATCATGGGGCCGAGCTCGGTCGCCTCGTCGAGCGGGTCTCCGGACTTTATCTTCTTGCAGTTCGCGATGTACTCGTCCCTGAATGCGTCGAATACGCTCCTCTCGACGTATATCCTCTGCACGGAAATGCAGACCTGCCCGGCGTTCGCGAAGGCGCCCAGGGTGCACCTCTTGGCGGCAAAGGAGATGTCTGAATCGCTGTGGACTATCACCCCGGCGTTCCCGCCAAGCTCAAGCGTTACCTTCCTCGCACCCGCGTCTGCCTTGAGCATCCAGCCGACCTTCGCGCTCCCGGTGAACGAGAGCTTCCTTATCCTCTCATCGAGCCAGATGTTTCTGGCATCCTCGTTCGTGCAGTTTATGATATTGAGCCCGCCAGCAGGCCAGCCGGCCTGGGTGACTATCTCTCCGAGCATGAGGGCGGTTATGGGCGTCTTTGGCGAAGGCTTCAAGAGCATGGGGTTGCCGCAGGCCATGGCAGGCGCGACCTTGTGCGCGACGAGGTTCAGGGGGAAATTAAATGGCGCTATGCCCAGGATCGGCCCAATGGGGAATCTCCTCACGATACCGAAGCGCCCCTCTGAGCCAGGGCTCACGTCAAGGGGAAGCACCTCTCCGCCTAATCTCCGGGCCTCTTCAGCCGCGAACTGGAAGGTGGTGACCGCGCGCCTCACCTCGCCCCTCGCGTCCTTTATGGGCTTGCCTGATTCGAGCGCAATGGTCGAAGCGAGCTCCTTCTCGCGCTCGCTTATGCCCTCGGCAACCTTGCTTATGACCTCATAGCGCCTGTAGGCCGGGAGCTTTCTTAATTCAGCGAACGCGGCGGCTGACGAGGCGATGGCCTCTTCCATGAGCCCCCTGTCGGCAAGGAATGTCCTCGCCACAAGAGAGCCGTCGAACGGGCTTTTGACCTCGAGTGAGTGCTTCGAGGTCCTCCACTGCCCTGCTATGAGCATCCCGAAGTCCCTGGACATCTCTTTTCTCCCACTGGTATTTAAAGTCTCTTAACAGAAAATCCAGCCCCCGTCAATTCATTATGAGATTGTTTTGGACAGGCCGTATGATATAATTTAAATGAAAATTGAAGTAGAAAGTCAGCCTCAGGCTGCTCAAAAAGCTCCATATGCAAGGCCCCTATTCAAATAGGGGAGCGAGGAATGAGGCGTACTCTTCACGTACGTCGCAATGACTCCGCGACTTGACAAGCAGATGGACTTTTTCAGCAGCCTGCTGAACGGAGGCACAAAACTATAGCACAGCCATATGGAAACCTCTCTGGCCTCAAGGCAAGCCAGTTAAAGGCAATCGAGAGGATATATCACCGCAAGGTCCCGCCAACAAGGGTCATAACCCCTGAGCTCGGCAGGTATATGACCGAGCTCTCAAGGGAGATCAAGAGACAACTCGGCATAATCGTAACGAGGAGAGGCGCCATCGTCGCCGTCATCGTCGGAGACGAGAGGGAGATAGTCATCCCGGTCCTCTCCGATTATCCCCTCGGCAGAAAGCTGCTGCGCGGTCTTCGCTGCGTGCATACGCACCTCAAGAACGAGCCTGTCACGCAGGACGACCTTACAGACCTCGCTCTCCTCCGGCTCGACCTCATAGCCGCCATAGGCGTCAGGGAAGACGGACTTCCGGCTGACATACACATGGCCCATCTGCTGCCCTTTTACCCTGACAAGGAGCCCTACGAGGTATGGCCCTCGAAGCCCTTCCACGCCCTCGACCTCGACGCCGACAGCTTCGCCTCATCGCTCGAACAGGAGATGGGCCGCGCCATAACAAGGGACGTGACGGACAAGCGGGAGCGGGCGATACTCGTGAGCGTCTCCACCCAGCCTAAAGACAGCCAGATGGAATCTCTTGAAGAACTCAAGGAGCTCGCGAGGACCGACAACCTGGTAGTCCTCGACATGGTCTGCCAGAGGCTCGACAAGCTGAACCCCAAGTACCTCATGGGAACCGGGAAGATAAAGGAGCTCGTCATAAAGGCGTTGCAGAAGGACGCGACGATACTCATCTTCGACCAGGAGCTTACCCCCACGCAGGTCAGGGAATTGGGAGAGGTAACGGAATTGAAGGTAATAGACAGGACGCAGCTCATCCTCGACATATTCGCCAGGCGCGCCCATTCAAGGGACGGCAAGGTGCAGGTCGAGCTCGCGCAGCTCAAGTATCTCCTTCCAAAGCTCACCGGCAAGGGCACGTCCCTTTCAAGGCTCATGGGCGGCATAGGCGGAAGGGGTCCCGGAGAGACGAAGCTCGAAGTCGACAGGCGCCGCGTTCAGGACAGGATAACGCACCTTGAAAAGGAGCTGAAATCATTGAGCCGCGGCAGGTACGAGCGCCGGAGGAGAAGGGCGGGAAGCGGCATACCGATAATTTCGATAGTCGGATACACCAACGCCGGCAAGTCGACCCTGTTGAACGCCCTTACCCGGAGCGCAACGCTTGTCGAGGACAAGCTCTTCGCGACACTCGACACGGCCTCGAGGAGGCTCCGCTTCCCGAGGGAGAGGGACGCCGTCATAACCGACACAGTTGGCTTCATAAGGGACCTGCCCGAGGACCTCTTCAAGGCCTTCGAGGCGACGCTTGAGGAGATGGAGGACGCCGACCTCCTCATGCACGTCGTGGACTTGAGCAACCCATCTTATGAGAGCAGGATAAAGACCGTCGAGGACGTGCTCGACGAGATAGGCCTCGAGAAGATACCGAGACTCCTGGTCTATAACAAGATAGACCTGATGGACCCTGTAATTGCGGAGAACCTCGCGAGGAGGGCTGACGCGGTGCCCATCTCGGCCACCAGGCCGGAGACGCTCACGCGCCTGCTGAAGGAGCTGGAGAAGAGGCTCTGGCCCGGAGAGGCGCTGGAGCAGAAGGCGCACTGAAAGACGCCCGATTTTTTTTGAGGCTGCTCAAAAAGCTCCATATGCGAGGCCCCAGTTAAATCGGGGAGCGAGGAATGAGGCGTACTCTTCACGTACGTCGCAGCGACGAGCGACGAAGATAACACAGCAGATGGACTTTTTCAGCAGCCTGAGAGATTCGATGCCTTTACCCCCACCAGCCTCACCGGCCTATCGAGGTCTACCGCCTCAAAGAGCTTCAACGCAGCCGCCCAGATGTCGTTCAGAGAGTCGGATGCCTCTTCAAGCGTCGCAGCCCTCGTGATCGTCCTGAAGTTATTGAAGCGCACCTTTATGGTCACGGCCCCTGCCTTGCGGCCGCCCGTTTTCAACCTCCGCGCCACGTCCTCGGTGAGGACGTAGAGGGTCTCCTTCAGGATGTGGAAGTCCGCGGTATCCTCCTCGAACGTCACTTCCCTGCTCATTGACAAAGGTTCGTAGAAGGGCACCACAGGGCTATCGTCAACGCCTCTGGCGTGCTCGTGCAGGCTTCTTCCGATGTTGGGCCCGAAGTTCCTCTCTATGTGCCGTACCGGCGTCTTGGAGAGCTCTCCGATGGTAGAGATCCCGAGCTCCTTTAACCGCGCCTCTGTCTTTGCGCCTACCCCAGGGAGCCTTCTAACGGGCTTATCGCGCAGGAACTTATCGACCTCTTCCGCCGGCAGCACGACAAAGCCGTCTGGCTTTCCCTCTTCTGCAGACATCTTGGCGAGGAGCTTGTTCGGGGCAACGCCCACGGACACGGAGAGGCCGAGATCCTTTTTTATGCGCCCTTTCATCTCTCTGGCGAGCGCCGGGGCCCCAGGGAAGGGGTCCTGCCCCGGGGCGTGCATCACCTCGACAAAGGCCTCGTCAAGGCCGAATGACTCGACAAGCGGGCTGTAGTCGCGGAGCACTGCCATGAACCTCTCTGATTCGTCCTCGTATGCCTGGAAGTCTACCGGGAGGAAGACGGCGTCGGGGCATCTCTTAAGGGCCAGCCGGAGCGGCATGCCCGCCCTGATGCCGTACCTTCTCGCCTCGTAGGAGGCGGCGGAGACGACGCCCCTCTTTGCCGGGTCGCCGTCGGCTCCGACAACGACCGGCCTGCCCTTGAGTACAGGACGGCGCTTTATTTCAACGGACGCGAAGAACGCGTCGAGATCGAGATGTATTACCGCTCTTCCCATTGCAGCCGCCCTTATGTTAATAGATATTACGGTTTCTGAAACGCCTATATGGACAGGCTGCTCAAAAAGCTCCATATGCAAGGCCCCGGTTAAATCGGGGAGCTTAGGAATGAGGCGTACTCTTCTTGTACGCCGCAGTGACGAGCTTTGAGGCCAACGCAGCAGATGGACTTTTTCAGCAGGCCTGGCAAGTCAAAAAATAAAGGCCCAGGGAACCTCCCGAGGCCTTCTGTTTCAAGGCAGCAGAGTATATCACAACCTCAATCGTGCTAAAAGGATTAGTTGAGCGGATGAAATGAGAAAAGGGGCTTTCTGACGAAAGCCCCCGTGAATCGATTAGACCGTTGCCTCAGCTCGCGTACTTCCTTGCCGAGCGCACTATCTCGTCGGCAAAGTACGGCTTCCTTATGAACTCGTCTATCATGCCTTCCCTGATGCCCTGCAGTATAACGTCTTCCGCGTCCCTGAAGTAGCCGGTAAAGAGGACGACCTTTGTATCCGGCCTCATCTTCTTTATCTCCCTGAAGGTATCGAGGCCGTTCATCTCCGGCATTATCATGTCCATGAATACGAGGTTAAAGGAGTTGTCCCTTATGGCTGCCACGGCCTCCCTGCCGCTTATGACGTAGGCCGCCTCGAAACCCTCGTCCTTCAGGATCTCGCTCATGCCGACCCCGACCGTCTCCTCGTCGTCGACGACCAGCACCCTGCCCCGCCTTTTTTCAGCCACCACGCGCCCTCCAGGGGTATTTTGAGCGGGGCGCCGGGCGCATACGTCCGCCCGCGCCGCCGCGACTCGGAAATCTCCTTAAGCCTGCATAAATTAAGCGAAATTATGGATTCTGAAGAGGACTTCCTGCCTGGAACTCAGGGTAATATCCTGGTGAGATGTCAGAGGTGGTTTTGTCGTGAAAAGTATAACTTCCTTTTCGGATAAGTCAAGCTGTCCAAGCGGACAGGTCAGTCCCTGCCCATGAAATAGCTGAAGGCGATGAGCACGCCCGAGACGAGGGTTATGGCCGCCGCGAAGAGGAAGGTCTCCCACGCGCCCTGCCAGTGTATGAGGTTCTCGAGGAATGCCACGGCCATGACGAGGATTATGACGCTCCCCAGCTTGGCCTTCAGGTCATGGAGGTCGTGTATCTCGAGCCAGCCAGGGAAGTCGACCTTGCCTATGAAGAGCTCGTACATGCCCTGCGAGAATATCAGGAGGGCCGTGGCTATGAGAAAGGTGTCCATTACGGGGATGAGCTCGATTATGGCATGGCCCTCCTCCGGGGTGCCCACCGTGTAGATCATATGGAGGATAACGGCGATGGTCCTGTAGCCTCCCCAGATAAATGCCGCGGCAGAGGCCAGGAGCGATACCAGGACGGGTATTATGACGAGGTACCTGCTGTTAGACAATAACGAGTTCATCCGACCCTCCTCAATGATGGTGTAATTTACAGAATCGGCCCGGCCATGTCAAGGGTTACAGGCCCTTGCCGGGTTACACTTTTTACATTTTTTGACCGTACACGCAGGTGCGATATAATGAAAACGACATTCATTATCGCTCCGCACGTTGAGGGAGCGGCGGGCACAAAAATGGAGGTGCTTTATGATACGCCAGGAATGGAAAAGGGACCTTAAGACGGCCATGGCAGAGGCAGAAGGCGGCAACAGGCTCCCGCTACTTATATTCACGGGCAAGGACTGCGAGGGCTCGCAGAAGACCTTGAGCGAGGTGTTCACCCAGGACGAGGTCATCGGGGCAATCGAGCGCGATACAGTGCCGGTGGCGGTAGACATCGACACCCAGAAGGAGATGTGCAAGAGGTACAGGGTGGAGTGGACCCCGGCCTTCGTGATATGCGACAACGAGGGCAACGAGCTTGAGCGCTGGGAGGGATACCTCCCGAAGGAGGACTTCGTCCCGCAGCTCATCCTCTCCAAGGGACTCGCGGCCTTCCACCTGCAGCGCTATGACGAGGCGGTGCGCGAGTTCGAGCTGCTCATAGACGAGCACCCGGCCTCAGAGCTTCTCCCCGAGGCAGAGTACTACATGGGAGCGGCGTCCTTCAAGCTCACCGGAGAGACGGACAGGCTCTCGGAGGCCTGCCACGAACTCATCATGACCCACCCGGAGAGCCCGTGGACGAAACGCTGCTCCATCTGGGGCAGGGGCTCCAACTACTTCAAGACGTTCGTGGGGTACGCCGGCGGAGGCTCAGCGGGAAGCGGCGCCTACTGAAGCGCCCGACAGGAAAGGCGCGTGGACCACAAATCCACGCGCCTTTTCTTTTTCAATAATCCGTTTGCTTTAATGCGGAAGGCTTAATAAAATCCCCCCGGACTCGATTACAGCGTTTTCCCCGAGGGACTCGGATGGCGGAAAAGAGAAAGAGCCTGGTTATACCCTACGTCGACAAGGTCCTTACCATCGTCGATGACGTGATACTCATCTGGGTGGCATTGGGCATCATCGGCGTCGCCTTCCTCCTGATGCTCGAGGCGATAACGGACTTCATCTACTACACCGCGCACTCCATCTCCCACATCATAAGCGACCTCATGTTCGTGCTCATCATCATGGAGCTCTTCCGCCAGGTCATGCGCCAGATAAACAGGCACTCCTTTTCGCTCAATCCCTTCATCTACATAGGCGTCATAGCGAGCATCAGGGGCATACTGTTGACGCAGATGAAGCTCGGGATGGGAGAGGAGGACTGGCAGGCGGGCGTCATCCAGCTGACCGTCCACGCCTTTATCGTGCTGCTGCTCGTGGCCGGGCTCTTCTTCTATTCCAGGGTTCGCGTCAAGGAAGGGGAATAGCCCTTCTTCAATTCCCGGCCAGGTACCGGGCCGCCTCCGGGTGGCCGAGGCGGTCCGCCTCACGTATAAGCCCCAGCCCCTTCTCCTTTTCCCCGGCCCTGTCATAGGCGACCCCGAGGTTGAAGATCACGGCCGCGTTCCCCGGCGCGAGCTCCCTTACCCTCTCAAGCTCCGCTGCCGCGCTCCTGTATTCGCCCCTTCCCATGAATACCGCCGCCCTGCCGAGACGGGCCGGGGCATAGCCCGGGTCGAGCCTCAAGGCAAGGGAGTAGTCCTCGAGAGCCATATCGGCGTAGCCCGCCTTCAGGTAGGCCCCCGCGCGCCTTGCGAGCAGTACGGGCAGGTCCCTGTCCGCGTTCTCTATAACGACAGTGTAGTCGGCAGCGGCCTCTTCGGACCTGCCCGCGGATTCATAGGCCTTCGCCCTTTTCATGTAGGCCTGTATCGTCGGGTAGACGCTTATCTCCTTTGTCCAGAGCGAGACCGTGTCCTTCCAGACCGCCGTCTGTTTGACCGTAAGAAAGCCGAGCAGGGCCGCCAGAGGTATCGAGACGGCAACGAGAGAGAGTACGCGCCGCCTGTTGACCGCGAATGAGGCGGCAACTCCGGATATCAGGATGACAGGGCCGAGCGAGGGCAGGTAGCTGTACCTGTCGGCTGCGGCCATGTCGCTCACCTGCAGCAGGCCTATCACAGGGAAGAGGGTGACGAGATAATAGAGCCAGGCCGCCTTGAGCGCCCTGCTCCTCAGCAGAACGCATGCGGCGGAGATAACGACGAACACGGCAAGGCTGATCCAGAATGCGTAATTGAAGAACTCGCCTTCCAAAGGGCGCACGTAGAAGGGCACGAGGTCAACCGGGACGAAGAGCTTCTTCAGGTAGAAGGCGGCTCCCCTCACCGCGACGTCCATCCTCTCTGCTAAGGGCGACTGGACGAGGCTTGCCATGGCCTTGTCCCCGCTCTGCGCCCATATGGTCGCGAGGGCGCCTGCGGCCGCGAGCAGGAAAAAGGAGAGCTTCTCCATGAGAGCCTTTTTTATGGAGCCCGCGCCGTCAAGCCTTCGCAGGGGATAATAATCGAGTATAAGGAGCACGACCGGCAGGGTCACCGCCATGGGCTTGCTGATGAGGGCGAGGACGAAAAAGAATATCGACAGGGCATAGTAGAGCGCCCTGCCGCCGCCCTGCGACCACCTGATGTAAGAGATGACGCTCAAGAGGAAGAAGGCCCCGCATAGCACGTCCTTCAACTCGGATACCCAGGCCACGGACTCCACGCGCTGCGGATGCAGGCCGAAGGCAAGGGCGGCTATGGCCGCGCCGGCGAGCACGCCGCCTTTCTTTTCGCCGCCCAGGGCAAGGCCCAGGAGCTTCATCGCAAGGACAAAGACGAGGAAGGTGTTCAGGGCGTGGAGTACGAGGTTCGCGAGGTGATAGCCGGCGGGGTCAAGGCCGAAGAGCCGGTATAGGGCCCCGTAGACGAGCATGGTGAAGGGGTGCCAGTTGGAGCTTACGACAGCGGTGAAGGCCCACCTGATAAAGGCAGGGCCTGTGAGGGCGAGCCCCTCGCTCTCGTAGACATAGACCTGGTCGTCCCATTCGACAAAGCCGTTTCCAAGGGACGGCAGGTAGACCGCCGCCGCGATAGCGGCGATAAGCAGGCCGGGTAATAGCGCTCTTTTTGATTTCATGGTCTGAAAGGAGCAGGGTTATTGAGACCAGTTTACGATTTCTCAGGGGCGAATGGAAAGGAAAAGAGCTGCCTAAGACAACTTGCTTCTATATCGGATTTCTGCCGCACTGCGGGCAGTATTCGGTAAGCTCGTGCCCGCACGTCGGGCAGCACCTGTGGCCGTGGGAATGATTCGCGGCGCCCGAGGCCTCGGCCTCGTCGCCCTGGAGGTATACGACCCTTGAGAGCTCTTCGATGGTCGTAACACCGGAGAGCACCTTCTTTACGCCGTCCCTGTGGAGCGAGATCATGCCGGCTTCCAGCGCCGCGCAAGAGAGGTCTTCTTCCGGAGCGTCGGAGGCGATGAGCTTCTTCATGGCGCGGTTCACTGTCATGACCTCGAATATGCCTGTCCTGCCGTGATAGCCGCTGCCGCCGCACCTGGCGCAGCCCGCGCCCTTGTAAAGCCTGCCTCCCGGCGGCTGGGCCGAAAGTAGATCGAGCTCCTCTGCCGCGGGCCTGTACGAGGTCCTGCAGTGCTCGCATATCTTCCTTACGAGCCTCTGGGCTATGATGCCGTTCAGGGCCGAGGCAATTATGTAGACCGGCACGCCCATGTTCTTGAGCCTCGTCACCGAAGAGACGGCGTCGTTGGTGTGGAGGGTCGAAAAGACGAGGTGTCCCGTGAGAGAGGCCTGGTGCGCGATGATCGCCGTCTCCTGGTCGCGCATCTCGCCCACGAGTATCACGTCCGGGTCCTGCCTGAGGACCGAGCGGAGCGTGTAGGCGAAGGTGAGGCCCGTCTTCTCGTTCACCGCCACCTGGTTCACGTCCTTCAATTCGTACTCGATCGGGTCCTCGATGGTTATTATGTTTATCCTGTCGCTCTTCACCCGCGTTACCATCGAGTAGAGCGTGGAGGTCTTGCCTGAGCCCGTCGGGCCCGTGACGATGACCACGCCCTGGGGCCTCGAGATCATCTCCTGGACGCGGATCGAGTCCTCCCTGAGGAAGCCGACCTTCTCGAAGTTAAGCGTGGAGCCCTTGGGGTCCAGGACCCTCATGACGACCGTCTCGCCGTACTGTGTCGGCAGGGTGGAGACGCGGAGGTCCAGGCTCTTTTTCCCGAGCCTCACCCTTATCCTGCCGTCCTGGGAGATGCGCCTCTCGGCTATGTCCATCCTGCCCATGAGCTTTATCCTGGAGACGACCGGGCCGTTGACCCATTTGGGGAGCTGCATCATCTCCCTCATTATCCCGTCTATCCTGAACCGGAGCCTCACGAAGGTCTCCTGCGGCTCGAGGTGTATGTCGCTGGCGCGCAGGTCCACGGCCTGTATTATTATGGAGTCGACCATCTTTATTATGGGGGGCGTGGTGCTCTTCTGGATGAAGGTGGAGAGGTCCTCGTAATCCGGCTCGTGTACGACCTCGACGTACTGGTCCCGCCTGAAGTTCTGCACCAGCTCGTCTATGGGCTCATTCAGGTGGTGGTACCTGTTTATGGCCGTCGCGACGTCCGCGGTCGTGGCGACGAGAGGCTTCACGTCAAGGCCTGTCGAGAACCTGAGGTCGTCTATGGCGTTCAGGTTAAGGGGGTCTGCCATGGCGATGTGCAGGAGCTTTCCGTCGCGGTACAGTGGGATGACGAGGTACTTCTTGCAGATCGATTCAGGGACGAGCTTCAAGGCCTCGAGGTCGATGGAGGTCTCAATCTCGACGTAAGGTATGTTGAGCTGAAAAGAGAGGGTCTGGGCGATGTCCATCTCGGTCGCGTAGCCCTTCTTGACGAGCGTCGTCCCGAGCCGCTGCCCCTTTTCCTTGCTCTCAACAAGCGCCTCGTCGAGCTGGGCCTGCGTGATGAGGCCCGACTCCACGAGGATCTCTCCTATCTTCTTGACAGCCATAGACTATTTTCCGGCATCATAGCATGTTTCAGGCGTTTTATGAAACCGCCGGGCATGGATATAAAAAAAGGCCGCGGTAGCCCGCGGCCCTGGAATCAACTGGTGGAGGGTACCGGGATCGAACCGGTGGCCTGCTGATTGCGAACCAGCCGCTCTCCCATCTGAGCTAACCCCCCGGGAGAAGACAACAATAATTCATAACAGAAAAAAACGCCACCTGCAAGGGTTAATATTCTATTCAATGAAGGCCCGCCTGTAAAAAAGATTGCAGGGGCGCCAAAAATTTTTATCATCCCGGATGGCCAAAAAACCCCAAAAAACGCACGGGAAAGACCTCTGCCTGAAAAAGCGGTAAAAAAATTTCACAATCAGCGCCGTTAGAGCACGTCGCCCGGAGGGTATCCGTCCCCCGGGAACAGGAATACGCTTATCGGGCCGTCCGAATCGTCAAGGCCGAGCACGTTCATGAGGTCTGACAGGATATACCAAAAAAAAGCCCGCTCTCCTGAGCGGGCTTTTTTTTGAGGCAACGATAGGGTCTTTAAGCCGCTTTTCGAGGCCATTCCCCGTGGGGGGCCTCGGCCCTGAGATAGGTCCTCATGCCTTCGACGAAGCCCACGGGCTTTATGCCGAAGACCTCGGTTATGGCGTTCCCCGGGGCCACGTAGTCCTTCTTCAAGAGCGTCACGAGGTCCCTTGTGAGCATGGGCTTATCGGAGAAGAGCTCGTAGAAAAAGCCCATGACGTACATGAGCGGGATGGGGACCGGCACCATCCGCCTTCTTATGCCGACGACCTTGTAGATCCGCTTGACCATCTCCCTGAAGGTGTATGTTTCGTGGCCGCCGAGGTCGTATGCGCCGAACCTGGTGTCGTCCCTCCTCAAGCACCGCACCATGGCCTCGGCGAGGTCGTCGACGAAGATGGGCTGCATGGCGTTCCTGCCGCCGTCGGGTATCGGTATGAACGGGTGGTTCCTTATCTCGTAGGCGAAGAGGTTGGTGAACCTGTCGCCCCTGCCGAAGATGATCGTCGGCCTCAATATGGTGTACTCGAGGCCCGACATCCGGAGGAGCCTCTCGCATTCCCACTTGGACCTGTGAAGAGCGCTCTCGGCGTCGGGGGCCGCGCCGAACGCGCTTGTGAAGATGAACCTCTTCAAATTCTTTTCAACGCAAGCGTCGACAAGGTTTCTCGTGGCGTTCACGTGAATGTCAACGAACTTCACCTTCCTGGTCTCCGTGAGTATCCCGGCGAGATGGAAGACGGCGTCAAGCCCCTCCGGGATGGCCCTCCTTATCTCGTCCCTGTTCATAATGTCAGCGACAACGGCCTCGAAACCGCGGGACTTCAATCCCTGGGCCGCCTTCATCTCGAAGGGCGCTACCATGCACCTTACCCTGTGCCGTCCTGTCTGGAGCCTGTCCAGCAGATGCGAGCCCACGAAGCCAGTCGCGCCGGTAACCAGTATGTTCATGGCAACCCCCGGTACTGTTATCCTAATTAGACTATAGGCAGGTTTTCGCTGAAGTCAACATTCAGTGCAGGTAGGTCTTGAGCCCTTCAGAGAGGCTCGTCGGCCTCATTCCAAATACCTCTGAAAGGGCGTTTATCGAAGCCGTATTATCCTCGGAGAGCATCTTGAGGGACTCCCTCGAAAACGGCGGCTTGCTGAAGAGCACCTCGGCGAAGAAGGCGGCAAGGTTAACAATCGGCATGGGCATGTGGGCCTTGACCGGCCTTTTGCCCATCGCGGCCCCTATGGCGTCGATTATCTCATCGAAGGTAAGCGCCTCGGGCCCGGCAAGCTCAAGCGTCTTTCCTATGGTATCGCGCTGCCTCAAGCTCATTGAGAAGGCGCTCGCGACGTCCTCCACAAAGACCGGCTGCATCCTTGAGAGCCCGTCCCCCGGTATGAAGACGACTGGGAAGAGCCTTATCACCCGGGCAAAGGGGTTTGTGAAGCGGTCCCCTGCCCCGAATATCACCGAGGGCCTGAAGATGGTGTATTCGAGCCCCGAGGACCTCACAATCTCCTCTGCCTCCCACTTTGTCCTGTGGTACTCGCTCGCCGAGCCGGGCCTTGCGCCGAGCGCGCTCATGTGAAGGAGCCTCGCCACACCCATGCCCTTGCAGGCCTCGACCACGTTCCGGGTGCCTTCGACGTGCACCGCCCTGAAGGAAGACCCTCTGGGAGGGGCCAGCACGCCTACGAGGTGCACTACCGCCTCTATCCCGGGCGTTATGGCGTTGAGGACCGATGAGATATCGCCGACGTCTCCCATGGCGGCCTGGCAGCCCGCCTCGATGAGCGAAGCGGCCCGTTCAGGGTGCCTGGATAGCACGCGGACCTTGTACGATTTTTTGAGGAGTTCAACTGCCAGGCTGCTACCGACGAAACCTGTTCCGCCGGTAACGAGGATCATGGCTGCTTTCCGAGGATGTCCCTGATGGTCTGCTTCAGTTCGGTGAGGTCTGAAGACTTGGTGATATAGGCGTCGGACGCCCATGTGCCGAAGTCATGCTTGTAGTGCGGGTAGGCTGTGCAGAGTATTACCGGCAGGTCCTTCCATTTCTCCTTTACGCGCCTTAATACCTCGACGCCGTCCATGCCCGGCATCTTGATGTCGAGGAGCACGAGGTCTATGGAATCCTTCTCCAGCTTGTCGAGGGATTCCTCGCCCGAGGCCGCGAGCTCCACGTCCCAGCCTTCGTCCTCGAGCTCCTCCTTGTAAAGGAGCCTCAATCCCTCTTCATCGTCAACGACAAGTATCCTTTTCTTCATGGAAACTCCGTGGCAAATTTTCTAAACGGCCTCGCCCGTCTCCGGGCGCCCTGCGTTCCCCGCAGCTGCCCCGGCAAAGGGGAGTTTTATCGTGAAAGCGGCCCCGGGGCCCTCGTTGCGGACCTCGATGGTGCCCTTATGCCTCATTATGATGGAGTTGGCTATGGGGAGCCCCAGCCCGGTGCCGTGCTTTTTGGTCGTGAAGAAGGGATTGAAGATGTAGCCCATGTACTTCGGGTCTATCCCGCCTCCCGTGTCGGAGACCTTTGCTATCGCTAATTCGCCAGCGCGGGAGGTCTCCAGTGTGAGCGTCCCGCCCTTCTCCATCGACTGTATCGCATTGGCTATTAAATTGTCAAAAGCTATCTTCATCTGCTCCCTGTCGGCGAGCACGGGGAGCGGAGCGCCGATCGAGCGCCTCTCTACCTTTATGCAATGGACCGTAAGCTCGTCGCTGAAGAGCTCTACCGCCTCGTCCATCATCGCGTGCAGGTCGTCCGGCCTGAGCTCGACGACATTATCCTTGAGGAACCGGATGATGCCGTTCATTATCTTCTCTATCCGGCCTATCTCGGCGCCCATCTGCTCGAGATAGGCCAGGCCCGGAGAGCCAGGCGGGAGCTGCCTTTTGAGCCTCGCCGCGTACCCGCCGATGCTCAGGAGCGGGTTCCTTATCTCGTGCGCCATGGTCGCGGCCATGTCGCCCAGGGCGAGGAGCTTCTCCGAGCTAACGAGCTTCTGCTGCATATCGAGGAGCTCGACATATACCCTGTGATGGTCGTTCAAGACCTCCGAGCTCTTGACCAGGATGAGTAGCTGCATGGCCGCGAGCTTCAAGATCTGCCTCTTCAGGAGCGTAAGCCTCACTCTGGCCCTGGCCCTCAGGTAGAGGACCCCGTAGGTCCTCTCCCTTTCCCTCAGGGGATAGGCCAGCGCCGTCCTGTAGCCCTCGAGCGCGCTGTCCTCTACGCCCTCCCAGGCGATATCCCTTGCCTCCTTGTGCGCCTCGATGAGAGCGCCTTCAGTGAAGGCCAGCCCGGGGACGCCCTGGTCCTTCCGGTAAAGAGGCAGGGCCTCTGGGCCCCTGGCGGCCACGCTCCTCATATAGCCGTTCTCGCCCAGGAGCAAAACGGCGCACCCGTCGAAGGCAAGGTAGTCCGCGAGAAGAGAAGCCGCCTTTTCGAGCTTCTCTTCAAGCGAGCAGCCGGATGCCGCCAGTTCGCTTACTTGTTCAAGTATATCATATTCCATTTGAAACCCGGCTTGGAGGAGCCAATGGAAATTGCGCTTAGACCTTGGCTTCCCGGAGGAACTTGGCCGCCTCTTCAGGGGGGGTCGGGTTTATGTAGAAGCCGGAGCCCCATTCGAAACCCGCCACCTTCGTAAGTTTAGGTATCAGCTCGAAATGCCAGTGATAGAACTGGGACGCGCCGTCCTTTATTGGAGCGGCGTGCAGTATGAAGTTGTAGGGAGGGAAATTGAGGACCTTGTCCACCCTTTTGAGGACGTCGGAGAATATGAGGGAAAGGTTCTCGTACTGGTGCTTCTGGGAGTTCTCGAAGCTCGATTCGTGGACCTTGGGCATTATCCATATCTCGAAGGGCGACTTTGGCGCGTACGGGGTGATGGCGATGAAGTCCCTGTTCTCGGAGACCACGCGTATCCCCTGCATTATCTCCTGCCTTATGATGTCGCAGAAGACGCACCTTTCCTTGAAGTTGTAGTACTCGAGCGAGCCGTCGAGCTCCTCGGCCACCCTCTTGGGTATGATGGGCAGGGCAATGAGCTGCGAGTGGCTGTGCTCGAGTGTCGCCCCGGCGGCCTCGCCGTGGTTCTTGAATATGAGTATGTAGCGGAGCCTCTGGTCCTTCTTGAGGTCTATTATCCTGTCCCTGTAGGCCCAGAGCACCTCTTCGAACTGCCTCGGCTGTATCCTTGCGAGGGTGTCGGTGTGGAGCGGGGACTCTATTATTACCTCGTGCGCGCCCACGCCGTTCATCTTGTCGTAGACGCCGTCGCCCTCCCTGTTGAGCTCGCCCTCGACCTTCAGGGCCGGGTACTTGTTCGGGACCACGCGCACGTGCCAGCCCGGCGAGTTGGGCCCGCCGCCGTTCTTCCTGTACGCGAGCACCTCGGCCGGTGTCTTCGGCTCGTTTCCCGGGCAGAACGGGCAGAAGCCTGATTTGAGCGTGGGCTGGGCGAACTCGAACTCGGAGGGGCGCTTGCCCCTCTCCGAGGATATTATGACCCACCTTCCAACGATGGGGTCTTTTCTAAGTTCTGGCATTTATTCTCCCCGTTGAAAAAAGGCGAAAGAGGTATCATGAGAGGAGATGGAGAACGAGGTTATGAGGCCCGGGTCAGCTTTGCGCGTTCCGCGATCTTTCGAGCTCTTCTTCTTCCTTCTTGCATTCTATGCAGCACGTGGTGACCGGTCTTGCCTCAAGCCTCTTCTCGGAGATCTCTTCCCCGCAAAGCTCGCAGACGCCGTATGCGCCGTCGTCGATCCTCTTGAGCGCCTCCTTGATTTTGGTGATGAGCTTTCTCTCCCTGTCCTTGACCCTCAAAAGGAAGTTCCTGTCGGTCTCGAGAGAGGCCCGGTCAGTCGGGTCAGGGAAGTTCTCTTCCTTTTCGCTCATCCCTGAAACTACTTTTTCTGCGCCGTTGAGGAGCTCTTCGAGCTTGCCGTTTAGAAGCGTCCTGTAGTGCTCGGCCCTGTCCTTTTCCATAATCCAGAAGTATAACCGAAAAAGATTTGAAATGTAAATAGCATTTTAATCAGCTCTTTAAGAGCCCGCGGGCTCTCCCTTCCGGAGGAAGGCGCCGCTCTTGCCGCCCGTCTTCTTCACGAGGCGCACCTCCGTTATCGTCATCTCCTTGTCAGCGGCCTTGCACATGTCATATATGGTGAGGGCCGCGACCGACACCGCGGTCATGGCCTCCATCTCGACCCCTGTCTGGGAGGCTACCTTCGCGGTCGCCGTTATGTCGATGCCCGGAGGGTCCTCAACCGGCTCGAAGTCCACCTCGACGCTCGTCACGTTCAAGGGGTGGCACAGAGGGATGAGCTCCCCTGTCCTCTTAGCGGCCATGATGCCGGCTACCCGCGCCACACCCAGCACGTCGCCCTTCTTGACCTCGTTGGCGAGCACGAGCCCGAGGGTCTCTTTTTTCATCAGGACCCTGCCCTTCGCCACTGCCACGCGCTCGGTCGAGGCCTTTGCCGTGACGTCGACCATCCTGGCCTTGCCGCGCTCGTCGATGTGAGTAAGCCCCATGCGTTCCCCCCTTTAAGACCTTCTCAGTTCCCGGCCTCTACTATGCGCCCGCCCTGGACCGTAAGGATAAAGAGCCTCTTTTCAGCCTCTCTCCTCGCGTTGAACGATATGGGGCCCGTTGCGCCCTTGAACTCCCTCATGGACTTGAGCCTGTCTTTCAACGCGTCCCTGTTGCCCGGGCCAGCCTCGCTCGCCGCCTGCATCAGCATCCTCGCGGCGTCAAAGGCCTGGGCCGAGAGTATGCCCGGCGCCTTTCCATAGGCCTCGCTGTACAGGCTTGAGAACTCCGCGGCCCCGTTCCTTTCGCTGCCGGCGAAGAAGCCGTCCACAAAGACGGCGCCTTCGACGTTCGCGCCGCCAAGCTCGAGGAGCCTCGGGGAGTTCCACCCGCTGTGGCCGAGGAGCCTCACGTTCTTTATATTATAATACCCGAGATATTGGGCTATGAGGGAGATAGGCTCGTAGGAATCCGGTATGAAGAGGGCGTCCACGTTTATGGTGGGATTGAACTCCCTGATCTTCCGCCTGCCCTCCACGCGCTCCTTTGCCTGGACGCCGAAGAGCCTCTTTATGCTCTCGCTGAAATCGGTAGTGCCCTGCGCGTACGCCGCCTGGCGCACGACCACCCCGCCCCTTGCCTTCACGGCTGCCTCGAAGTGCCTGGCGAGCTCGACCCCGTAAGACGTCTGCGGGTAGAGCACGGCGTACCTCTTCGCGCCAAGGGCCGATGCGTAAGAGGCCAGGGCAGCGGCCTGGTCCCCTGAGGTCAGGAAGTTCCTGAAGACGTAATCGCCGGCGTCGGTGACGCCCTCCTTCTGAGAAAGGGTTATGACCGGGACCCTGTTGAGTTGCGCGTGCCTCGCGGCCTCCACGACCGTGGAGCTAAGGAGCGGGCCGACGATGCCGGCCACCCTGCTGTTTGATGAAAGCTCCTGGACAGCCGCGCCGATCTTCGCCGGGTCCGAGACGTCCTTCACGATGACCTCTACCCCGGGGCCGGCTGGCCCGAATACGTTGGCCGCCAGCAGTATGCCCGAGAGCGCGTCCTCTCCGAAGGAGGCGTAGTCGCCCTTCATGGGCAGGAGCACGCCGATGGCGGGCATGTCACGGGATACGTCAAGGCCGTAGGTAGCCTTCTCTATTTCCTTCAGAAACCTCGCCGCCTTTGCCCGAAGCTGCAGGCTTGCCCCCTTATCCGCGCTCACTGCCTCGAGGGCGGCCTTAGCGAGGTCGAGCTTGCCTGTCCTGTAATATATGATGCCCAGCTCGTAAGAGGCCTCGTTCCTGAACCTGCTCTGAGGGAAGTTCTTGATGATGAGCCCGTATACTTGAGCCGCCCTGTTGAGCTCCTTTTTCTCGCTGTAGATGCGCCCGAGCCTCAGGAGCGCCTCGTCTATGTATTCCGCGCCGGGGTTGTTCTCGACAAAGCCCTCGAGCCTCTTTACGTTCTCTATGCTCGGCCCGTTCAGGTCGATGTCCTCGAATATGGAGACGAGGGAGTCTGCCCTGTTGAACCACGCCGCGCTGGCCTGGGCCGACGCAAGGAGTATTACAAGAAAAACAAATAAAGCCTTTTTCATTCGAAGATTTCCTTGACCTTGGAGAAGAAGTTCTTCCTTAGCGGCGTGGTATCCTCGCCGCTTATCTCCGCGAACTCCTGCAGGAGATCCTTCTGCCTCTTGTTCAGTTTCGTGGGCGTCTCGAGCTTTATGATTATCTGCTCGTCGCCGCGCCTTCCGGTGTGCACCGAGGCTATGCCCTTGCCGGGCATGCGGAAGACCTTGCCTGACTGGGTCCCTGCCGGCACCTTGAGCTTCGCCGGGCCCTCTATCGTGGGCACCTCTATCTCGGCGCCGAGGGCGGCCTGGGTGAAACTTATCGGCACCTCGCAGATGACGTCGTCGTTCTCGCGCTTGAATATGCGATGGGGCAGCACCGAGATGAAGATGTAGAGGTCGCCGGATGGGCCGTTCCTCTCGCCGTACTCTCCCTCTCCGGCAAGCCTCAGGCGCGAGCCAGTGTCAACTCCGCCGGGTATCTTCACGGTAAGCGGCGAGACGGACTTTGTCCTGCCGCTCCCTCTGCAATCAGAGCAGTGGTCTTTTATGATGCTCCCCGCGCCCTGGCAGCCGGGGCATGTCCTCGAGATGCTGAAGAAGCCCTGCTGGAACCTCACCTGCCCGGCTCCTCCGCACGTAGAGCAGGTCGTCGCGTGGGTGCCGGGCTTTGCGCCGGTGCCGCCGCAATTGGAGCACTGGACCGTCCTCGGCACCCTTATCGTCTTCCCGGCGCCGAAGGCGGCCTCTTCGAAGGATATCTCGAGGTCGAACCTCAGGTCCGGGCCGCGCTCAGGGCCCGGCCTCCTCCTGCCGCCGCCCCCGAAGAAGTCCGAGAAGACGTCGCTGAAGATGTCCTGGAAGTCGGCGCCGAAACCGGCCTCCTGCCCGCCAAAGCCGCCCGCGCCCGAGCCCGCGTAGCCGAACCTGTCGTAGTTGGCGCGCTTCCCCGGGTCTTTGAGGGTCTCGTAGGCCTCGTTTATGAGCTTGAACCTGTCCTCTTTGTCCTTGTCCCCGGCGTGCTTGTCGGGGTGGAACTCGTGGGCGAGCTTGCGGTAGGCCTTCTTTATCTCGTCGGTGCCCGCGTCCCTCGCGACACCGAGTATCTTGTAATAGTCCTTTTCTTCGCGGTTCATCTTATCGTCAGTGCGCCTCCGGCCTCTTCGCGACGGCGACCATCGCGGGCCTCAGGAGCCTCCCCTTGAGATAGTATCCCTTCTGGAATTCCTTCACCACGGTCCCAGGCTCGGCATCCTCGCTCTCCTCCTCGGAGATGGCGTGGTGGACCGTCGGGTCGAACTTCTGCCCCAGGGCCTTTATCTCCTCGAGGCCGAACTTCTTAAACGCCGCGAGCATCTGAGAGGCCGTGAGCTTCACGCCCTCTCTCAGGGATTTGAGGTTCTCCTCGCCGTTCGCGTGAGCGAGCGCCCTCTCGAAGTTGTCGGCTATGGGCAGTATCTCCTCGATGAGGCTCTCGTTGGCGAAGCTTATGGCGTCGGCCTTCTCCTTCTCGGTCCTCTTCCTGAAGTTATCGAGCTCCGCGCGCGCGCGGAGGTACTTGTCATGGTTCTCCGAGGCCTCTTTTGACTTGGCCTCGAGCTGCTCGGCAAGGCGCCTTATCTCTTCCTCAGGCGTCTCGGCTATGCGCCCTTCCGCGCCTTCGGTCATCTCCTCTTTTTCCATTCCCTCTTCCTTCTCCATACCTTCCCCGGAAAGATTGATTCAGGCTCGGAACATTTCGGGGAAACCCTCCCAAAAGAAAGTTTCCCCGGAATATTTTTCGCCTGTCTATGAAATGTAGGGCCAGAGGCCCGGAAAATCAAGCTATAGGACCTTGCTCAGGAGCCCTGACGCATAATCGACCAAGGGGATTATCCTCGAGTAGTCCATCCTGAGGGGCCCGGCCACGCCGAGCGTGCCGAGGGCCTCATTGCCGCCGTAGGGGGATGTGACGAAGCTCAGGCAGTCGAACTCCTCGACCGCGCTCTCGGAGCCCAGGTATATGTGTATCCCGCTCTCGTCCATGCTCTTGTCGAGTATCCTCACGAGGAGGCTCTTCTCCTCGAAGGCCGCGAATATCTTCTTCATCCTCTCGATGTCGTCCCTGAACTCGGGCTGTCCGAGCATGTTGACCTTGCCTTCGACGACCACGCCGCTCTCTCCGGGCCTCTGGTCCTCGCTTACGGCCTCGGCCCCGAGGCGGAGCGCCTTTGCGAGAAGCTCGTCGTAGAGGTTCCTGTCGCGCTTCATCTCGTCCACTATCTTCGCCCTCAGCTCCTTTACGGTAAGCCCCTCGGCTATGGAATTCAAATAGTTCGATATCCTCTCGAGCTCGAGCTTCTCTATGCCGGACAAGCGCACGACCCTGCTCTGGACGACCCCGTACTTTGAGACGAGGAGCACTATGAGGCCGGAGGCGTCTATGGGCAGGAGCTTTATATGGCGTATGGTGAAGCCCACCTTGCGGGGTATGAACATGAGCCCCGCGCAGTTGGTGATAGTGGAGAGGGCCTTGGCGGTATCCGATAGTATCTCCTCGACGGTCGCGGACCTCTCGCAGCTCTTCTTCAGGAGGTCCTTGTCGAGCTGCCCCGGCTCATGGAAGTCAAGGAGCGTGTCTATGTAGAACCTGAAGCTCTTCTCGGTGGGGACGCGTCCGGCGGATGTATGCGGCTGCTTCAAAAAGCCCATGCTCTCGAGCTCGGCCATGACGTTCCTTATGGTGGCCGGGCTTACGCCGAGGGCGTGGTTCATGGCAATGGCCTTTGAGCTTACAGGCTCAGCGGTCCTGATATAGTCCTGGACTATCGCCCTCAATATGTTCCTGTTGCGCTCTGAGAAGCCGTTCATGCCCTGCCACGCCCGTTCTTTTAAGGGATTTCAACAAAATAGATATTACTTATTATAGCCGATTCGCCTTGAATAGCCCATTAAAAATAACAGCCGCCCGGATGCTTGTCAAGGACTGTCGGCGCGTGAAAAAGGCCCCTACAGGAGCCTTACCGCCACTTCGTCGAGCACAAGGAGCCCCTTCCGGGTGACGAAGACCGACTCTCCCCTTTTTTCGACGAGGCCGTCTTTAACGAGGACGTCGAGGCCTGTGAGCGCCTCGGCCGGATATATGCCGAACCGTTCCTTGAACGCCTCACCGTCTATGCCGGAGCCTATCATCCTCAATCCGAGCATCATCGACTCTGTCATGGCCTCCTTCCGGCTGAGATCCTCTTTGCCTTCAGCCGGGTCAAGCCCCCTTTCCACCCTGTCCATGTACTCGTCTGCAGGGGCAACGTTCCACCACCTCCTGCCCCAGTTGGGCCAGGGCAGGTACGAATGCGCCCCGGCGCCAAGCCCGATATAGGGGTTGCCCTTCCAGTAGAGGGTATTATGAGCGCTCTCAAAGCCCGGGAGCGCGAAGTTCGATACCTCGTAGTGCCTGTAGCCCGCCCCCTTCAGGACCCTTATCGCGCCAAGGAGCATCTGGGCCTCAGCCTCCTCTCCGGGAAGGCCCTTCTTTCCCGGGCCGTATCGCCTGTAGAAGGGCGTCCCCTCCTCTATCGTCATTCCGTAGAGGGATATGTGCTCTGGGGCGAGGTCAACGGCCTTGTTCAACGAGGCCTCCCAGCCTTGAAGGGTCTGCCCGGGCGTGCCGAAGATGAGGTCGATGCCTATGTTCCTGAAGCCTGCCTGCCTCGCCATTTCAAACGCCTTAATAGAGGTCTCGACGGCATGCGTCCTGCCCAGGGCCAGGAGGCCAGCCTCATCGAAGGACTGAAAGCCTATTGATAACCTGTTGACGCCCGCTGCGCGGTAGCCTTCGAGCTTGGGAAGGGTAAGGGTGTCCGGGTTGGCCTCGACGGTTACCTCCCTTGCGCCTTTGCCCAGGGACTCTTCTATCGCGTGAAGGAAGACCGCGACCGCGGACGGAGAAAGGAGCGAAGGCGTGCCGCCGCCGAGGTAGACGGTCGCGGGCGGGCCGATGATGCCCTCTCTTTTTACAGCGGCTGAAAGCTCTCTTGAGAGGCAGGCTATGTATCTTTTCTCAGGTATGCCTTCAGGCGGGGCAGAGGCCGAGTTGAAGGCGCAGTACGGGCATTTTCTGATGCAGAAGGGGATATGGGCGTATATGCCCGTTACTGATTCTTCTCTGCGTAGTCCCACAGCCTCTTGAAGATGTCCCAGGGGGAGATTATGCCGAGGAGCACCTTGCGGTCGTCCACCACAAGTACGCTCTCGGCGTGTTTCTTTGAGTGGAGGAGCAGTGTCGCCACCTCCATCGATGATGTCTCCGGGGAGACCGCTATGAAGTCCTTCTCCATCACGTTCTCGACCTTCTTGAAGGCGAGCGAGTCTATGTTGTTGACGAACTCCGGCAGCTCGGGGGCGAACTTCAAGTCGGCTATGAGCCCTTCGGATACGTACTTCGGGAGTATGCCCTTCAGGAGCGCCCTCGGCGTTATGACGCCTACGACCTTCTTGTTCTCGTCGACGACCGGTATCTGCCTGACCTTTGCCCCGTGCGCCAGTTTGAGGGCGTCGAGCATCGAGGCGGAAACCTGGATGGTCAGCACCTCCGTCGTCATCACGCTTGCAGCTATCATACGATCCTCCTCAATTCTCTTATATGCCTATCCGAGAAATCTCAGGTACATGTAAACGGTCGCGATGGCGACGGATAGCAGCATCAACGGATAGGCGAGGAGCATGAACTTGAAGAACTTTATCTCGTGCCCGTTCCTGTGCGCTATGCCGGAGACGACTACATTGGCCGAGGCGCCTATTATCGTGCCGTTGCCGCCGAGGCACGCGCCCAGAGAGAGCGACCACCACAGCGGCAGCACCGCCGCGTCCCCGCCGAACGCCGGGGCCATATCCTTGATGAGGGGTATCATGGTCGCGACGAACGGTATGTTGTCCACTATGGATGAGGCTATGGCCGAGCCCCAGAGTATCACGTAGCCCGTAGTGGCCATCTCCCCGCCGGTCGCCGCGAGCATCATGTCCGCGAGCATCCTTATGAAACCGACTTCTATAAGGCTGTGCACGACTATGAAGAGTCCTATGAAGAAGAATATGGACGTCCACTCGACCTTCTCCATGACGCTGTGCAGGTCCTCCTTGGATATTAGCAGAAGGATGGCCGCCCCGAAAAGGGCAATCGTGGCGGGCTCGAGATGGAGCTGCCTCTGGAGGATGAAGCCGCCTATGACGCCTGCAAGGACAATGAGGCATTTCTTGAGGAGCGGGATGTCCGTCAATGCCTCCCTCTCCTTGAAGGCCATTATCCTCTTCTTCTTTTCATCCGAGACCTTGAAGGACTTCGCGTACATGAACTTGAGGGGTATCAGGGTCGCTATCGCGATTATGGGGATGACAGGACCCACGCCGAAGACGAAGTCCATGAAGGTAAGGCCGGTGGCGCTCCCGATCATGATATTCGGCGGGTCGCCTATGAGGGTGGCCGTGCCGCCTATATTGGACATGAGTATCTGCGAAACGAGGAACGGGTACGGGTTTACCTCGAGCTCCTCTGTTATAAGGAGCGTGATGGGCACCGTAAGGAGGACTGTGGTGACATTGTCGAGCAGGGCCGAGAGAATGGCGGTTACGCAGGAGAGCGCTATGAGTATCTTCCACGGGTCGCCTTTTGATGCCTTTGCCGCCTTTATGGCAACGTACTGGAACATGCCGGTCCTCTGGCAGATGAAGACGATGAGCATCATGCCGATGAGGAGGCCTATGGTGTTGAAGTCTATCCCGTGTACCGCAGCCTCCTGGTTCAGGACCCCGAGGACGATGAGCGTCGACGCCCCGAGGAGCGCGACCACCGCCCTGTTGAGCTTGTCCCAGATGAGAAGGCCGTAGACCACCACAAATACCGCGATAGCGAGGAAGAACTTGAGCTCCATGGCCCTTTGGACTCCTGTAAAAAAGGAATTGTAGGATTGAGGGGCGTATTAGTAATATTTCCGCGGGGGAAAGTCAACAGGATACTTCTCGGCTTAAAAAACGGCGGGATATCAAACGGTTATGGCGTCGCTCTCCCTCGGGGCGCGGCCCCGTATTTTTTTACGAACCCCACAGGCCTGTAGCTCGTTTTCGCTTTGCGCAGGCCCTCGTCCCCGAGGTCCTGCTCCCTGTTTATGACCTGGTACTTCTCCGGCAGTATCGACGCGAAGCTCTTGTTCACGAATTGCATGAGGCCCTTGTAGCCCGGGACCCCTTTTTCAAAGTGTATTGCGAAGCTCGAGCCGTTCAACTCTTCGCCGAGCGTATAGGCGGCGGGAGAGCCTTCGACAAAGTATATCGCCCCGCAAAGGGCGAGCTCTTCGGTGAGGTCGAGCGCTTCTTTCGCCGCCTCATAGTCGCCCGGCTCGCTCTGCGCCGCCCTCCATGCCTCAAGGACTGAACGGGCGCCCTCCATGTATTCATCGAGGAGCGGCCTTGCCTCATAGTTATATGAGCCGGTGAAGAAGTTGACCAGGTTCTTCTTCCTGTGGAACCTCCGCCCGGCAAGGGCGGAGAGGTCGGCCCGCGAGTACAGATAATCGAAGTTGTCCCTGTCCTCCCATGTCTCGTAACCGAGGGCAGCCAGTATCCGCGCTTGCTTCTCCGTTGCGCACTTCATGAACGAAAACCTCTCGAAGAGGCTTTTCAGTAGATCCTCCGAAGGCAGGCCGCCGGGGAGCATGAAAAAGGTCCTGCCACGGTCGTTGCCCGCGATAACCGGGCTCTTGTCCGTCAGCATCGAAAGCCTGTAGTTGTGCGCGCCCCTGAAAAGGTAGAGGTTGGCGAAGCTGAACTCGGAGACCTCCGGCTCAAGGGACTTGAAGAATGGATGCAGAAACGCCCTCGCGTCCATCGTAAGCTCCGTGAATTCAGGATATCCGGGGATATTCAAGGCAATTCTCCGCGCCATTTGGCTGATGTTTTTATATTTTATACCATCTGAAAGGGCAAGAAATTATATTAGTTAAAAACTCTTCATATTTCAACTGCTTGTAGCCCTACCGATATCAACGGCGCGTTAAATCCATAAAATTCCGAGTGACCAGGGTCACTGTCCGTTGTTTAATCCGGTGCTATAACGTGGTTGTGTCAGACTTCTTTGAAGGAGGCGCTGGGCCATGAAGAGATTCAGCAGGATTTTAGCGGTATCCACACTGTTCCTGTTCGCAGCTTCCGGGGTCGCCGTAGCCGAGCTGGTTCCCATCTACGGCCCCGTCTATGTCGCCAAGACCAAGAAGGACAATACCGGCGACAAGGAAGCGAAGTTCCTGTTCACGGCGCCCGTGCCCGGCAGCGGCAAGATAGTCGTGAAGAACGGCGGCGACTCGGGCAAGAAATCGAGGGCGGCGAGCGCGGAGATCGATCTCAACGGCAACGAGATAGCCAAGCGCAAGGACTTCAACAAGAACATATCATTGATCGAGTACGAGGTAAACCTCCTCTCCGAGAACAAGATGGAGGTCGAGGTCAAATCCTGCAAGGGATGCGAGATAGAGATAACGGTGCTCGGAGAGAAGCCTGCTCCGGCGCCTCCCCCGCTTCCGCCTGAAAGGTTGGCGCCTCCTCCGCTGCCTCCTGAAAGGATGTAGCGCAAGGGCCTTCAGCTTCAATGCTTCTCATTCTCTCATAGGAGGTTGAAAAGGCTTCCTCCGCAATTCTCACTCCCAGGCCCCGCGCCCTCTACCCCCCCCCACTACCACCCAAGGGCGCGGGGCCTGATCCCCCCTCAATAAAACAATCCAATTAAAACAAAGTTTACAAAGAGAATGGATTTAATTTTTGATTGAAAATATGCTATAAAAATCATGCTGTAGGGTGGGATAGCGCCACCGAATATTATCTTGTAGGTTGGGTTAGCGCAGCGTAACCCAACAACAAACATACGCATGCAATATCGAAGATCGCAAACAAAAGGCGGTTCGTTCTTTTTCACCGTTTTGACTCATGAGAGGCAAAAGATATTGTGCCATGATGAAAACGCCCCACTTATAAACGAGGCCTTCCAGCATGTGATCGCCAAATACCCGTTTGCAATCGACGCTTTTGTTTTGCTTCCAGACCATATTCATTGTATTTGGACTTTACCGGAAGGCGACAATGATTTTTCGACGCGATGGAGATTGATCAAAAGTTATTTCACCAGGCGCTGCCGAGATGAATACAAAAGCGTGCTAACGCTATCGCGGTCCAAAAAGAACGAACAGGCAATTTGGCAGAGACGCTTTTGGGAACACACGATCAGAGACGAAAATGACTTCTCAAAGCACGTTGATTATATACATTACAATCCTGTCAGACATGGCCTCGTAAAATCACCACGGGAGTGGCCGCACTCAAGTTTTCATCAATATGTAAAACGAGGCATCTATGATTTTAGTTGGGGATCCGGGGAGAAGATCGAATTTGAAGAGCATATCGGAGAGGAATGATTGTTGGGTTACGCTCCGCTAACCCAACATAACGCGAGTTGCCTTTGGGGATTGCGTAACAAATTTTGACGATTGTTTTGTTGGGTTGAAAAACGCAACCCAACCTACAAAACTTTTTTTAAATGTCAGGCAAGTCAAAACCAAGTGAGTGGGCACGACAAAATCAACAAAAAAAGCCCCGCGTCTTTCGACGCGGGGCCCGAGGAAGTCGTGGTTTAAATCTTCAGCTCGCTATCCTTTCGACCAATATGCCGAGGAACTTGTTCACCGGGTTCTGGCGCGGCAGGAACGTCAGCACCGGCTTTTTCCTTACTCCGAGCCTCTTCATCTCGCTCAATATCCCGAAGTGCCCGTTGTCGATCTTGAGCCCCTTCCTGAAGGCCCTCACCGCGACGGACTTCTGCCCGTTCAGCAGGAATATCCTGCCGAGGTTCATGTAGATCTCCGGGTTGTAGAACTCTTTCTCGGCGGCCATAAGGCAAAGCGATATGGCCTTATCGAAGTTCCCCTCGGTGCTCGCGAGGCTCACGGCGTAGTAAGACATCGCCGTGGGGTGCTGGGTGAAACAGAGGTCCTGGTCGAAGATCTTCAAGGCGTCTCCGAACCGGCCGGCCCGCGCAAGCCCTATCCCCTTTTCGATAACTTCATTGCTCATAGATACCTCCTCTGAAAAAGTAGCCCTGGTTGTCAGGAGTAAACCCACACAAAAGATATGGATGAAGCCCGAAAAGGCGATTCCTTATGGAATTAATATAAATGAACTCTGGATTTTTTTAAGTGACCTGGGTCACTTTTTCACGGAAGGCTGAAGGGAATCGGGGGCTGAGACATCAACGCAACTACTTGAAATTAAACGGAAAAATAAAAAGGAGGGGTTTGGCTTGCTATTGGAGCTTGAGCCCGGTCTCCACCGTCTTCCCGTCAAGGCCGTACTTCAATGCCACCTCACCGGCGGAGGTCACGCAGAAGGTAACGCGCACCTCCTCGGGCGCGTCGGCCCCGAAGGAGAGCGTGATCGGCTTGAGCCCCGCGAGCGCGAGGGCGGCAGCCTCTTTTAAGTCCTGCTTCAGAAACTCCACGCCTTCCTCGACTATCCACCTGCGCGCCAGGAGGCTCTCGGGCACCTCGAAGAGCTCTATGGTTATCTCCTTTTGCTCTCCGAGCTTCCTCGCCGGGGTCATCCTGAAGGACTTCTCGAGCGGGAGCTGCTCGCCCTTCTCGAGGACTATGCAGTACGAATGCGTGACGTCCTTCTCATGCGGGGCGTACCGGAGGGCGTAGGCGACGGCGAGGTGCCTGTCGGTCACGTCCCTCGTGCCGTAGAAGGCCGCGCCCATGCCCACCGCCGTAAGCGGGCTGTGGTCGTAGATGAGGTTCTTTGCCCTTAGCTCCGGGAATATGTCCCCGATCTTCTCCTTGAAGGAAGGTATCTGCGACGAGCCGCCCGTGAGGAGTATCGCCTCTATGCGCTCCTTCTTGAGGCCCACCTTCTCTGCCCTCTTAAGTACGTTCAATATGGTCCTGTCAACGGACTTGTAGAACTCCTTTGCTTCGAGCAGCTCCTCGAGGTCGTCCCTCGTGACCTTGAGCATCTCCCTTCCGTCCCATACGAAGGGCGCCTCTTTCCTCTCCGAGAGCCTTATCTTCACATCTTCGGCGGCGAGCCTCAAGTTGTACCCGGCCTCTCCCGCGAGCCCGGCCTTCGAGCCGAGGTACTCGGCGAGCCAGAGGTCTATGTCCTGGCCGCCCAGCATAAGGGCCCTCTCGGGCTTTGCCACAATGTGGACCTCGTTCACGTTGAGCCTCAAGAGCATGGTGTTCAAGGTGCTCCCGCCGAAGTCTATGACCATCACGAGCTTGTCCTTCTCGTCCACGACCTGGTAGCCCGCGGCAGCCGCGAGCGGCTCTTCTATGAGCTCGACCTTCGTGCCCTTCATCACCTTTCCGGCTATCGACATTATGGCCGAGCTGTAGTCCTGGTAGCCGACGGGCACCGTTATGTAGACGACGTCCGCCGGGTTCCGGGGCTTCAAAGAGAACCAGCCGGAGCTGACGGTGGCCTTCCTGAGGTGCTGGTGGAGTATGCGTATGAACCTCTCCATGTGCTCCCTGCCCCTCGGGTTGCCCTCGAGGAGCATCTGCTTTATGTTGGCTATCGTGCCGGAGCCCGTGGCCTCGGCGCCTATATTGTTCGTATCGGGGCTAAGGAGCGTGGGCACGATGCAGATGGAGTCGTACTGCCTGTTGATGCTGCCGAGGTTGACGAAGTCCGGGGCCTCGTCCTTCTTCTTCCTCATGATGACGGTGTTCGTAGCCCCGAGGTCGATGGCGATGCACTCGCCTGGCTGGACAGCGTCCTTGCTCCGCTTCAATGCTCCCGCGAATCCCGTGTACTCCTCGGCCATGAAGACCGGCCTCTCGACCTCGGCGCCGTGGTAGATGTCCTTCAAGGACTCGAGCCTGTCCACGACCTTCTTTACCGACTCTCTCAACTCCTTTGGACGCACCCAGACGTGGGTATAGGGCCGGAACGTCTCGGCGAAGCGCGTGTCGTTCAAAGAGCCTCCGAAGACCTCGAGCTCCTTCGAGAGCATATGCGCGTACTTCTCGCGCGAAAAGCGGTTCTTCTTCGAGTCGGTTATCGCCTGCTCCTCCGCCGAGAGCACGTAATCGACGACGTCGAGGACGTCGACGTCCTCCATCCATTTGCGCACCGTGAAAAAGGAGAGGGCCTGCTCGAGGACGTTCTGCAGGAGCGGATGGAACTCCCTCCTCTTCGGCACGAGCTGGAAGAGTTCGAGGAGGCAGAACTCGCGGGCGAACTCGTCTGCCATCTCCATCGTGGCCTTGAAGGCCTCGTCCAGGGCCTTTGCCGCGATGTCCTCGAACCGGCCCTCCATGGGCAACTCGTCGTGTATGCAGATGAGGGCGTATCTACGGTAGTAAGGCTCAAGGACGTGCGCTGCCTTTATGGCGAGGTCGATGGCCTCCCTGTAGACGGCCTCGAAAGGGCCGTCCTTGGGCGCCGAGCGCGCTATTCCGAGGAGGGCGTAGCTCGCGAAAAAGGATATGTCGCTCTGCTTTGGAAGCTCGTGCGCTATCTTGGGGAGGTTTGGCTCCGCGAACCTCGGCCTGTCGGGAAGGCCCAGGGCAAGCCTCCAGGCAAGGAGCCTCAAGGCCGTGAAATCCCCGGTCCTGGGCAGCTCTTCGGCTATCCTCATGAGCTCGGTAATGCGCCTGTTGGCCTCGTCGAGCGAGTCGGCGGCGATTATCGCCGCCTCCATCGCCTTCGAGTAGAGGTCTTTGAAGAGCGGAGTAAACGGGAGCTCGCGGACGAAATCGAGCGTGGCGAGCCCTTTTTCCCTCGCGTTATCGATGCGGGAGAGGAGCTCGAAGGCGAGCGAAAACAGCTCGAGGGCCTCGGCGGTCTTCGGCAGTTCCCTGCCTGCCCTGACCACGAGGCTCCTTATTACCGCGTTATCATGTGTCTCCCTCGCGGTAGCGAGGTATTGCCGCTGGGTATCAAGATTGCTGCTCATAATTTGTCGGATACGGATGATATGATCAGAGGGCCTTGCGCGCCACCCTGCTGAAACCGGTCTCCCTCACGGTCCCGTCAGCCCCTATGAAGACCTCTGCCCTGCCGGGCATGATGAAGTCGTCTGGCGAGTAGCGGCCCGTGAGGAAATGGAACCGCTGGTTCGTCGAGCCGCGCGCGAGGAGCGTCCTCTCAGGCCTGGAGGCGTCGTACGGCCCGTCGATGAGCACGTCGATAAAGGCGAGGCAGGGTTGAGCGAACGGGTCGGCGCCGAGCTCTTCTATCGTAAACCCGGTATAGACGACCGTGGAAAGGCCCTTGCCTCTCGCTGACTCGAGAAGGGCCCTCAAGCCCCGGGGCTGCAAAAAAGGCTCGCCCCCGCTTACCGTGACGCCCTCTATCGCGGCCCTGCCGTATACGTCGATAAGGCTCGCCGCGCCTGCCAGTTCTTTTGTGTCGAAGGAATGGGTCTCGGGGTTGAAGCAGCCCCTGCAGCCCCTGGCGCAGCCCTGGAAGAAGACCACGAGCCTTGTGCCCGGGCCATTGACCTTTGAACGCGGGAGCACCGCGTGGATGTTCAAGAGACTGCCGTTCATGCTACGACCCTGGTCTAATCGGTTTCGAGCTTTACCCTGATCTCGCTTTCAAACACGTCGTCCTTCTCGACGAAGCTCTCCACCTTGCCGAGGTGCTTTGTGAGCTGCTCGGCCACTTCCTTGCAGTCCTTGTAGACGCTCGAGTCTATCTCGACCCTGCCGTCCGGGGTTATCTTTATCTTTATCTTCCTGTCCATCGGTTCCCTCCTACCCCTTGAGGACTATCTGTATCTCTCCGGCGGTCTCCGATTCGTTCGCTATCTCGAAATCGAGCGGGAGGTTGTCCTTTATGGACTCGTAGGCGTATATCTGCTTCAATCTGTTGGAGAAGGCGGCAACGACCCTGTTGTCGCCGCCTATCTGGTAGCTGCCCGTCTTCTCACTGGCTATGTTTATTATATCGCCGTCCCTGTCGACCTCGACCGTCTCCTTGCGCTCATTCGAGACAAAGCTCGTTATCTCGCCCCTCTTCTTCAATTCCTCGAGGGCGCATATGAGGTACTTCTTGCTCTTAAGCTCGGTCTTTATGACGGTATAGAAAGACATGTGGACACCTCAGCGCACTGGATTTTCCCTGAAGAAGCGGTTTAGCCCCTCGCCGTTTATGAGCACCTCTTTAATGAGCCTCTCCACGAGCGCGCCCACGAGTTCCTTGTTGTCGGAGACGACCTTAGCGGTCGCATCCTTGGCCGAATCGAGTATCCTCTGTATGTCATCGAGCACGTCGCTCCCTGAGGTAAGGGCGTAGTCCTGCAGGACCATCAGGCTCTTATTCCTCATTATCTCGCCGAAGCCGTACTCTATGACCATCTTGCGCGCTATGCCGGTCGCCTGTATGAGGTCGTGGGACGCGCCTACTGTCTTCGAGTCTCCGCCAATGAGCTCGTCCTCGGCGACCATGCCGCCCAATATCACGCCTATCTCCTTCTCGAGGTCCTTTTTCGTGTAGGTCGTCCTCACGGCCTCGTCTATGGGTATGAAGGCCGCGTATGGCTTGTAGTTGTCCACGCTTATGAAGGCGGGGGTCCTGTTGAAGTAGAGCTTCATCATTATGGCGTGCCCGGCCTCGTGTATGGCGATGTTCCTCTTCTCGGTGTCCGTGAGCGACTCTGCCCTCTGGAGGAAGAGCGATTTGGACGCCGGCCTCGCCCTCTGGTGGCTCCATGCCCTCAATTCCTCTATCTCCTCTTTCTTAAGGACGGACAGAGGCGTTATCTGCCGTATGGACCGGAGCAGGCCCTCCTGCGTGACGTCGAGCGAGAGGAGCCCCTCTATTACCTCCTCTATCTGCCTTCCTACGTTCTCCTCGTGCAGGTTGTTGAAGGTCGTCACGACCGCGTCCTTTACTGCCTGCTCTATCTCCGCGCCGGTGAAGCCCTGGCTGTTCTGTGAGAGTTCCTTTACGTCGAGGCGAGAGAGGTTCTGCACCCTCCTCTCGAGGTGTATCCTGTATATCTCCTCCCTCTCCTCCTGGCTGGGGAGGTCCACGAAGAAGACCTCGTCGTAGCGCCCCTTCCTCCAGAGCTCCGGAGGGAGGTTCTTCGGCTCGTTTGCCGTGGAGATGACGAATACCGGGTGCTCCTTCTCCTGGAGCCATGTTATGAAGGTGCCGAAGACGCGGAGCTGCGTGCCCGAGTCGCCCTGGTAGCCGCCCACTCCGCCGAAGGCCTTGTCTATCTCGTCTATCCAGAGTATACACGGGCTTACGGCCTCGGCAAGCTGTATGCACCTTCTTATGTTCTTCTCAGACTCTCCGACTGTCGATCCGAAGAGGCGGCCTACGTCGAGCCTGAGAAGCGGCAGGTTCCAGATGCCTGCCAATGCCTTGCAGCACAGGCTCTTTCCGGAGCCCGGTACGCCTATCAAAAGCAGACCCTTTGGAACGTCGAGACCCAGCGTGCTGATCTTGTCGCGCGAGAGCCTGAAGACGTGCTCCCTCTCGATAAACCACTTCTTTATCTCGCTAAGACCGCCTATGTTCTCGATCGTCTCCCTGTGCGGGTAGTAATCGAGTATCTTCTGCTTCTTTATTATCTGCTGCTTCTCGTCCTGGATGTACGAGATGCAGTTCTCGTTCAGGAAGCCGTTGTTGAGGCTAATGGCCTTCCTTATGACGCGGCGTATGTTGTCCATCGAGAGGCCCTGGAGCGACTTGTAGAGGATGGAGCGCGTCGAGGCGTGCCAGCTCGCGGGTATGAGATGTCCGTAGGTGCGCGAGACCATGTCCGCTATCTCGTCGTAGTCCGGCAGCGAGAGCTCAAGGACGACTATGTCCTCTTCGAGCTCAGGGGGTATCTCGCCCAACGTGGGCGAGAGTATGCAGACCGTATTTATCGTATGGCGTTCGTCTATTATGGCCGGAAGGTCGCGGAACTTGCGGAGGAACTCGTGCGAGTTGAAATATGATGCTATATCCTTGCAGAGAAAGAGGTTATTTACGTTCTCGCCCTTGGTTATCTTCTCCTCTATGACAGAGAGTATCTTCTCCCTGCCCATGGGCTCCCTTTTTTTCTTCTCGCCGCCGTACAGGCCCCTTGAGACAGACCAGGACCAGTAGTTGAGCTTCATGGAGTCGGCGAGGGACTCCACTATCCTCTCTACCCTTCTCTCCTCAAAAGAGACGAGCCAGAGTATCGGGTACCTGGCCTCGATATGTATCCGTATCTCGTTTTCGAAGTCTCTGGCTATCATATTGGCGCCCTCTGCGAGGTTTATTCTATCATACCACAACAAACCGCTGTTTCAAACCTGAAAACCTCTGTCCAAAAAGGGGTTTTCAGGGCTGGCATTCGCTTGGGAATCGGCTTTATCTATGGGCTGATATTAGCACAATTATAATACACGATTCAAAAAAAAGAGGCCGCGGCCTTTTTTTGGCCGGAGCCTCTTAACGGGGCAAGATGAAAGGAAACGGGCGGGGGCGAAGAGCCTCAAACAGCCGGCCTGCCCCGGCCTGCTATGAGGGAGACCACGAAGAGGATTATGAAGACTACGAAGAGGATCTTCGCTATCCATGCGGCTGTGCCGGCGACCCCGGCAAAGCCGAGCACTGCTGCGATTATGGCTATTATAAGAAAGGTTATGGCCCATGAAAGCATGCTTTTCTCACCTTCTTTCTGTTTACTTTTCGCAAAGGAACAACTCTTTTGCCTGACTGCCTGATTTAATTATATAACCGGGCACGGGGGTGTCAAATTCGCTTGTGAATACAGCTGCTTAGTTGCATGTACGCCTTGACTCAAGGCTTTCATTGACTACCGGCTTTGCATAACTTATAGTGTAAGGGTTTTGAATTATCCCTGAAAAAGAGGCGAGATGGAACTCATAAAGGACTTCATCGAAATATTCCTTCACCTGGACAAGCACCTCGGAGCTGTCATACAGGCCTACGGCGGCTGGACCTACCTGATACTCTTCCTTATCATCTTCTGCGAGACAGGGCTCGTGGTAACTCCCATACTGCCCGGCGACTCGCTCCTTTTCGCCATCGGCAGCTTCGCCGCCCTGGGCTCCCTGGACGTCTGGTACCTGGCCGTTGGCCTCTCCATTGCCGCCATACTGGGCGATTCGGTCAACTACGCCGTCGGCCATTATATGGGGCCAAAGGTATTTACAAGGACGAACAGCAGGATATTCCGGAAAGAGTACCTGGACAAGACGCACAGGTTCTACGAGAAATACGGCGCAAAGACGATAATACTGGCGAGGTTCGTGCCCATGGTGCGCACCTTCGCGCCGTTCGTCGCTGGCATAGGCGCGATGTCATACCCCAAGTTCCTCTTCTACAATGTGGTCGGCGGAATAAGCTGGATAACGCTCTTCGTATTCGGCGGCTACTTCTTCGGCAGCCTCAAGATAGTGAAAGAGAACTTCACTATGGTCATCATGGCCATAATCGTCCTCTCCATAATGCCAGGGGTCATCGAGTTCATAAAGGCGAGAAGGCAGACGGCATAGACTCAAATAATCCAAGCCGGAGGGCCTGTTTTCAAATACATTTAAAAGACAGTCCCTTTCCTTTCGTTGCTAACGTAACGATAACTTCGCAAAACAAAAAAGCGCCGGAGGATATCCTCCG
>Ga0209322_10000075_pt1 | contig 47160 bp, 48 predicted proteins | sample Rifsed19ft1_FD_184013 | JGI IMG/M metagenome (GOLD analysis project Ga0209322, IMG submission 184013) | Soil microbial communities from Rifle, Colorado, USA - sediment 19ft 1 (version 2) | ecosystem: Environmental > Terrestrial > Deep subsurface > Rock core/Sediment | place: Rifle, Colorado... | reverse complement strand
CGAGTGTTTGAGGATGTCTGAATGATGCTTTTGGTCACGGAGAACGACGCAGAGGTTCCCTGCGTGTAAGTTCCACTACCAGTAGCGGTGCCCAGATCGGACGGATTCGTCGTCACCGTCAACTGATACTTCGAGGGTGTTGAGTAATAGTCGTAACCGTAGTAATAATAGCCATAGTAACCATAGCAGCTGCTAGAGCTGTAGGGATATCCGTAGTAGTAATACGGATAGTATCCATAGTACCAATAGTAATAGCTAGAGTAGTACCCGTAACATCCCTGCGGCGTATACGTATAAGCAGAAACTTGTCCCACCTGACCCGACAGGAAAAATACTCCGACGCTCAAAACAAGTAACGCAATCGCGATCTTCGCCAGATAGCCTTCTTTCATCGTAACCGCAGAACAACCTCTGCTGATTCCTATTTTTGGTTTACTCAGTGAGGCAGAAAGGGGACATACAGGGTCAATTGTAGCCCTAATTCGCTCAACTACGCGTCGCTGGAAAAAACAGGTAATTCTGTCAATTTCGGGAGACGTCACGACGTCGGAATATGAGCTGTTGAGGGGAGCTTTTTAGTACGCGTTGGTGCTGACCTACAAGCTCGGTGCCAGACATGGTAGTCAAAGCGTACGTGCTAGTTCAAGCCCAACTCGGAATGGCACGTTCAGTTGCCAAAGCAGTCACAAAGATCAAGGGTGTCAAAATGGTTCACGCTGTGACTGGCGTTTATGACGTCATAGCATACCTTGAACTCTCAGACATGACATCTTTGTCCGAACTCGTGATAAAGAAAATCCAATCCGCTAAGGGTGTTGAGAGGACTCACACGGCTATAGTTGTGTGAGCTTCACTACATTTTCCTTCCAATTCTTCGCTTTTCCAATTTCCGTGGAGATTCCAATCTTGTGAGGCGTATTTCCTTTCATAGAGAAATTTTGAGTATTGCTTTTCATCTTCGAGCAGTTCACTCCGCTCAAGCTTCGCGTCAAGCGCGCTCCTGCACGACTGCAGAAGCGTTCTCTGTACATGTTCCAGGTCGACCGATCTGTGGAGCACTTCGGCTAGAGTTGTCACCGGATGCCAATTACTTCGAATTGACCTCGTCTCCCTGATTACCTGACTGGGCGCTAAGACGCGTTGCAGCATGAGAACGTCAGTTGAAATGAGGATCGACGCGTGCCAGAGAGCGAAGCGTTGGCCCAGTGTGGCAGCGGCACCCGAGATTTTTCGACCACCTACATGGATGGAATTTGGCCGAACCAGAACGCCCTCAGCTCCTAAACGCGCAAGCAGGTCTAGAATGATGGATGCGTTCTTCTCGTGAAGTTGGCCAAGGGTAATGCCTTCTGGGTGGCCGGTTACAAGAGTCAAGTTCAAGTTGCCCATATCATGAAAAACGCTTCCCCCGCCCGTGAACCGTCTGGCGATGGCTATGTCATTCTGCTCGCATAATTCGACATCAACTTCTGCACCAACATTCTGAAACCGCCCCACGATGACTGAGGGGGGATTTCTCCACAGCCTTACAATGGGACGAAACGTCGGCAGCATGCGAGAGCGGGTCAACGCCTCCTCAAGAGCGAGGTTCTGAAAGACCGAAGGGTAGCTAACCTCAAGTACCCTCCAAATCTTTGACGATTCTTCTTCGATCACCATTTCCGACATCTCGAGATTATCCGGTTAGGAATGAATGGCTTCAATTCCGTTGTTCGCAGAATTGAGCCCAGCTTGGGGATCAATCCGATCGAATCAGTTCCTAGCTTACAGATGACAGAATGAGTTGTGAGAGTCATTGTTTCAATTGAGACGATGTCTCTTTCGAGGCCGGTTCTTCTTATGGAAGAATCGAGTTGCGGTCGAGTACAACCATAGACTTGTACACGCTCAAGATTAGTGGAAATCCATTCAGCGAATAAGTCGATTTGCGAATCCGCCATCCACCCTTCAATTGTCCCTGAATCAGCTCCTATGCGTGTAACGCGAATCGAAATCTTGGACTCAGAGTTGACGCAATAGTTTTCTGTGATTTCTTCGATGGTTTGTGTCTTTCCGTCGGATAGCTGTGCTCGCAGTGCGCTCAGATCTATTCCCGCGGTCAAGGGTTTCGGTGATTCGATTCCCAGATCAATCTCTAAGTGATTCCTGTGTTCGCTCGCTACAATTCCAGAATAGTTTCCGAAGAGCTCAACTTCGGATAGGCTAGTTGTAGCCCGACAAAGTTCGCGTGAGATCAGCTCCTCAAGAATTTCACTATCTTCGCCATTAACCTCGACCTGTGCCCATCCCCCTTTGGAAAATCCAGCGATCTTCGCTTTCGCGGAAAGTCCGCGTTCAAGCGTAGAAAGCGCTTGCCTCAAAGAGGTGTTGAAATCGTCGATCTTGACTCGTCCAGGTCTCTGGAGTAGTGTGACTCTCATTTTGGTCAGCGTTATCGGCTGAGTTCAGCCTCCAGTTTTTGGACTCTGGCTTCGAGTACGGTAATCATGCCCGCGTTTTCTGAACTTTCAAGTTGATTAGCGCACTTAGCACATTTGAATGAACTCTCCATTCCTTCCTCGAACGTCACACGGATGTCGAGGTCGGTTTTGCAGACAAAGAATGTGTGATTTCGTTCGAAATCAAGGCGCTGCTTCAACTTGTCCAAAGCTCTCTTTTTGCGACTTCTAATGAAGGCATCAAGTTGATCGGGTTGCAGGCGCCAATAGAAAATGAACCACCCTGTCTTCTCATCTCTGACTCGGGTGCATGATACAAGCCCGTGATCATAGAGCTTGTATAGAATTTTGCGCACGCTGTTGAGGCGAACTTCCTTCACGGTTTTGAGATCGTTGGCTATTATCTCGTCGGTTGCTTCGCCGATTTTCTTCAGGCTCCTTACAACCGCGACCGCATCTTCGCTTCCGAATAAGTTTGCGACCTTTATCAGTTCCTCATCAAGCACCGACAAAGCCATGACCTCTGCGAATGTTCAGTTCTTAGGGCGATGCTTCGCATTAATCCTTTGTTGGCTATCCGGCGGCAGGCATCAAAGCAAGCAACTCTTTTATACAATCTGACTGGGTGTTAGCGTCCGCGGGCTCTCGAAAAATGAAAGAAACCTTAGCCACTTTGGGATTTATGCTGTTTTTTGCAGGTGCAATGCTCGCCATATCCGGGTCATTATTCGTGACACAAGGGGGCGTCTCTCCCGCAACGTACTTGAAAGTGGGCATTATCGAGCTCCTCGGAAGCGTAATCTTTCTAATCGGTATCTATCTGATAATCAAAACACGCTAAGTTCGGTCATAATGACCACGAAGACCGCTCGAAGTAGAAACCAACTAGTGGTTCTGCGCCTCGGTCACCGAATTCAGCGAGACGTACGTGTAACAACCCACGTTTGCCTGACCGCTCGTGCTTTGGGTGCCGATGGAATCATCATATCAGATGTCCATGACCGACGTATCACTGACACTATCAACCGTGTGACAAAGCAGTTCGGCGGGAGTTTCACAATCGAGACCGGTAAGCCCTGGAGGCATTCTGTCACAGAGTGGAAGAAAGCGGGCGGGAGGGTGGTTCACCTGACCGCGTACGGCATCCCACTCCCTCAGATCATTGAGCGAATAAGAGCCTCCCATGAAAACAAACTGGTCGTGGTTGGGGCAGAGAAGGTTCCAGGTGAAATGTTCCACCTGGCTGATTGGAATGTTTCTGTAACAAACCAGCCGATCAGTGAAGTAAGCGCCCTGGGCATATTCCTTGACTGGATGTTCAACCACCGCGGTTTGCAGGAAGAGTTCCCGAACGCGGCACTTCGAATTGTGCCCACAGAACACGGGAAGAGAGTAGTGAGGCCCTAATCTTCCCTGGCTGATTTCGATTTGTCCCTGATTTTTATGATGTCACCTAACGTGATCTCCGCTGGTGCCGCCGTTTTCGGAAATTCAGATGCCTCTTTGCGGGGCACGAGAAGTTTGATCTTAAGTTCGTGCTCAAGCTCCTTGCAAAGCTTGGTATCAGGAGTAATCTTCCCCGTTTCGATCTTCTGTATCACTGACAGTTTCTCTCTGACTCGCTTCGCAAGGTCTTCTTGCGAGAGCCCGAGTTTCATTCGCCGCTGTCGCACTTGCTGGGCGCAATCCTCAGCAATATCCAGCGCCTCCATTCCTCTCGGAAGTTCTGGTGCTTTCCTCTGTGCGGTTCTCGGCAGCGTGATCGGCTTTGTTAGCGCTCTTCTCACGGTTGGCTCCTCTTCGTATGGTTTGCCCAGATTCCTGCATCGGCCACACACAAGCATCTTCGCTCCTTCAACCCTCACCTTGAAGGGTTGACCGGAGATTTCTCTTCCACAGATATCGCAATTCAAGAGCTGGGCTTCCTGCGTCGTTTTGCGCCCACTCGAAGCTTAAATTGGTTACTCGAACTATCGCACCTCGGTCCATTTGAAGCCTGCAACCGTGTCTCAGATCAGAAAGCTGAGAGGAGTCGCTAGCTATCAGTTTGGAGAGGAAGTTGGGTCTGCGTTGTTCGATAGGGAGACAAAGATAGCTTGTTCAACGCGAACCGGCAGGATTAGGCACATTTACCGGAGAAATCAACTCATCGCGACGCTCAGGCCAAAGGACGGTTATCTCGCACTTACTCCACACGGGGCTAGAATGATCCTTTCCAAACTGCAGAGCCCTCCAAACATGGTGGTAGTATCGAACGATGTGGCGGACTTCATCAAAGTTGGAGGCGACGTATTCGCAAAGCACGTGGTGAGCGCGGATGAAAGGTTACGGCCGGCTGAGGAGGCAATCGTCACTGACCAGGGGGGAGTCCTACTTGGGGTCGGCCGGGCAGTTTTGGCCGGTCATGACATGAGATTCTTCAAGCGAGGCGTCGCCGTCAAGATTCGGAGAGGAGTCGACGAAATCGGCGGGTCGCGTCGTTCCTACGGATCGATAGCAAATTCACGCGTCCAGTCTTGAACAGCATCACCAAAGATGCGATTCCTATGACCGCCAAAGCCACGACGAGAAAAACGTTGAGGGGCGCGGAACTGTCCATCATTGGCCGGTCTTCCGCCCATTGAGCTACCAATCGTTTCTCCGAATTCATTGTTACTTTTATCGAAGAAGATGGTGAGGTGACGGATCCAGTCCATCCTTGGAAGTGGAACCCTGGTACCTCAAGCGGGTAGACACCTGCTGTTACTGTCGTATTTGCGCCGTACCACCCTGTGCCAATAGCGTATCCATAGGGTGATGTTACCTCGAGATAGTATTGGAGTTGATAATCGAACTTCCTAATTCCCCCCGAGGAGAACTCCCACGGTGTACCTGAGGCGACATACCTGACTCCAGGAGAAATCTGAATCGTATGAGGGGCAAGTTCGATCGTATGTGTCCCACCTCGCCTAAACTCGAGAATCAGCGTATTTGTCTGGTTGAGTGGAATGGCAAACGCGCTTTCTCCATCCAGATTGAGGTTGACTATGAAATCCCCGGGCTCGGCCTCGATTTGTAGTCTCACAGAGTAAAGTGTTGGCGCATCTTCCGTCGACGCCAATGCGTTCACCTTCCCCCAACCCCAAAGTGGCGAACCGATGTCTCTGTCTATCGCACCTGTGAACTTGTCCTGCGTAGCATCCTGGGTCAAGATGGTCTTAATTTGGTTTGGAGTCAAGTACGGGTTCATCTGAAGCATCATGGCAATGACGCCCACAACATGGGGCGCGGAAAAACTTGTTCCTCGCCAGACTTGATGATAGTTGTCAGGGTCAGAGTACTTCTGCGGTCTGGTTGATGCGCGAGCCGCTATTATCTGAGCACCCGGTGCCACAAGTTCAGGTTTCATCCTCCCATCACGCGTGGGCCCCATGCTGCTAGAATATGTCAACGCCCCGTCGTCGGGAGCGGGGGGTGTGGTCCACCAGATTCCATGTTTGCCTTGGGCCAATGAGTATGCAATACAGGCGCTGCAACCAGACCTCCAGAAGAGGCGCGTCATATACGAGCCTACTGTTATGACGCCGCGTGCTGTGCCAGGATAATCGATCGTATCCTGGGGGTCGATTATGTAGAGGCTGGTAGCGTTCAACGTAAACTGGCCTGGTTCCACCCAAGCGTCCCACCTTCCTTCCGAAATTCTTGCGCCCGTCAGAGTGAAGGACCATGGACTTGTCTGTAAGTCTCGGCCTGGTGGGGAGGTTATGTTAATCCACCACTCCTTCCCGCTAGATCGCTCTCCAGTCAAGATCTGGACATTGCCGTCGGGCGTATTTACACCAGACTCATCCGTCGGACCGAACACACTGATCCTGGATGGGGTCTTCACAGAAATTCCAATGTTGTCAGAGACGGGATACCAGAGATCAACATAACTTCCACTCTCATACTGGTTAACGGACCAGTAGACGGTCATTGATTGTCCAGGCGATAGTTTTCCTCTAGCGTGTAGGTTCAAGTTCCTAGAGTTGCCTGCTGCGACGACTATCGGGACACCGTCTTGTGCAAGATCTGTCATAGCGATTTCAAGTGGTTCAGTTCCATCATGAGATCCCAGAGAACTGCCGAGGCTGTGGTCGATTACGAGTGGGCGACCAAGCTCCCGCGCCTTTTGAATCACGTAACTCATTCCGTCAAGCACATGATCCTCGCTTCCACTTCTCAGTTTCACCGCGACGATGGATGCGCCCGGAGCAACACCGACATACGACGGTGTTCTCAGGATTCGATTAGCCGTCGCGGGCTTACCAACCTCCTGTGCATTAAGCCGAAGCCAATACATGTCGCCCACTTCATTGAGAGTGTCGGGTTTCCAAGGTACTGGTGGCGCGAATGCGAATGTTCCATTTCGACTTAGCCCTGCAGTTCCATCCGCCTTGGATACAAAACTAAGCTCGTGCGAGTCAACGGTGATCGTATCATTGGGCAATTTGGCCCAAGACCCAGATCCTCTGGAGTATTCCCAGGTTAGTGTCTCGTAGCTGCCTCCGGTTGCTAGATCAAAAAATATCTTGTTGAACTGTTCTACGCTGCCGAAATACAAGTAGTCATTTGGTTTGAGAAGTATGGGGAAGGGCTTTACATTAGTTGCCTGACACTTTGAAGTTATATCGAACCATCTTGTACCTTCAAAGAGGAGGCAACTGTCGAGGCCCGAGGTCGCCTGTCCTGTACTCGCCGCTACTGCCGCGACTGCCGTCCCATGTCCTGGTTCCTGTCCGTTCGAGCCGCCGTCCACTTCGCTGCAGGTCTGGCTTTGAATATCGATAGGCGAACATTCATTTCCATAATTGAACGCTGAAGGTGGTTTTCCGTCGACCGACTGGTCCCAGATGTAGAGAATCTTGTTTGTGCCGTTCCTGAACATGAAGTCCTTGTGAAGATAGTCGATCCCAGAATCCACTATGCCGACTACAACACCGGAACCATCAACAGGATTCCCAGCCGGATTTCTTACCTCATTCCAGACTTGGTCCGCCAGGATGTCAGGGACGCTTACGTCGAGTTCACTCTTCAATATCTTCGGTTTGGAGATGCGGTCCACGAAGCTGAGAGCGGCAAGTTGTACGAGCGAAGTCGGCGCCACGTCGATCGTGGCCACATGTCCAGTAAAAGTGCGAATAGTTCCTAAGGCCTGGAGAGCATGAAGTTGCCAAGAGGAAGGGATGCTTGAGAACACAACTATGACGCTGACCTTAGTTTGAGAATTTTGCAGGATGTTTGGGAGAGCCGCTTTGAGTGGGGGATCGGCCTTCCAGTTGAGTATTACTCTCTCATCGAAAAGTGAGGTCGCACCGACCCCTTCGGCTGCCACTGAAAAAAGTGTAATTGCAAGAATCAGAATAGCAAAGAACCTTCGAGGGGTCAGGGTCTCCAATAGGTCAACGCGTCCCCAGATTTGTTTGGATGCTCAAGGAGACCATCGAGCAGTCGAATTTCTGGCAGCAGGTGATTTTGCATATATAAAAATCATCTTGTTCAACCTCATTTGAGTTCACTGCCTTAAAGACGTTCCAGTGCACGATTCTATGACGCCATACTGCGAACAGCTCTCCTTTAGCCGCCTCTAGGCTACTGCAGAAAATCTGCTCTTCTCGTGTGCGTAGGCATTTCGCGCTGAATCGGAAATAAACCCACATCTTCAAACGCCAGTTGCTCGCATAGCGAGGCCAACGGGGAGCTGACAAGTTGGGAAGAAGTCAAGTAGTCGTCGATGGCGCTTCACTTGCAATAGGAGATCTCGTTAGGGTCGCGCGATTCCGAGACAAAGTGGAACTGTCGAAGGAAAGCATTTCGAACATTGAAAGATCCCGATCAACCCTAGAAGAACTAGCGCGAGCCGGAAAGATAATCTACGGTGTCACGACGGGTTTCGGCGCATTAAGCAACACGCGAATAACATTGGACGAGGCGTCCAAACTCCAGACAAACCTACTCAGAAGCCACGCTTGTGGTGTTGGAGAAAATCTTTCGACCGACGTTGTCCGCGCGATAATGCTCCTTCGCCTGAACACCTTGGCCAAAGGTCTTTCTGGTGTCCGTATGATCGTTGCTCAATCGATTCTAGACTTTCTGAATGAGGGCATTCACCCGATCATCCCATCCAAGGGATCTGTGGGTGCAAGTGGAGATTTGTCTCCTCTGTCTCACATGGCGCTTGCGTTCATGGGCGAAGGCACTGTGGAACATCGCGGCAAATTGAAGTCTGCATCGGACGTGATAAAAGAGGTTGGGCTGAAGCCGCTCTCAGTCTCGATGAAGGAAGGCCTCGCGCTGAACAATGGGACGCAGATGTCCACGGCAGTAGGAGCGCTTACTGTTCATGATGCCGAGTGCCTCGTGAAGACAAGTGAGATTTCAGCGGCTGCATCGCTTGAAGCATTGCAAGGTTACACTCAGGCTTTCGATGCGAGAATCCATGACGCAAGGCCATTCAAAGGTCAGATTGACTCCGCTCACAACATTCGGTCTCTGATAGCCGGGAGTCGGCTTATCAAAGAAACGGTCAGCGGTGAACGTGAAGCTGCTCAAGACGCTTATTCACTAAGATGCACCCCGCAGGTCGCCGGAGCTGCCCGAGAGGCAATCGCGTTCGCTAGGAGGCTGATAGAGGTTGAAATGAACTCAGCTACGGACAATCCACTCGTGTTTCCGGATGGTCCAGACGTGCTGTCGGGCGGCAACTTTCATGGGCAGCCAGTCGGGCTCGCCATGGACGTAGTTTCGATAGCACTCGCAACCATCGCCAACATCTCCGAAAGAAGGGTCTCCCGATTACTGGATGCGACCTTGAGCCGTGGTCTTCCACCTTTTCTGGTTGGTGCGACCGAATCTCAGGGGCTTCACTCTGGACTCATGGCCGTGCAATATACGGCCGCTGCTCTCGCTTCCGAGAACAAAATTCTCGCACATCCGGCGACTGTGGATACGATACCCACATCCGCAAACATGGAAGACTTCGTCAGCATGAGCCCCTCAGCGGGATTGAAGGCAAGAGCGATTCTCCAAAATACGCAGCAGGTCATAGCTATTGAGCTCATCTGCGCCGCACAAGGCCTGGATTTTCGAGATCCAGCGAAATGTGGCAGAGGTACACGAGCCGCATACCTCAAACTCCGCGAGAATGTTCCGATGTTAAGAGAGGACCGGGCGAGTTCCGGGCATATTCAGACAGTTGCAGACATGATATCTGACGGGAGTCTCTTAGAGGCCGTGGAGAAATCCGTGGACTCGCTAAGGTAGAAGGGAGGGCGTCCGATATTCTTATTCTGGTCCTGATCTAAAAGACGAGAAGTTGAGTTGGTTTGGCGTACAAGGCTCTGAAGGCCGCACGAGGCGTTCCCGGAGGTCGAGACGCCGCGCGTATGATGCAGAAAATGGGCATGAAGATGGATGAGGTTCCGGACGTGTCCTCGGTCATCATACGGACTGGGACGAAGGACATTGTAATCGAAGAGCCCAACGTTACCACAATCAACATACAGGGTCAAACCATGTACCAAATAGCCGGAGGCCGCGTCTCCGAAGCGCAGCCGCAACAGCCATCAGCTCCGAGCACACCGTTGGACGCAGATGTGGAATTAGTGGTTCAGCAGACTGGCAAAACACCAGAAGAAGCTAAGAAAGCGCTGTTAGAAGCTGGTGGGGATCTCGCGAAAGCCATTCTCTCTCTGAAGCAGAAGAGTTCCTAGATGCACTGATTTGTAGGGGTTAAGCTGCGGGTGCTTCGAGCTTTTTCTCTACCTTGGCCATTCTGCTCTTGATTCTCTTCAACCGGAAGAAGTCTTCGCGTTCTGCCTCTTCCAAGTGCATTTCAATATAGCGTATCGTGGCTAGCATACGAGGAATGACCACGTATTCCAAAGAGTTAACGCGTCTCTTGGTAGCTGCGATAGCTTCAGCGAGCTTCTTGACTGCTGCCTCCGCGCTGGAGAGTTCCGCTATTGCCTTTATCGCATCAGCCATCTTGAGCGTAGCTTCATCCAGTTTGATGGATGTGTCGTAGATATTGTATGGAAAACCGGTCAGCGGTTTGAGGTTCACTTGTATGTAGGGAATCGTAACGCCGATTATGTTTCTGGACTTTGATTCTATTGTGAACCTGTCTTCGACTCCCACCGATGTCTGTTCAAGTTTCATGTACCCCATGGCCATTTGTGCTTCAACGAAGCTCTCATAAGCCTCTGCGAGGAGTCCCTGCGCTTTTGCTCTCAGGGTACTGATCTCACGAACAAACTGGAAGAACTCGATCATCAGAGCGTCCAGTTTCTCTCTGAGAAGATCTCTACCTCGTTCTGCTATGTTTCGTCTTTTGCGGAGTGTGAGTAGTTCCATCCGAGTTGGGTGGACGCCCGCTATTAGCTCGGGCATCTACTTCCCTGTCCCAGCTCTATACTTGGGGTGGAACTGTTTGATCGTCGCTGGGTCTACTCGTTTCAGCTCGCTCTCCGGAAGTGCCGCTAATAGGTCCCAACCTAGGTCAAGGGTCTTCTCAATATCGCGGTTCTCGTACTCACCCTGCCCAATGAATCGTCTCTCAAAATCGTCGGAAAACTTCAGATAGATTTTGTCCCGGGCCGAGAGTGCTTCTTCTCCTACGACGGCGACTAGGTCTCTGAAAGCTCGGCCCTCGGCGTACGCGTAGTAAAGTTGGTCTGACACTTCTCTGTGATCCTGCCTAGTTCTTTCTTTCCCGATGCCTTCGCGCATAAGCCTAGAAAGCGAAGGTGAGACGTCGATAGGCGGGTAGATGCCCTTCCTGTGCAGACCGCGATCAACTATCAATTGGCCCTCCGTGATGTAACCCGTGAGATTTGGAATAGGATGGGTGATGTCGTCGTGCGGCATCGTCAGGATTGGCATCTGTGTAATAGACCCTTTCGCATTATGAACTCTTCCTGCACGTTCGTAAATGGTCGAGAGGTCTGTGTAAAGGTAACCTGGATAACCTCGTCGGCCGGGCACTTCCTCTCGAGCCGCGGAGATCTCCCGCAGAGCTTCGGCGTAGTTGGTCATGTCGGTGAGTATGACTAGCACGTGCATGTCCAATTTGAACGCGAAATACTCGGCAGCGGTTAGGGCCATACGCGGTGTGAGAATTCTCTCTATGGCGGGGTCGTCGGCAAGGTTGATGAACATGGTTACATGTTCGAACGCTCCTTGTTTTTCGAAGTCTTCTCGGAAGAACCTGGCTTCGTCGGCGGTGATGCCGATTGCAGCAAACACGGTTGCGAATGGCTCGCCCGTTCCCTTGACCCGTGCTTGTCGCGCGACTTGGGCTGCCACTCGATTGTGGGGTAGTCCTGCTCCTGAAAAGAGCGGGAGCTTCTGTCCTCTCACGAGTGTATTCATGCCATCGATCGCTGAAACTCCCGTCTGGATGAATTCGCGAGGATACGTCCGAGCGTAGGGATTGATTGGAGCGCCGTGAACATCCGAATAATCTTCAGGTATGATTCGCGGGCCGCCATCGATTGGATTTCCACTGCCATCAAGTATTCTGCCCAACAGGTCACTTGAGACAGCTAACTTGACGGTCTCGCCCATGAAACGGACGCTTGTAGAGGAAACGTCGAGGCCGGAAGTGCCTTCAAAGACTTGTACGACGGCCAAGTCACTGCGGACCTCCAATACCTGCCCTCTTCTCTCTTCACCAGCAGGAGTTCGAATCCGCACGAGCTCACCAAACCCTACACCTTTCACGTTCTGGACGAAGAGCAGGGGACCTGAGATCTCGTTAACTGTTGAATATTCCCTGACGACTACCGACACGTCTCTTTCCTCACTCATGTTATTAGACGGCTGGCTTCTCAAGAAGTTCAGTGGACAAGCTCTGGAATTGCTGTTCCATATTCGTTTCGATGTGCTTCGCTAGTTCTTCGAATGCCTGAGAGGGGTGGATCTTTGCCCGTGCGATTTCCTCTTTCACCGGAAGATCGAGCGCACGCTGCAGCGATACCCCCTTGCCTACCCCTGCCTTCATTTTCTCGTAGAATTTCATGATGAGCGACATGAGTCGAAGAGTCTTCTCGGGTGAACAATAGCTATCGACAGGGTGGAGCGCACTCTGTATCAAGAAGTCTTCCTTGATCATTCGAGCTGCCTCTAGTATCACTCTCTGGCTCTCAGATAGCGCGTCTGGGCCGACAAGCATGACGATTTCTCGAAGTTCCTCATCACGTTGCAGCAGCGCCATTGCGTCTTTTCTCAGAGCGGACCATTCCGGTCCAATGTGAGTTCTGTACCAATTCTCCAGGGATTCCAAGTATAACGAGTAGCTGCTCAACCAATCGATTGCGGGGAAGTGTCGTCGCTCGGCGAGTGGTTTGCTCAAAGCCCAGAATACCTTGACGATTCTCAATGTGTTCTGAGTTACCGGTTCAGAAAAGTCTCCTCCAGAGGGCGAGACTGCTCCAACAATAGACACCGAACCTAACTTGTTCGAGTCGCTGCCGATGACTTTCACGCGTCCAGCTCTTTCGTAGATCTGTGCCAATCGAGATGCCAAATATGCTGGATAGCCCTCCTCACCTGGCATTTCCTCCAAACGCCCCGATACTTCACGGAGTGCCTCGGCCCATCGCGAAGTGGAATCCGCCATTAGGGCGACATTATAGCCCATGTCGCGGAAATATTCAGCCAGCGTTACGCCAGTGTACATGCTAGCCTCACGGGCCGCGATGGGCATGTTCGAAGTGTTTGCCACTAGGATCGTTCTCTCCATTAGTGGCTGTCCTGACCGTGGGTCCTTTAGTTCCGGGAACGTTTCAAGGACTTCGGTCATCTCGTTTCCGCGTTCACCACAGCCCACGTACACAATCACTTCAGCGTCTGCCCATTTTGCTAACTGATGTTGCGTAATCGTCTTACCAGTTCCAAAGTCTCCAGGTATGGCCGCGGTTCCGCCTTTCGAGATTGGAAAGAAGAAATCAATGATTCGTTGGCCCGTTATGAGTGGTGTGTCTGAAGGGACTTTTTCTCTAGCTGGGCGCGGTACACGGACGGGCCAAGAATGCATCATGTAGAGTTTGACCATTCCTCGATTCGTTTCAAGCTCAGCGACCGGATCCTCGAGTGTATAGCTGCCTTTGGATACTACCGATTTCAAAGTGCCACTGATGTTGGGGGGAATCAAAATCCTGTGCTTGACTAGCACAGTTTCGGGCACTTCACCAAGCACGTCACCGCCGATAACCGTGTCTCCTTTCTTCACTAATGGAGTGAATTCCCATTTCTTCTTTCGATCGAGAGGTGCTGCGCTGATTCCTCTTCGAATGAAAGCACCACCCTTGTCCAAGAGGACAGGCAATGGCCTTTGTGTTCCGTCAAAGAATTGGTTCATCAAACCTGGACCGAGCTCAACTGACAGTGGGCTGCCTGTTCGCTCAACAATCTCACCCGGTTTGATCCCGGTCGTTTCCTCGTAGACCTGGATTGTGGCCCTGTCTGCCTCAACTCGAATAATCTCGCCGATCAAACCGGTGCTAGCAACCTTGACAAGTTCGTACATACGAGCGCCAAGCATATTGGAGGCAACAACGACGGGGCCGGCCACTCGCTCTATTCTCCCGGGTTTGAATTCGGACACGATAACTTCCTCAATTCTACTGGAAGGGGCTGTGATATTGAAAGTTCTTACTTATTGCTTTCGTTGCCAGAGGCGCGAAACTTTTCTCAGAAACTAAGGTTGCGACGGGTTCGAACGCGGAACAGTCAGGTGGTCAAATGCCTGCCTTCATCCATGATTTGTTTGCCGTCAATCCAAATGCTGCACTTCAGCATGATTCCGTCGATGTGGGTTTTCGACTGCCAATCTGCGCCTGTTTCATCCGGATATGGATCGCCGAAGGCGCAGTGAACTGAGGGGATTTTTTCATCCTGCAGTAGGTTTCCTGTCAATCGGTCTAGGAATATGTTCGTTCCAATTGCAAACTCGCCGAGTCTGTTGCTGTTGGCATCGGTGTTGAGGTACTCGACGAATTCCTGGCGCAGTTGCTCGTTTGCGCATTTCACGGAGGACAAGTCCACGCGAGAATCTTTGACTTGGAGCGTGACGGGTGTCTTTGACAGTACGCCGTATTTCGGGCTGAACCAGTCACCCAGCTCGTCAATCACCATCCTTCCGTTGGCTCTGTATGCGGCAGTAAAAATCTCTCCTTCAGGCAGATTACCCCACATGCCTTTCTCGGGGTACAGACCATCGCACACCTTCCATCTCCAAGATGGATTGAAGTCGACCTCGAGTTCTGTACCGGCTTTTGTCACTATACGCGCCTTTCTACAGGTTTTGACGATCCGTTCCACTTTCTTGGTCAAATCCGAAATTTTGTAGTAATCAGCGCACATCCCTGTCTCCATGAGTTCTTTTGTGACGCTGGGCATGTGGCCGTGTCTTGCGTATTTCACTGCCGTTCGAATGAAGGGCCCTCGGATCCCCAGCTCGCCCGGTTTGCTTTCCGCTGCATAGTAAGTGACATTCGCCCATGGTATCAGCTCGAGAATTTGTTTCGGCAGTTCCTTTGCTGGTCGTTCTACGTAGTCCTCAAGAACGAGCAGCTTGACGTTTCCCTTCGTCACTTTCTCTGCTGCATCATGTATCGCTTTTCCAATCTCCAATGTGGGGCGATCGGTCAATACGAACACGTGTTCGCCGCTTCTAATGGACATGCAGACCTCGACGGCGATTCTCGCTCCTTCCTGCAGACTTCCCAAGATCATGCTCACCTATGTTCCGAAGTATCTTGACGGCGTTTCCTCATTCGCCAAAGGGTAGTGATAAACAGTCCTTCCAAGCCCAAGGCGGCGACTAGGATGACCACGGATAGCGGACTAACATAAGTCACGAGAAGTCGAGGGAAATAACTCTCGTTTGGGACCTTGTTGTGTGTAAAGAACTGAGTGGAGTAATAGAGGGGAGCATTCTCTTGTGTGTCCCGGATCAAAATTCCATAATTGTCGGCGCCGGAAGCCCAATCTCTCACTAAGGCCGTAACATCCCAATCCATGTAAAGAAGCGGACCATCCCACCCACCTTGGCCAGGAGGAACAGGAGATGTGGCGTGATGTTCTTCTGTGTAATTCGGCTGATATGCCCAAGTAATGTTGAACTCGGTCCAAGGTTGGGTCAGTCGGTAAACCCCGTACACCCTACCCGTGCTGTCACCTATCCCGAGTTTGGGATCGGTTGTGGTTTTGTGCCAGACTCTCAGTCGGAGTTCAGCGTTGAGAATCCAGACGTCATTAGGGACCCCGCGCATGTCAAAGGCAATCCATCCTCTCATGTTCATAGGATTCGCAGTGGATGATGTGATTGCGAAGTTGTTCGAACCGCCATTGTTCGCTTTGGGCACGGACTGCCAACTGTAACTATCCTTCACGGCATAGAGGGTCGCTGTATTTACTGCTGTTACCCAAAACAAAGCCGCAGTGACACCGTACACGGCAAGTATGAGTATTAGTAACCGCCTCATAGTCGTGGACCCGTTGGTTTCCGCCAAGAACAAAAGGTCAAAGCCATAACTGTTGTCTTTCGGTAGAGTGTGTTAGAGGAGGCGGAGACAATTCTACAGTTTCTTCTTGCGCTTTCTGGACTGAAGCGAATTCCGAGGAGCGGATGGTTGAGCCACGGGGTCTCGTTGCCTGATGTCGAATCTGTGGCGGAGCATACTTTCTCGACAAGCGCTCTGTCTATGATCCTGGCTGATTTGGAGGAAAGACGCGGAGTGAGACTTGACATAGAGAAGGTTCTGAGAATGACGGTTCTGCACGATCTCGCAGAATCATTTACATTCGATATCAGTCAGGCCTATCTACAACACATGGGAAAAAGAGGTCGGTCAATAAAGCGTGAGGTTGAGAAGAACGCGTGGGAGCACCTTGCTAAGGGCATGACTGATCGCAAGCTCGCCGGCAAATACAAGTCACTCCAGAGTGAATACGACTTGAGCAACACGAAAGAATCGAAGATTGTTCATGCGGCTGACAGCTTAGATATTCTTCTGCAAATCGTCGATTACAGGCGCAGAGGATACCCGGCTGCTTTGCTCTCAGACCTTTGGAATGAACGGCGCAAAATGGTGGCGCAAGCTGGCGTTCCCTCCGCTCGAGGGCTTCTCAAGATCATAGTCCAGGAAAACCGAAGGGTCGCATGATCAGGATTCCTAGATGATGTGGATATGATTCACGGGCAGCTGGACTACCCCGACGCCGTTTTCATAAATCCAGATGCCAAACTCGCCAGACTTTGGATCTGCCACGAGTGAAAGGGCATACGAAGAGAACTGGTAAAACTGCATGTGGGTTTCGAGGTCGGTCTGTGACAAGAATAAGCCATGTCCGGGGTGTGAATGATACCAACCAACTATTCGCCCCTCTATCCTTCCTTCCACAATATCGTTCGCCACCTGTGCAAGGCGTTGTGGGGGGAAGGCACAATGGACTTCGCTCATTTCTGTTCCTCCCGGTATTATGTCGTTAACCCAGAGTGAGCTATTCTCCAAAGCTCCCATCAGGAGTCCAATTCTTTCGACTGGCCGGTTCACGTCACGCGAGATTCTATCAATCACGCGACTTGTGATGAAGACCTTGAACAATTCTCCTCACGTGTTCCCGAGCCTGTCCTTGTGTTGCCTCATAAGGCTTCAATCGCGAACCCTAATGAAAATGCAAGCATTAGATGGCGTTTTCGTCATGTACCTGTCCATTGAACGCGCCTCCGTTGACTTATCCGTTGAGATTTGCGCAGGTCCCAAAGGCTGTTCTAAACCGTGAACGGTCTGTTCAAAACCATGGTGTTATTGCGAGCGGATGCTAATGTACGCTCGTTCAAATCTTGAGGAGGTGCATTAATTGAGTGAGATTTCCAGCCGAAGGATCTACTACCTCGCTGCAGTCGCAATTGTGGCAATTGTGCTGATCAGTGCAGTGGCTACAACTCGTCCCCTGAGCATTCAAACAAATGGCCCATCCAGTACGCAGCAAAAGACTTTGCAGGTTATGGGTGTTGGAACGGTTTCCGCTCAGCCAGATCAAGCGATCATACTTCTCGCCGTTCAAACACAAGCCGCAACCGCTACACAGGCAAGCAGTGACAACGCGTTAATCATGTCGAAAGTCATGGACGCCTTAGCAAACGTTGGGATAGGCAAGAGTTCCATAGAAACCGTGTCCTACTCTCTAGCCCCAATCTACGAATACAAGCAAGATCAAACGACGCCGCCCAAAATCGTGGGCTATGCAGTACGCAATGCTATCCAAGTGGCGGTCACTGACTTCAGCCTGGTCGGCAAAGCATTAGATGCCGCGATCAACGCAGGCGTCAACGAAGTACAAGGCGTGATGTTCACATTGTCAAACGCAGCCCTCACCAAGATCGAGAAGCAGGCCTTGCAGTTCGCGATTCAGGACGCAGACGGTAAAGCGAAAGCCGTGGCTTCAAGCTTAGGTGTCACTTTACTGGGTCCAATATCTGTAACGCCAGGCTACTTCTACCAGCCCATGTTCGAGAAAGCCAGCATTTCGGGCAATCAGACACCAATTCAACCAGGGACATTGCAGGTCACAGTGAATGTGCAAATCACATACCAAATAGCGTAGAGTGAACTTGCTAATGGCCTATGAGGATCGGCGTGATGAAGGTCTCCACGTAAGCCGCGACTGCGAACAAGGTCACAGAGAAGAGCGACAAGACGAACGTGTCCTTCACGCCCTCCATGAACAACGGTCGGTCAACTTGCCGACCGCTCATTTTTCCATAAATCACGCGTGAGGCTGCTATATGCCAACGTGTTAGTCCAGCAAATTCGAGAATGAATGCCGGAATCTCTAACACACCATGAGGCGCCAGCCCTGCTATGGTGAATGCGGCACCTCTCGTCAGCGTAGCGAAGGATATGACCCCACCAATGATTATCGCATTCAAGATGAGCTCGTAACCCAAGCTGAAGGCGCCTACGAAAGGCAACCAAACCCACGTGCGACTTGGGTTCCAGAAATGACCAATATTATTGAGGAAAATTAGCCAATAGAAGCCGCTCGTTTCGGGCGGAGGTATCCCAATTAACCCGCGCTCACCAGCCAAGAAATTCTGAAGATATCTCACAAGTTCAGGGGAAGTTGCAAGAAGGACATACGAGGCAAGAGTTGAAACAAACACCACAAGAAAGAATACGATTGCCACGATGCCGATGAGCATCTTGCTACGCACAAAAACTGAACGCACCTCACTTGCGTATCCCATTCGTTTCCACGCCGCGTATTCTGTCTCGTGTCGGCCTCGCATTCTTAGGCAGGTGACTGGGGCGCTCCGCAGATGGGGCAGAATTTTGCATCTTGAGGTATCGAGCCGCCACAAGCTCTGCACACGGCTAAAGGCTTCAGGGAGGCGAGAATCTGATCTTCAAAAGCAGCGTGATCTGCAAAATGCTCGTTGTAATCTCTCAGGAGTGTGTAGAACCAATATATCCAGAAGAGCCCGGCCGTGATTGCTGTTAGAATGAGGTAAACCATCGGATCCCTGTTGTGGCGCCTGCAAGCAGTAAACGTAGGGCGCGCAACACCAGCCTCATCAAATGCCGGGACGAGAACCTGCTGATGCTCCGCTTGCCGTTCTTCATGTTTGCGCAAGTCTTGCGTCAAGTTGTAGGCGACGACAAGACCCACAATCGGCGTTACGAACACATACAATATTGCCCATAGACCGGCTGGTCTGTCCTGTTCTTCGAATATTGAATCCTCATTGAGCTGGGTCAACTTCTCGAAATTCTCACCGACCCCCACATTAGTTCTCGCTTGGAGATACGACGAAATGGCGGCGAAGAGCATTTGCTGTCTCCTGAAGTGCCGGTTCCTACGATCGGCGAAATAGAAAACGGCAAACGCTCCCACGAGAAGGACAGCGTAGAAGGCCATGAGAGCCAGAGCGTAGAGGGCGAGGATTCCGACAAAGGCTGGTGATGGGGGTTCGCCTGGCTGAAATGTAGGGATAGAGGAAATGACGATTCCGATCAACGCCATGATAAGAGCAATAGCTACTATGATCGGTAGAACGGGAACAATCATCCAAGCGTATCCCATTCTTCGGTCTGTAAAGGGCCTTTTTCGTATGTAGCTCTCTACTCGGCGAAGTGCAAAATCAGCTTGCGAAGGCAACCCTATGCCCCCCGACATATCCGGAACGGTTCGATGGATAATCTCATAATGCTCATCAACACTACTGTGTGGTGGGGTTTAGGTGAATGCCAAAGGCTTTCGTCTTTATGAATATTGACGCAGGTGCGGAAAACGAGATACTGAAGAGTCTACGTGACGTTCCAGAAGTCAAGGAATCCTACTTCGTATACGGAGTATACGACGTGGTGGCAAAGATCGAAACTGACTCCATGGATCGCCTTAAGGAAGTAATTACCTGGAAGGTACGAAGGCTCGACAAAATACGGTCAACCTTGACAACAATCGTGAGCGAAGGAAAATAGCCCAGTCAGCACCAGAAGCTCCGATCGAACAAAACAAGACGCCACGTAATGTTCTAGGTGGATTCCCCGCGCTGGGAAAGCCAACTCTCCTATTAGACGGCTTATCGGTAAGCTTCAACGGTATGGAAGATATTCCCGACCCAGGATTTCGCGCGCCACGACGATCTTGTTAATGTCAGTTGTCCCGTCGCCAATCATCGCCCCCCTAATCTCTCTGAGTCTGTATTCGTCCATGCATTCAGTCGTATACCCGATAGCGCCTCTGTTCTGAAGGCAGTCGTTCACGACTCCAAAGGAGATTAAGGGTGCATACCATTTGATCATAGCTGACTCTTTGGTTATCTTCTGCCCTTTGTCTTTCAGCCACAATGTTCTGTAGCAAAGTAACCTTGCGGCCTCGACCTTCGTGTACCCTTCCACTATGCGAGACTGCACGGATTCGAATTTTCCTATCGGTCTTCCGAAAGCTTTCCGCTGCTTGACGTACTCGACGTTTTCATCGAGTGAGGCCTCTGCCATCCCGATACACCAAATTGCAATTAGAGCTCGCATCAGGTCGAATGTCTCCATGACGTAACGGAATCCTTGGTTCTCTTCACCCACTAGATTCGTTGAGGGAACGGAGACATCCTTGAGCACGAACCCACCAAAGGAGAACAGTTTCCAGCCAAGTGCATCAAAATTGTACTTCTCGATCCCTGGCCTGTTCATCTCGACGAAGAACATGCTGACCCCTTTGGAGCCCTTGTCAGGATCGGTTCTTGCCAGTACACAGTAAGCGCCGCATTCATCAATGCCCGTGATACACTGCTTCTCACCGTTCAACACATAACTATCGGCTTTTCGAACAGCGCGAGTCGTTATACCCGCCGCATCCGATCCTGCTCCGGGTTCCGTGTTGGCTATTCCAATAATCTTCTCGCCCTTAACCATCGCAGGGAGCCATTCCGACTTCAGGTGTTCCGGTCCGTTAAGCGCCAGAATTTCTGCCATTATGTCTCCGAGAGGAATCTGCCAACCTGCTCGACCCAGCTCCTCTTGAAGGATCCCCATGGTGACTGCGTCAGCTTCTTGGCCACCATACTGTTTCGGCAGCCTCAGACCAAGAAGACCCGCCTGACCCATCTTGCGATAAAGCTCCCACGGGAACTCGCGCTTGCGTTCATATTCTCTGACTTTCGGAGCAATCTCCTTTTTTGCAAATTCGCGCACAGTTCGTCGGAAAAGCTCCTGTTCGCCGGTTAACTCAAAATCGAGAGGCATAGGCGTTCACGAAGTGAATTGAGATTTAGAGCTGGATGTGTTCTTAAGTTTGCCTAGAAGCCACTGACAGGTTTTGGTCGAGCAACTGATCCTCAATGCATTGATGCTGCCATGATGACAAGGTTCGCGGGTTTCCCGACAAGTTCTTTCTTGGGAGGCCATTAGATTTCGGATAATTTCAGGTGAGTTAGTTGCAGGGTAAACTTATAACGAGTTGGAACGGTGAGGGGGCGGCTCCCGTGTGAGGTCCAAAATTGGACGAACTTGAGGAGATCCGTGCAAAGAAGATGCGTGAACTCATGGGTCAAATGTCAACACCGACCATAGACAAACCAATAGCCGTAAGTGACAGGAATTTCGAGCAAACAGTAAAGCGCTATCCTCTAGTCGTTGTGGACTGTTGGGCGGCGTGGTGTGCTCCATGTCGTGCTATTGCTCCTGTCGTCGAGCAACTGGCAAAGGACTACAGCGGCAAGGTCGTCTTCGGCAAGCTGAATGTCGATGAGAACCCAGAAACGGCCCAACGTTTCGGGATAATGGCTATCCCAACTCTGCTCGTTATGAAAAACGGGGAAGAAGTCGACAGGATAGTCGGTGTGCTTCCGAAGAGCCAACTGGAAGCCAAGATAGGCACTTACGCCTAACGCATTGGCCCAAGTCGTTTTTCAGCGCGTAGACATGCTATCTAATCCTACTGGCCGATGTGCTGGTGAGGAGGAGGGCATGGAAAGCCGTACTTTGCGCAAAGGTGGCGAGCAAAAGGATCAGGCGTCCCTTCTTCGCTCCAACCCTTCGTTAGACAGTCCACTAGATGCTTAGTCTCGTGGAAGATGATGTACTCTGGAAAATGTGAGTACGCCTCTTCAGCTACGTGAATCGTTAACGGCTCAGCCGTCGAGTAATAGCCCTTCAGTGGACCCCAATACGGGTAGACGACTACACCTATCGTTTGGTCGATGCTGACTCCCATCTCTGCCAATGCAAGATTCACCAACCGACACGTCGCCGCGTTATGAAATGATGAGTATGCCCCTTCTGTACTCAACGTGATTGGATTCCCGCAAGTCGAACAGAAGCCTAATGCTTTCTCATTCCGCTCAGGTCGAATCAAACGATAACGCGCTGTCGGAGATTGTGCTAAGTCTCCGAATTTCCTTGTGACTTGTCTAAATCGAGATAGCAATGTCATACGCTGGTGTCTTTCTAAGATCAATTCTATGGACCTATATCAGGGTTCCAGCAGATTATGCACACTAATCTCGCTTGGAGTTCTTCTCTGGAGCGAAGAATGGAAAACGAACATGGGATTTACATTCACGGGCTAGTTGGGTGTACTAACGGAGGTCAGTTTGTTTGGGTGTTTTTGAGTTCGAGGGACGTATTCCGTCTATTGCTCCGACGGCGTACGTTGATGAGGATGCCAAGGTTTTGGGTGATGTCACGATTGGGGCGCAATGCTTCATCGGGCCAGGAGCGAGAATTCGAGGCGATTATGGCACTATCGTGATTGGCGACAGGACAAGTGTGCAAGAGAACTGTGTTCTGCATGCGCGTATCAATGAGAAATGCGAGGTAGGAAACCACGTCCAGATTGGGCACGGCGCGCTTCTCCACAATTGCACGGTCAAAGACTACGCCGTGGTCGGCGTTGGAGCAGTGATAAGCGACTACGCAACGATCGGGATATGGAGCATAATCGGGGAAGGTGCTGTTGTAACAAGTGGTCAATCGATTCCCGATGGAAAGGTTGCCGTTGGCGTCCCAGCGAAAGTGATTCGAGACGTTGCGGAGGCTGACAAGCAGGTGTGGAGCAAATACAAAGAAGCCTACGCCGACCTAGCTCTCAGGTACCCCAAGGGCCTCAAACGAATCAAGTGAAAAAGTCGACTTTCGGCAACGTTAATCTAAGAAACCCCATATTACCTACTGATGGGCGATGCCGAGAGAACTGATCGCCGTTCTTGATTTCGGAGGCCAATACTCACACCTCATAACACGCCGCATAAGAGAATGCGAAGTCTATTCAGAGCTACTCCCGTATACGATATCCCCAGACGAGCTTCTCAAACTGAATGCTAAGGGGATCGTCCTTTCAGGAGGTCCTGCAAGCGTCTACGATGAGCACGCTCCAAAATGCAACCCCAAGATTTTCCAGCTAGGTGTACCAGTTCTCGGCATATGCTATGGTCTACAGCTAATGGTCGAGATGCTTGGGGGAAAGGTGAAAGCCACAAAACGCCACGAATACGGGAAAACCCCACTCGAAATCAAAGACCACTCAGACTTGTTTAGGGAGATTGGAAGCAAAATTGTTTCCTGGATGAGTCACGGAGACTTTGCAGAAACCCTCCCGCAGAGCTTTGAGACTATTGCAAGCTCAGAAAACTGCGCCACAGCGGCCATACGCGATCCTTCTCGACATTTGTACGGCGTTCAGTTTCATCCCGAAGTGGCTCACACGCAGAACGGGATCCAAATTATCAGGAATTTTGTCACTCGGATAAGCGGTTGCTCACCCGCCTGGAACCCTCAATCGATCATCGAAACCGCTGTACAGCAGATTCGATCCGAAGTCGGTCAGGGGCATGTGCTCTCTGCTGTAAGCGGAGGAGTCGATTCAACAACAACCGCCGTACTTGTCCAGAAGGCTGTTGGTCAGAGACTCCAGTGTATCTTCGTAAATCACGGCCTCCTCAGAAAGCACGAAGCGGAAACCATTCTCAAGGCACTGAAGGAAGACCTGAGGCTGAACCTGCACTACGTTGATGCCTCCAAGCGATTTCTTGAGCGTTTGAAAGGAGTAGTTGATCCAGAAGAAAAGCGCAGAATAATTGGTGAGGAATTCATTCGAGTCTTCGATGAAGAAAGTAAGAAGCTTGGAACCTTCAGATGGCTCGCTCAAGGAACACTATACCCTGATGTGATCGAAAGCGCTGGAACAGGAAGCCCCGCATCCCGCATTAAGACACATCACAATGTAGGCGGGATTCCGGCTTGGTCCGAGTTCAAGATCATAGAGCCTCTCAAGTTTCTCTACAAAGATGAAGTCCGAAAGATTGCCAAAGAGTTGGGCTTGCCAGAGTCAATTGTCGGAACACACCCATTTCCAGGACCCGGTTTAGGAGTTCGAATAATCGGCGAGGTCACAGATGGGAAACTGCGCATCTGTCGGGAGGCCAGCGCAATCGTTGAGGATGTTATGAAGCGCAGAAGACTCTATGATGAGATGTGGCAAACTTTCGCGATAGTGGGCGATGATATGGCTGTAGGTGTTGTTGGGGATCAGCGCGAGCTTGGCCACATTGTTACTGTGCGTCTAGTCAAATCATTGGATGGGATGACTGCTGACTGGGCAAGAGTCACCGAGGATGTGCTGGAGGAGATTAGCAGTCGAATTACAGGGGAGGTTGAAGGTGTCACGTGGGTAGCTTATGCAGTCACGTCAAAACCCCCATCAACTATTGAGCCATGCTGAAAGGCCACGAAGGTTGACTCTGATTTCGAACGGGAGTTTTCGTGGGTCGTTTCAGGGCTAGCGATTACAGAAACTGGTCTTGTCGGGACTAGGGCTCCCGCTAGTGTCGTTCTCAGGAGAAGCAAAAAGGATTGGGGATGTAGGGGCTGATTACTTGGGTTTGAATGAGTGCCCGCAGCCACATGTCTCTGTGGCATTCGGGTTGTTGACCATGAATCCTTCGCCCATGACGGATTCTACATAATCGATCTCGGAGCCATCAACGTACTGGGCGCTCTGATCGTCCACCAGGACTTTGACTCCATGTGCTTCGATCACATGGTCGTCGCCGTTCTGCTTATCGAAGGCAAGACCGTACTGGAACCCGCTACAACCGCCTCCCGCAACATAGACTCGTAGCGCTGCGTCACTCTTACCTTGTTTCTCTATTGCGGCTTTGACTTTCTCAGCGGCTTTTTCGGTTATGGAGAGTTTGAAGGTGTCTGGTGAGTGTAGCACATTCTAACACCGTTTCATGGTTATTACATATGGATTATTTAAGTTTGGGTCGATGAAAACTATCTGAGATGGACAGAAGAAAGACACCCTTCTCAATGAAGGAAGGGCCTTCTGAATTTCAACTAGAGATGCAATGGGACGCATTCAAAAACCATGGAGATACTAGGTAACCAGACTCCTGCAGGGGGCCCAGGCTAACGCGAACAGTTGGTATCGTCTATAATGATGCTTTCCAGCAGTATGACTTCGGACCGACTCATCCCCTCAAGCCGACTAGGTTGAAGTTGACATACGAGCTGATGAAAGCTGTCGGATTGCTTGATGCAGAGAACGTGAAGGTCGCGCCTCCGCGGGAAGCGACGCTCAAGGATCTTCTCCTATTCCATAATGATGAATACATCAGACTTGTCAAGCGAATGAGTGAGGTTGGATCGGGATTTCTTGACATGGGTGATACGCCTGCGTTCAAAGGATGCTATGATGCGTCCGCGTTGGCCGCGGGAGCTTCACTAGCGGCAGTCGATTTGGTCATGTCGGGGAAGGTAACTTACGGGATGAACATAGCGGGCGGGTTGCATCACGCGCATCCCGACCGTGCGTCAGGTTTCTGCATATTCAATGACCCTGCGATTTCGATCGCCTATCTGAAGAAGAACTACGGACTGGAAAGAATCCTCTACTTGGATGTGGATGCGCATCACGGTGACGGCGTAATGTACGGATTCTACTCGGATCCAGCCGTCTTGGACATCGACTTCCACGAAGACGGTCACCACCTGTTCCCTGGGACGGGCTTCACACATGAAGTGGGTGAAGGAAAGGCTGTGGGTCTCAAGATAAACGTACCACTCCCACCTTTTACTAACGATGAGATCTACCTAGACCTATTCAGAGAAATCGTGCCCCGAGCAGTCCGGAAGTATCGGCCTCAAATGCTGTTGCTCCAATGCGGAGCAGATTCTCACGCGAACGATCTGCTCGCCCACTTGCAGATCACAACCCGAACATATCGGGAGGTTGTGGATGTCGTGCGCAACCTAGCAGATGAACTGACAGGAGGGCGTCTGGTTGTTTTTGGCGGCGGTGGCTACAACATAGCGAATGTGGCGCGGACGTGGACTTTGGCAGCGTGCACGCTGGCTGATTATCAACCTCCTAAACTCACGCCAATAACCTGGCGAAAGCTGTTCGAAGCGCTTGTCGGAGAGAAGGCTCCTGAGAAAATAGAAACTGAACGTGAAGTTAGGGCTGAACTTTCTGGTGAACTAGTTCCAGCTAATCAAGCTGAGATCCTGAAGGATCTGAAGAGCAGAGTCCCGTTGCTCTCATGACCTGGAATATGATTCGAGATAGGTACTATGTGTTGTTGGCAGTTGCTTCTTGGGGTTTGAAGACTCCTGTTAGAAGATCCTTTTGGACACGCAAGTAGTCCTCTGGCGTTCCGACATCAGCCCAGTATCCATCATGCTTGTAGCCCGAGATTGTTCCATCACGCATGAGCTTGGGAAATACATCAAGTTCAAGCGAAATTCGTTTCGCCTTGGGTATTTTCGCGAAAACCGATGGACGTATCACATACACTCCAGCGTTCACCCAAGCCTCACCTGCTGGTTGCTTGCGAGGTTTCTCAACAAAGCTGATCACCCTGTTCTCATTGTCGAGTTCCACGGCTCCGAACCTTGTAGGCGTATTTGATTTTGCCAAGACTATGGTCACTGCCGCGTTCGATTTCTTATGTGTGTAGATTAACTTGTCAAGATCCAGCCCTGCAAAGATTACATCACCGTTGAGCGCGAGGAAATCAGAACCGATGAGAGCTTCGGAGTTCTTGAGGGCTCCTCCGGTGTCTAAGGGTTCCTTTTCGAAGCTGTAACGCAGACGTATGCCGAGCTTATGTTCATCGAGATATCGCACGATCTGTTCCTGTAAGTAGCCGATCGCGAGTATGATTCTGTCGAACTCATAGCGCTTCAGATATTCGATCTGGTATTCGAGGAGTGGTTGATATCCTATGGGTAAGAGTGGTTTGGGGATGGAAAAGGAGCTCGGTCTAACCCTCGTCTCGAGACCACCGCATAGGATCAGCGCGGTTCGTTCCGGGCGGAACTGTTCAATTCCAAGTTTTAGTAGAAACTGCGCAGTCTCAGAGCGATTCGTGAATCTCGTTCCGTCTACCAACAAGTCGATCTTATGCATGAGCGCAGGGTCTAACGTCATACTGTATCTTTGCTTCATGACAAGAAGGTAATACTGAGTATCCCTTAATTGTATTACGGATTTGTTGCCCGGGGTAACGAGAGCATTGCAAGCTACTTCCCCGGTTTGGGACAGCGCGGAATTGGAGTTCGTGTATGCCTTCGAGCAGGTAGCTCAGGTAAGATGCCGAAGCTGTGTAAGAATAGCGTGTAACTATAGTTAGCCCGCGGGCAGCTTCAAAGACATGCTACTCGGGAACTTCACTTTATCCCGGTGAGTCTCTCCAGCAGAATTCTCTGTTCAACTTGCGCCACAAGTCTTCTTGTTTGAGCGACGACGTCAGGATTGACTGAGATGCTGTCAATCCCGGATTCGACTAGGAATTTTGTGAAATCCGCGTAGACGCTGGGGGCCTGGCCACAAATGCTAACCGTCTTTCCATATTGATGCGCAGTCTCTATCAGGCTCTTGATGGCTCGTTTCACTGCCAAATTCCGTTCATCGAACAGAGGAGCTAGAACTTCGTTGTCCCTATCTGCGCCTAGGATTAGCATGGTGAGGTCGTTGCTTCCTATTGAGAATCCGTCAACTCCCGCCTTGCAGAACTCGTCGGCCAAGATTATGTTGCTCGGAACTTCCGCCATGATCCAGAGCTTGAAGTCGTCATCCTGCTTCAAGCCTTCTTGGCGTAGGAGGTCGCGGACTTTTACGAATTCGTCTACAGTTCTGTTGAAGGGGATCATGCACCACAGATTCTTCAAACCCATCTCATCTCTGACTTTCTTCACGGCCGCAATTTCCAACCTGAACGCGGGCTCGAACTTAGGGTCCGTGTAGCGCGATGCCCCTCTGAATCCGAGCAGTGGATTTGCTTCCTTTATTGTGGCTTCGTACTTCTCTCCACCCTCCAATGTCGCGTACTCATTCGTCTTGAAGTCACTGAATCTGAGCACAACGGGCCTTGGGAAGAATGCTCTGCAAAATGCCGTGAGCCCTTCGGCCAGTGGGTCGATGAATTCCTCGGGATGCTTGATCTCAATGAGCCACATCGGGTGTTTTCTTATGTGGTCACTGACGATGAATTCCATTCGGAGGAGACCAACGCCGTCAGCAGGCAGCTGAGCCACCTTCGCCGCGAGTTCTGGTTCGCCTAGGTTGACGAAGATCTTTGTTCCGGTAACAGGTCCGTCCATGAATCCCGGTCCGCTGGCAACTGCGGCCGCTTGTTGTTGCGTGCTTGTGACTTCTTGGAGGATTCCATCATATACTACCCCGCTCGTCGCATCAACTGTTACCTCCATCCCGGAAGGTAGGACCTTGGTTCCGGTCTTGGTTCCGACGATGCAAGGTATGCCGAGCTCTCTGCTCACGATCGCGGCATGGCAGGTCATGCCTCCACTGTCGGTTACGATGGCCTTCGCCTTTTTCATGACGGGAACCCAGTCAGGTGCCGTCATCTGGGTTACGAGAATCTCGCCGCCCTGAAATTCACTGACGCGTTCGACTGCTGGTATCAAGTGGGTTTTGCCAGCGCCGATTCCTGGTGAAGCGGGCAACCCTTTGACTATGATCTTCTTGCTCATCTCCATTGCCTGCTTCTGTTCAACGCGGCTTTTCTTGAGCGACCATACGGTTTCGGGGCGCGCTTGGAGTATGAGTAGCTTGCCAGTTTGCTTATCGAGCGCCCATTCTATGTCCATGGGCCTACCGTAATGCTCCTCAATTGCGAGTCCGTACTTTGCGAGGGCTAAGACCTTGTCATCCGGAATAACCTGCTTCTCTCTCAGTTCCTCTGGAACCTGTCTTTCTTCGGTTCCTCCGTCGGGTCGTTGGACGAGCATTATCGTCTTGGTTGTTATTACCTTACGAATTAACTTGAGCGTTCCTTTGTCTACATAATAATCGTCCGGCGTCACGCTACCTTTCACAACATATTCTCCGAGTCCGTAAGCGGCTTCTATCATGACAATGGAATCATCACCGTTGGTTGGATCCATCGTGAACATGACCCCGCTGGACTCGGAATAGCACATCATTTGAACTATGGCAGACAAGGCCACGTCCAGATGGTTGAACCCCTTCTGCACTCGGTAGAAGATGGCTCGATCAGTGAACAAGCTAGCATAGCATTCTCTCACATTAGCGACAACTTCGCTCGCGCCCGAAATATTGAGAAAGGTCTCCTGTTGGCCAGCGAAACTCGCATCAGGCAAATCTTCTGCGGTCGCTGAACTTCTAATCGCGACGAAAGGATTCTTGACCTTTTCATGCGCGCCCAGCTCCTCGTAGCCCTGTACTATTTCCCGCTCCAGTTCTTTGGGCATGGGCGCCGAGCTGATCATCTTCCGTATCTCTGCGCCGACCTTCTGAAGTGTTGCAGTGTCATTCGGGTCCTTCAGCGAGCTAAGCGCTTCTGCAATCTTCTTCTCCAGTCGATTTTCGCTGAGAAAGAGTCGGTAAGCATCGGCGGTAAGTGCGAAACCATAAGGGACAGGTACCTTGGTCTTTGATGTCATCTCACCAAGACTTGCTGACTTGCCGCCAACAAGTGGGACATCCTGTTTTCCAATCTCGTCGAACCAGAGCATTAATGTGCGCATCTGTGGTAACATCCTTTTCCTGCGTTTGTACTACGTTTGTAAACGAAAACATCGGTCAAGTAATGCTTGTGTACGTATCGTAAATACCGCGACTTACATTGGATAGCGCAAACCGAGGGTGGTCATGATTGTCAGAGACCCGCCCAGTGATTATGGGGACGCATAGCTGCGTCACGTCCTCTCACTACCTTGCAACGCTGGCTGGATTCGAAATACTCCGTGCCGGTGGAAACGCAATCGACGCAGCCGTGGCGACAGGCCTTGCCTTGCACGTCGTTGAACCGCACATGAATGGAATCGGCGGCGAGACTCCGATCCTTGTCTATTCGGCTCGGGAGAAGAGAGTGTTCGCGATTTCAGGTCAGGGTACAGCGCCCAAAGCAGCCACACTCGAATACTTCCAAAAAGAGAAGATCGACATGATTCCAGGCGACGGATTCCTACCGGCAATGGTCCCAGCCTCGTTCGATGCTTGGATCACATGCTTATCTCGCTTCGGAACGATGACCCTTTCTCAAGTTGCAGAGCCTGCCGTAAGGTTGGCTGAGGATGGCTTTCCGGTTTACAATAGGCTGCAGCGTAACATTCGTCAACACGCAGAAAGATATTCAAAGGAATGGCCGACCACTGCCCGGATTTTCCTGCCTGCAGGAGGAGTCCCGGATGTTGGCCAGGTTCTAAGACAATCCGATCTGGCGAATACGCTAAGGGGTCTAGTGAATGCTGAAAAGTCAAGAGGAAATGACAGAGAGGCTGCGCTTACAGCGGCAAGGGATCTTTTCTACCGTGGGGAGATTGCCCGCAAGATAGTTGACTTTGCCACGACGCATCAATCGAAAGACGCGTCGGGCAACCCGCACACTTCACTGCTCAGCTTGGATGATTTCGCCGAGTACGAGACAAGGGTCGAGGACACAGTTCACGTGGATTATGCTGGCTTTACCGTACACAAATGTGGGCCATGGAGTCAAGGTCCGGTATTCCTGCAACAGCTCCGATTGCTTGAACGCTACGACCTGAAATCAATGGGACACAACTCTGCAAACTACATTCACATAGTCACCGAGGCTTCAAAACTTGCATTTGCAGACAGGGAAAAATACTATGGGGATCCACTGTTTGCCGACGTACCACTTGAGGAGCTTTTGTCCAAGCGCTATGCGGATGCCAGAAGAACGCTGATCAAGATGAAGAGAGCGTCGCTGAAACCTCAACCGGGCGAGTTTCGCAAAACCTCTAGAAGAAACGTCAAAGACCGGTCCGAAGGAGACACGACACATCTTGATACTGTGGACTCGGAAGGGAACATGGTCTCAGCAACTCCCAGCGGCGGATGGAATTGGAGCTCGCCTGTGATTGAAGGATTGGGCTTCCCACTGGGAACTCGTGGACAAATGTTCTCCTTGGATCCAGATCACCCGAACTGTGTCGCGCCTCGCAAGAGACCGAGAACAACCCTCTCACCAACTCTCGTCACATCGAGTCATGGCCCTCTAATGGCCTTTGGCACTCCAGGAGGAGACCAGCAGGATCAGTGGACGCTGCAGTTCTTCCTCAATTTCGTCGAGTTCGGAATGAATCTCCAGGCTGCAATTGACGCTCCTTCGTTCCACACCTCGCACTTTCCCAGTTCATTTTATCCTCGGGATGCGCATCCCGGGAGCCTCCATCTGGAGAGCCGAATCCCAGACAAAGTTGTAAAGCAACTCAAAAGTCGCGGACACAGAACCGTCATGGAGGGAGACTGGTCAAACGGAAGGTTGACCGCTGTTCACTACGACTGGCGATCGAGAGTGATGAGCGCCGCAGCATCCTCTAGGTATCAAACCGCATATGCACTCGGACTTTGAAGTAAGACTAGATTCCCATCAGCTGCCTGATTATGAGTACGATTCCTATCAGAAGGACTGCAACCGCGAAGACCCTTTCAAGCCCAGTTGATCTGAGCTGTTTTGCGGTTCTGGCTCCAAGTTGTGCACCTATCAAAATCCCGACGACGAGAGGTGCCGCATAGTCGACCAGCACATTCCCCAGCAGAATATGCGTGGAGACGCCCGCGATCGACGTGAATATCATCGTAAGCATCGAAGTTGCCACCGCTATGTGCATTGACAGGCCAACCATGGCAACGAAGATGGGGACCACAATCAAGCCACCACCAATTCCTAGAAACCCTGATGCCAGCCCACCCAAGAATAGAAATACCAATCCCGAGTAGATTTTTGCATCATACTCAAACACCTTCCCCGTACTGTCCACTATCCGCCTTGCCCAGACTCCTTTCCTGGCTTGAGGACCGCGCGCAACGACCGTGGCCGCCTTTCCGGTTCTGTACGAGCGGCGAAGCATTGCAGCTGCAATGAGAAATATAGTTACGCCGAGAATGATCGACAGGAAGCTCGACGGAACATACTTCGTCGCAAATCCCCCAATCACCGCTCCTGGTACAGTTGTTGTTGCAGCCACGAGGCCGACTTTCCAGTCGATCCTCTTTTGCCGGACGTATGCGAATGTAGCGGACAGAGCAGTGAACACGATCATTAACAAGCTCGTGCCCACTGCTCGGTTCGCATTGAGATCGAAGAGCAGTATCAGGATAGGAACTACAATGACCCCTCCGCCCACGCCAACTAATGCCCCTAGAAATCCCGCAAATAGCCCGAGCAGACTGAGTAGAAATCCGACTATGATATCCAGATTGAACCAGCCTCTGTTTCTGCGAGACGCGATGTCGAATACGATTTAAGGCTGACATGCCAAAACCGGAATCGAAAGTTACGCGCGGACGCGTTTTTCCAGCGTGTCGGGTGTGCTCTTCAGTTTCATGACAAGAAGCTCACCATCATCTCTTGGCGCTACTGCATCGGTGAACGTCCCACCAACATCCATGGCAATTCCAAGCACTGAATTCAGCTCCTAAGGATGTCAAGTTGAATCGTAGCGTCCCCACATAGGTTCTTGGGTTTGGATTGTTCCGTGTGTGGTAGCGACTGAGAATGTTTGAGAGTCTGCGTTGAGATTCAGCGCTCAATCAAGTGATTGGTGATGATCGTCAGGACGGCGTCCCAAGAGGACATCCGGATTCTTTCCATGAAGCTATTGACACTGATTCAAGACAAGGGAGGGCGAGTCTATCAGGACAATGTTGCGAAGTTCGGTATTCCTGATGAGTACGTCGAGAAGGCGTTCTCTGAAGAAAGCATGTTGAAGGCGACCCAAGAGAGAGGGTCGACATTTTATTTGGCACTCGAAGGCAGCGTAATGCTCGGTTTCGCCCAAGTGAATCCTGAAAACGAGGATACGGTGGAGCTGGATCGGATCGTCGTATTCCCAGAATACTCTCGCAAGGGAATAGGGACCTCACTGCTACGGGAAGCTCTCAGCGATCAGAAACGGAAAGGTGTGAAGACTGTTATCGTCAACGCCGGCAAAGATGAGAGCCATGCTCGAAGATTCTATGAAAAGAACGGATTCAAAGAAATTAGACAGGTAACGATAGACGCGCCGTGGGGAAGCAAGCTTGCGCTCGTGACCTACGAACTCCAATTATAGCGCCTTAGAATCACCGTCTGATTTGGGCGTCTTCAAACCGGCGGACTCGTCCGTGTCTTCCTTCTCTTGCGAACCAAATAGACTCCAACGATTACTCCGATGGCTAGCATAGTCGCTGGTATCCAGATAGGAAGATTCTGTTCGGGGGAGGTTCGGCGGATGTTGAGCTCGTACTGCTGTTCCACCTGATTGGCTCGATCAAGCAGGGTGAGAGTTTGATTGGCGTGATTGACAGCCTCTTTGAATGGTTCGAATGTTCTGGCTAGAAGAGCCTCTTTGGCCATCTTGTCTTGTTCTAACGCTTGGTTGACGATCGCAATGGCGTCTTGGCTTTGGTAGCTTGCTGTCTCTTTGAGTAGTGTTTCAGCCCTCTGAATCAGGTCCTTGGCGTTCGCATAACTGGCCTTGGCAATATTGACGGAATCTGGAGTTCCAGCGGTGACGAGATATGAATCCTTTGTCTTATCCAAGAGAAGCACGGCCTGGTTGTACGTCTGATTCATGAACAGATTCTTTCCCCCTGAATCCGTGTTGAAAGTGGGATGTGGCAGTTGCCATCTTGGGGCGTTTCCAGGATTCACATCCTGAACGACGACGGGCCCTGTCCCACGCCAGTATCTGCTCTCGTCCACGTAGCTGACCAAGATGCCCTTGTCAGGGAGAACGCTGTCAAACCCAATCGGTTCTCGATTCTCGACTATGAAATAGGTCGTACTTGTTAGATAGATTGTTATCGCGTGAATTCCTGGACCGGGGACTTCGAGAGGATCTATTGTTGCAGCTCCCTGCTGTCCGGGTAGTAATTCAAAGACTTGATCGGGAGTGAGCCATCCCAATTTGATCTTCCCCCATGCCCCAATTTGGGGTCTCTCGCTTGAGCGGGACATGAGATCCCAGGGACCAACGAATACTGCAGCTTCTCGCCAGTCGGGCGGGCCGGAAAACGCAATAGGGTAACTGTAAAGGTCAGGCAGGCCGAAGATATGTCCGAGTTCATGAGCAGCCACCTTCCACCCATCACGTGCACCAAGCCTTCCCATCACGACCGCTTGATTCACCGTCCTCTTGTCGTTCGTGGGCATGGCCATTCCCGGCTGCGCATATGACCATGTAGCATCTCCCGCCGTGGCTATGAAGACGTAATCATATTCCTTGAAGTCGATTTCTCCATCCCACAAACTGATCGCGTCTCTGACAATCTCTACATGGCGACCTTTGCTCCAGCCTGAGGTTGTCACAGTTGAGATGTCGTAGTAAGTGGCTGGTTGGGGTAGCGTCTTCCATTCCTGAGTCACCTGCCCTGTGATCCAGGTGAGGTTGTAAGAAACCTCAGTATAATATCGGTTCAGCGTGTCGAAAACGTCGTCTCGGATCTGCAACGGGGTCATAGAGTGTTTAACGTCGGGAAACTCAACCAACAAGAGTATGATGGAGTGTGGGCCATACGCGTCAGGGTGCAGCGTGGTCACACTGACATCGTCGAAAGCCGAAGACGCACCAGTATCCACACCAAGCCCAATCATGCCTGAAGAGATAGATTTGCCCGAGAGGTCTTTGATCGTCATCCTGGGAACTCCGTCACTGTATGCAACGATTGTCGGAGTGGCTCCGTAGATCTTGATCTTCATTTCATGCCACGCTTTCATGTTGAGTGGATAACCCCACGAGCCCTCTCGATACAGCAAAATATCACTTCCACCGCGCTTCAACCAGAACTCCAAATGATCTCCAGCGAGTACTATTCGATAGTAGTTTAGTGAATCAATCCAACGAACGAACACAACGAGCGTTCGACCCGAGATGCTCCTCACCCGGATTGCTAGTATGTAGTCGCTCCAAGATGATTCTCCCGCGGAAATAAGTGAGGGGACATTGCCTGATGCGCCCAGCAAATATCCACTTTGCGAGGTCCAATTGCCCTGGACTTGGGTCCATTTCCCGAAACCATTCGAGAAATCATCCTCAAACAAAGTTTGGAAAGGTAATGGATTTCCAGCAGCTGTAGGTTTCAATTGGCTGACTGAAGACAGCGCTGTCAATGCCAGAAGAACGATTGTGATGACTTGGAGAGTCGACTTCATGGTCCGGACCTGCTTGCACTGAGCACGGGGAGTTCTTAACCATTACAGGGTTGCTTCGAGATCATGAGTCAAGGCTTGGTGGGCGGACCGGACTCACTGGAGGGCAGGCATAAACCCGACTTTTTCTGTCTTCCCAGAAACCGCTTTTCTATACTAAGTGCGAAGCTTGGCCTTGGGTTTGTCGGTTTGACGAATGAACGCTGGTTAAGATGGACCATTGTGGGGTCGGTGGGATATGAACCCTCTATGGCGTGAGTTCAACAACTTTTCTGGCTACCCTTGCCTAACGAATCTTTCCCGTCTCTCTAACTCGTGACATTCTGTTTGGCCAGATTTCCATGGTCCATCCCCGATTAACAACCTAATAACGTCCCTATGTATCTCGCATTGGCAGGCAAAGAATGACTACTTACGCGGAGCTCAACCGGAAGTATTTACGTGAAGTAGACGACCTCTTGCGGAAGCATGATCTCCCGCAAGCATCTGAGAAGCTGTGGGGCGCTTTCGTCGACGCAATCAAAGCAGTGGCTGAAGGCAGAAGCCAGAAGTTGGGAACGCACAGAAGTATTGCACAGTTCGTCCTCACGCTGGAAAAGGAGTACCCGGAATTGAGACTGCATGATGCTTTCCGACATGCGGAGGCTCTTCACACGAACTTCTTCGAGGATCAGCTGCCCGAAGAGTCTGTTCGCCTTAGCGCAGAAGTGGTTAGAGGAGCAATCGAGAGGCTGCGATCAAAGGTACCTTTCTAGGTCTACCTGTTGATGCTGTGGTGGGCCGGGAGAGAATTGAATTCTCGACCACTATTGAGTACTTTCATTCATCTCTGGTTCTTTTTGCTTCCAAGAAACCCTCTGTATTCCGGAGAGCGGGGTATTGATTCCAGAAGGAACGAAGAGCGACATTATAATAAGAGTCCGGTCAGTCGATTCGTCAGGTTGCACAATATCTTGGCATTCCTCTTTCAACTACATACCATCACGGTCGGAGTTTCTGTAATCATCAATCGCGCATCGAGCTGAACAAGCTGGGGCAAGGCCAGCTGGGTTCCCTGCTGGGGATGTTCGTAGGTGACGGGAGTCTCATTCGGGATAAGCCTCGAGGGGAGTTCCTTGTCAAGATTGCTTTGGACAGGAGAAGGGATTTGGACATCATTCAATTCGTTGCGCTAATGTTTGAAAAAGCAGGTAAGAAGGTCAACTTTCGAACTGAGCGAGGTATGATCCTCATTAGAGTCTGGTCGAAGATTTTCTATGAATTCATCAAAGATTATGTTCAGTTCGAAAGGAACCATCTATCCCATCATCACACGAAAATTCTCCTGCGCACCCAGCGATGGACCAGGGAATTTGCTCTTGGTTTCATTGGCGGCCTAATAGACAGCGATGGCCATGTCGTTAGCAACCGGAAAGGCGGCCATTACGGTGCGTTAGTGACCACGAGTAGTTGTTCACTCAAACGACAACTCTGCAGTCTATGCAACGCTCTTGGCATCAATGTGACCAGCCGTGTACAACCGCGTGACCCTTTTCAGGGCAAGCCTCTCCATTCAGTGTATATTCGGTCGCCAGATTTGCATGCATTATGTTGGACACTACTTTCTGTAAAACATTCGAGGTTTCATGGTGGGCCGGGGCGGACTTGAACCACCGACCACCTGGCGACAGTGTGGTTACTCGTGTCAGGCAGGTATCCTAACCAGACTAGACGACCGGCCCAAAGCGGCGGTGATTGCGGGTTGCACAGAAATAAATGCTACCTAAAGTTCGACTCGCGTTGTGGTGAGGCCGGGCCGAGTTTAGCTTGACCCTGAAATCTGAACGCCCTCCAATCGGATGTAGGGTGCGACGCAACCAAACGCGTAACCTGAAACCACTTCTGGTCTATCGGATATTCCAGATATCCCTTTCATCAGTTCGAATGCTGAGCCGCTCAACGAGCCTCCGACAACTCCTTCTACCAATTCCCCGTTCTTGATCTCCTGTGCGTTTCGAATCTCGGAACCGAATCTCGTCGTAATCCTGTCAGGATTCAGCCAAGCCGCTTGATAGATCATGAGCCCATCTTTTGTGTCTTGAATGAGCTCCTCGAGGCTTTGGTCTCCCCCACTGAACGTAAGATTGGTGTTATCGTTTGCGGGAATGGTTTGGTAGCGTTCATCTACGTCGATGCCGAAACCGGTGCGGATACCATTGCCCGTTGGTTTTGCGTCCATTGTTTGGGCGTGAAGCTGGTCGTAGAGGTAGTTCTTGAAGACCCCTTTCTCGATGAGTCTGGTCTTCTCCTGAGGTTGGCCCTCATCATCGAAGGAGTTTGTTCTCAAACCGTAAGGGTAGAGCCCGTCATCGACTATCGTCAATTCCTCTGATGCGACGTGCTGGTGCTCCTTGAAGGCGGACAAATTCAGGTTGAGGGCTTCGGCGCTTGAATGAAAGCCGATAGTTGGCACGAATATGTCGCACACCACTGCGGGAGAAAGGATCATCGTGGTTTGTTTCGTTCTTGGGGGATGCCGTTTGAGGCAGCTTCTGGCGATTTTCAACCACTCCAGAATGATGTTGGTTGGTTCCAGATCGCTAACTCTGCGGGAGTAGCGAGACGGCCAGAATTCAGTCGCGCTGGTTCCCGAACCTATCTTCAGAGTCATTTCAACGTAGAGATAAGTGCCCACAGACTTGCATGCAAGTCCTCGGCTGTTAATAATCTGGTTCTCCACGACGTATGTTCTAACCTTGCCGTATGTCAATGAGATGTCCTTCTCTTCGGAAATCAACGCCTGAGCTTCGTCAGCGTAATCTTTAGCAACGCGCTCACTATCCGTCAGGATTCTCCGATCAGCAGTCTTGGTTTGAAGCAGCTTTCTTTTCGCGGGTAACTCGAAGAAGGGAGATCGATTGAGCTTGGCGAGATCATGGGCTCGCCTTGCTGTAGCTTCTAAATCCTTGTCGGAATTGCAGGATGAGTAGCCTACTCCAGCGCCGCCAGATCGAGGAAGAATCACTCTGACGCCATAACCTGTGTTCTCCTGTCTGATGAGTGCCTCTCTCTTACTGCCCCTCAGCTGTACGTCGGTTCTCGTTGAATGCTGGATATAGATCTCCCACTGTGCCTGGGTTGTCTTGTCTAAGACTGCGGTGATGTTCATCCTATCACCGCCTTGGTTCTCCACCAGGTTCCTCCGCTTCCGACCGGCACATAATCTTCTGGGCCCTTCCCACATGTTCCAGGATCGACGAAGAACCCATCACTGCTTACTGCATCCACATTCCCAAGAACTTCCAGGACTCGCCCTGTGAGCGTAATTGACTTGAGAGGGTTCGTGGTGACACCGTTTTCAATGATGTACCCTTTCTTTGAGACGACCTGCATTCCACCGCCTAATGGATCTTCGATGCCGAACTGCCATCGCATCATCATAACCCCTCTTTTAGTGTCCCTAACAATATCGTCCAATTTGCGTTCCCCAGGTTTCGCGTAGGTATTACTCATTCGGATGAATCGTCTATGGGCCGCGTTCTGCGTCCTGGAACTGCCTGTTAGCGGCGCATTCATTGCAGCGCCGGTCTCTATGTCATGCAGAAAGCTGACAAGCACACCGTTTTCTACAAGCGTATTCTTTCTCGACTTGACTCCGTCATCATCAAAATGGTAGCTGCCATTAGCGCCTTCAAGCGAGGAGTCCTCATAGATTGTAACTAGATCAGAGGCGACCGTCTTACCCAACATGTCCTTGAGGTAGGATCTTCCTCTGAGTGCTTGGTCGGCTTCGAGACCGTGGCCGAATGATTCATGGCACACGGTACCGACCGTCCCAGGATCAAGTATCACTGTCTGGACTCCCGTCGGCGGGGCCACAGCTTTCAACTGTTCCACAGCGCTCTTCACGAGTTCACTTATTTTTTCTTCCGTCAGATCGTCAACGACTTCGTACCCGACCGTTCCCCCTAGCGATAGGTTGTCTGAGTCAGTCACAATATCCTCTTTCACGACAATCTCCATTGAGATCCTTGTCCTAGGAATGAGCTGTCTTGCCTGCGTGCCATTGGAAGTAACGAGGGCTCTGTCTGTGACGGTCTCAGCGTAGGCGACCCTCACGTCTACTATCCTAGAATCCATTTGGCGTGCGAGGTCGTAGATTTCTCGTAGTCTCTGCAGTTTCTCTTCGATGGGAATTTCTAGGGGGTCCTTCTTGACCGGTGTTTTGGTGTCTATCTTCACGGGGTCCGGTAAGGCTAGTTTGCTCTTCGCATTCGAGCGGCGTGTTTCCTTCTTGAGTTGATTAATGAGCTTGCGAACTGTCGAACGATCTACCTTGTTGGAGCTGGAATATGTCCACCCTGATTCGCTGTGACTTCTTACAGAGACACCCTTGATGGATTTGCTGCTCGTATTCTCTCGCTCTTTGTTCTTCCTGATGGCTAATTGAGTTTGCCAGTCGTATAAGCCGTCAACGTAGGGAAGGTCCCCTCCCCTGAGCAATTCCTGTAGATCGCCAATTACGCTGTCGGATTCCCGGTTGTTCACCACGGCCACAGCTCTTGTTTGTCGCCGTTTACAGAACACAGATTAAAGTCAATCCTCGCATTTACCACCATCGGCGGGCGCAATGGCTCAGCAATCTTTCAGCGCGAAAATTCTCGATTTGTCTGCAGGGTCTCGTATTGCCGTCCTGAACATCAAGGACGCGGAGAGCTTGGGTGTCGTAGCATGGGACAGAATTCGGATCAAGGGGAGCGACGAGAGAGGAGCCGCTGCTCTAGTTGACATTACGAAATCAATAGTGCAGGAGCATCAAATAGGGCTGCCTCGAGTCGTGGCTCAGGAACTGACTGTGGTCGACGGAGATAGTGTTAGCGTTCAACCGATTCCTCCGCCAATTTCTGTCAGATATGTCCATGACAAGATGCGCGGCAAGAAGCTTGGGCGTGAGGAGTTGTATTCTATCGTGCGTGATGTTGTGGACAGAAATCTCAGCGAAGTTGAGATGGCTGCATTTGTCATGGCTGAGCAATATCAGGGAATGGACGACGATGAGCTACTGTGGCTCACGCGTGCGATAGCTGAAACTGGGACGCGTATCGATTTCGAAAAGCCCGTATACGACAAACATTCGATCGGAGGAGTCCCCGGAAACAAGGTCACTCTAATAATCGTCCCAATAATCGCGGCTGCCGGTCTCCTAATTCCAAAAACCAGTAGTCGCGCCATCACGAGTCCATCTGGCACTGCAGACACTATGAGTGTCTTGGCGCCGGTGGAGTTCTCAGGGCAAGAACTTCGGAAGATCGTGTCAAAAATCAACGGGGCCATAGTTTGGGGAGGCGGATTGAATTTGGCGCCTGCAGATGATGCGTTCATCACGGTGGAATATCCGCTTCAAATTGATCCCGAGCCCCAAATGATAGCAAGCATCCTAGCGAAGAAACTCGCCGTTGGGACGGACTTTATGGTTTTGGATATTCCGACCGGGGAGGGAGCGAAGATACAAGCTCCGGAGGACGCGCGTCGTCTTGGAAATCGTTTCATCGAGATTGGCGGAAAGTTAGGCATTAGAATCAGGTGTGGAGTGACATACGGCGGACAACCTGTGGGCCACGCAGTTGGACCTGCTCTCGAAGCTCGCGAGGCTCTGCAAACGCTCGAGGGCACAGGGCCGGCGAGTCTCGTGGAAAAATCCACCGCTCTAGCTGGTATGTTGCTTGAGATGGCAGGAAAGACGTCCAAGGGAAATGGTCAGGAACTGGCCAGAGAAATTCTCCAGAGCGGGCGAGCTCTGAAGAAGATGAAGGAGATAATCGAAGCCCAGGGAGGAGATCCCAACATCAAATCAGACCAAATCGGAGTGGGAGCATACAAGCAGAGTATCACTGCTACAGCTGATGGTTATGTGACTCACGTCTCGAACACTGCCATAAATCAGATTGCTCGAGCAACTGGCGCGCCCGGCGAGAAGAGGTCGGGGGTTCTGCTGTATCTTAAGAGAGGACATAAGGTCACCAAGGGTGAACCAATTCTCGACATATACGCAGAACGACAATCAAAGCTTGAGCAAGCGTATTCGCTGGTCGCGAAACTTCAACCCATTACAATCGAAGGAATGCTTCTGGAAGAGATCCCAGAATTCTAAGTTGATTGTCTCCCATCGGAAAGCCTTTGTGTGCAGGGATATCACATGGAAACGGCTGATCTAGTTGGCGCGACTGTACAATCGAATTATGAAGTTTGATAAGCGAATCCGTTTCGCTGCACTGGTAGACGGAAACGGGCGAATCCTCGAGGGGGGCATGAGGGAGGGCGTCGAACCGATCGAACCACTCGAAAAGACTCCACATCTCATTGCGAAACTGGTGTCCGTTCAGAAAGCTGAGGATCTTGCAGAATTCTTCGGAAAACCCGAGTACTCAATTCTCGTCCATGAAGAGATCATGGCAATGATCTTCCGCGCTGGAAGAAGATTGGTGCTAATAACGGCGGACAGAAAATTCGCTTTGAACAAAGTCGCTCGACTGCGCAGTCTAGTAACTAAGAAGTAGTGTTGCTACTGCTGTTCATCCCAAAAGGAGCAGCATTTGGGAAGAGCTTCACAATGAACCAGGCGTGCTGAGCTTCTTCAGCGTATACTTCCGGCCTCGCCACTCGATCTGTCGGACGCGTGCAGATTTGACTATGCAGTAGGTCATAATCCAAGGCATGATGAAGCTCACCATAGCCCCGGGGAGCCATGTCTTTCTGAACTCACTGTTCAAGTGCGGCAGGGCCCGTTCGAACGTTGCACACCTTTGACTGCTTCTGAGGATACCCAGCACACTTGGAGCAAGGAGCATTGCTGCAGGAATGAACCAGTCCAGCCCTGAGTACACTCCCAAACCGACACTGATGACGCCGAGGAGGAAAACTAGGTCAAGAAAGCCATAGGCAGCTAATGCGTACTTCCACAAGCTCTCATTGAAAACTCGGGTGAGGGCGGATTGTCGTATCGCCCACTCGAAAAACTGAGATCGCGTGTTTTGACAGTATGTTGCCACCGTACATTGAGGTAGGAAGACTATCCTGTATCCGTTCTCTCGAAGAGCCGAGTTGAGTGCCATGTCGTCACTGACCGCGTTTGCCCATGCCTTCCTGATGTTGATCTTGTCGAGGGTTTGTGCACGGACTGCAGTTGCACCACCCCATGGGAAGTTGTACCGGTCATCAAAGAACAAGTTTGTGCCGGCCGCGTTCCAAGCTGATTGAACATGAGACCAGAAGTCCTTCGTCAATGGGAAGTACCATCGGAATCCCGTCGTTGCTCCGATGGTTTCGTCAGCAAGCGGGTCAACCAATTCAGCGAGCCAGTTTGGAGCGACTAGCGCGTCGCTATCAATGAACGCATACACTTCCGCGCGGCCATTCGTACTGTCGAGTGCTGTTAGTAGAGCCGCCACTTTCCCGCTACACGATGGGATTTGTTTCGAGACGTGAAGTTCTGCTTTCGCTTTGGGATTCCTTTCGAGAACAGATCTGGCGATGGAGAAAGCGGGATCTTGCGCCGTGTCGGCTATCACAACGACTTCATAGCTTGGATAATCCTGCCTGAGCACGGCTTCAATGTTCTTCTCGAGTCCCCGCTCCATCCCTTTGCAGGGCATGATTAGTGCCACTCGCGGCTTGAAATCGGATCTCGGTCGACTGATTGAAGAAATAACGTTTCGATCAAAGATTCGTCCAAGATAGAATGAATAAAGCACTGAGAGAATCGCTAGGATTGCCACTATCAAAAAGAAAGCGTAGGCTGCCTCAGATAATGACAGAGAAGGCCCTCACTTCAAGAGTAAGGCTGCAGCTACGCTTCGATTACTTCACATTTGACCTGCTTGAGTACTTCCGCAGCTTTGTCAGGATCTAGACGGATAGTGTAGAGTCTTGAAGCAGTTCGAAGCTTCAGTTTCACAATATCCTTCAGCCTTTTGACGCGACATTCGCTTGCTCGTTCCGACATTCGAACGAATTCTTCTGAATTGGTTATTTCTGAGGGCATGTTGTACCCCGTTCTATCGTCGCTAGAGAAGAACGCGCCAATATAAATCTGGTCAGCCAGCGAAGACTAAGAGTTCTTCTTCGTACCGTCTGCCGTCAACGACAGAACCAGGAGGTTTCCTATCCACTTGTCTGGCAGAGAGTGCTTCCCCTAGTCTCCGATTTGCCTCCTCTTGTGTTATTGTCGGATCAGCCAAGGTAGTGAGAGGAACATTGATCCTCAAGGGGCGCGACGGCATCACATGCCGTGTGACCTTGTGGGGAAGAAGTAGCCCTTGCGCAACAAATTCTCTAATCCGTTTCTTGGTGAAGATGGGCAACGAGATAACGAAATTCGCGCGACCTGACCTGAGGGTCTCGATTGCCACGGTTTCTGATAGGTAGTCAACATGATGACCCTTCTTGACCAATTCTTTTTCGAGCTTGACTGCTGTTCTCGCGAGTTCGATCAGATCCGAGGATTGGGGCAGGAAATACTGAGTGCCCCTTCCCGTGAGGATTATGCTCTGAGAATTGTAGGTTAATTGCTCTGGATCAATTCTCTTCTTTGTGTATTTCAAGTTGTGCTCGTTGAGAAGGTTCTCTGCAAGCGATTCAGGTTCTTGGACATTGAACAGCCTGAACCAGGACCCGACTTTGATGAGGGGGCTGTCATAGTTGACGAGGCAACATGGGGCAAAGCGGCATTTCAATGATCTCAGCGAGCTGTATCGGTGCATTCCATCGAGGATCACATGTTCATCTTTGTCCACAATGAGTGGGTCGCGGACGAAGCCTTGCACTCTAATGGCATCGGCGATTGAATCCACCAATGAGTCGATGACTTCTTCGTGCGGCTTCAGGGTGGTAATATCAATCAAGGCAATATGGAAACTGAGATTCGAAGAGCTAATCTCCAACCCTGCTGCCCCGAAGATGTTGGAGTTGAATCGGGGTAGGCTCTAAGGCTTACTCACGGATATTTCGTTTGAAAAGGAAGTTGTTTGTCGAAGTAAAGAGAAATGGAAACTGGGCGATCAGTGTGCGTTATGGCCCAGCGATCTACTTTGTGAACTTCGTCATCTTTGTGCCACAAGTCGGGCATATAGCGCGCAGCATGTTACGCCCTTTCGCGGTCTTTTCTAAAGTAGTCTGATCGTCTGGTACAGTCTTCTTCTCCTTGCATTTCACACAAAACATTTCTGCCAATGATTATTCCCTCCCCTTTCTGAAACGAGTTCTGTTAGCGCATGGCGAGGCCATAAAAGCCTTTGCCAACGGAACCTGAAATTCGCAACAATTCTTGGCGAAATTACTGGAAATTGATTGGTCAATATCGATCGTAAAGTTGCTCTCACCGGTATTTTCCTGAAAAACGATGAGACCATAAGTATGTTGCTGACGTTAATGGCGCGGGTATGGATTTTGCCTTCACGCAGACTAATTTCAATTATCGGAACCGGAAAACTCGGAAGCGCGGTTGCACTTCAAGTCGCAAGCAGAGAATTAGGTGACTTACGACTCGTCGACATAATACAAGGTCTTCCTCAAGGTGAGGCACTTGACCTTGGCCAGATGGCTGCAGAGCAGGGCGCTGACGTAGACATAGTCGGATCGAACGATTACAAGGACATTGGGGGATCTGATCTCGTTGTTGTCGTAGGCGGGCTTGGTAGAAAACCTGGCATGACAAGACTGGATCTGCAGGAGAAAAATGAGGATATAATCCGCGGAATCTGCGACAAGATCGTTGAGTACGCTCCTAAGACTTTGATTCTAATGGTCACTAACCCTCTTGATGTCATGACGTATCTTGCTTGGAAGGTAACTGGATTCGAGCCGTCGCGGGTCTTTGGTCAGAGTGGAATGCTCGACACAATGCGCTTCAAGTATTTCATCGCGAAGGCGCTGCGCGTCTCTACAAGCTCTATACAAGCTGTTGTAATTGGAGAACACGGGGATTCGATGGTGCCGCTACCGCGTTTTTCAACGGTTAACGGTGTTCCGATAACTGAACTACTCTCGCCCGCGCAGGTGGCAGAGGCAATCGAGCGGACGAGGAAGATCGCCGCTGAAGTCATAGCGCTTAAAGGAGCAACGATCTATGCACCAGCACACGGAATAACTCGTATGGTCGAGAGCGTGATCAAGGACAAGAAGATGGTCCTATGTCTCACCGCGCATCTCAATGGGGAGTATGGGGTCAAGGACATCTACCTTGACGTCCCCGCTGTCTTGGGTGCTCGCGGTGTGGAACGGGTAATAGAGCTGAAACTCAACGACGAAGAAAGAGCAGCATTCTTGAAGTCTGTAGAGGTCGTCAAGACTGCCGTAGGGCACCTCAAGACAGTGAAAGTCAGTTAGATAGGTTCCGCTCCATCCTCATCATGATCGGTGCTGCCCTAGTCGCAGAAGCTGTTTTTGCTATCTCCTCACATCGTATGGTGAGGTTAATTCGCATGGGTTACGTGAACGTCACAGCGAAGATTAGCGACCCAGAAAGGACCCGGACTATGGAACTTGAGTTTCTGGTTGACACCAGTGCCTCTTACATGGTCATACCTCCCAGAATCGCTGAGGAACTGGGCCTGAGGTGGGTAAAGAAAACGAGAGTTACGCTTGCTGACAAACGGGAAGTCGATGCGGGATACGCGTTCGCCTACGTAAGTCTGCTCGGCCGAGAAGCGCCTGTAACCGCCTTGGTATTCGACTCACCTAAGCCGCTCCTCGGCACTTTCACACTTCAAGTATTGGGCCTCGAGGTCGACCCCACAAAGGAGGAAGTTAGGCCTTCTCGGCCTTTCGCACTTGGTCTAATATGCACTAACCACATGGTAGATTGAGCCGTTCAAACTGAGAAAAAGCGAGCGGCGAGGCGTGAACCATGATGTTATCGTCGCCCGATCGGTCCTGCGTTCCTAAACGAAAGAGTTCATTTCTTGGTTAGACTCCGTGCTCTGGCAACGCGGTTTGACATCTGGGCAGCGACAACGCCTGCAGCAATTCCTGAATCAATGTTCACCACAGCCAAACCCAGAGAGCACGCTTGGAGCATCGCCATCAACGCTGCCCGACCCTTACCTCCGTAACCGTAGCCTGATGATGTTGGCACGGCTATGATTGGAATGTCTACCAGACCAGCCACAACTGTGGGCAAAGCCCCTTCACGGCCCGCGATCACGATCAAACAATCTACGTCCTTCTCGATCATGTTCCGCAATGGCTCAACGACCCGATGAATTCCGGCCACACCAACATCTGCTTCGACAAAGGTGCTGCAACCCATCTCTTGTGCCATCATTGCGGCCTCTTCAGCTACGCCGAGATCGACGGTTCCCGCCGTTAAGACTCCAACCTTGCCGCCGGTTTCTAGCCTGCTGTAGCCCTTCTTTCTGATCACCAACGATTTGGCGTGGGTGAATTGCTGTCGTTCATAGCCCCGGTCGAACGTTTCATTCAGCTTGGACAGTTGTGAATCATCAAGTCGACTGATAATCACCCGACCGTTCTTCTCCAGCATACGGGTGCAAATGCTGACGAGGTCTTCGACTG
>Ga0209322_10000061_pt1 | contig 50051 bp, 57 predicted proteins | sample Rifsed19ft1_FD_184013 | JGI IMG/M metagenome (GOLD analysis project Ga0209322, IMG submission 184013) | Soil microbial communities from Rifle, Colorado, USA - sediment 19ft 1 (version 2) | ecosystem: Environmental > Terrestrial > Deep subsurface > Rock core/Sediment | place: Rifle, Colorado... | reverse complement strand
GGTGCCAGGATTAGCGAAACAGAAGATGGTTTGAATGTTCATGGTCCCTGTTCGCTGAATGGCGGGATTGTTCGCTCACATGGAGATCATAGAATCGCAATGGCGTTATGTGTGGCGGCTCTCGGAGCTAATGGTGAGGTTCAGATTCAGGGTGCAGAGTGCGTCAGCAAGTCATATCCAAGCTTCTTTGATGATCTACGGTCACTAGGAGTGGAAATAGTTGAGTGATAGCTCATTCGGAAAGGAATTCTGCGTCACCATATTCGGCGAAAGTCATGGCCCGGGAGTCGCCACACTGATCGATGGTTGTCCAGCTGGGCTCAAACTCAGCATTGAGGACATACAAGTCGATCTTGATCGCAGATTGCCGACGGATCCAACAATGACCTCAGCGCGACGTGAGCGCGATGAGGTTCAGATAATCTCAGGTGTTTTCGAAGGTTTCACAACTGGCGCTCCCATCGCGATGCTAACGTGGAACAAGGAGGTTCGATCTCAGGACTACGACAAGTTGAAGGTTGTTGCCAGACCGGGCCACGCTGATTTTCCCACGAGCGTAAAGTATGGTGGTTTCAATGATATCCGTGGAGGTGGCCGCGCTAGCGGCAGGATGACCGTACCCATCATGATGGCAGGCGGTGTGGCCAAGAAACTGCTCCTTCAAATCGGTGTCGAAATCCTCGCCCACACAGTTCAGATTCACACCATCAAACTGGAACGCAAACTATTGCTTCAGACGGTAAAACAAGTGGCGTACACAAACTCTGTTCGTTGTGCAGACCCTGAGACGGCTGAGAGAATGATTGAGCGAATTCGCCAGGCACGGGGCGAAGGAGATAGTGTAGGTGGGATCGTCGAGTGCATCGCTGAGGGAGTTCCGACTGGCATAGGTGATCCGTTCTTCGACAGCCTTGATGCAGATCTCGCCAAGGTCGCTTTCAGCATACCCGCCGTGAAGGGTTTTGAGGTCGGTTTGGGATTTGGAGCCTCAGTGATTAAGGGATCTGAGAACAATGACCCTTATGCTGTTCGTGATGGAAAGGTTGTAACGTTGACCAACAATTCTGGCGGTATACTTGGCGGCCTATCGAACGGCATGCCTATAGTTGTGCGCGTCGGATTCAAACCACCTTCGTCGATTCCGAGGGATCAGCAGAGCGTCAACCTAGAAGAAATGAAAGACACATCGGTCCGAGTCACCGGTCGGCACGATCCGTGCGTTGTACCTAAAGCGGTTCCCGTAGTTGAGGCAGCGGTCGCTATCGTGCTCGCGGACCACTGTCTGCGCGCCCACGTAATTCCGCGAGTCATAGGGAAGAAATAGCTGTACTATTCAGCGGACATTGCGACAGCGGCATTGAATCTTTCGTAAGTGGTCGAAAACGTTCTATCGCGTTCAAGGAAACGGCGACTTGAACGTAGATGTCTAATGATGCGGTTCCGTTTTCCCTTTTTTAGCATGCTTAGAGCCGCGTTGCATTGGCGAATGTATTTCTGGAGGACTTTCATTGACTGACTATTGTCTATGAATATGGAGGCCTCGTTTTCGATGTTTTCCTGGGATATGGCTTCAGCGATGAGAAGTTGAAGTCTGAAAGTCGTTCCGGAGAGCTCGCGGAGTCGATCAGGATCAAATCTCATGACCCTCAGAGTGTTGACCATGACCAGATTGAGGAAATGAGGTAAAGTCAGTAATGCTGACATCAGTGCCTCGTGTTCTTTGATGCTGCAGAGTATTACTTTCGCGCCTCTTTTTCGGAAAAGTGACAGGATTCTTCTTGCGTGAATATTTCGCGACGGAATTGAAGTTGCCAATACGGTTCGGCCTTTAAGCGTCTTTGCGCCTGGGCCAAACATTGGATGAATACTTAGTATAGGGACACCTCGTTTCCTGAGCCTTTGGAGTATTCTCCTGAGCGGTTCCTTTACTGACGAGATCTCCACCACCAACGACTCAGGTGCAAGAAACTCTGAGACCTGGTTCAGGATTTTCCTTGTAGCTTGGGTGGGTGTAGCTAGGACGATTATCTGAGACGATCGGATGGCGCGCTTTTGATCCTCAGCGAATCTAAGATCTCTCCTGCGAGCTACGGTTCTAGCAACACTTTTGTTCCTATCGCAAATCACCACTTGGTAGTGGCTTTCTTTGAAGAAAGTTCCGAACCATGCTCCCATTCGTCCGGCTCCGCCGACAACGGTCACAACGACCAAGCGTCTATCGCCTTTCCGATTGCCTTGACGGCTCCGGGGATCTTAGCCGCTGGCAATGAGACTGCTAATCTGAAGAATGCGGGGTAGTTGCCGAAGGCTAGTCCCGGACTGATGCTCACACGATGTTGCTCCAAGAGTTGTTTAGCGAACCTTACAGAGTCGAAGTTGGGTTTGTTCGCTCTCGGGAAGACGTAAAATGTGCCATCGGGCCTGTAAAATGAAACGTCAATTTTGCCAAGTTCTCGGCACGTAAGCTCTACCTTCTTCATGATGGCGTTGATATTGCGTTGCGCCTCGCGTCGGCCCTTCTTGATGGCTACTAGGGCTGCGTTCTGAATGAATTCTGGAACGCACGTCGCAACTGTCTGGATGACTCGCTTAATCCGCATTGCGTTCTCTTTTGTCGTTACTAGGTATGCAATTCTCCATCCGGTCAGACTGAACTGTTTGGAAAAGCTATTGACGTAGATGTAGTTCTCCCTTCCGCTTTCGAGTATGCTTGGTGCCCTGGCCCGCACGTACTTATCGTACACTTCGTCTGAGAGTACTAATGCTTCATAGCGTTGAGCTAGTTCGATAATCTCCTCGAACTTGCTCTTGCTGATGATCTTGCCAGTCGGATTGCTCGGAGTATTGAGGATTAACATGCGCGCTCCTTTTCTCAACTCAGTTTCAAGTTTTCCAACATCAATCTCCCATCGCTCCTCCAATGTTGTATTAAGTGGGATCACTCGGCCCTTGATGAAATCCACGCACTCCTCGTAGGCAGGCCATGCGGGCTGCGGTATCACCACTCGCTCTATTTGAGAGACGAAACCTGCGATACTGGCGAAAATGCCGAATCTTCCGCCTGGAGTGATCAAGATCTGATCCGGCTCAATCTCAGTGTCGTGCTCAACGTTGAGTTCATCAGCGAGCGCCATTCTGAGTTCTGGCAAACCAGCGGCAGGTCCGTATCCAACGATTTTCTTCTTCCTGAATGTTTCAGTAAGTCCCTGGATTACTTGTGGAGATGCAGGGAAGTTCGGTTCCCCAATCTCAAAGCGCGTAACCCGCTCTCCTTTGGAACTGAGGCGAAGGGCGAGTTCGACGACTTCCTTCAGAAGCTGATCCTTTGATTGTCTTGGTTTGCCTTGCTCTTCAACCCGGATCGTCTCCTCGATTAGGAGTTCTCCGAACCTCCTCGCGAACTCCGTGCTTAAACCCAGTTCCCTGGCAGCATGTGCGAGATTACTTAACGCGCTTTGTTCCGCGTCCGTGTCGATGATGGGTAGGCCTTTAGACTGTTTGACCTCTGCCATCTTGTCGGCGATTGAGAATCTTTCGCGGATCAACCTGAGGAGCTGTTTATCGTTCTCTCGAATTCTAGTTCTGTATTCTTCGAGTGTGCTCAAGATAGATCTCACTGCAAAGAGTCGTTCAGGGTTGTCGCATGTTTCATTAAAGGATAATCGTTTTGCACGTCTTTCGTCGTCGAGATTGTGGCGAAGTTGGACTAGCCCTCAGAGCTCGAGATAGCCTAATTCCACTCCATCGATAGATAGCTTGACATGACCCAATTCAATCTCTTTCACTTGATTTGTAGCTCTGGAGTGCAATCTCAGCAAGTTCCTTTCAAGCCCTAACAGGATACCGATTTGGAGCAAGTAGCCGTCGGCATCAAGAAGACCAACAATAAGGTTCTTCAAATCGAGAGTTGTTGCGGCTTGAATTGATTGTAAGCTCTTGGGTAACTTCAGCCTGATATTGCCTAGTGCGTACGTCCTAGTTGTTGCTCCATCCAGAAATCTCCTGTACCCGGCAGTACGAATCTCTCTTCGGTCGCTTCGAGAACGCGCCAGCACATTCTTCGGGGCTTCGATCCTAAATGACCTACCTCTGGCCCCTGACAATATGGGCTGAAGTTCAGTGTTAGTTGATATTCCTAAGATGAGGTCTGGTTGAATCGCCTCGATCATTCTGACCTTGTAAATCACCGCTTCCGAATCAAGAACCCAACCGTCCGTATTGATGATGGTGAGCGATTGATGGTTGCGATCAGATAGACGGCGTATACCCTCAATTAGTTTTGTCTCGACTTGGCTGGGCGTATTGTGGCCTGTGAAAATGATGCCATCAGGTTTGAGGTCCACGAGGGATGAGACGTACCCCGTTGGGACAGCGCGTCCAATGGTTGTCGGAGGCCCAATGTCTGCCTGCCCAATGTCACCGTCAACAACTGGCGATTCTATACCTAGTCCGAACAATCTATTCGTGAGGTACGTAGAGAGTGTGCTCTTGCCTACATCTGCCGCTCCAATGACCATGACCTTGCCCTGCTCCATCTCCGCCAGAGCCTCAACAGCTGAGTCCCAAGAGGTTGGAATCGTACTTCCTTGCACCTCGAATACACTCCCTAGTTCGCCCAGGGTGATTTCCAAATCTGCTTCGGAGCGAGCTTCAATTGGAAGCTGCCTCTCCTGACGCACAACAAGTCTAATATTGCGGGTGAGAGGCGCACCGAGCACAGCCGCCTCTCCGTTCATTAGTCTGAAGGACGCGGGACCTCGAACTAGGAGAGTGTTCTCAGGTGCGAGCAGGTACCGCATGTTTGTCCCTCATCTCCAAATTCAATAGTTCGCGAAACAGCTTTCGCAACAATAGAAGATGGAGAATATCGCTAAATACACTACTGATTCATCTCATGCCGCTTGGTGCTGCGCCAATGAATGTGGGCGATAGCGAGATACCTGAAGGGCTGTATTATACCAAAGAACACGAATGGATGAAGATCGAAGGTGACAAATGCCGAGTCGGGATCACCGACCATGCACAGAAGTCTCTTCATGAGGTAGTGTATGTAGATCTTCCAAATATCGGCAGGACTCTCGCGCAGAATGCGGTCTTTGGTACAGTTGAATCTGTAAAAGCGGTATCAGAATTGTATTCTCCGGTGACCGGCGAGGTTGTGGAAAAGAATGAGAAATTGATTGATTCACCTGAGCTGGTGAACCAAGAACCATATGGCGCCGGCTGGATTGTAGTAGTTAAGTCTTCGCATCTTCAGGACGACTTGAAAGCCCTTTTGAACACTGAAGCTTACGCGAAATTCCTCGAGGAAGTTACCAAGAAGAAATAAAGACTCCAGTGAACTCCCGAGTGGTTCTTCCATCGTTCATGCATTAATTTAAAAATGCGTTCCGTTCATCTACTGGAATTGAGTCCCGCATGGATTTGCCGAATAACCCCGCTCTCGAGCAGCGGCTGAAGCAGTCGCGGGTGTTTAAGCGACTGGCTCTTCGAAAACTGCGTCAAAGAAAGCTGCAAGAAGGCCAGGAATCGAAGGAAGTATACGAGACAATCGCTTCCGAATTCCTAAGCATGCCATCCTTGGACAACGTTGACAGGCTTTCAACTGTGTACGGTTATTCGAGAGTTCGCAGGGCCGTAAGTCTCCTAGACAATTTAGTCTTCGAAGAGTTCTTCTATGGAAAACTCTACCTCTATCCGCTATGGATCAAGCAGTTCACACGCCTGCTTGATGCTGCTAGACCTCGCGCTATTGTCAAGGAGCTTTTCACGAGTTCTGATCACTAGTCCTCGGCGGATTCAGCACCTCCGGATGAACAACTCGTCTACGTCCAGTACTCTTCATTCTACAAATTGCACATTGCGAAGCTTTAGTTGGCACGCTCAACGCGGGTAGTCTTGTTGAACACTCTCATTTGATAACGGGGCTTCTTAGCGATGAAAGAGAATCTTCTGAAGCATACGAGGAGCTGGCCAGTGTCACCGATACCGATCAGCCCGCGACCAGGTGTGGACAACCAATAATTACTCCTGGGCTGTCAGATAGGACTCTTGCGATAGAACCAAAGCAGCGGGATACTCCTGACGACTCAGCAGCCGCATTAGAAATGGTAGTCTTCACTTTGTCACAATCGCAAGAAAGAATTCCAACTGGTTGTGTGGGACTGGACAAGCTGCTGCATGGAGGTTTCAGGAGAGGTGAAATGACGATATTATATGGGGAAGCAGCCACTGGAAAAACCACTACGGTAATTCAGGCAGCTACATTGGCTGCGAAGCTTGGTTTGAAGGTAATCTACGTGGATTCCGACCATTCTTTTACCCAGCAGAGATTCCAGCAGATCGCCAAAACAGGTGCCCATGATGCAAGCGAGCTGATAATGCTCTTTCTTCCGGAAACCTTTGCAGAGCAAAGAGCGCTCGTTGAGACTCTTGAGAACTATGTTACCCCAACCCTCGGTGTGGTAATTGTCGATTCAATGTCATCGCTGTATCGCGCCGCTTTCTCGAAATCGGCGAGTGTATTCAACCTGAACAGGGACCTTAGCCGGCAGCTCGCTTACCTCGGTGAATTATCTGCTCGAAGCAAAGTTGCTTGTATCATTACAAGTCAAGTCCACGCACGCCTTTCGCCTCCATTGGGTGACATTGAGCCCGTTGCACGCCGTGCAGTCTTCCATTTCTCGCGTACAATCCTGAAGCTCCGAAACACTCCAAAACCGCATGTGAAGGATTTTCTCTTGGAGCGATTTGATGGTTCGGACGTACGAAGCAGTTGTTTGGTAGCATTGACGGAGGGTGGGCTCGAAGATGCAGAAAGCTAAGTCTTATCTTAGCCAGCCCAGCGTTAGCGATTTCCTTCTCGGTCAGTGAGAGGATTGTGGCCTTCAGTGCAAGATTGGCTCTCAGCTCTCTACATAATCCTACCCATCTACTGCACAAACGGTGCGCCAGTTATCTTCGGAGGAGGACGGCCGATCGATGGGGGCACGTCACTCTCTGATGGCCAAAGAATCTTCGGTGACCACAAAACCATTCGCGGCTTCGCCAGCGGCCTATTGGTGGGAATTGTTATGGGAGCCTTCGAATCTGTCCTCTTCGCTCGCGAACTCATGTTAGTCGCGGTCCTTGCTTCATTCGGTGCCCTACTCGGAGATCTTGCAGGAGCCTTCGTGAAAAGGAGGCTCAAGTTCAAACCTGGAGCGCCCCTTCCAGTTCTTGATCAATTAGATTTCGTAGTCGGGGCTATCCTCATGGTCTCGCTCGTTTCCAATTTGACCCTCGGGACTATCCTAATACTCGTCTTGGTAACTCCGCCTATACATTTCCTGACTAATCTCGGTGCGTACGGGTTGGGATTGAAGTCAACTTATTGGTGACTGAACGCCATTGCTCAACCACCAATTTTCTGAGTGAGGAGCGAATTCGAGTAGAAGACAACTAACAGTACAACGAGCGTGCCGACTATCAATAGTAGATAGGCGTTGCGGGGTCTGTATGCATACCTAGTGCTGCGGAGCAACATGTACAATCCCCCAAAGCCAAGCATGTAGAGAAAACCTGCGATGAGGCTTTCATTGATAGTCTGCTGTCCCAAAGTTCCTGGAATCAAAACCTTGTATCCTCCTGGGGTAGGGAGAAGCGAGATCGGATGTTCGAGGATGTCGTAAATTCCACCCATAAGGATGAACGTCACAATGCCCAGTACGAGAATGAGCAGAACTGTCGTTGAGGGTTTCCTCCGCGAACCTGGCCCCCTGAAGATTCGGAGAGAGTATCCTAAGTTGCCGAATTTACGTTGAAGCTTCCAAGGCAATTTGCGCAGTCTTATTCGAAGTCCTTCGAGCATTCTCCACAGCACTCGAAACTGGAAACAACCACGAGGCTAAAATATGTTGCCTTGCCTGTGACCATATCAGTCTGTGTGGTACGCGAATGCCGCAGAAGATCTTCTGTACTGATTGTGGTTCAATCCTATATCATGGCCTTGAACTGGAAACGCCGACCGAGATCATCCAACGTCACAATGGTCTTTGTCCACAATGCAAAAGGAAACTTGATTTTGACACTGAGAAAGTGAAGATAGCGCCCTTCGAGGAACAGGTCAAATAGAACATTCGACGATGCATTCTCACTTTCGGTCAGTTCAGCTAGGAGTACAATGAATCGTTTTGTCGAAGACTGTGCAACTGCAAGAGTTTCATGACAAACACGGGCATCTAACAAATTTCTCAGGATTCACACTGCCACTTTGGTTCAGGGGTATCATCCAAGAATCGTTGGCTGTCAGAAACGCTGCGGGAATCTTTGATGTCAGTCACATGGGTCGAGCTCTAACTCAAGGGAAGGATTCCCAGAGACTACTGGATCACATAACGACCAACGACGTAGCCTCCCTCAAGAACGGACAAGGACAGTATTCTTTGATCTGCAATCACGAGGGTGGAATCAAAGACGATGTGCTCGTCTTCCGTTTGCAGGATCAAGAGCATTTGATCGTGTACAACGCTGGGAATCGGGAGAAAGACCATGATTGGATACAAGCGAATTCCCGTGGACTTGACTTGAAGATAACGGATGTTTCCGATCAAGTCGCGATGTTTGCTGTCCAAGGGCCAGGGGCCAGACAGCTGGTCCACAGTCTGAGTAAGACCGACCTTCTCGACATTCCGAGATTCGGATGCGCATGGACAGAGCTTGGCGGATCAAAGGTTCTGATTTCGAGAACTGGATATACCGGTGAAGATGGGTTCGAAATTTTCGTGTGGGATTCTTCTATTGATGATCCTGCTAAGGCTCGAGCTGTATGGAATCTGATTTTGGAAGCCGGCAAGCCTCACGGACTTGAGCCATGCGGCCTTGGAGCGAGAGATCTACTGCGCCTTGAGGCAGGACTGTGTCTGTACGGCACAGACATGGACGAAACCACTAATCCCATTGAGGCAAGACTAGGGTTCGTAGTCAAACTGAACAAGGAATTCATCGGGAAACAGAAACTGCAGGCATTGAAAGAGGTAGGGACGCCTAGGACCCGTGTGGGTATGGTGACCGAACGCCGTGTCATTCCAAGGCATGGTTTCTCGATAGTACGTCAAGGCAAGGCGGTGGGCACCGTTACAAGCGGCACATTGTCCCCGCTCCTCAACACTGGTATCGCTATGGGTTATGTCGAAAAGGAAGTAGGCCAAGAAGGCGCACTGGTCGAGGTTCAGGTAAGAGACAGACTGGAAAAGGTCAAGATTGTCAAGCCGCCCTTCTACGACACAACTCGATATGGATATTCAAGGAAAACCTAGTCCCCACGAGACCTCATTCGACCGAATCGACCCTTGAGCTTCGACAGCAGGCTACGCTCCCGTTGATCATCCAACTCTTGGATATCAGGTTCTGGATGCTCACCTTGAGGAGTTTCGCCAACCATGGCCGAGGTTGGTTGAAGGACGTTGACGATCGGCCCCCATCGTATGTCTGTTAGTTTTGGAATCGGATTACCACATTCCAGACACTGACTGAGATCGTCAGGGTTCACTGTTCCACATTCTGAGCAATACACCGCCTTCAGGATCGAACCACAGTGAATACAGTATCGCGCATCTTCCTTGATGCCTTTCTTGCATGATGGACACGCGGTCAACGAACCGGCCATGACTATCCCAGAGTCTTAGATGATCCCCAGCTATCACACGATCATGAAAGTAAATCGCAGGTTTCGTAAAGCTGTTATGAGAACGCGCTGATTCACCTTCAATACGCTCATCAAGCCTTTTATAACAGGCGCGAAGTCTAATCTGAAAAATCCGTTGGTGCATGAAATTGTCGGCAACTCGGCGAGCTCTCAGGAAGCTCAGAGACTTCCTAGGTAAATACGTTAATCGCGAAGTCCTCGCCGAGCGTGTCCAAGGCAGTCGTAAAGCGCTGTCCGAAATCTCACGCGGAACAGCCCTTGAAGCATTCGCCCTGGGATTGGTCGTTGTCATCGCTCTTGCCGTCCGCTTGATGCCGATTCGCTGGGGATTCTACCTCAACGAATTCGACCCCTACTTACAATGGCGCATGGCGCAGTACGTAGTCGATCACGGCTTCCTTGCCTGGTTCAGGTGGCATGACACGATGAGCTGGTATCCGTACGGCGCTGACATGCCTACATGGAATCTCTACGGCGAGGCCTTCGTCGTAGCTGCCATTACAATGTTCCTCCGAGGTGTCGGCGCGAATGTGGCCACGTTCGACGTTGCAGTTGTCTTTCCGGTGGTCGCGGGAACACTAACGGTTCTGGCGGCTTACTTTCTCGGAAAGGACATCTGGGGGAAGGGCGTTGGTATGTTCACAGCCCTATTTCTAGCTCTCAACGCCAGCAGTATAGGCAGAACCCAGCTTGGTTTTCTCAGACATGAGCCACTCGGTATCCTCCTCATGATTCTCATTTTTCTGTTCTTCAGACGTGCGATGTCCGAGAATTCTTCGACCCGTAGGACGATAATGTACGCAACCCTGGCCGGGCTATCTCTCTACTACCTTGCTGCTTCGTGGGCAGCCGCTTACTTCCCACTTGACCTGTTAGTACTCTATGTGATCGTCTTGGGAATTATGGGACGTTCATCGAAGAAGCTCTTCCTAACCTACTCCATCTGCATGGGTATCTTTCTCCTCTTCACACCGTTCCTTGTGCCCAAGCTCGGGTTAGGTTCGCTGACGAATCTGAGTTGGCTGGCCGTTATTGCTGGAGAGGTCGTTCTCCTCGTCCGGCAAACCTCAACATATCTCGAGACTCGAAGAATGCAGCTACTGACTCTTGCCGGGGCCTCGATCGCCACAGTAGCCGTAGTTTTCGTGCTCTCATACTTCAACATCATTTCAAACCCAAGTGGAAAATTCTATGCCGTACTCAACCCACTCGTGAGAGGAGATATTCCAATAATTCAGAGCGTTGCCGAGCATCAACCGGCAACGTGGGGCTCTTTCTTCTACGAGTTTGGCACGATACTCTTTCTCACGCTCTTCGGATTTTTCTTCATTTTGCAGAGAGGTAGGAATGACGACATCTTTCTAGTTCTCTGGGGGGTTACCTCCGTGTATTTTGCCGCCTCGTTCGTCCGTCTGACGCTCATTCTGGCACCCGCCTTCTTGATTTTGGCGGGAATAGGTGCTGTGGAACTAGGGAAACCCGCTGTTGACATAATAAGAGAAGCCGTCATCTATCCGAAGCGTAAGACGCGGGTCATAGCAAGGATCGGGAGGGAATTTGGTGTGGCTATCTTCCTCATCTTACTCATCTTGGTAGTTCCATCGTTTTGGAGGGCGGTTCAGGCCTCTTATCAACCTGCAACCATCGTAACCTCCAGCATTCCAACTATCCCATCAGGAGGGAACGAGTTGCGTTATGCTGACTGGCTTGAGGCGTTGTCATGGATGCGTGAGAACACGCCTAAGGGATCAGTGGTTTTCGCTTGGTGGGACTACGGTTACTGGATTACTGCACTTGGTGATCGTAGAAGTCTTGCGGACAATGGTACCCAAAACGCTACTCAAATTGGCATGATCGCGCAGGCCTTTCTTTCGAATCAGACATTCGCTATGCCAACACTGCAACGTTACAATGTCTCCTACGTTGCCATATTCATCACGCCATCAGGAGGAGGGCAGGGGCAGCAAGCCACTTTCCAAGGTTTCGGTGAGGACGGAAAATGGTACTGGATGGCCCGGATTGGAAACAACACAATGTGGAACAACTACAAAGTCGTCTTCTTGGAAAAACAGGACCCGCAAGCCCAATCGTCAACTTACTATCGGGTCATCTACAATGGCACGCAAGTTGTGGGCAACGAGACCATCGCGGACAACAATAAACTCAATGACAAAACGATGTTAGGCTACATGATGGACAGAGCAACGCTCCAGACTCAGGTCCAACAAATTCCGTACTTCACTCAATCGTTCTCTTCAACGAACCGTTACGTCTTTCTCTTCAATGTGAACTACGTGACTGAAACCGAGATCAAACTCCGACCGATACGAAGCCCGATAGACTACGGCCAGAACGTCTCGATTGCGGGCAATCTCACAGACAAGAATGGCAGACCATTGGGGACCGTGATGGGGGTTGATGTGGAATACTCCCCGAATGGTCAGACATGGAATAAAGTAGACACAATCCCAGCTGCGGAGAAAGATGGAAGCTTCAATTTCACTTGGACTCCAAATGGCGGCAAGTACCTGGTGCGCGCAAACTACCTTGGAACCGAAGGCATATTCGTTCAATCCACAAGCGACCCTCAACAGCTAGAGGTCAGGAGGCTGAACATTACAATGACCGTCAGAGCCTCAACTACGACCGCGTCCCTTGGACAAAACGTCACATTCTACTGGAACATGGAGCCGTTAGTCAAAGGTGCGAATGTTACACTCTTCTACACGCTCGACAATAGGACCTACCAGAAAATCAAGAGCTTCATAATGACATCTCCTTCGATGAATTATACATGGAAGGTTACCGTTTCAGGCACGTTCAGGGTTTTGATTGCCTTCGGTGGAGACGAAAACTACTACGAAGCTCTGAGTCCCCCTGTAATGATGAAGGTAGCTTAACCGACAGTTTTCTATTCCGCTTCATGACGTTCAGGCTGTCTGAAACGTGCATACTTGTCGTGTGGGGAGAATTTCGGAGGATGCGGAGAGCTCGTCTCCCCTCCACATTTCGGACATTTGAACTTGAGTGTGTACAGCCTACAGGTTGGGCATTTCCTTAGCAGCCACTTCAACCTAGTTTACGTCCCTCGCCGCCTAGCCCCTTAATTGCGTTCAAGACTTCCTCAATTGCGAGGTTCAAAGTCGTCTGGGCGTCAGTTATCTCCTTACTCCTAACTTCAAGTCGGTACCGAGGCGACCCGATTGTGTAGATCTTGATCGTCGTTCCCCTAGACTTCTTCACCTTCTTTGCACCATGCAATGCTTGTTTGATTGCCTCCACACCCGCAGTCTTGGTGCAAGAAAGTTCAACTGTACCAGTGACTTTCGCCTTCTCCAGTCTGATCTTGCCTCGGGCGACTTCGGTGAGAACTTTAGCCCAATCCTCGGTAATTCCGAGCTTGGTGAATGTTTCCTCACCTTCGTCTATCGCTTCCTCGAAGGCATCGTAAGGGTTGTCGAATTTCTCATAGAGTATGCTCCTGATTTTTGTCAGGTCCTCTTCTCCAATCTTGAGCCGTTCAGCGGCGCCTTTGACAATTGAGTCGGCCTTCTTGACCTTCTTCCATTCAAGCATCTTCTCCGATTTCTCGCGGCCTGTAACCCTACGAAGTGAGAGGTCAACCTGGGCGCGCTGTGAACTTACTCTTAACACCTTTAGAACTAGCTTCTGGCCTTCTCTAACATGTACACGGATATTCTTCACATAGGTGCTCGCGATCTCTGAGATGTGAATTAGGCCTTCGACGCCGTCATACTCATCAAGCTTGACATATGCGCCGTAATCGACAACACGCGTAACACTCGCTACTACTAGGTCGCCAACCTCTGGATATTCTGGTGTAATCGTCAACCTAGCATGCCTTATCCAAGCATCTGGACGACTTCTGCTTTGAGTCTCGCTTTACCACCAGTGGGTTCGGCAAGCACTTCATTACAGACAGAGCAATGCGGTGCCAGGGATGGCCTATCGAATATGACTTGCTCATTTCCGCACTTGGCGCATTTGACACGCACAAAGTTGCTTTCGGGTTTCGGAATCAATTCCCCTTTAACCACGTTCACTTGACCTCTGAAATTCAGTGAGGACCGAACTCCAATACGAATAATCCACATAAGTGTTATGGCCTCATGATGGCTAACGGCTCAAATCAGTGTTAAAATTGCCCGAGAAGACCGTAACGTTCAGAATCGACGTGGATACTCCCACTGGTTCTCTCTTGCTTAGCAGACTTCATTTGAAATGGGGTTACCTGCGTTACCTGAGAACTCTCCTGGGGTTGATGCGCGAGTTCGGGATCAGAGCAACTTTCATGTTTATTCCCGACAGGACAACACCGTCCGCTGAAATCCTTGAGGAAGTTCTCGACACAGGGTCGGAGGTTGCTTTGCACGCGGATGAGGTTCTTCCTACGAAGCTCGCGGAACAGAAGGTTGAGATGGAGAAAACAATCGGTAGGCCTGTTTCTGGAATGTCATATCACGGCAGGGATCTGATAGATTTCGTGGTACACAAGATCACCCGCAAGAGTAGGTATGTTGCATACCATAACCCATTTTCTGCGATGCGTGCAGGATTCCGCTATGATGCGACAGGTTATCTGACAGATGAGCCCGACTTCCTTCGTCTATCGGGAAAGCGAATACTGCTCTTCCACAATTACAGAGATATCACACTCGGCCCTCCAATATCCAACCTTGGGGATACGTTGCTTCAGCAGTCAATGAACATCTACATGATCCATCCCAACTACTTGGACAAATATGGTTTCAGGAGACAGAGACGCGATGACATCAGAGCGATCTTCGAGCATGTTTCGAAAAGTGAGGTGGAGATCAAGACATATGTTGAGATCTGTGAAGAGTTCGAACGGATGGCAAGATCCTGAAGGTTACGAAGCGCTCTCATGGAAGTTGGGCACCCCCCGCGGGGAGCATGTTAGGCAGAGGCGTCTCAGAGCCGTCCTTGGACTCCTAAAGAGGAACGAGTCACTGTTGGATGTGGGAGCTGGTCCTGCGACATTGAGCATGGATTTTCCATGTCGGGTAATTGCATGCGACCTCAGTGCTCCCATGTTGAAGAGGGCAAAACAAAGGGCCGACGATGTCATAAGATGCGATGCCCAACATCTCCCGATTCGGGATGCCAGCGTCGATGTTAGTTTTGAGTCCAGCTGCCTCTACCTGGTGAGTGAGAAAGAGACAATGATGAAGGAGATGCAGCGGGTCGCAAGAAGCCGCGTCATCATCTTCGAGTCAAACAGGCTAAGTCTGAGGCGGCTGTACGAGAAATACTTCAAGGGTGTGAAAATAAGCCCTGAACATCCGTCGCCGAATGAAGTAAAGAAATACATGCTCCACATTGGATTGTCACCAAGAATGCGGATGGTCGGATTCTCTCCTATTATGGGGGGGTCATTGGCCCTGAAGATCTGGAAACCAATTGAATGGCTTGTAGAGTCATGCCCAGGTCTAAAGATGTTTGCAGGAGGTATACTGGCCTACGCCAATCTTGAGAAACATTAGGGTTGTTTGGGAGAGTTTTTTGCGAATCCTCGCGCGCCACGCTCCATCCAATAGTTTGCGCGTTGTGCTATACAGGGGTCTAGGTGTTTCGATCGGTATGAATACTCTGATTGGTGGCGGCACTTGGATTGACTGTGTGTACGTGAAGGGGAAGGTGAAGATTGGCAGTAACGTTCTGGTCAGCGGTCACTCCATTCTGATTGCCCACGACCCATGGAAATCAGGCGAGATAGTAATCGAGGACGGCGCGTGGATCGGAGTATCTTCCACAATAATTTTCCCAGTTAGGATAGGCAGGAACGCAGTCATCGGCGCTGGTTCTGTGGTAACCAGAGATATCCCCGAGAACGCTGTCGCAGTTGGCGTACCTGCGAGAGTGATAAAAAACAGAGGGCGCGAGAGAATCGGCGATATGGCTGATAAGGTGCGAGGTCTTGCCTAAGCGATCTCAAGCTTCCTAAGTCTAATACCGAGTCTGTACACGACCGTGTCGCAGGTTCGGCAGGTAAGCCTGAGCAACTGCTTCTTTGTAGTTTTCGCCGTTCGTTTGAGTTTGGGGAACTTCTGACCGCCGTAACCATGCTCATCTCGTTCATGCCGTCGATTTCCAATCGCCATGGCTCTGTCCTTCCCCTTCTTGTAGAGCGACACCTGATGATCAGTATGGGATTTGCACTTGGGACAATACGTTCGCATTTCTTTTGGCATTTTCATACTGATCGGCCTAAGTTCGCTAGCTACCTCAGCGTGGTCTATTTATTGTTGATGGGCTGCACTCCTTGCCAGGAGCTGTGGATGCCCCGGACTTCGATCAACCTGGCTGCACCTTGTCTGACGAGCCCCTGAGCATTTTGAGCCGGGAGCGAGCCTACATCCTCTTTCCTGTACGGGCCGTAAATTTTCAGATCAACTCCCACTATCTCGGGTATGTCTTGAAGGAATCGCACTACTACAAGATCAGTCTCCGTCTGAGATGATTGTTCTTTCTTGATTTCAGTTTGCTTTGCCTTGAATGATGCGAGAGAATTATTGAGCCTATTTGCTAGATCCTGCTCCTCATCAGTGAGTCCGTCCGTCGTAATTGCATTGCCATTCTTAGCATTTTCAATTATCTTTCGAAGACGTGCCTCCCGTAGTTCGCCTAAGAGGCGTCCCGCTATCTCTTTCTCCTTGATCAACAATCTGCCCTGAATAGTGTGCGTGTCGCTTGAGGTTGTTTCTTCACCGAGATTCTTCAGGTAGCTCTCGGTTCGTTGATAGAAATCACTTGGCAGAGGTTGCGGCACATTAGAGGTCTTCTCGGATTTCCAGGCCCTGTAGAGTTCAATGTACATAGTTAACTCTCCGGCATTGCAACACCCTTAGCAACAAGCAAAACTGCAGCGGACAACGGTAACTCGACCTTTTCATCAGAGAAAGGGCCGAACGTTTGGTCTCGAATTCGGAGCTGAGGAGCTTCCATAACGCGTATGGTTTGGGTCCCTTCGAAAACAGCGGGCTCAGAGAACGGGTCGAATTCTTCTAATCTGTCCAAGCCGACCATAGCCGCTTTCAATCCCGTTTTCCCATTCAAAGTTTCCGGCATCCGAATCAGTCTGTGAATGTCAGTGGTGACGACCGTGTCAATCTTTGCGGGGAGAGCCATCATAGTCAGTGCTTTCTCGATTACATTTCTCCAAATTTGGTCTGTAATTCCCCACTTGTCTTGAAAAGAACTCCACAGAATTTTCTTTGACCATTCGTTTTCGATCTGTTCTCGTTCATTGATAATCTGGAGAGCCGCACCTCGTCTGAATCCTAATTCAATAAGCTGTTTCTGATCAAGCTCAGTGATAATTCGATATACGCCCTTCGCGAGTCTGCCGCGCCACCCCGGATCGGTCAACTGCGGGCCGATCACAACTGAATGCCCATTCTCCAGAAAGAGATCCTGAGGCCCCTGATACAGTCCTTGCTCAGCTGGATCCAAACCCAGTCCGATAACGTAGTCCACTATCTCTTTTCTTTGAACATCGTCCAGCGTTTTCAGTTTGTCTGAGACTAGGTGGAGGTGGTATCCTCTGTGACCTGAAAAGAACAGATGCATCTGCTCTGATCTGATTCCGAAATCTTCTGCGAGGAGTTCGACGAGTTTCAACACTTCTTCCTTTGCTGCTATCAGACAACGGTCGCATAGCCACGCTTTTTCCTCAATCTTCTCATTGCCACACTTTGGGCACTTTGTTGGCTTCTTTCCTCGCCTTGTCTCCTTGCATTTGGGACAGGCCCACATGTCATGCGTTTCCTTGCATGGTGTGTCAATGTGGTCTGCATCAACATCGAAGACGACATCTGACCCAAGCCAGCCCTTCTGGTCCATGTCCAGATCGGGCTGCCTGTAATATGCAGTTGAGTAGTAGACATCTGACGGAACAAGAGAAAGGAGAGAATCCGTGAAGACCTTGAAGTCTCGAAAGGCTTTGTGACGCACCATAATTCTCTCTCGAAAGAGCAGAAATCCGAACTCCCGTTCCGTCATGGCGGATGGGGGTCTGAGCGAAGCGAGTTTTCTCCTGTAGTACTCTAGAAATTTGCCTTTCAAGAAATCGAAGCGTTTGCTTGTCTCAACTTGTAGTGACAGTTTCGTTTCCCTATTCCTGGTCAGGGATCATTTATTCTGAGCTTGGGTGGTCGAATGGTATCTCGCAAATATAGGTTTGAGCAGACCGAATGAATTCATAAATGCTGCGTCTGCCATTACAAGTATTGCTGAGGACTGGGAGATGAGCGAGGTTTTCGTCAAAGTCGGTAAGCTGAGCGATTTTTCCGAGGGAAAGCTCAAGAAGGTTCAGGTGGCCGGTGAAGACGCTGTGGTTGCAAATATCTCTGGTAAGATTTACGCTATGACTGCCACTTGTACGCACAGAGGTGGTCCACTCGATGAAGGTGAACTCGACGGAACTACTGTTATCTGTCCTTGGCATGGCGGTCAGTTTGACGTGACAACGGGAAAAGTCGTGAGCCCTCCTCCAATGAAAGACGAAGTTGCGTTCGATGTGCAGATCGAAGGTTCAGACGTGCTACTCAAGAAGAGATAGGTTGCAACCTGGGTAAATCATTCTCGCCAGGCTCCTTACGCTTCCGCTTATTGACGGCATAGAGCTCGAAGCCAAGTGCGATGGCCACCATGCCTAGGACCAATAATACTATGGAAGGCAGGATCAAGACAATTGGGTTGGGAGCAAGGACAACTTCGTAATCTGGGATGAGATATCCTGTGTAATCGAAGGTCAAGGGTCGCATGAGTTCTCCTGCCGTATAGTTCACTGCCTGATCCGTGGCTGAGGTTGCGATGAAATTCACGTTTGCCAATCTGTATGATGCTTCGTTATCTCCTTTGACTAACGTCTCAAACGCAATAGTGTGAGTCGTTCCTTTCGCAAAATAGATGTCAAGCCAAGAGTCACTTGTAGCATTCAGCTCGTTAGTGTTATCAATTTGAACTTGTACTTTGATTCCGTCCGGAATCCCATTCGGCACAAGCGTTAACCGGAACAGACCAGTCGCAGTTCTTGCATCGATCTTTCCAAACCCCCAAACCGGCGAACCAGTTGCCATCAGACCAGTGTTTAGATCCAAGCGAGCCGTCTGCCTGAAGATAGTGGGCAAAGCTGTCGCCTGAAGGTTCGGGGCGTATTGGAACATCAGTGCGACTACGCCTGCTACGTGAGGTGCTGCCATGCTCGTTCCGGCTAGGATTCTGTGGAATGGATCTGGGTCGGAGGTCCTCTCCGCCGTCCCATTCGATCTAGCGGAGGCTATCAGCATTCCAGGCGCCACAACGTCTGGTTTTATTCTTCCGTCTCTAGTCGGTCCTAAGGAGCTGAACGGCGCAATTCCGCCTGGCCTCAGATCACTCGATCCGAAGCTCTGGCCATTTATCCCGCTCCATGACGTTTTCGTTATGTAGGCGCCGACCGTCACGACGTAGTGAGCAGTGCCGGGTATCCCGATAGTGATGCTTTGGTCAATCTGGTATCCATTCCCCGGTAGGAAGACAGCTCCTGGGAAGATACATGAAGCTGTATCGACCCAAGCATCCCAAACTCCGTTTGAACTGATTTGACGTGCACTCAGTGTTACGCTCCAGCCCTGTGTAGGTAGCGGGGCCGCCGAATTGGCTTCGAAATACAACTCGTTTCCAAGTTCACCTGTACGTGCGAAGGATACGACGTTTCCATAATTGGCCGATTTGTCACCGGCCAGTGTTGGGATAGTGTACGTTCTTCCGCTCGGTGTTGTGAGTGTTGCAACTATCTCGTCTTGCGACGAGTACCACATGTCGATGGCTAGATCCGTTGTGCTCTCCCTCACGGAAACATCGAAAGTAACATTCGCACCTTTAACTAACTGGCCGCGAATATGCGAATTGTCTTGAGCTTGATTGCCCGCGGCAACAACAATTGCGGTGCCCGCCTTCACAAATTCGTCAAGACCTACTTCCCAGGGATCAGACCCATCATGTCCACCAATATTTCCACCCAGACTCAGATTGATCACTGCTCGTCTTCCGAGTTGAGTCGCCTTCTTGATGATGTAGCTGATGCCATCTAGAATTTGTGAGGAATCGAAGGTCCAGCTGCCCCCGTCGCAGATTTCGTGACCGCTTTTGACGAATATTATGCTGGCATCTGGAGCAACCCCGGTGTAGTTTCCAGTCGCTCGACCTGAGCTGGCAGCGATTCCAGCGACATGGGTTCCATGGCCAAAAGTGTCCGTTTCTGGGCAACTTCCGGCTTGAATGTCCTCCGAGGTGCACTCGTATCCGTAACCGTAGTTAGCAGGGGGGCGTCCTCCGATGGTCTGGTCCCAGACGTAGAGGATCTTTGTGCTTCCGTTGGGAAATGTGAAGTCGGGGTGGGACACATCGATTCCTGTGTCAACGAAACCAACAATGACACCCTTACCTGTGACATTTCGGCCGTAGGAGTCACGTACTTGATCCCAGACAATGTTTGCGCCAACGTCTGGTACGCTCTGGTCTAAATAGATGGTGAGCGGCCAAGAGCGTTCAATTCTAGAAACGAAAGGAAGTTGCGCTACGCTTGGCAAATTGGCACTCTGCGTGTGCAGAACGGCCACTCGCCCTGCCACCGTCGTGACAGTCCCGAAACCACTGAGAAATCCCACTTCCGTAGGTTCAAAGTCATCAACTCCCTCTACAAGTAGTGATACTGCGCCTCGTTCAGGGGTTTGATAGAAGACTGCTTCCGCCGGGACATCACTCAAAGCAGTTGCCACGGGATTGGCTACGGAAGCCATAAGCAAGGCTAGAATTACTGCGCTCAGAACTTGCTTTTTCATTGGTTATTCCCGTCTTCTACTTGAGAAGTTTCTCTGTCTTCGCCCACGGAATAGCGTGCGGGCTTTTCGTCGATAGTATGTGAGCGGGTGGGTGATTGTAGCACAGAGTTCGTCAGGATTGACGCAAAGCCCGTGGGTTCTCATCGTGTTGCAGTTCGGTGCAGTGTATTTCCTTCTTGATCCACGTTTACCTGCTATATGTTCCACCTGATACCGCGCAATCCTCTCCTCGAAGTCGGTGAATGATTTGAACATCTTGAGCAGTTCCTCTTCACTCGTCCCTATGTTCAGCAAGAATGCAGCCATAGCGAAGCGACCCATGTGGGAAATGTGCTTGCTCGTTTGAAGAAGGCTCAGCAAGTTCCTCATGCAGGGCGGCATCGCCGCTGCCATCACTGCCCGAGGCATTTCATCGGCCGCAAGATACTGAGAGCGTGCTCTTATGATGGAGCGAAGTGGGTCCACATATTTTTCAAGTTCTGGCGGCACCGCAAGTCCTGTGATAGAGGTTCTGTCAAGTACTCGAGCTTGAACTTCCTCCTCCAACAACCTGGCGAAGTCTTCGCGTGGAAGTAAAGCGTAACCTTCAGACAGCACTCTATTAACTAATTTCCATCGTAAATCGCGTATTCTAGCCGAGTTGCGAACGTAATCCTCGAAGTGAAGGGCAAATTCGAAGTGGCTATCGCCTACATCTCTGTCATCGATCCTGGCATCCCATCCGAATGACCCTCTGGAGACCTGAAGGAGCTTCTCAGGAAGTTCATCCCTCAGAAGTTGGTAGGCTCTCTTCGCCTCCGCAAGAGCAAACCTCCTGCGCGCTCTGTCGTCACCGATAACACTGATTAGCATGAGCGCGGTCGGATACGCTAAGATATCTACGTCTTCCTGCGTTAGTTCGGCGGAGATCTTGCCGGAAAATACTCCTTGCTTGATGCGGTCAATTGCACGTTCAAGGATCGGGAGCAATTCCGGTCTTGCTAGTTCGACCGGCTCAATATTGAAGGATTTGATGTACTCTGAGGCTTCAGTCGTAAAGGGGAATTTTGCGAGGTCAAGTTTGGTGAGAAGTGCTTGCATATTCGTTGGTCTCTAGGGCGAGAGGCTTTTCATAATGTCACGATGCTATTGCTTCTACTCCGCTTCAATTCTTGGTGCCAGATAGTAGAGCAGTTTGCCTTGCTGTGGCATTTCATACTCAAGCTTCACCGGCATATTGGATGAGAACTCAATCGTCACAAGCTCGGCAGCGGTGGAGCCGGCCTTGGATATTTCTGATAGATAATTGAGGTTGAAGGTTGCCTTGCAAGGTTCCTTCACTTCCAACTCAAGCAGTACGTCACTTCCCTTTTCCAGTTCTATCTTCGCGCCGCTCAGCTCCGTGACAGCCTCGGCGGTAAACTTCTCTTGGGTTGTTTCGAACCGGACATTGTCGCTAACGGTCTGGATCTGATCAATGATGTCCTTGAAGCTTGAACTTATCATCTTGATTTTCGTGTTGAACGCAATTTTTGGGGTCGGCACCTCTTCGTCGCCAGGGTCAAGCGTGGGCAGCGTGAAGGTGGTCTTCCATTTGCCCTTGATTACCATGCTCAATTTACGAGTGTTCTCATCATAGGCCATTTCGAGGGGGTCCTGGCCAGCGCCACGCAACTTCTTGACTATGTCAGACACATTCAAACGGATCTTGGTTGGTTGAAGGCAAGTGTATTCCTCGAAAGCAGATTTGTTCCATTCAAAATCCACCATCGCTACATGCGACGGGTCCATGGATCTGAGTTTGATCCCTTCGGGAGCAGCGTTGAGGTCAGCTTCTTCAATCAACGTGGAGATTGCGGCGAGAATGTTTTTCCACTGTCTTGCGTCGCTGATCTTTGCTGTGAACAATATCTGACCACCAAACGTTAGAGGATGTCTAGAGAAAGGTCTATTGATACTTTAATTGAACGGTGTGGATTGGGGAGCGCAGTATTCTAAGATTGCTCACGCCATGTCGTACCGCAGCTCGCGCAGCGGAAAAACTGCGTAGACGATTCGTCGGCTCCGCGAGTTTGAACAAGCCAATAAAACGCCTCCTTATGGCCGCACTTGGGGCAATCCACTTTGGTTTTCGGTAGCGTCCGTATCTTCTGCTCTTCCCTTCCGATAACAACAACGTTCTCTTTTTGCTGTTCAAGGATCTGAACAGTTCGGTCTGAACGCTTAGTCTCGTATCCACATTTCGGGCAGCTTAAGACTACGGATTTTTGCTTCTTAGTCGGGAGAAGCGCTAAGCCACACTTTGGGCAGAACTGCACTTTTGATAACGACCGGCTAGGCCAATCCCAGAGAGTTCCATTTAAGCGTTAGGGAAAACTATTCAGAAATTTCTGATAGCTCGAAACTGTGACCACGGAAATATTCATCTACGGGTGTGCGCTGGTCAAGGCGTGTTCGGTCGGGGCTTCGAGTCGCGCTGGTGTTTCTGAGTGTTTTCGTTAGGAATTGGGATTTAGGCTAGACGGCTCGCGACCAGATCAGCGACCCTAACGGCTTCTGGAATTCTGTGGTTACCTGCACAACCAATCGAAAAAACTTCGGCCGCTCTTTCGTAACTCATCCCCTGCACCCTAACGTAGACCGGTCTGCCTCTTACGCTGATTGGACAGCGCCCCCTTGGCTCGCGTGGGTCATCCTTTCTCATTACCAATATGACTGGGAGACGGATTTTGCGGAAGAGCACTGAAATGTTGATGTGATGGCCCGGTAGCAGTTCTTTCTTTGCGATAATTACAGCGTGAACTTGCGAGTATTGTTTTGATTTCCTTATTGACCGCGCAAGGTCTGACAGGTAGTCTCGGCGTCCCGGTTCGAGAAGGCAGCTAAACACGCCGTCCAGCCACAGGCTACCTCTGAATACAACTCCCACAACAGGCACTTTCTTAGTTCTTTCTGAGGATGAGCTTAAGCCAAGAATCCTGATCTCTTTCTTTAGCAACTACAGCCCGGCTTGGTCATTGGCTGACCCGTTCAGCTGCCAATTTGAGGAGTTCGGCAAGACCTGCATCAGGGCCGTCTGGGTTTTGGCTGAGTACTTTAACGCTCTCTTCTATCGTAATGAGCCCCCTACGGTATGCCTCGACAAGCAGCGATTCGGAAGCGTTTGCTAGGTTTTTTCTCGCGACTCTCGTTCCCAAATACTCTCGCAATCCGGAGAGTCTGAAGGCCTCCGCAAGAATCCTATCACTCACCTTAACCGCCCGAGGCTCTCCGCTCATCTGCGTCAGAGCCAGAGAATAGACGAAATTCACATACGCGTCCCCCAGACTTGCGAGCTGTCTATTTCGCAGGATCTGGCGGATTACATCTGGGTTGCGCATCAGGATGGTCCGGCGGCCTTACCGAATTTCTCGTTGAACTCCTTGTTGAGTTCCTGAATGCTCGCCAAGGCGTTCAATAGCACTTTCTCGGGTGAAGTTTCACGTTTGGTTTTCAGATAGACGATGCTTGACCTTATCAGCGGGTGGGGTTGGTCGTAGCCTGCGATCTCAACATTCTTGTCTTCGAGGATAATGTTCTGCAGGAGGTTACAGAAAGTGTGGTCCTCTCCAACAATCTCAATTTTCAACTCGTTCTTCGTCTTTGATAGGACTTTAACTTCCATTGTTCAGCCCCTCACTCTGTCTTGCCGTAGTCCTCCGCGAGCCTTCTCCTCTCAACGTTCCCGCAGGATGGACATTGAAGTCTTCTGGTCGTGAAATCGAGAATGCCTCCGCAACTAGAACAAAAGGCTTTCACAACTCCCAGACCCCGTCCTGCCGTCGTCAATTGGGGGATTCGGTTCGTCATGTCGATAACCCTGGCACGGATAATGTCACCGGCTTTACAGACGTCGGCCATATTCCTTTCGTACCGCGGACTCGAAGAGGAGATGTGAAGAATTGCTGTAAATGGGTTCTGCAGAGATTTTCCATTGATCTTCCAGATACTCACGGTAGCCATTTTCTCCTGTGCGTGAGTTACAGAGGCTAGAACCGTTGTACCTTCCCTTGGAAGCTCTGGGATCCTCGTGTTCGGCACGACTGTTACTCGCTTGTTTCTAAGATCAATCTTCGCAGTTCCTGTGAAGTTTGAATAGATTGTACCTTCCTGTTCGTAAGTACCAGCGCCAGGCAGAAACTGTTCTACAACTCCCAATTTATCTCCCGGGAGTACTGGCTGAACCAATTCACGTGAATTCTTACTCAATCAACAGCACCGAAATCAACAACCACCTGCTCTCGATATTTGTCGAACACTCTACTCTGTTCGGCTTTTTACTTGTGATTGCACTGATTCGCGAGCGTTAGATTGCGCCCCTGTATATAAGCACGGATATGAGAACGCACTAGCTGTGTACTATTCTGTAAACGTCAACATCTACGTACTGTCTCCTCTTTGTGTGAAAGGAGAATTGGTGCGGAATCTCCATCCTGCTTGAAATTATTATATCCGAATTCGAGTCATGTTGAGTCAGCCAACGACAAAGGTGGCTGCGTGTTGAGGACTTGTGGATGCTGTAGATTACGTTGGCTAATCTCAGCGCAACTTCAAGAAAATGTATGTCCGCGTGAGCTCGCTTGGTGCCAAAAGGGGGGTTCATCACAACTGTATCCACCGCTCCGCGGAGAGCTTCAATATTCCCCAAGACCAAGTCGATCTGCAATCCCAGTCGCCCACAGTTTTCTGCCGCTACTTCAAGGGCAGAATGGTCTAGGTCTACGCCGATCGCATATTCTGCTCCTAGGATCGAAGCTCCCAAAACAAGTCGTCCCGTCCCTGTGCCTAGATCGAGTACAGACTTGCCTTCGATATCGTCGTGCACATAACATGCACGAAACAGAATTTCCGCGGCTAGATCTGCGGGTACGGTATACTGTTCTAGAGCGACTTTGGGCCTCGGATGGGGCTGTATCGTCTGGAGTTTGATTACCAGATCTCGCTTGCGCACTGCGATTGCCTTGGAGGGCCTCTCGTCCATCTCCAAATGGAATCGCGAGGACAATATTGATCTGGCGCTCCTAGGGTGAGACTCCTAGTGCCATTCTTCCAAGGTCATACCCTTCGTGTAGTCTTCCCACCGTTTCTTTCCAAGGGCGATCATGACTTCTTCAGGGTTTAGGATCGGTTTCCGATATCTCTCTTGGTCGTCTGTACTGATGCGTGGACATGAGATCTCGACGAAAGCTTCCAAGTCTGTGAAAGACTCTATACTCTCTGGGATAACTTCATTGGCGCAAAGGAGAACCGCGAAATAACCGTTCTCCTCTAGGAGTTGCTTGATTCGACGCGCAAGCGAGACGTTCATCTGGCTGCTCTTTAGACCGACAATTATTCCAACTTTCTTGGCATCTTTGAACTTGGTAATGCTGATCCACCTTTTTCGCAAGAGCCGCTTGCAGACCTCGGTCATGTCTCTAGCAGTTCTCTGGAATGGGTCCACGACTATCGTTCGTTTTCCCGTCGCGAGAGGTATCCCGATTGCATGGAAATCTCCACCGCTCAAGACTACTATTGCGTCCACCTTTTCCGCAATCGCTCGTAAACTTCCGTAGTCGCATCCCAAGACTTGACCTGGATACTTCAGCCAACCTGATGGCCGACCTATCAGCACCGCTTTTCCGTGATCTTCGAGAATTTTCCTCGCATGATCGAGTTGAGAGATATGCTGAACGTTAGAGGCTAGTCCGATCACATGTTCCTTTTCCAACATTTCAACTGCCTTCAACATTGGTTCATCAATGGGAACGCCGGCTCGCGCTTCAACGTACAAGACTTCCTCATCAGGGAATTCACCAGGTATCTCTGCATGTCCCACATGCACGAGCAAGTCCGCCTCAATTGCCTTCTTGGGCATTAGCGCTAGATCACAGGCACCATAGCAAGGATCGCCTGAGATGAAAACTTCCGCACCAGTATCTTTCTCGAGAAGCTTTGCTAATCTGAATCCGATCGGTTTCAGTCCTTCAGGCATCTGTAGAAGGACGCGTTTGGAGCCTCGTTTCCTTATCTCCTCGATTACCCTGTTCTCTTCAAGCTGATACAAGGTTCAACAGTGGCCTAGCTGGCAAACCCCGCAACTTAACCGTTCTCCAATGCGAGAGGTTGGAGTCGAGGTGTGGAAAGACAAGCGCGCTCAAGATCATGATGTTGGAGAGAGTGTGGATTTTGCCGGACCGACGCCTATGAAGATGGAGGGGCGAAATGGTGGTTCTTTGTAGACGAAGAACTACATCTTTCCTTAGCCCACGAAAAGAACGGGTTTCTCCTTATTATGTCGCTGTGGCCTGTGGAGGTTGCGCAATTAGGTGTTCTTGGTTGATGGTACAGGTGACTGGAAGTTTCGTTGAACCAACTCGTAGAGCCGCTTTCGCCGCTTCCAGCGCATTAGTGTTAACATAAATGTCCAAGATCGCTTGCCCCGTTTTGATCCTCGCAGCTCTGCCTGTAGGTTTGCCGAATGCTCTGCGCATTCCTTCCTGTAACCTGTCGGCTCCTGCTGTTGCGATCATGCGGTTTTCTCGCAAAATGACGTGGGGGTATACTCGGAGATGTATCTTGTAGCCCGTTTCTCCCAAGGCGTTAAATAGAACCTTGTTCGCCGCGACTCGAGCGGCTTCAAGAGCGTTGTGCCTTATCTGAACTGGCCCCTGGGCAACCAACGAAAATCTGTACTCGAACTGGGCCTTTGTGTCTCCCATCATGAACTTGGATATCTTGGGAGGAGGGGTTCCGTGGATATACTTCATCCTAGTGTAAGGTTGTCCCTTGATTTGTCGATAGTTGCGACCCTTCATGTTTCATCCGCTCGAAGGTTCTAGCGTGAATGTGAAGTGAGCTACTTAAGTTTACCAAGTTTCGCGGAGGCTTTCCTGAAAATGCCGACCAATAATGATGCCTCACGACTAGAAATGAAAGACCGTGAGATCACGTTTCGGAAGGCACGCTGTGCCAATCTTCGCTTATGTGGTTGAAGGTCGCTTACCGCGGCCAGATGATCAAACTGCAGCAAGAGCCTTTTCTTCGCGGGTTGAGATGCACGCCCCGATTGGTTGGCGGCCTTACGGTGAAAGAGTTCATAGAACAAAATCGAGGCGGCTACTGCGATGTTGAGGACGTTGTATTCGCGGCTCGCGGGTATTGTGACCATGAAATCGCATGCCTCCACCTCTTGATTGTTTAACCCAGAACTCTCCCTCCCGAACACGATTCCCAGCGTCCCTTTAGATGCGGAGGTTCTCTCAGCCAGCTGCTTCGGCGTGATTGCTACTCGGGACAAGTTTGATGAGCTTCTTGCCGCAACAGAACTCGTTCCCGCTACCGCGTCGACATCCTTGATGGCTTGGTCGAAAGAAGTAACGATTTTCGCTGATTCGAGAATCGGAAGACCTCGCATCGCGAATGCTCTAGCTTCACCGTTGATCCGGGTTTTCGGGTTTACGATCCAGAGATCGCCCAGATCGAAGTTCCTCATTGAACGGGCCACAGAGCCGATATTCCCTGACTTCTCAGGTTCGAGCAGAATTACTCTAATTAGCACTCGGATCGCCCTCTGTGCTCGACTCCATCAGAAATCCTGCAATCTCGTCTGAAAGGGTTACGAATTCTTGGAGTGTAGTTTCAAAAACTCGTTTTTCAGGAACTTGAGCTCGCTGGAGTATTCTTTCGGACTGATTGGGAAAGTGCGATTTCAGGTACCTGGTCAGAACCCCTTTCAATTTTCTGCGACGCTGTGTAAACAGCATTCGGACCATATCTTCGAATAACGCTCTATCTGCGAAAGTAGGCTCTTGGGCAGGCGTGATCGTCACCAAGGCCGAATCTACCCTGGGTTTTGGATAGAAGGCTGAGCGCGGGATTTTCTCAACGAATTTGGCCTCCCCCTTACTTTGAAGCATAACAGTCAGCCTTCCATAGTCACGCGACCCGCTTGGCGCCGTTAACCTGTCGACGAATTCCTTCTGTAACAAGAGTGCTGCGAGCGCGAATCTACTGTCCAATATGAGCAGTACCAGTTTCGATGAGATGTTGTATGGTGGACTGGAGACTATCTTAGCGTTATCGGGAATTCTTGTCTTGAGCGCATCTGCTTCCATCACGGTCAAGTTCTTGTAGTTTGAAAATTTCCTCCTTAGGTAGGTTGCTAACGTTCGATCTTTTTCGATCGCAATCACATGCCCTGCTTTCGCTGCTATGATCGGTGTAAGAAAGCCTAGTCCAGGCCCTACCTCAAGTACAGTATCGTCGCGAGTCAGTTCAGCTAGTTGAACTAGTTGATCTCGAACTCTCGTGTCGATGAGGAAATGCTGGCCGAATCGCTTGAGCGGAGGTATGCCTAGCGTTTCGAGTTCGCGACGCGCCCAAGCCAAATCAGACACCAGATTGCTCTTCGATTTGGATAAGACTGCTATCCATGCAGAAACTTGGAGATGTCGGTTTGTCCGCTTCTTCTTGACAATCCCGAAAGTCTAACGCCTATCCTTCGGGCGACGGCGTTAGGCATCGATTGCAGGAACTGCTCGATCAAGTCCTTGACGTTCTTGGTGATGGTCTTGACGTCTGCGGTGGGTGATTCGAGTGTTCTCGATTTGCTGTGTATGCTTAGGTCATGTAGGATGGCAATGATGCCCACCGACTTGCAGGTCATATCTGTCTCTGCCAATTTCTGCGCTACGGAGTTGGTGAGCTCTTCTAGTAATGGCATCATCTCAGACATGTCTCGAGTGTTCTTCTTCAATGTCGCAATTCGGCTGAACTGTGTCGGTTGCTCTCTTTCCCTTACTGGCTCATCATCTTCTCCCCGGGCAGCGTGATACAAGTAGGGTCCCAGGCTCTTTCCGAACGTTTCGATCAGATTTGTTGCGTCTAGGGCTCGAAGTTGACTAACCGTTTGAACTTTCAGATGATTGAGATTCTCTTCGACTTTCTTTCCCACCCCCGGAATCTTGTCTACTGGCAATCCTGCAATGAAGGCGGCGAGCTCTCCGGGGTTTACTATAGTGAGGCCGTTCGGTTTGTTGTGATCCGAGGCTATCTTAGCGAGAAGTTTGTTGGGTGCGATGCCGATTGAGCACGTGATGTGCTCCTGTTCTAGAATCTGCTGCTTCATCTCTGCTGCAATTTCAGCTGCTTTTTCGAAGCTTCCGCTCGTTCTGTTTGTGATTTCAAGATAGGCTTCGTCGATTCCAGCCTTTTCAAATGAATCGGCACAATTCCTTAGCATATCCATTATTCTATCAGACACTTCCTCGTATAGAGATCGGTTCATCGGCAGGAATACAGCTTCAGCTGTTTCGAGTAACTTCTTCGCGCGGGCGATAGGGATCCCAGCTTTGACACCGTATTTTCTAGCGAGATAATTGCTGGTGCTAACAACTCCGCTCTCCTCTGTGCGCCCGGAATAGACACAGACAATCACCGGTTTTTCGCGATTGCTGGGGTTCAGGTTCTCTTCGCACTGTGCATAGAAATAGTCCAGGTCAACATGTATGATTACTCTTTGAGTCAAACCGGCAGCTCTCTTTCCACCACGTCGATGTGGACAGTCTTACATTGCTCGTGAGAAGATGCGATATTTTTCTCCGCCGCTAAGTTCGTCAAGAATTCTCTTGGCGATAACCTTGACTGGGTCCCCTACGCTCGTGCGATCCTGAATGTCCTTGAAGCTTGTGAATTGCTTCTTCTCCCGGGCATTGATTATCTGCCACATCGATTTCTTTCCGATACCGGGTAACAATTCCAATGCATGCATCCGCGGTGTGATCGCTTGTGAGTTGTTGAAGAAGGTAACAAATCGTTGTTCGTGATTCGCGATGAGTTCTTCGAGCACTGAGAGCACCTCAGCTTTCGAGTTGGCCGTAAGATCAGTGTATCCGATCCTTCCGATGATCCGATTTATCTTTTCGCGGCGGTCTTTTCCTATGTAGACTCGCTCATGGAGGTTGACTTGAGCGCCTGGTCGTACCTCTGCTTCGAGCAGTGTGAAGTAGGTCTCGCCAATCACCTGGACCGTGGGCAGGGCCAGATGTCGTTGCTTGTCACTTACGGGTCTACCGTATTGAAGATAATCTAGCACGTATGCATATTCCTCGTAAAGGCGAGGGGGAACGCTACCCTCTGAAGTCGGCCTGGACGTCTGTAAAGGGGAAGAGGTGCTTCTTGCCTCCGCTGGACTTTCCCTATGTTCACTCATTGTCTTTGTCTCCAGAATTCGCTGCGCTGACCGGCATCTTAGGGCGTGCAGTTCTGCAGCCTGTGTGTTTCATCAATTGCTGTTTCTGCACGACTCAGCCTAGAATTTTGCAAAGTCCAGCGTGTCCGCTCAGTCACGTGGTTTTGCCGGGAAAAAAGCCTTCCTATATAGAGGTGGTCGGCTGAGTCAGAGATTCTAGCTATTCGCGGTAGTTATTGACAAGTTTCAGAATATCCTCAAGCTGCGTGGCTCCGATTATTCTTCCTTTGATGGTCAGGATCGTACGGAGCTCTTCTACGTAGCGTGGCATGGTGTTTACTATTTGGATCGCATCTTTCCTGTCTAGTTGGAATTTCTCGGATAGCTCTTTGACTAGCTTCTCCGCTTTCGCGGGAGGAATCTTCGAGAACTTTGAAGCATAATCCAAAGTCCGTCTCTGGAATTCTCCTAATTCCTCTTCTTTTGCTCGCTCCAAGATCCGCTTGGCTTCAGTCGTGGGACTGGGTCTTGAGTCTATGATCTTCCTGGGCAAAACGTTCAACTCAGTGTGCGGGCGTCAGATGTTCGGGACGTGCAATGATCTGCTTCGTCTGATTTCCCATCTCCACATGCACAACGTAGGATTTTCCGCGCTTGCTGTGGATTATTCCAACTCTTCCATGATAGCGCCTGTGAGGCATGCCTTTGTGGACGGATGGTTCAATCAGAATTGTGACCTTCTCTCCAGGTTGGTATACTCTCAGAATCCTGCTTAATCCGATCTTTCCGCGCTCACGGGGCTTCTTGCGAAGAAGAGCCCGTGTTCTAGAACGATAACCCTTTGACCGCCTCATTGAGCATGCCCTTGAATTTTGTCAGCACACTAACACGCGGGCTAATTAACCTTCTTGGCCGCGAGTGGTCTCGGTTTTCACTTAGTCCCAGGAAAATAGTTGGAATGCGAAATCGATGGCGCGCCCGAGATGAGGGTTCACTCTATGTTCTTCAATAGGAATCTGAAGATGTGTCATGGTACGCTGGATTGACGGCGAGACTTCATGGCTACCTTCGGACCTGGAAGGGCATCCCCTTGCCGAATGCGGCGCCACGTCGTTTCATGCTTTTCATCATTTTCTTCATCATGAAGTATTGATTGATCATTTCCTTGACCTCCTTGTCTGAGGTTCCAGAGCCTCTAGCGATCCTTCGAGCTCTCGATGAGTCAACGAGCTTTGGATCTTCAACCTCCTTCCTCGTCATCGACTGAATGATGACCTTCCATGAGTCTAGTTTCTTCTCAGCAGTCTCCATTGCATCATCAGGCAGGTTCACGCCGCCAGGTATCATCCCCATCAGCTTTTTCAGCGGGCCCATTTTCCGGACTGCGATCATCTGGTCATACATGTCCTTGAGTGTGAACTTGCCTTCGAGGAACGCTCTGGCTTTCTTCTCAGGAACAACGACTTCTGCTTCGCGAACTTTCTCGACTAGGGCTTTGATATCCCCCATTCCAAGTATGCGACCAACGAAACTGGAAGGAATGAACTGTTCGATGTCATCGATCTTCTCTCCGGTTCCTACAAATTTGATCTTGGCATGAGTCGCAGCTACTGCTGAGAGGGCGCCGCCTCCCTTTGCGGTTCCATCAAGCTTCGTGACCAGTATCGAACCAATCTTCGTCGTTTCGTTGAACGCGGTTGCTTGGGACATTGCTGCCTGCCCGATAGAGGCGTCAATTGCAAGGATGATTTCGTTAGGCTGGATCAGATTTGCCAATTCCTTCATTTCAGCCATGAGTTCACCTTCGTCCTTGTGGCGACCCGCCGTGTCGACGATGATCAGATCGTTCTTTTGGTTAGTGAACTGTTCCATTCCTTTTCTGACGATCTTCAAGACATCTTTCGAAGCGGGTTCACCGTAAACAGGTACATTCACTCTCTCAGCAAGCTGCTTCAGCTGGTCGAATGCCCCAGGTCGATAGGTATCAGCGCAGACGATAGCTGGACGCATGCCTCGCTTTTGATAAAAGCGCGCTAGCTTCACGGAGGCTGTTGTTTTGCCCGTACCCTGAATCCCGACAAGCATGATGACCTGAGTCTGGCCTGGTTCAACTGTCAGCTTGGTCGGTTCTTCTCCGAGGAAGCGCGTTAGCTCCTCGTATAGGACTTTGATTACGTGCTCTCGTCTGGATATCCCAGGAGGCAGCTTCTCTTCTAGAGATCTCTTCTCGACTGCTTGAGAGATTTGGAGAACTAAATTCACGTTAACGTCAGATTGAAGGAGCGCTCTTTGCAGGTCACGGACGAGTTCTTTGACGGCCTTCTCGTCCACAATCGCGAGGCGGAGCAGTTTTTTCACAGCGTCATTCAGTGACTTTCCAAGGCCTTCGAGGGCGCTCATTCTGCTTCTCCTAGTATGTTCCGTTTGATCGCATTCTCGAATGATTTAGGGTTCTATTCAACTTATGTGCGAACCATTTAATTACTCGCTAATCCTGCATGAGCATTGGTTCCTCGATCAGTTAGAAGGTTGTGTGGCTATGTCGAAGAGGCTGTCTGAGAAAGACGGCTTCCGAATAGTGGAGACTTCACCAATACCCAAGAAAGCAGTCATGATCAATGGTCTACCAGATGTCGGCCTTGTGGGCTTACTCGCAGCTTCACACATCATAAGCTCACTGAAACTGGAGGAAGTTGGTTCCCTCGAATCCGATCTGCTTCCCCCCATGATCGTTCTACATGGCGGAATTCCGAAATCTCCGGTTCGAATTTTCGCGGGCGAGTCTTTAGTGGTTGTGATCTCAGAAACTGTGATCCCCGTCTCACTCCTTCGACCACTTGCGAATGACCTAGTTGAGTGGGCGCAGAGCAACAGTACTGAACTTGTGTTATCATTGGGTGGTATGGCCGTCGCCAACCGGCAAGACATTGACGCACCAAAAGTCTTCGCCGCAATCTCTGAAAGGAAACTTGAGTCCAGATTGAATGGAGCAGCTGAAGTCCTTGAGGAGGGTTACATAGTTGGTGCTTATGGTCTGCTGCTTCGCCGATGCGCGGAAGCATCTGTCCCAGCCATTACGTTGTTGACTCAGTCGTACTACAACTACCCTGATCCGGTGGCGGCTGGAGCGTCATTGAACGCTGTAAACAGGATATTGGGGTTGAGCATTGATGTCTCGGAACTATTGAGGCGAGGAGAAGAGATTCGATTGCGCAGTAAAGATATGATGCATCGAACCCAAGAGGAGCTCGCTAAGATGAACAAGGCCCACGAATACGACCTGCCTCCATTATACGGGTGAGCTTGTTTGAGTTCAGAGTCAAGGAAAAGTAGCCGCATGGAATCGGTCGCGTCCCCTGAAACGTCACTCTATCACAGTTCGGGATGGAATGTAGCAGCTGCCTGCATTGAACCGCTGCACAATATCATGGTTGCGGCGACAGAGGTTGTTCTGACGATCGATCTACCATACGTGGATCAAAAGCAGGTGAAACTACGTTGTCCAGCCAACGACATCCTTGAGGTATATGCAGACACAACGAGAAAGATCACTTTCAGGGAGCTTGGCGCCAAGCATCGGCATGGCGAGTTCACATGCTACCATGCACGAATCCGAATTCCTGTCCCAGTCGATGAAAGCAGGATCAACAAACACTTCAAGCGGGGAGTTCTTGAAGTCCATCTGCCGCGGCTGAGGTAGCTGGACGACTACCTTCCAGATCGCTCAAGCGCCGCCAACGTGAGTAGCGGAAATATCACCGTTGCATCTCCGATAATAGTTGCGAGCTTATTCGCGCGTTTGATCTTCCCCCAGCTAATTGCCTCCTCAAGCGGCGCTCCGCTTGCTCCTCCACCTTCGGGACGATCCAGCGTGATCTGAATCGCAGCATCCACTCCACCCCGGTACGAATTTGCGATCAGTACATGGTGCTTGGGCATTCCACCTCCGAGGATGATGACGCCTACTTTCTTGGACTCATAGGTCATGTCGACGAGTTTGGAAAAGTCCTTGAAGGGATTGATGAAGAGAGTGTGGAGTCGACTATAGGTCCACAGATTTAGCCCAAGCATTGAATCAAATATCCCTGGACAGAACACGGGAACTGAGCGTTTCTGGGCGATGTTCAGAAGTGATCGGTTGTCTCGAAGTTGTTTGCCGAATTCCCATAGTAATTCGTAACTTGCGATGTTGCGACGTTTTGTTTCAGGAATGCGTGTTAGCATTTTGTGTGTGGTTTTTTCCAAATGCTCTATGGCCTTTTGCTTGACCAATAGGTCGTAAATTCGAGACAATCCTCTTCGTTTCAAGGTCGTATCGTTCATGGTCTCGGAGCCTACTATGTGTCTGTGTCCTAAAGCTTCCAGCATGTCGTGAGTCACATTGGCTCCTGTTGTGACTACGCCGTTCAGCAACTTCTGATCTACAAGGTCTGTAAGTACGGTCCTTAGGCCACCTGGAACAATCGGACCCGCCAACGAAATGAAGTTGGAGTAATCGTCGTCGCGGAGCATCTCAGCGAGAATTCTGACGGCCTTACCGAACCGTCCTGGACCAAGAACCCCTACTGCTTCCATTTGTCTTGCGAGATTTGACAGTGACATGCCGCGCCTGATCTTGATGTGGGAGACTAGGGGCAATGAGAGGGCCTTCAAACGAAAGATAGGCTGGGAACGGGCTATCCTTTGGTTCGCATTATCTTATTCTGTCCTAACATCTGCCAATATTCGACTTCCACACCTTGAGCGAGCTTTGATTTAATTTCCTCTTCTTCGGGCATAGGGGTCTCGAAAGTCTCGTAATTCTGCATATCCATGAGCTGGACATTATTGCCAACGAAAGCCAAGACTTGGCCCGTTTTCTTTTCGATCATAGGGACTTCGATTCGAGCATCCACGGGGCTGAGGACACTTTTCTTTGTCCCGGTTGTCACGCTGATTGCTACGATTCGCGCCTTCGCAGCTCCATGCTTGCCGGGCTTAGACTTCTCAAATTCAACAATCTTGCATGGCTCGCCGTCTACAACAATGTAATGACCGATCTTCAGTGAGCCGACATCAACTGGTTTGCTCAGTGTTCTTCGCCTGCAACCTGTTAGCTCGGAAACAGTCTACGCCCAGCCTTCGTCTAAAAAGCTTGTCTGGTCTCCAGACTTTCTTTATCGATGTTTGACTAAGACAAATCTCACTATCGGTCCTCGTTTTGGAGTGGATTACTTAATTATCCTAGCTGCAGTTACTCTCTTTCCTCGGGTGAACTGAAAATGCCTTTCAAAGTCGGTCTCGTGTCTAGGCTGGATGATCAACGCGCCCTCGACGTCGCGACAAATCTGGCCAGACAGCTGAGAAAGAAAGGGATCTCAGTCGCCGCAGAACTTGAGCTCGCTAGACGAGGTCGACTTGGTGGCGGGAAAGACCTGTCAGGTCTGAGGTCGGACCTGATTGTTACCGTTGGCGGCGACGGAACTGTCCTCAAGACCTGTATGAGCATCCCGGATCCCGAGACTCCGATCTTGGCTGTGAACATGGGAAGGCGAGGTTACCTGACTGAGGTTGAACCGGGACAAGCGCAGCGGGCAGTCGGGCTCTTTATGAAAGGCAAGTGTAGGCTTGAGAAGCGAGCCAAATTGGCCGTGTACCTAGACGGGACGCACGTAGTCGAGGCTCTCAATGAACTAGTAGTTTCGTCAGGCAGCCCCTCAAAGATGTTGGATCTTCAGCTCTTCGTTAATGCAGAACCCTTCCTTGAGTTCAGGGGTGACGGTCTGATAGTCTCAACGGCCACCGGTTCCACCGCATACGCTCTCTCAGCTGGTGGACCAGTGGTCGATTCATCGGTTGATGCTTTCGTTGTGACTTTCATATGCCCACTCGAATCCCTCAGACCCACAGTCGTTTCGATGGATCGTTCTTTGTCCATACAACTGACAAACCCCAGATTGAGAGCTCTAGTTGTGGCTGATGGAAGATTCCAACGAGAGCTCACACAGGACGTCAAGCTGATTATTCGAAAGGCGCAACACTCTGCCGTTTTCGTGCGAATTCGCCCCGCACCGCCCCTAAGAAGTCTAATGCGTCTGCGTGAAACGGAGCAAGCAGGTTTGTGAAAGTCCTAGTTCTGGACACTTCAGCTTTGATCATGGGGCTCGATCCTCTCGGGCTGGAACTTGAGAGCTTTTCAGTTCCCGAGGTCACCGAAGAACTGAGAGATCAGACGGGTCCCTCATATCGATTGGCAATCTCAGCATCATCAGGAAAACTTAGAATTCGAAGCCCAACGCCTGACTCTTTGAAGGAGATAAGCGACAAAGCAAGGACGCTTGGAGACAAGATTGCTCTTTCGAACGCTGATGCAAGTGTCTTGGCTCTTGCACTAGACCTGCTTAAGGAAGGCAAGACGCCGGTCATAGTAACTGACGACTATGCTGTCCAGAACGTTGCCGAGGGACTCGGTATCGCGTATCAATCTCTCGCCACACTGGGTATTCGACAGAAGTTCGATTGGATCTTCTACTGCCCCGCTTGTTTCAGACGATATCCAGGGACGGGAGATCTAGAAGTTTGCCAGGTTTGCGGAACCAAGCTGAAGCGGAAACCACTCCGAAAAGAGTCAGCCAAGAGCAGGTACTCTAAGCCGAGCTAAGACCGGCCTGCTTTGGCCTTTGAACTTACTGGTCCGCGGCGAGCGTAGTCAAACAGGTAGAGTTGGGCATATCCCGCCCAATTTCCGAAACGCTCACGTAGGAATCTGCCAGCAGCAAGCCTGGTGATCTTCTTGCCTTTGAAGTACAGTTTGGACACGATTCGGTGAATCCACACGTCGACTGGCGCGGCTTCTCTTTTTCCAAGTCCATAGAGCAAGAAACAATCGGCGACTTTAGGTCCGACACCAGGAAGGTCCAGTAGCACACCGAAAGCCTCGTCGTACGAACACATTGCCAGCTCATCAAGACGAATCTCGTTTCTGCAGACCATGCGAGAGACTCCAACAACTGACTTCGCTCTATATCCCATCGAGGTTTTCGAACGAAGCTGTCTCGCCTCGCACTTCGCTAAAGCTTCCGGCGTAGGGAACAGATGATGTGACGATCCGTCTGGAAATGCAACTCGCGTACCGTAATGCTGCATCAGCAGGCGTGCTGTTCTATTCATTTGTCGCACGGAATTGTTTTGGGATAAGATAGAGAAGATCAGGCTCTCGAAGAGGTTTGTTGCCCGCATCAACCGAAGACCTCTGAGGCGCGAAAAGGTTGAGCTAAGGGGTTCACTAGGGTCAGCGTATGTTTCGTAAAACGACTGCACTTTGTCCTTCAGGCCAAGAACTACGTTCAGATGTGATCTCAGGTGGTTAACTGCTTTCTCGGCAACCGTTGAACCTGTCATCGACACGTTGATTGTGAATTCATCGATGCTGCCGACTTGATGCAGAGTGTATTTGATGTGTGTGCCGTTGAATGTCTCAACGTCTGTGAATGACAGCCCTTGTCGGAGCCATTCCGGTTCAGCGGTTTGTGCGCTCAGCATCGTCTCATCTAGGTTGAAAGGACCATCAACATCGGCGTTTGAGATGTGGAAGGAGTATGTCTGTGTCCCATTGGAGACGTTTGGCAAGAGTCGGGCTCACTTTTGAAATGTTTCAGTAGCTGCTTCAGTGGTCTCTGGCCAGAAAGTAATCAGCTCTTATAAGACCTCAGCCAATTATTGCGCGTCATGGCTGTATGGGTTATGGCTTATGGTCTCACCGCAGCTTGTTAGAAGAGCGCAGGCGCTGAAGTCCAAGGGGCTTTCGACGTACGAGATTGCTGATGAGTTGAAAGTTCAGCCTGACACCGTCGTCTGGTTGCTTCTGCGAGGTAAGGAGCGAGCATCAAGACCCGCTCCGCATGATGTCTTCGTTGACTGGAGTTCGCTTGGTTCGCATGGGAAACGCATGGCAGCTCTTGCTGCTGCCTTGGGAGATCTTACGCGTGAGTCAGTACGTGCAGGCGATTTCGAGGAGCCTGAAGTAATTGTCGCGATAGAAGGAAGCGGCATGGTTCTGGGAGTTGCGATCGCCAAGGAGTTGGACAAGCCCTTTGCAGCTGTTCGTCCTCAGCGAGTTGCTGCCAAGAAGCTCCCTGGGCTAGTCAATCCGTCCTTTCACAGCGTTGAGGGGAAGAGAGTGCTGATAGCCGATGCGGTTCTGCGCGCTGGAGAGACACATAGAGCTGCTATTCAAACTCTCCGTGGCGCCAAAGCAAAGCCAGTTGCCGTAATCGTTTTGGTCAACAAGAGTGGAAAGACAAAGCTTGACGGGGTGCCTTTAAAGTCGCTAATTCAGCTCCTTCCCGTCGCCCCGTCGTAGGTTCTCAGTCTCGCCACATTTCCTCGGCTTTGCCGACTTTCTGATTCCAAACCTGACGGTCCTTTTCCTCGGTGTCAGCTGAGATCAATAAAGCACGTTTCGGATCTTTCAGGGGTATGATAAAGTATTCGAAGACTACTCCCTCTTCATCTTTCAGAGTTAGCTTTCGTTTGGCATCGGCAAGTTTCATTGTCCTGGGATCAAGGTACTTGCACATTACATAGCGACCGCGATGGTCGAGGCTCCTGACCTCCAGTTTTTTCTTCTTACCTTCGGTCAGAACTGTTTCGGGAAAATCCACTCGTTTCACCAAGACACATGGCGTGGCAATCAGGCGTTAAGGTTTCTTGTTCATCGCTCGAATCTTGCTATGAAGTAACCAATTTCATGGATATGAGGCTGAAATCGTTGGCATAGGGAACCCGAATTCCCAAACTTAGTAAATCCACTGGAACCTAAGAATGGACTTTGTCGGGTCACGCGCAGACCGCATTGACGTTCGGCGAACTCGACTATTTGTTCGCATTCTTCGACAGTGAAAGTGCAAACGCTGTACACAATCACTCCGCCAGGTTTTGTGATTCCACTCGCTGCTTTGATGAATTGCTTCTGGTAGTCCGCCAAGTCCTTAATCCGCGCTGAGCTAGTGAAGTCGTATACCTTAGGCCTCAAACCCAACGCACTGCAAGGCGGGTCAATCAGAACACGGTCAGCTTTCAGACTATCGAAATCCTGATGCAGGTACCTCGAATCATGAATTGAAAGCACGGCACTCGAGCATCCGAGTCGTATCATATTTTGGCGGGTCTGCGCTATCTTCTTTGCATTTCTGTCGAAACCGAGAACCCTGCCAGAATCTGCAATCAATTGACTTATGTGAGATAGTTTTCCGCCAGGTGCGCAGTTCATGTCCACAATTGTTTCATCAGGCTTTGGATCAAGAACGTGCACTGCGGTCATGGCCGCCAGAGACTGCGGGTAGAGTAATCCCTCAGAAAACTCAGAAAGTTCCCGAATATGTGGACCAGCAAAACGGCGTCTGTCGACTTGAACCGCTAGGCCTTTCCTGAACGTTAAGACCTCGTTCGTGTTCATCAGAGCTCTCCCCGAAGCGATGACCTCACCTAGCTCCGATACGATCGTGACTTCATCGCCGATTTGCATCGACCCGCAATTTAGGATACCGGGCGCATACACATTGGCCCCTTGCAACACCGACTCGGCCGTGTGCTTGTCTACAACAATGTCTTGGCCAGTGACGGGGACTTCAGATGCGCCATCAATTCGGATGCCAAGTGCTTCCGGGATCGTTGCATTGCGTTCAATCGTGAGACCTCTAGCTTGAAGCCTGTTCTCGAGTTCGGCGGGAGAGATTCTCAGCGTATTGCAGCGAACGTAATAGACGCTCACGGGTTTGGTGAGTGCCTCCAGAACATCAGCCGCGTCCTTGCCGAAAGCGGTCTGGGCAACATTCGCTACATCGGGTGAGAATCTATCGTCAGGAGACAGTGACCGATGCGAGGTCCTAGTTTGGTTCATCACAGCTTCCTTAGCTGCGCAGCTTCTTTCTGACTCTCGACAAAGATAAGTTATCGATACGCCTCGGATTTGAACTGACGCGTCCCTTGGGTTTGAGGAGAACAGAAATATACGGGAAAAGTGTCAATGCCGCTAATTGTTGGGTGAATTCGTCCGTGAGAGCACAATCACGATTGGTAGTGTTGAATATTGTGGGTCTAGCCGCCCTTATCGCTTTCACGGGTTTGGTGTATTTGAGAACTCAGGAAACGCTCATATTGTTGGTTGGCGGGTTAATTTCAGTCGTATCTGTACTTGGCACCATGATGGGCAAGAGCTGAAATAAAACAAAAGAAGCCTTCTGGCCTGTGTCCGCTCTCAATTTTCCATCATACCGTTCCAAGGTGACTTAGCGCTTGGTATACAGACTCCGCACTGTAAGGAGTGGTATGGCCTCGTTCTTCTCTCTTGAACGAAATGTTGTGGTAATGAGTGTCACTGGATTAATGTTAAACTTCGGTTATCAGAGTTTCCAGACTTTCGTCCCGTTGTACCTGCGAAGTTTAGAAGCAAGCATTCTTGATATTGGGATCGTTTTTGTCGCCATCCAGATTGCGACGACCCTTGTCTCAATTCCAGGCGGAGTTCTTGCCGATAGACTTGGACGGAAGTTTGTCATAATCATCGGTAACGCTTTGGGATTCGGTCTGTACTTTGCTTTGTTGGGTGTCAGCAACTGGACTATTGCTTTGATCGTTCTGTTCGCGGCGACAGTATTCGCTACCTTGGTGCAACCTGCTTATTCTTCACTCGTGGCAGAATCTGTTAAGCCTGTTGACCGCAGCCGTGCTTTCGGAACTTTCTTCTTCTTCGTATACTTGGGGCTCGCGTTGGGAGGTATCGTCGGGGGATTTTTCGCCAATTGGGTCGATATCGTAATTGTTGCCACGAGCGGCGTGGTAGCGGCGTCCATTAGAGCGTTTCTACTCAAAGAAACGCTTCCAAAGGGTCGTCGAGCAGATCCAAACCCCAAGAGCTTCGTGACGCGTTTGTCGCGAGATGTTTGGTTCCTTTTACTGGCACTACTCGTGTTCAACTTTTCCTCAGGATTGGGCCAGCCGCTGTATGCGATTTTTTCGACGGATATACTGCACCTCACCAAGTGGGAGTTGGGGGTGATGGTTGGTATGGGTTTTCTCGCGGGCATGTTTGGAGCCTTCTTGGCTGGTAAGATTTCGGCCAGGTTGGGAGTAACAAAAATGATGGTGATGGCCGTAGTTGTCGCGAGCTTTCTCCTTATTCCTTGGCTCTATTCCCCTAACTCTATCCTGGCCGTGATGATTTTTTCTGTTTCAGGGTTCTTCGCCCAATTCTTCTTTGTTGGCAACCAGGCTCTGATGGCCGATCTCACTTCTGCGAAGGAACGGGGGTCCATAATCGGCCTCGTTACAACTGTGGCGGGGTTCGGTGGCATAACTGCGCCTTACATAGGGAGCCAGCTTTGGTTGAGACTGGATCCTCGGTCCCCCTTTCTCGTCTCTTCACTGCTGGCCATAGCAGTCGCAATTCCACTGCTCCTGATCCGTAGAGGATCTGTTGGAGCAAAGTGCCTCCACTGTGGGCGGGCGGTTCCGCAAGACGCTAGGTTTTGTGATTCATGCGGTGAACCGATAACATATGAGAAGTGCACTATGTGCGGAAGACGCTTGGAGGAAAACGCCAGATTCTGTGACTTATGCGGTAGTAGACAATGATGGCCTTCTCATGAGCGACGACTAAGCGTAGGAGTTTTCTATCGCTGAAGTGATTGCAGATTCAGGGAAGTTGTGAAGGTTTTTGCCGCAACTCTATCCTGAAGCCACAGTTGGCGCGCTCGTTGTGAACCAACAAGGCGATGTCTTGATGGTTCGATCAAGCAAGTGGAACGACAAGTTTACTGTGCCGGGCGGACATATAGAGCTCGGTGAACGCGCAGAAGACGCCATCAAGCGTGAGGTCAGGGAGGAGACTGGTCTCGACGTTGAACCAGTGAAGCTTCTCTTAGTGCAACAGGCGATCTATCCTAGAGATTACCATAAGCACGATCATTTCGTGTTCATGGATTACATATGCGTGGCGCGGAGTTCTGAAGTCAAGTTGGATGGTAGAGAGCTGCAGGAATTCGTTTGGGTGAAGCCTGAGGACGCCTTAGACTTGGATATGGAAGAGTACACCAGGAACTTCGTAGTGAAGTACCTAGAGGAGCTGAAGGAGCGAAAGTAAGGATCCAACAGCCACCTTCAACTATTCAGGGCTAGGTCGAACTCCCAGCGTTCTAAGAAGCCTCGCGTACTCCTTTCTCGTTACCCACTCAACGTAGAGATACTCAGCAATCGCAGCGTCATCCATGCCAATCTTTCGTCCTTCTTCAACAGCGCACTGGTATGCTTCGATTTCCGTTGGACGATCCACGTAGTTGTAGGATTCATCGAACAATGCCTTCCCGTCCAAGTACTGCTTGACGTGGACCAGCTCGTGTATGATATCGAGGTACAGGTATCTTGTGTCTGCTGTTCTAAGATACTCTAAACCTACTACGAGGCTTCCATCGTCGTCATTTACGTACATGTACTGTGTGTCAGGTGCTATTGTAACTCGGGAGCTGTCGATCATCTTCTTGAGAACTGAAGGGTGCCCCACTGTCTTCTTCAGTGGGTCGACATCCTCAAGCCCCAAGAATACGTCGCGTAACTTGTATCTTCCCTCTGGAAGATCTCGATTCACTCGAAACGACTGCATGGACTGACCTCTGCTATGTTCTGTGACTAGAGAATTATCTCTGTAGAGAGCTTCACATTATGACGGGCACAAATCGTTCTTCGTTGATTGCTTTACTCAATTGTCCGATGATGGCTATCTCGTTTCCGCAGTACTTGCAGCGGTTCTGATTGTCGAGGTGCCAGCCAGTTATGTCGAAACCATATCGCTCCACAACGACCTTGTTGCATCCTGGACAGTATGTATGCTCGAGTGGGTGACCGGGGACATTGCCGAGGTAAACGTAGTCTAATCCAACGCTCTTTGCAACTTCGTAATGTTTCTCGAGAGTCTCGACTGGTGTCGAAGGAAGATGCATTAGCTTGTAGTCAGGGTGGAATCTAAGGAAATGAATCGGTGTATCCGGACCGAGGTTATCGTATATCCAAGATGAGAGTTTTTTCGCGGCCCCTAAATCGTCTCCGATCTCTGGGACGACAAGGTCGGTAATCTCGATGTGAACGTCTGTCTTGTCGCGGATCTCTAGAAGTGTTTGGAAGATTGGATCCGCGTTTGCGATACCAATGTACTTGCGCACGAAGGACGTTTCTCCGCTGCCTTTGAAGTCGACAGTGATGCAGTCCAAGAAGTCTCGCATCAAACCAACAGTTTCAGGCGTGTCGTAGCCGTTCGAAACGAAGATGTTGATCAATCCTTCTTTACGAGCTTGGACGCCTATGTCGTGGGCGAATTCCATGAAGATAGTTGGTTGATTGTAAGTATACGCCAGCCCTTGGCAGCGGTAACGCTTCGTCATTTCAACGACTTTCTCAGGCGTTACGTCGATCCCTTCAATCTTTCGTCGCTGGCTGATGTCGAAGTTTTGACAATAATGGCATAGCCAGTTGCAACCGGTGGTTGCGATTGAGAAGATCTTTGTGCCGGGCATGTAATGTGTTACTGGCTTTTTCTCGATAGGGTCTATGTGGCCTGCGATGATTTTGCCATAGACGAACAGCCACAGCTTTCCTTCTACATTCCCCCGTATGCCGCACAATCCGATCTTGCCTTCGGGAATGTTGCAGTAGCGAGCGCAGGCAGTGCATCTGACCCTGCCGTTGGGAAGTTGTTGATATAGTGACACTTCTCTTCCCGGAGTCGTCGCTGCCACCTCAAAACTGTGCCGAGAGGGCCGGATGGAAACGGGAATTCATCGGTTACTTTTTCTCAATAACACTCTGGAGATGTCCTTGGAATAAACCTACCTCTGGAATTCATCAAACGCTCTGTACCCTCAGAAGGTCTGTTGTTCCCCCGGGTGTTGATGGGTCTCCACATACTACAACGATTCTGTCGCCTCGACCCGCGATTTTGCTCGCCCGTGCCTCAGCCTTTGCTGCACTGAATATCTCGCGCGTTGTCGAGAGTCTCTCGACCTTATGTGGGTATAATCCCCATAGTAATGAGAGTCTGTTCATCACTGATTCGCTGTAAGTCAATGCGATGATCGGGACGGAGGAGCGGAACTTGGATACTCTGTGCGCCGTTGTCCCGGTTCGAGTATGCGCCACGATGCAACTTGCCCCAAGCTCATACGCAACTTCGCAGGCGGAGAAGCTTATGGCATCTTGGACTTTTTTCACAAGAGGTCGCCTAGCCTCTAAGAACTCTCGATATGGAAGAGTGGCTTCGGTGGCTGCCGCAACTCTCTCCATCACTTCCACCGCCTCTAGCGGGTACTGACCCACGGCGGTCTCCTCGGATAACATGACAGCGTCGGTTCCATCAATTATTGCATTGGCGATGTCCGTTACTTCGGCACGCGTAGGAGTAGGGTTGGTGACCATGGACTCGAGCATTTGCGTTGCCGTTATGACCGGCTTGCCAACAGCATTAGCCTTAGCGATTATCTTCTTCTGAAGAATGGGAACATCTTCAATATCCATTTCGACTCCTAGATCCCCGCGGGCCACCATGATACCATTGGCCTTCTTCACGATGTCGTCAAAGTTCTCAACCGCTTGCCGTGTTTCGATCTTTGCTATGACCCAAGCGCGACTTCCAGCCTCCTTCACAATTCGCTTTGCCCTGTCGATGTCATTACTCGTTGTTACGAAAGAAACTCCTAGGAAATCCGCGTGGTTTTGCAGAGCGAATCGCAATAATTCGATATCCTTTGGTGTCAAAGCGCGTAACCCGAGATTTTTTCCAGGCAAATTCAGACCTTTCCCAGAAAACAGATTGCCACCTCTGATTACGCGGCAAACTATGTCACTTGATCTGGTGTCTTGGATTGTGAGGCGAATCGTTCCATCAGACAGAGATACTGAGTCCCCTTTCCTCAATGTGCGTAAAACGGTTGGATGGCTAATGGGCAGTATCCCCTGACTTCCCATTTTCCGCCTGCCTGTGAGAATTACAAGGCCGCCTTGATTGAGGGTGACGGGGTCGGGGTTAAGGCGACCAACACGAATCTTGGGACCTGGAAGATCACAGAGCACGCCAACTGGACTTTTCAAGTCGCGGGCGACGGAGCGAATCCAACGGATTCTTGCCGCGTGTTCTCTTGTCGTACCGTGCGACAGATTTAGTCTGGCAACATTCATGCCTGCTTTCGTCAGGTGCCAAATCATGCGTCTTGAAGACGTTGAAGGTCCGATTGTGCAGACGATCTTGGTTTTATTCTTGACCATGCGCACTCGACTCAATACCTCCTACTCACTCGTCTCATTCAATTCTAATCAGCATATATGCTGAATCAATTACGCCACGGATTCGCCTACAATTCGGAGGGACCCGGCAGCAAGATTGAAGTTTCACATGCTGAACGTCAGCCCTAGCTTCCTCTGTGTGATGCAGGTTGGCAAGAACAATCCTTTACGTCATCTTAGATGGAGTCGGAGACCGACCTGTCCCAGAGTACGGAAACAAAACGCCATTAGAGGCAGCTGCAACCCCGAACCTTGACAGGCTCACCGCGAAAGGTGCAATGGGGATAGTCTACACTGTTAAGAAAGGGATCGCGCCTGAAAGTGATGCCGGGGTTTTCTCGCTACTAAGCTATGATCCGTCAAGGTTGGATCTGTCGCGGGGCGTAGTTGAGGCTCTTGGTAGTAGTCTCGGATTCGCCGATGGCAATCTGGCACTAAGATGCAACTTCGCAACTGTCAATGATGGTCAGTTAGTAGATCGGCGAGCTGGCAGAAACGTTACAACCGACGAAGCCAGGGAGCTGGCCCTAGCGATCAACGAAGACTCCAAGATGAGGGAGCTCTGCGAGTTCGAGCTCAAAGCTACGATCGGACACCGTTGTGTTTTGGTTCTTCGAGGTCAAGATGGTAAGTTCTCCGACGCGGTTTCCAACCTTGACCCCGCATATGCTCGCAAGGGCAAGATAACGATCGCCAAATCCGGCGTGAAACTCCCCCTCCCCATTCCCAAGTGCAAAGCATTGAAACGGACCAAGGGCGCTGTTCGAACCGCAAAACTCCTTAACAATTTCGCGGCGCGCGTGCATGATGTTCTACGTGATCATCCTGTGAACATGCGTAGAAGGGAGCGGGGTGATCTTCCAGCGAATTTCATTCTTATGCGAGATGCTGGGACGAAGATTCCCCGGGTGAAGAAACTTCACGAGAAATTCGGGTTACGATCAATCGCCTTGGCAGATATGCCCGTCGAACTCGGCATTGCCAAAGTGATCGGTATGAAGACTGTGGTCTTTCCGCCGGATCGAACCTTGGATGGTTACCGGGAAAGGGCGCGAAAAGCTTTGGAGCTAACGAAAAATCATGACTTGGTCTACGTTCACTTGAAAGGTCCTGATGAGCCAGGTCATGATGGTGATTTCGAAGGTAAAAAGAGGTCCATCGAGGACATTGACGCTGGGTTCTTCGGGGAACTAACTAATCTCGAGGAAATGTTGCTCTGCGTAACTGCAGACCACTCGACGCCTTGCGTTGTTAAGGGGCACTCCGACGATCCAGTTCCGCTGATGATAACTGGTCCCGGAGTTGGCTCGGATGGATCTTTGCGATTCAATGAGTTCTACGCGGCGAAAGGGAGGCTCGGTACGGTGAAGCATGGTTTTGAGATCATGAAGATGCTGGTTCCTTTGGCCTGATTGGACGAGGAGGTGGGCGGCTTAGTTTTGTGGGGACAACAGGTTACTTTGTAACATTCGCACCGTGAGTACAAGGTTCATGATCCTAATTTCGGATGTCGATAATTCATTTTTTGACCGCGAATATTCGTCAAGGAAATGTGTTGTCGAACAATTTGATATGGGGACCCCGGCGACCTAGAGCGGTTCTAGGGTGCGGTGAAGTTCCATTGGTCCTTGTTCTTCAGAATGTCGCGTAGTAGTCTGGTTGCGCGCTCTTCGCCCAAACGTAGGATAAACTTCCCTAGGTGCTTGCACATGTTCTTGGAATCCATATTCTTGCGCCAGTCCTCACAGTCGTGTTGAATTGTGCGATGTTTGAAATCAATGAGGACCGTGTAATCTTTCACCTTTCCAGATACCTTATCACTGTCAATGCCTGAGACTGATACTAGTGAATCTTCCATTTCCTCCGCCCGTTTAGATCTCGCCGTACCCAAGAAGAGCTGAAGCAACTCTTTCAACGATAGATCGTCAACCCTCGTGCCCGCAGGTGGCTTTGGAATGGGCCGTTTTGCAGTGGTTCCAGTCCTCTTCTCGAAACTTTTCAAAGCTTCATCGATTCGCCGATCAATGTAAGCACGTTCTTCTTCTGTGTACTTGGACCGATTTGACCAATCATCAAAATAGCGTCGCGCAGCTCCTGCATGCCATGGCGTGTGGAGGGGGTATCGCCAGTTTTCCGGATCTGCGTAGACTGATTGGTCTTTGGGGTAGCCTCTTGGTGGCCCGTCACGTCCGAAGGGTTTCTTTCCTGGTTTGTTCCCTGCCAATTGGACATAGTCGCCTGGTGGAATCTAGGTGTGGAATCTTCGCGTATAGAGTAATTATATTGACTGCCCCGTCGAGATCACAAATTTACTGACGGAGCTCTCTCTTCTCTCTTTTGATGAAAGTCTCCCTAAGGAGCTCACTCCGCCAATTCCAAGGCTCATTTGCCTCGGAACAGTAACTGAAGCGGTCCGACCTAAGTAACATGTAACCTATGTTCGGATTCCGTAATTCCTTGAATCATGGCTTCCACGAAACAATTAGGCACCTCCAAAGTTACGGGAAAATCCCAAATTACAATTCCGAAGCCTGTCAGGGAGATACTCAAGATATGCAATGGCGACCTCGTGGTATTCATCAGAGCAAATGAAGAAGTCGTGGTAAAGCGGGGTAAAGTGAAGATCGAGGAGTGAATCGATCAGATTTTGATACGTAGGTCAACATCAGCTGATTGAGTTGCAAAAGCCCGTACCCAAAAGAGAGTTCAATGAAACTTTGGTCGAATCCATAGACGAAACCATAACTACTTTGCTTAGCCGTGAAGTTGTCGATGCGCTTTATGTTCACCTACAAAATGCCCACTCCATTTCAAGTGATGAAGTCCCCCATAGACTCGAAACACTGTTATCTACACTAGAGAAAACTTTTGGGCGTCCAAGTTCCGAGACAATCTGTAAAGCAATTGCCAAGAAGTTCTACGCCAAACTTGACTTAACGTTCTATGGTAATCCGGGCGGAACACTTCTCGATTACGTTGAAGAGGCAAAGATCAAGCTACAAGAAAGGGAAAGTAAACCTTGAAAAGTAAAGGAAAGAATTCGACAAACAGATCGCATCGAGACGTTCCCGAACGCATGCGAATGGAGGAGATGCTTCGTGAGAGCGAGGAGAAGTATCGGGCAATCGTGGAGAATTCCCCAAACTTCATTGGGATTCTCCAAGACGGAATTTTGAAGTACGTTAACCGGGCTGCAACTGAAAGGTTGGGTTGGACTTACAAAGAGCTCGTATCGCCTTCCTTTGACCCTATAGAGAAGGCGGTGGCAGAGAGATTCAGAGGCTTGATCAAGGAAAACGTAGGCAAGAGGCTGCGCGGGGAAGACGCCCCCCCTTATGAGGTAAGCCTGATCACGAGAGTTGGTTCGGAGATCCCGGTCATAGTTCGAGCATCGAAAATCTTCTACCAAGGAAGACCTGCAGTTGAGTTTGTTTTTAGTGACATTACTGAAAGTAGGCAAATGGATGAAGTTTTGCGAGAAAACGAAGAACGATTTCGCAAAATTTTCGAGGAAGGACCATTGGGAATCGCCCTCGTCCGCCCAGATTATCGTTTCGCAAGAGCCAACAAGACCTTCTGCACGATGCTCGGATACCGTGAGGAGGAACTGACGACCCTCAAATTCACCGACATCACTCATCCAGAGGACATCAAACTAGGGGTCGAACTTACGGAGAAAATGCTTCGAGGAGAAATACCGCGCTTCAGCATTGAGAAGCGCTATATCAGGAAGAATGGCGAGATTCTGTCAGCAAAACTGACCGCGTCCTTCATTCGCGATAGGGAAGGCACCGCCATGTATTCGGTAGCCATGATCGAGGACGTCACCGAGGAGAAGCGGGCGCAGGAAGCATTACGAGCCTCTGAGGAGAAGTATAGAACTCTCGTTGAGAACGCGGCTGACTCCATTTTCATGATAGATGGAAAAAACAGGATCGTCTCTGCAAACCGATCTGCAGCCAGACCTTTTGGAAAGGACCCCGAAGAAATTCAAGGTAAATCG
>Ga0209322_10000051_pt1 | contig 52242 bp, 46 predicted proteins | sample Rifsed19ft1_FD_184013 | JGI IMG/M metagenome (GOLD analysis project Ga0209322, IMG submission 184013) | Soil microbial communities from Rifle, Colorado, USA - sediment 19ft 1 (version 2) | ecosystem: Environmental > Terrestrial > Deep subsurface > Rock core/Sediment | place: Rifle, Colorado... | reverse complement strand
ACCGGACCGTCGCTTCCCTTCCCACCCATGTACCTCCTCCTGGTCACCGTGCTGGTGCTGGGGGCGGCGGCCTTGGCGCTGTGGGCTTCGCGCCCGGTGAGCGCGACTCTCTCGATCCTTGTGGCGATTTTCCTCTTCGGATGTCTTCGATACCTGCAGGCGATCCATCCCCAGGGACGTTTTCACCTCTCGAAGGTCCCCGAGGCGATGCTCACGGGGAGGGTGGGGCTTGAGGGAGTGATCATTTCGCCGCCGGAGGACATCCCGCCCGGAAAGGGGTGGCGGCGGGAAAGACGGATCCGCTTCCTGGTCCGAGTGGAGGAGATTACCCTGGGAGGGGATCGATACCAGACGAGTGGTGGTGCTCGGGTCAGCATCCTTGATCCGGTCCACGAGTATCGATACGGGGAGCGGATCCGGGGGAACTTTCGACTGCGCCACCCGCGAGGATACTGGAACCCCGGAGCGTTTAACTATCGCCGCTATGCCCTGACCAGGGGATTTCAGCTCGAGGGGTGGGGGCGGGAAGGAGAGGAACTCCATCTGCTGGGCCGGGATGGAGGAAATGAGATGCTCCGGGTCGTTGCGGATCTTCGCGAGACGATGCTCAAGAGAATCGGGGCCGATCTCCCACCCGAGGAGGGGGGAGTCCTCAAGGCGATGGTCCTCGGCGACCAATCCGGACTCTCGGAGGAAATCCGCAAGGTCTTTCTCCTGTCGGGCACCTACCACATCCTGGTGATCTCCGGGTTTCAGGTCGGGTTCTTCGCCGGGGTCCTCTTCTTCTTCGCCCGTCTCCTGAAGCTTCCACCACTGGCGGGGAGCCTGATCACCGTCGTTGGCGTCGTCCTCTATACCCTCGTGGCGGGGGGAAGCCCACCGATCGTTCGGGCAGCCCTCATGACCGGCCTGTACCTCTTGGCGGTCATCGCTGGCCGTGGGCGAGACCTCTATAACACGCTCGCCTTGGCCGGGTTCATCCTCCTCTTGTGGAATCCTCTCTCCCTCTTCGACGCAGGCTTCCAGCTGACCTTTGCAGCCACCGGGGCCATCCTGGTCGCGGTCGAGCGGTGGGATCTGAGCCACATCGCCAGGCCGTGGCGGTGGCTCCTCACGTCTCTCGTCGCCTCGGCTGCGGCATCTCTGGGGGTGCTCCCCATCCTTGCCTTCCATTTCAATCGAGCCTCCGTGACCGGCATCCTGGCGAATCTGGTCATCGTGCCCCTCGGCGGCCTCGTGACCGCGTTGGGCATGGGTTATAGTCTGCTCCTCCTGCTCGTCCGAGAGGGATTTCTCCCCGTCCAAATTGTCGTCCTCGCCCTGACCAAGACAGCAATCCAGGCGGCGCAGGCCTTTGCCGCTCTCCCCCTCGCCTCTGTCCGACTCTACACCCCGACCCCCCTCATGGTGGTCACATACTTCGCCACGTTAGTCCTGTTGCTCGTCCCGGTCTTCCGGCGCAGGGGCCTTGCAATAGCCCTTTGTTTTGTGTTCCTCCTCGGACAGATCGGATGGAAATGCCTGGACCGCGGAGGGGAGTTTCAGGCGACCTTCCTGGATGTGGGCCAAGGAGATGCAATCTTCTTGGAGCTCGCCGATGGGAAATCGATCTTGGTGGACGGGGGCGGGACCTTTGATGACCGCTTCGATATTGGAGAACAGGTCGTTGCGCCCTACCTCTGGTATCGCTGGATCCGTCGGGTCGACGTGGTGGTGCTGACCCATCCTCAATTTGACCATCTGGCAGGCCTCAAGGCGGTCCTGGAGAATTTCCCCGTGGGGGAGGTGTGGGAAAGCGGCTATCCCTCTTACGACTCGACGTACCTGTGGCTCCAGGACTTTGTCCGGGAAAGGCAGATCCGTTTACGACGGATCACCCGCGGGGAGCGCATTGCCCTTGGACCCGGCGTCGTGGTGACGGCGCTCCATCCGCCCCGGCCCTTCTTCATCCCCCGGAAGGGACGCGCCAGAACCATGGCCAATAACAACTCCCTCGTTCTCCGCATCGATCACCGGCAGCTTCGCCTGCTCCTCACCGGCGATATCGAGGGGGAGGGCGAGGCGTCGCTCCTTGATGGCGGCCTCACGCTCGACGCCGATCTGCTCAAGGTCCCTCATCACGGAAGCCGGGGGTCGAGTTCCGCCGCGTTTCTCCGCGGGGTGAGGCCCCGGTGGGCGGTCATTCAGGCAGGGGACCGGAATCCCTTTGGGCATCCGCACCACGAAACCCTCGCTCGGTACGAGGCACAGGGGGTCCAGGTCTTTCGGACCGATCGGGATGGGGCAGTCACCTTTGCGTTGCGGGATGGTGCGGTGACGTCCAGGACCTATCGGCAGGAACTGGGCGTCTGGGCGGGGGAGTGAATCCGACTTCGCTGGCAGGCGAGAGGTTTGACAAGGGAGAGGGGCTATGTTAAGAGGAGGCTGTGGAGTTACGAACGCCGCGCATCTACAGCGTCAGTGAGCTGACCGCCGAGCTCAAGGCCCTCCTCGAAAACACATTCACCGGGGTCTGGGTCGAGGGGGAGATCTCCAACTTCAAGCACCACACCTCGGGCCATATGTACTTTACCCTCAAGGACGAGCGGGGGCAGCTCCGCGCGGTCATGTTCCGGGGGAGCAACCGGGGGCTCCAGTTTCGGCCCGAGGATGGTTTGGCGGTTATCGTCTTTGGCAATGTGACCATCTACGAGCCCCGAGGGGAGTACCAGGTCTATGTAGAATGCATGGAGCCCAAGGGGCTCGGCGCGCTGCAGCTCGCCTTTGAGCAGCTGAAGACCCGCCTGGAGGCCGAGGGGCTCTTTGACCCCGCGCGGAAGCGACCCATCCCACTCCTTCCCAAGAAGATCGGCGTCGTCACGTCCCCGAGTGGTGCGGCGATCCGGGACATCCTCCAGATCATCCACCGACGGTTTGCCAACGTCCAGGTCCTCATCTTCCCCGTCAGGGTTCAGGGGGAGGGGGCCGCGGCCGAAATCGTGGAAGGAGTCGAGTTCCTGAACAAACGGGGGGATCTGGATGTTCTCATCGTGGCGCGGGGCGGAGGATCCATCGAGGACCTCTGGGCCTTTAACGAAGAGGTGGTCGCCCGCGCTATCTACGCCTCCCAGACGCCGGTGATCTCCGCGGTGGGCCATGAGACCGACTTCACCATTGCCGACTTCGTGGCCGATGTCCGTGCCCCGACCCCCTCGGCGGCCGCCGAGCTCGTCATCTCGCGAAAGGCAGAACTCAGCCAGCGGGTAGACGATCTCTTCAGCCGACTGGTGAGTCATATGCGGTACCGGGCCGAAAGGAGTGGAGAGCGACTGCGAAGTCTCGAGCGGCACCTCAGGCTGCTCAGCCCCCTCGAGCGGGTGAAGGGGCAGCGGGAGCGGCTCAGAGACGGGGCGCTGGCGCTTCAATCCTCGATGAGCCATCGCCTCGCGCTGTGGCGGGGGGAGCTCAGGACCGCGGCGGCGCGGCTCGATTCGCTCAGCCCCTTGGCCATCCTGGCCCGCGGATACAGCGTCTGCCGGCGACTTCCCGATCTCAGCATCCTGACGCGTGCCGCCTCCATCGCGGAGGGGGAGCGCGTGGAGGTGCTGCTCCACCAGGGGGGACTGATCTGTCGGGTCGAGGAACAGCGGCAATAGGGGTGCACAGGCCTCTTTCGGTGATCGACACGCGATGGCACGGGGAACGGGATGGCGGACGAGAAAGAGATACAATTCGAGGAGGCCCTGACGAGACTTGAGGCGGTCGTGAATCGTCTGGAGTCGGGCGAGTTGCCCCTGGAGGAGTCACTCCGTCTCTTCGAGGAAGGAGTGCATCTCACCAAGGTCTGCACGCATCGCCTAGAGGAGGCCGAGCGGAGGGTTACGATCCTCCTGAAGAATGAGCGAGGCGAGATCGCGGAGGCGCCCTTTAAAGAAGGGCAGGAGTAGTGGAAGCCAGGTGGCTGACCCAATACACCCCATCAACCCAAAGAACCCACGAAAGCGGTTGGATCAGCGGCTGGTAGACGAGGGGCTGGTCGAGAGCCGAGAGCGCGCACGAGGACTGATCCTCGCCGGCCAGGTGCGAGTGGATGGCCGACGGGTCGATAAGCCGGGCACCCTGATTGGATCAGAAGCGGCAGTGACCATTGCCGGCCCGGAGCACCCCTTCGTCGGTCGGGGGGGCGTCAAGCTTCGGGCCGCGCTCGATGCCTTCGGCGTCGACGTCAGCGAAAAGGTCTGTCTCGACGTCGGGGCGGGGACCGGCGGTTTTACCGATTGTCTCCTTCAGGCTGGGGCGGCGAACGTTATCGCCGTGGATGTGGGCCACGGCCACCTGCACCCGCGTCTCCGGCACGATCCCCGGGTGATTTTTCTCGAACGGGTCAATGTCCGGCATCTGACCAGCCGCCACCTGCCTGTGCGACCTCATCTGGCGGTGATCGACGTTGCCTTCATCTCCCTCACACTCGTGATTCCAGTGATCGCGGACCTGCTCCTTCCCGACGGCGACATCGTTGCCTTGATCAAGCCGCAATTTGAAGTGGGAAAAGGAGAGGTGGGGAAGGGGGGGGTCGTCCGCGATCCGCGCCAGCATGGACGTGTGATCCGCAAGGTGGCCCGGTGCGCGCACGGGCTCGGTATGGTGATCAGGGGCCTCTGTCCATCCCCGATCCTCGGGGCCAAGGGGAATCGCGAGTTCTTCCTCTACCTGGCGAAGAGCAGCGCGAGGCCGGGGGGCATCGGCGATGTCGAACGCTTGATCGAAGAGATGGTTGGCTCGGCCAGCGGGGAGGTCCTCGAACAGAAGGCTCGTTGAGGTCTGGGATGGCAACGAAAGTCTTCAAACGCGTGGGCATCGTGGCAAAACCACACCGGCCGGAGGCCCGGGAAGTGGTCGAGCACCTGATCAGCTGGCTCAGAGCGAAAGACCGCGAGGTCGTCCTGGATGCGGACACGGCGGCGCTTGTCGGGGCAGAGGCGACCGTGGTACCCAAGACCGATGTCCCGAGAATGGCAGACCTCGTCGTGGTGCTCGGCGGGGATGGGACGTTACTCTCGGTGGCCAGGTTGGTGGAGTCGGAGGAGATCCCGATCCTTGGGGTCAACCTCGGGGGATTGGGTTTCCTGACGGCGATGACGCTGGATGAGCTCTACCCGGTCCTGGGGGCGGTCCTGGAGGGGAAGTATCGGGGAAGTCGCCGGATGCTCCTCCAGGTGACGGTGGAGCGTCAGGAAAAGAGGGTTGCTGAATATGTCGTCTTGAACGATGCGGTGATCACGAAGGGGGCACTCTCCCGTATCGTCGAGCTCGAGATCTACATAGAACAGGAATACGTGACCACGTATCGCGCTGATGGTCTCATCGTGTGTACGCCGACCGGCTCCACCGCCTACGGCCTCTCCGCCGGCGGGCCGATCGTTTTTCCCACTATGCGTGCGCTCATCCTGGTCCCGATCTGTCCTCACGGCCTGACAAACCGTCCACTGGTGGTTCCGGAAGAGGTGGGGGTGCGGGTGGCCCTCGAATCCCAGGGTGAAGATGTGTATCTCACCCTGGACGGGCAGGTGGGTTTCCCTCTTCGGTATCGGGATCTGATCGAGATTCGGCGGGCGGACCGGGAGATCACCCTGATCGTTTCCCCGAAGAAGAGCTATTACGAGATCCTTCGGTCAAAGCTCAAGTGGGGCGAAAGATAACCGAACGACAGTGATTGGTGGTTAGTGATTAGTGATTCACTCATCACCAGGGGTTTCCACGGTGTTGCGCGAAATCGCCATCCGACACTTTACCGTCGTTGATCAGGTGCGGGCGAATTTCGGCTTCGGCCTGAATGTGCTGACGGGCGAGACGGGGGCCGGCAAGTCGATTGTCATCAGTGCCCTGAGCCTGGCCCTGGGGGCGCGAGGGGATACCGAGCTGATCCGATCTGGAGAGGGAGAGGCAGTGGTCGAGGCCGCCTTTGCGATTCCCGATGCCGGCCCCGTGCAGGATCTCCTCGCTGCACAGGGAATCCCCATGCCGGAGGAGGACGACCTTGTCGTGCGGCGCCACCTGGCCCGGGAGGGGAGGAGCCGCGCCTACGTGAACGGGACGATGACAGGAGTGGCCATGGTCAAGGCGCTGGGGGAGCATCTGGTCGATATCCTTGGCCAGCACGAGAGCGTGCTCTTGCAGAATCCCCGGCGCCATTTGGAGCTGCTGGATGCCTTTGGGGTTCTCACGGAAGAGGTCCAGGACTATCAGGCCCTCTATCGCCGATGGCAGGCGCTCAACGCAGAGCGGGACGCACTCCAGCAGGGCGAACGGGAAAAGGCCCAGCGCAAGGATCTGCTGGAACACCAGATCCGGGAGATCGATGCCGCACATCTCACCGAGGGAGAGGAGGAGGCGTTGCAGGCCGAGCGCGCCATCCTCACCCATCACGAGAAGCTCCTCCTGGCGGTGGAGGAGGCCTATGGGCGTCTTGAGGGGGACGAGCGAGGGATGCTTTCGACACTCTTCGCTGTCGAGGCCCGCCTCCGGGAGGCCGGACGGATTGACGCACGCCTTTCCCCGGTGGGGGCGATGGCCGACGAGGCGAAGACCCTGCTGAAGGAGGTGGTTCTCGCCCTTCGGGACTACCGGGACCGGCTCGACTTCGATCCTCGTCGGCTCGAGGCCATTGAGGAGCGCCTCCACATCCTCAGTCGTCTGAAGAAAAAATATGGAGTTACTGCCGGCGAAATTCTCGCGTATGGAGAACGGGCCGCCCTCGAACTCAAGCGGTTGGAGGGAGCGGAGGAGCGACTGGTGAGTCTCGACGGGGAGATCCGGGGTGCGGAAGAAGCGCTCTGGGAACGGGGGGAGCGCCTCTCGAGCGGGAGAGCAGAGGCGGCGAAGCGGCTCGCCCAGGCGGTGGTGGGTGAACTCAAGCAGCTGGGGATGGCGCGGGCCGATTTCCGCGTGGAGCTCAAGCGGGTTGCGGGAGAGGATCGGCGAGGGTCGCTCCGGCCGACCGGCCTAGAAGAGGCAGAGTTCCTCTTTGCGCCGAATCCCGGCGAGGGCTTCAGACCGCTCGGAAAGATCGCCTCGGGGGGTGAGCTCAGCCGGACCATGCTGGCCCTCAAAAACATTTTGGCCTCCGTGGACCAAACCCCCACCCTGCTCTTCGATGAGGTGGATGCGGGGATCGGCGGGAGCATGGCGGAGGTGGTCGGCAAGAAGCTCTGGAGGGTCAGTCGAGAGCGCCAGGTCATCTGCATTACCCATCTCCCCCAGATCGCGGCCTTTGCCGATGTGCACCTCCGGGTCGAGAAAAAGGTGGAGCGAGGGCGGACCGAGGCCCGGGTGCTCCCCCTTGCCGAAGAGGAGCGGGTGGAAGAGCTGGGTCGTATGCTCGGGGGGTCGGAAAAATCCACGACCCCCTTCAAGCACGCCCGCGAGTTGTTGCGGGCTGCAGCGAGCTGGAAGCAACAGCAGCGGAAGGGTGCAGGATGACGGGCCGCATCGGGGGCAGCAGATGACGGGGGAGGAGCGTGTTCTTCTTTACCGATCGCTCGGAGCTTCCCTCGTCTTGCACCTGCTCTCTGCGGTCTTCCTCTGGAAGACCCAGATCCCGACCCCCTATCTCCCGGCCCCCTCTCCCTTGATGGTCCGTCTGCTTCCTCCGAGTGAGATCCCCCGGTTCATCGATCAACCGGAGGCTCCAGAGGCAGCCGGGCCGGTGAAGAGCAAGGATATCTCCCAGGTCGCGAGTGAGGCCCGGGGTCCCGGAAGGGTTCCGGGCCCGGCGACCACCCCCGAAAGCTCAGGGATTCCGAAGCCCGGACGTGCTTCGCCTTCTCCCGAGGCTGGAAGGGTTGCAGAACCGCCCGCCTCGCCTCCCGTCCCCCGGCAATCCGCCCCGCCGCCGGCTCCCACATCCGAGCCCGCCGGAGAATCGCAATCCCTGGCGCGGCCGGATTCGTCCACGAGCCCGCCCACCGCTCATCGTCCCTCCCTCCGAGAAGAGATCGCAAAGTTGGGGAGGCGGGGAGCTTCCGTGGAAGGGCAAGGCGTGGACGCCGGACAGGGGGGGGATACCGGAACCGGCGAACGCATCGTTTCACTGGAGACCAAGAGTTCGGAGTTTGCCCCCTACCTTGCCGACGTCAAGCGTCGGATCGAGCGACATTGGCAGATTCCGCTGTACGCGAGACAAACTGGTCTCACTGGAAACCTCGTCCTGGTCTTTAGCATCACCCCGGAAGGAGGTCTGGCCCAGGTCAAGATCACCGAAAGCTCCGGGACGTCCGTCCTGGATGACGCGGCGGTCGAGGCCGTACGGGCCGCGGCGCCCTATGGCCCCTTTCCGTCCAAGTTCACCTTTCAGCGTCTCACCATTGTTGGAAATTTTCGCTACGTTGACCTGGGCAGACCGATGAGACCGTCTCACTAAAGCAAACGCACAGAGTGCGTTTGCTTTGGAGCAATGGAGCAGTGGAACAATAGAGTGATTTTGGGGGAAATGCTCCATTGCGGTCCAATGTTCTATTGCTCTGAGGCAGTCCCCCATGTCGCAAGCGCTTCCTCAAGACCGGTAAAGGAAGGAGATTCTTGAAGAGACGACTCGCTGGATTCCTGTTGGGTAATAGGCACAGCACGTTGGAACGGCACTAGACCGGGCCGATGGCGATCACGCCAATCGATCGGACTCTTCGCCTCCTGACCCTCCTTGCCGCACGTCTCCTCACGCCCCTCTTCCCACCTCTGCCATCCCGCCTGACCTTGCAGCGGAGCGGGCGACAGACGGTCGTCGGTCTCGACGGGCCCGTCGCGATCTCGCGCGACCGCCTCGGGATCCCCACCATCCACGCCCGGGCCGCCTCCGACCTCTTTTTCGGCTTTGGTTACGCCATGGCCCAGGACCGGCTGTGGCAGATGGATCTTTATCGACGGCTGGCTCGAGGCCAGCTCGCGGAGATCCTGGGGGATCGGCCGCTTGGCGTGAGACCCGGCGCTCGCCTCCAGCCTGCTTCCGTCGTTCAGCTGGACTCCCTGCACCGCGCCTTGGGCTTTGTTCGCGTGGCGCACGCGTCTTACGGGATCATTTCTCCCGAGGCACGCTCGGTCCTCGAGCGGTATGCCGCTGGTGTCAACGCCGTCGTGGCCTTGATGCAGGAAGCACGATGCCTTCCTCCGGAGTTTTATCTGCTCGGGTACGAACCCGAGCCCTGGAGACCCCAAGACAGTCTGGCGGTGGGCCGTTTCATCGCTTGGATGCTGTGTTTCGCTGCCAGGGCGGAGCTCGTGCTGGGGGCGTTCGCCACACGACCGGATCTCTTTCCCCTCTTGCCGATGACCCCGGAGGGGGAGCCGGTAATCGTGGCGGGGGAAGGCTTTTTGGGTGGCGGTATCGGCGGCAGCAACAGTTGGGTGGTCGGGCCCGGCCGGACACAGAGCGGCCATCCCCTGCTCTGTAATGATCCGCACCTGCCGATGGGCCTGCCCTGCCTCTTCTGCCAGGTTTCCCTCAGAGGGGCGGGATACCATGTGGGGGGAGCAACTGTTCCCGGCATTCCAACCATCATCATCGGGGCGAATGCGAAGGTAGCCTGGGGCGTCACCTCGGCCATGCCCGACGATGCCGACGTATACCGGGAGACCCTTCACCCGTCAGATCCGCACTTGTACGCTTTCCAGGGGGAGTGGCGCCGCCTGAAGGCGGAGGTGGAGGAAATCCGGGTGCGTAACGGTCCGGCGCGCCGCATCGCCATACGGTACATCCCGCATGGCGGTGCCGACTGCCCCCTGCTCAGCGATATCCTCCCGCTCGATACGCCGCTCTCCCTCCGCTGGACGGGGCTCGAGCCCTCGCGAGACATGGATGCCGTGCTCAAAATCTCCCGGGCGAAAGACCTGGAGGAGTTTCGGGACGCGCTCCGGGACTTCGCCCTGCCCGCCCAGAATTTTCTCTATGCCGACCAGAGGGGAAACTACGCCTACTTCTGCGCCGGGCGTTTTCCGAGGCGCCGAAAGGGAGACGGCCCCTTTCCCGTCGACGGGTCCTCCGGGGCCTCAGAGTGGCAGGGGGACATCCCTTTCGACGAACTTCCCTCCCTGATCAACCCCCCCTCCGGCCTGATCGCGACCGCCAATCACCGGATCGTGGATGAGACGTATCCGCATCAACTGACGTATCTGTGGGAGCCCGGATATCGGGCCCGACGGATCATCGAGCTGCTCGAGCGGGGGGGGCTCGACGTGGCGGACATGGCGGCGATCCAAGGGGATGTGGTGTCACTCCAGGCCAGGGCGGTGGTCAGACAGGTACTTGCCCCGGTGGCCGGGGAGCTCACGGGCAAGGCGAGACAGGGTGCGGATCGACTCCTGCAGTGGGATTGTCGAATGGCGGCGGAGAGTGGAGAGGCGGCACTCTACCAAGTCTTTTACGAGCGCCTGCGCTTCTTGGTCTTCGCCGATCGGCTCAACCAGGTCGCTCCAGAGCTCTATCGGGGCTACTTCTCGCTGCTGCATCTGCCGGTCAATCCCGTGGCTCGGATCCTGGAGGAGGGTGGTCCTGAGTGGATGCCCGGAGGGCGGGCGGTTGTCGTGGGGCGGGCGCTCGAGGAGGCGGTGGCGTTTCTCGAGGGGGAGCTCGGAGCTGAAGAGCGATGGGCCTGGGGTGCCCTTCATGCCTTGACCCTGCGACACCCGCTGGGCGCCGGTCGAGATTGGAGAAGTCGCCTCCTGAACCGGATTTTGCGATTCAACCGCGGCCCCTTTCCTCATCCGGGGGATGGGATGACGGTCAATGTGGCCGCCTATCTCCTTTCCCATCCCTTTGAGCCCGGTGTGGGACCCGCCTACCGACAGATCGTGGACCTCGGAAGCCCCGACCAGTCCCTCTGGGTTATTCCGGGTGGAAGCTCGGGGGATCCTCTCTCTCGCCATTACGCCGATCAGCTACCCGACTGGCGGCACGGAAGGTACCACCCCATGATGCCGGAGGCGGCATCCGTCTTCGAGGTCTTGGAGCTCACCCCGAGCAGCCGGGAAAGACTTTGACTCAGCCGCTCAGGCAGTGGTATAAGGCGGGCGGATTATGCACGAGCGGGAATCGGAAGGCATCGGGTATTTTCTCGGCCGGCAACTCTTTGGCGTCTTCGAGGTCGAAGAGTGGCAGGTCCAGGGTGCGGCCGTTCGGTTTCGGGGCAATCTGCTGGCCCAACCTGAAACCGCCCTGACGATCCTGCGGCAGCGACTCGAGCCGGTCGGATTTCTCCCGCTCCTCTCCAGCCCACGCGAGATCCTCATCCTCCCCATGCCTGCAGGGGTACAGCGTGGAGTGACCGAGAAGCCCTGGCCCCAGATCCTCCTCTTCGTCATCACCATCTTCACCACCCTTTTCGTCGGCGCCCTGGGGCAGGGGGCTGATCCTTTCAGTGATCCGACCAGTCTCCTGGTGGGCCTGCCGTTTTCCGTAAGCCTCCTCTCGATCCTGGGCGTTCACGAGATGGGCCACTATTTGACGGCAAGGCGGTACGGCGTCCAGGTGACTCTTCCGTATTTCATTCCCGCGCCCGTCGGTCTCGGCACCTTCGGGGCCTTCATCAAGATGAAATCTCCGGTCATTGACCGGCGCAGCCTGTTCGATATCGGGATCGCGGGCCCATTGGCCGGCCTTGCTCTCGCTATACCCGTCTTGATGATCGGGCTCCGCCTCTCCGAGATCGTTCCCAGCGGGGGGAGGATGGGTATCTCGCTGGGATCACCCCTCCTATTTATGTTAGTGCAGCAGATGGTCTTGGGGACAATCCCGGAGGGGATGGATGTCTTGCTGCACCCGGTGGCCTTCGCCGGGTGGATCGGCCTCTTTGTCACCGCACTGAACCTCCTCCCCCTCGGACAGCTCGACGGGGGGCATATTGCGTATGCCCTGGTGGGCCGGCAGTCGGAAAAGCTGGCATTCGTCACCGCCGTTGTGTTGGCCCTTCTCGGGCTGACCTTCTGGCTCGGCTGGCTCTTCTGGGCCTTCCTGGGGTTCATGCTTGGTTTCAAGCATCCCCAGCCCATGAACGACGTGACCCCCCTCGACCCCACGCGGCGCCTCTTGGCCCTCGGCGCCCTGATCCTCCTCCTCTGTCTGATCACCCCTTCTCCCTTTATGTCCCCGGAGTTTTAAGGGAGCACGGTGGGAAGCGGCGGTCATCGAAATGACCGACCGATACTCTCACCGCGCGACGAGATTGCGAGGGTCTTGGGGGAACGAGTTGACCGGGCGATAGGGCGAGAAAATCAATTACTCCAGGAGGCTCTCCAGGCTTGGGTCCGTGGGTCGCGTCCGAAGATGATTGCCCGAGTCCAGGGGTACGAGTGGTCGGGGGAGATGCCGTATGCAAAGGTGTCAGAGAAGTCGTGGGCCGCGAAGAATCGGACGACACCCTCCGCCTCTTCTGGTCCCCGGAGATGGGCCAGTGCTGCGGCATACCCGAGGGCAAACCCGGGCGCGAAATAAGGGCTGACTCCTGAGGTTTCGCCTGGGAAATCGAGGTCCATCGCCCGACCCTCCTTGTGGTGACACTGAGAGACACTGCAGGGTATGTGCCAAGAAGGGATCGAAGCCACCCCTGGCTTGGGGAAAGGAGTGCAAGGCACTTGAATTCAGGGGAGGGATGGGTTAGTACCGTTCCAACTATGTATTTCCAGCTCTTTGCCGCCGACATGCGCAGCCGTTCTAGCAAGGCAGGCTGTTCAGATTCAGCTCAGTAAGCTGGAACGGCACGAGAACGGCCGCCGAGGGGGCACCGGGGGGGTGCGTGAGATCAAGCGGACTGGCGGCGGCTGAAGCGACGAGAGTGGTGCCGAAGGGGGGACTCGAACCCCCACAGGCTTACGCCCACATGACCCTGAATCATGCGCGTCTACCAATTCCGCCACTTCGGCAACACGTGGTATCTCCCTATCTCTAAAGAGGGGAGCGGAAAAAGTCAACGGGAAAGTTGGCTGTCCCAAAGGGCTCGGGGAGTGGGCCTTCGCTGGCGGAACACTGTGCCTCCTGCCCGGCGCCCCCAATGGAGACTGTGCAGTTATCAGCCAGGGCTGGACGAATACAAGACGCAAAGTGGGGGCTGGGGTTGCCCAAGAGGGCAGGGGGAGGCGATGGAACTCGTGGATGATCAGATGTGTTTTGTGTGCGGGAAGAAGAATCCTGCCGGGCTCCATCTCGACTTCGAGCTCGTTGGCCAGACGCAGGTACGCACGAGCTTTCTCCCAACACCGGCGTTCCAGGGCTTCCGGGACATCGTCCACGGAGGCATCATCGCTACCATCCTCGACGAGGTGATGGTGAATGGGTGTTGGCTCCGCGGCGTGAGGGTCGTGACCGGCAAGTTGGAGGTCCGGCTCAGGCGGCCCGCCAGGGTGGGCGAGCGTCTTCACTTTGCCGGGAGAATTCTCCGAGATGGGCGGAGAACAGTCGAGGTGGAGAGTCAGGCAGCCACGGCCGAGGGTGTGGTCGTGGCTGAAGCCCGGGGAGTGCTGGTGAAGGTGGAATCTTGAGGATCATCACCCTGCTCACCGATTTTGGACACGCCGATCCCTTCGTCGGGATCATGAAGGGGGTGATCCTGGGCATCAACCCCCGGGTGCAGATCGTCGATCTGTGTCACGGGGTCTCACCCCAGGATGTGCTCGAGGCGGCGTTTCTCCTCAAATGTTCATACCGGTACTTTCCCAAGGGGACCATTCATCTGGTGGTGGTTGACCCCGGCGTGGGAGGCATGCGCAAGGGTCTCGTGGCCGAGGGCAGGCATGGGTACTACGTTGCGCCCGACAACGGGGTCTTGAGCTATCTGTTCGCCTCGGGTGAGATCCGCCGGGTCGTGGAGATCACTGCGGAAGCGTATCTTCTCCATCCGGTGAGCCAGACCTTTCACGGGCGGGACGTCTTTGCTCCGGTGGCAGGACATCTGTCGCGTCGGAGCGGCATTGATCGCTTTGGACAGGCCACGAGGCGCCCTGTGCGCCTCCGCCTGCCGGTCTCGACGAAAAAAAGTGCTCGGGTCCTTGTGGGCTCTATCCTCCATGTGGATCGGTTTGGGAATCTCATTACGAACATCTCAGGCCGCGAGATCTCGGCCCTGCACCCGGAGAGGGGGATCACGGTCTCGATCAAAGGCCGGACGATGCATGGCCTGGAGCAGAGCTATGACCGCCTCAAGCCAGGCGAGACGGGAACCATCCTCGGGAGTGCCGGCTATCTGGAAATCTTCGCGAACCAGCGGAGCGCAGCGCGTCTCCTGAAGGCGGGGCGGGGGGTGGCGGTCCGGGTGGAGGGTGGAAGGCGGCACAAGCGCGGCTGAGCGGTCTCGGGTGTCAGGTCTTGGGCCACTAGGCCACTCACCACTAGTCACCTTGTCACAGTCCGTCACCGGCGAGCCGTTGTCGAAGTCCAGACAATCCAGAGGCGGAGCAAGGGGATCATCAGCAGCAGGAGGGTCCATCCTACCGCTCCGGCCAGAACTCCCTGCTCGCCATACAACCACTCGATTCCCGTCGGTTCCCGCAGCAGGAGACCGGCGGTCTTCACGAGAAAGACCCAGCCGGCGTGCAGCCCGATGGCGAAGGGGAGCGAATCGGTCCAGAGATAGGCATAGGCAAGGAGCATACCGAGCAGCAACAGGCCGATGAAGGGGAAGAAGACCTCCGGTCGCCCGAGCGGACGGAAGTGCGCCCCCAGGGCCTGGAGGCCCACGCCCAGGTGAAGGCCGGGGGTGACCGGGACGGGGGCGCGGAGAAAGTGAACGGCGGAGAAAAGGGCACTGCCCCACACCACCGCACCGAACCTTGACCCATCACGCAGGAATCCCCCCAGCAGGTACCCACGGAAAATCGTTTCTTCCACGACTCCCACGACGAGGGCGCTGGTGAGGGCGCGGCCGGCGCGCCAGGACCAGTCTGCCGGAACGGCTGGCGCGAGCGAACGTTCGCCCAGCAGGATGAAGATTGCAAGGAAGAGGGCGAAGGAAAAGCACCCGAGCATGAAGCCGCTTCCGAGCTGGCGCGCGGGACGGCTCCCGGCCCCGATGCCTCTCAAGGAAATCGGCCCCAGCCACTTCCGTCCGAGGGCGCCCAAGAACAGGGTAAGCAGCAGAAGGAGACGGCGGTAGATTCGCCCAAAGTCGTAGGAGCCGCCCGTGGTGTCAAAACCGAAGAGTGCTGAGGAGGGGAAGGCCTGCAGGAACCACTCGACCGCTCCCTTGATGAGGGGAGCAGTGAGCACACTCAGGCCGATGACCCCCATCAACAGGCAGGCGAGCCAACCGGGAAATCGCACAGCGGTCCCTCCCTGGGCCTCATGGGGGCGCATTATATCAGAGGGGTGTAACGGGTCAACGCCCGTGCCATCTTGGCATAGTTCGTGCAAATATAGGCAATTTCATGGAATAAGGCGGCAATCGATGTCGGGTGGCATGTTGAGTACGAGGGTCCTCAGAGACTTCAGGACAATCGGGCTGCTGTTGTTGCTCATCGTGGCGATCCCACCCTCGGGGGAGACGGCGGGCTTCACCGAGGTGCGAGAGGCCGTCGCGCTCTGGCAGCGAGTGTTTGGAAGAGTGCCGGCCCTCGAACAGTTCATTCAGGGGGGCAAGCCACCGGACGCCTCGACCATCGCGCTGCTCACGGCGAACCTGCAGGACGTGGGCCGGCAAGAGGCCTCGAATCCTTTTTTGCCCCTCGCCAGGGGAGCCCTGTCCATTCTGACCAAGGGGGGAGGCGTCTCAGCTGCTCTCGCCGAGGCCTCTCAACGGGCGGGGAACCGCGTGGCTGTTCGGTGGCTGCTCTATCGAGCGTTTCTCCGCCTGGGCGAGGACCGGGCGGCAGATCACGAGCTGCGACAGATTCGGGAGGTTCGGGACCGGTTGGGTCTCGATCGCATTGCCTATCTGGGCTGGCACCTGGTGCACTCGGCCGGGGTGCTCTCCGCACGGAACGATCTACCCGGGGCGGAGAGGGCGTTGGACTTGGCGGAAGAGTTTGACCCAGCCCTCCCCGAGGTCTTCTTCGCCCGGGCCCGGGTCCTGCTGGGCCGCGGCAATCCGGGGGGGCTTCTGGCTCTGATGCGGGGCTGGTGGCTCAGCCTGACCTCGCCCTTGTATGGGCCGAGCCACTGGGCGAATATCCTAGCCTCTCTCCTGCTGGCACTCCCCGTCGCTCTCTTGCTGGTAGGGGTCTTACTCGTCCTGCGGGTGTCACCCCTCTTTCAACATGACGTCGCCGAGTGGGGGCGACGACGACTGTCCCCTGCGACTCAGGTGCTCTTCCTCATGATGCTGTACCTGCTTCCCGTCATCCTCGGGTTCGGTCTGCTCCCCGCCGTCATGGTGACTCTCGTGCCCCTCGGGATCTACCTCAAGGGTCGAGAACGCGCACTCTGGATCGTCTTGGTCCTCTCCCTCCTGCTCCTTCCGGGGGGACATCGTCTCCTCGCCAGCCTGATCACCGGCACGACCTCCCCCCAATTTGTCGCGTTGCTCACGCTCGAGGAGGGGGATCTTGAAGCCGCCACAGAGGCCACGCTGCTCCGCTGGGCGGACGAGGCCCCCCAGGACCCCGTGCCGCGGTTTTCTCTCGGCCGGATGTATCGGCTTCGGGGTGAGTTTGCGCGCGGGATCGAGCGGTACTCCCAGGTAAAGGGTGGTGGGGCGCTTCAGGCGGCGAGCTGGACCAACCGGGGAAACCTGGCCTTCCTCGCGGGGGACCTGGCCCAGGCAGAGGCCGCCTACGAAAAGGCCATTGCCTTGAGTCCAGACCTGGCCTATCCGCACTTCAATCTGAGCCAGTTGTTCACGGAGCGGCTCCTCTTGGACCAGGCGGAACAGGAGTATGCGCGGGCAATCCTCACGCTGCCATCCCTGCAATCTCGTATTCGACGGGCGGGAGCGGAGGGGAGAAAGCGGGTCATCCTCGACGCACCGCTTCCGGTGACAGACCTCTGGCACCGGATTCTCGTCTTCGATGCGCCATCCCCGGAGATGGTGGAGATGTTGTGGGGCGGAAGATTTCTGAGGGTCTCCCTGTCCCAACTTCCCTGGGCGGTGGGGGGGTATCTCGTGACCTTCGTGGGGATTCTGTGGTTGCGGAAGCGGCGGAGGTTTGCCCGGGCGTGTCAGGAATGCGGCAGGGTCTTCTGCCCCCGGTGCCAGCGGCTGCTGGGCGAGGTCCGGTTCTGCACCCGCTGTGCGATTATTCAGCGGTCGCGGGCAGGGGAGATGCCTCGCATGATCAAGAGTCTTCCCTTCGAAGAGATGAAGCGGCCGTCGAAGTTGCTCGAGGTTGCCCTTGCGCTCATCCCGGGGGTTGAGGGGCTCTACCGGGGGCGGACCTTCAAGGGTTTTGTGTTGCTCACCGCCACGGTCTTGGCTGTCTCCCCGCTCCTCGGACAACTCCTCGCCCCGGCGACGTATCTTCCCGGCATATCGCTCCCGTACCACGGATCTCTGAGCATCCTCGTGCTCCTCTCCGTCTACCTCGTCAGCGCGTTCACGTTCAGCCGCGGTCGCTCAAGGTGGGGGGGTGGGCGATGGCGCTAGAGGGGACACTCCAAGACTTTGCCCTGGTCGATATCCTCCAGCTGATCGGCATGCAGCGAAAGACCGGCGTCCTCACCCTGACGAGGAAAGACGAAACCCTCAACGTTGTCGTACAGGACGGCATGGTGGTTTGGGCGGCCCCCCCCGACGAGGTTTTCGAGGCGAACCTGGGCCGGGTTCTGACTCGCCGTGAACTCACCACGCGGGAGCGGTGGGAAGAGGTGCAGCAGATGCGGGCCCGCAAGGGACAGCGCCTGGTCCCCTTCCTCCTGGAGGGGCAGTTGGTCTCCCCTCGCGATATCGAAAAGGTGGTGCAGCGCCTGGTGCGCGAAACCCTCTACCAGGCCCTCCGTTGGCGGGATGGGAAGTATACATTTGCCGCTGAAACGCAGGTGGACCTGAGTCGAGGTCAGATCCCGCCGGTGGGGACGGAGACCGTCCTCCTGGAGGCTGTTCGTCAGATGGATGAGTGGCCGATGATCGAACGACGGATCCCCTCGCTGGATCTGGTCGTCCGACGAAGTAACCGGCCGGCCTATCGCGATCAGGCTCCTCCCGAGGCCCTCACCGTCCTCGAACTGGTCGATGGCCGACGGAGTGCCCGAGACATTGCCGAGCTGTGCGACCTCGGAGAGTTCGACGCCTACAAGGGGATCGCCGATCTGCTGGCGGCAGGAGCCCTGCAGCTTGAGCAGCAGGCCGAGGCCGGGGCGAGAGAGCTCCGGCCCGTGCGGGCCCCCAGACGCCTTCCCTCGTGGGTCGCCCCGGGCGCGACCGGAGCCGTCGTGCTCGCCTTTCTCGTGCTTCTGTTCCGCGCGAGCGATGATCCCCTGCGCGTGTTCCCCTCCTCTCGGCTGGCGGCAGAGGCCGAAGTCCAGACTCGCAGGCTCACTTTGGCCGGACGAGAGCTTCCCCGCGCCCTCGACGAGTATCTGCTGCTGCGGCTCGGGTACCCCAATAGCCTGACCGAATTGCAGACCGAGGGACTGTACGCCGGGGACCTGCAGGATCCCTGGGGGCGCCCCTGGATCTATGAGCGTCGCCAGCCGACGTACCGGTTGACGAGTCCGGGGCTCGACGGTCGGATCGGGACCGCTGACGACCTGCAGATCTCTCCCGCCTGGCCCCCCGATTGACAGTCCGGATGCCCTGTGCTAGCGTGAAACAGTTTCGCGAGTGGATCAGAGGGGAGGCCTGCTCCATGGGGACGAAGATCAAGAAGATTTCTCCGCGAGGGCTCTGGCCTCTGATGCAGGCTTCCTTCGCTCTGTGTGTCGTGATGGCTTCCCCCCCCTCTGCCAGCGCCGCCGACCCGAGGGATCGTGCCCTGGTGGAGCGTATGCAGCAGGTCTTCGTGGAGGTGGCAGAGCGGCTGAAGCCTTCGGTGGTGAACATCAGCACGACGCAAAGGGTCCAGCCCAGTCGCCGTCAGACCGAACCCTTCTTCCGGGGCCCGTTCCGCGAGTTCTTCGGCGAGGAGTTCTTCGAGCGATTCTTCTCCCGGGAGTTCGAGCGACGGAGTCTGGGGTCCGGGGTCATCGTGGATGCCAAGGGCACCATCCTGACGAATAACCATGTGGTGGAGCAGGCCGACGAGATCCAGGTGACGCTGGTGGACGAGCGGACCTTTCAGGCCAAGGTGATCGGGACCGATCCCAAGACCGATCTCGCCGTGATCCGGATCGAGGGGGCCAAGGATCTCAAGCCGGCGCCCCTGGGGAACTCGGCGAAGATCCGGACCGGTGACTTTGTGATCGCCATTGGCAATCCCTTTGGATTGAGCCACACGGTCACGGTCGGCGTCATCAGCGCCACCGGGCGCACCGGCGTGGGGGTCACGGCCTATGAGGATTTCGTTCAGACCGACGCCTCCATCAATCCGGGGAATAGCGGCGGTCCCCTGTTGAACATCGACGGGCAGGTCATCGGGATCAACACCGCTATTGTGGCGAGCGGCCAGGGCATCGGCTTTGCCATTCCCATCACCCCCGCCAGGGAGATCATGGAGCAACTGATCAAGGAGGGCCGGATCACCCGCGGGTGGCTCGGGGTGCTCATTCAGCCCTTGACCCCGGAGCTGGCCCGGCAGTTCGGGGTCAAGGCGGGAGAGGGCGTCGTGCTTGGCGATGTCCTTGAAGGGGGACCCGCTGAGAAGGCCGGGCTCACGACGGGGGACGTGATCCAGGCGGTTGGGGGAAAACTCGTCACCGACGTCCGCGGGCTTCAACGCCTGGTCGCTGCGATTCGGCCAGGAACACAGGTAGCGGTCAAGGTCAATCGCAAGGGCAAGGAGGTGACCCTGAACGCGACCGTGGGGCAGATGCCGACCGAAGAGGCGGCGGTCGTTACTCCGCAGTCCTTCGAGCGGCATGGGTTTGCGGTTCAGGATCTCACCCCCGAACTCCGGGAAAAACTCCAGGTGAAAGAGGGCGGGGTGTTGGTCTCGTCGGTCGAGCCGGGGAGTCCCGCGTTCCGCCGGGGGCTCCGGCCGGGAGACGTGATCCTGGAGGTTGACCGCCAGCCGGTCAAGAGCCGTCAGGACCTCCTCGCGATGCTCGAGGCGTCCCGGCCCGAGACGGAGCTGCTGCTGCTGGTGCAGCGCGGGAAGAGTAGTCGCTTCATCGTCATCCCCCCGACGAAAAGTTAAGCCCTCCATGACGGGTGCCAAAGCCCATGGCACGACGCACACCCGAGTTCTACGAGGAGATCAGCGACGAGGCCCTCTCTGCCTATCTCCGCCGGATCGTCAATATCCCGCTCCTGACCAAGGCCGAAGAACTCCGCCTCGCCAAGCAGATCCAGGGGCGGGATGAGAAGGCCCCCAAGAAGCTCGTCGAGGCCAACCTGCGATTCGTGGTGAAGGTGGCGCTGCAGTACCGGGGGTATGGCGTCTCCCTCCTGGATCTGATCAACGAGGGAAACCTGGGACTGCTGGAAGCCGCCCGCCGCTTCTCCCCCGACTACAACGTCAAATTCATCACGTACGCCGTGTGGTGGATCCGCCAGGCGATCATGCAGGCCCTGGGCCGGGCCAGCGGGGCCTTGCGCTTTCCGGCGCGCAAGATCCGCCTGGCCAGCAAACTGCGGAGCCTGCGGGCAGAGAAGCTGCAGCAGGAGGGCGTGGAGCCGACGGAGGAGGAACTGGCCAAAGAGCTAAACCTGACGCGGGCGGAGGTGGACGAGTTGTTGCAGACCAACAGGCCGCAGGCCTCGCTCGAGGAGATTCAGAATCGGGAGGAGGGGCGGGGGCTCCTCTCTGGCAGAGAGCGCGTCTCACCCGCCGATGATGAGTTGGTGCGCAAGGCCTTTGAGGAGGAGGTGGAGCGGCTGCTGAAGGGGCTCAGTTCCCGGGAACAGATGATCATCGAGCTACGGTACGGTCTCCGGGGGGGAGAGCCCATGACGCTCGAGGAGGTGGGAAAGCGATTCAGGCTCTCGCGGGAGCGGATCCGGCAGGTGGAGGAGCGGGCGAAGAAAAAGCTTCTCGCATTGGCGAAGATCCGGCATCTGCAGGACTTTCTGAACTGAGGACAACGACGTGTCGGACTGGGCGGTCATTCTCCTCGTCGTGGGTATCGCTCTTCTCCTCGTCCTGGCGGTCAGCCTCGTGCTGATGGCCCGGATTCTCACGGGTCTCCGAGAAGCGCGCACGGAGCAAGATCCCTCGATCCTCCTGCTCCAGCAAGACATCGCCCAGTTCAGCACCGCAGTGAGCCAAGGGCTTCACCAGATGGGCACCCAGGTGAATCAGCGGCTCCAGGAAAGCGCCGTGTTGATCCAACAGGCCCATCAATCCATTGGAGAGCGGCTGGATCGTGCCGCCGCCGTCGTCGGCGAGGTCCGGGGGAGTCTCGGCAAACTGGACGAGTCGACGCGGCGCATGCTGGAGGTGGGCCAGGACATCGCGAGTCTTCAGCAGATCCTCAGGCCCCCCCAAGTCCGGGGCGGCTTCGGCGAAACCCTCCTGGAGCAACTCTTGAGCCAGATCCTCCCGGGCGACGCCTTCGAGCTCCAGTACACCTTCCGGAGCGGAGAGCGGGTCGATGCCATCATCCGATTGGGGAGTCGCCTGATCCCGGTAGACGCCAAGTTTCCCCTGGAGAACTTCCGGAAGATGCTGGAGGCAAATGGGGGGGGAGACGAGGAGCGGCGGCGGGCGGCCCGGAAGGCCTTTCTCAAGGATGTGCAACAGCGGGTGAATGAAATCGCCAACAAGTACATCCTGCCCGACGAAGGCACGTTCGACTTTGCCCTCATGTACATCCCGGCGGAAAACGTCTACTACGAGGTGATGGTGAAGGACGAAGCGGAGGACTCCGTCCGGGCGTACACCTATGAGCGGCGGGTGATCCCCGTCTCTCCCAACAGCTTCTACGCCTACCTCCAGACCATCCTCCTCGGGCTGAAGGGACTGCGCATCGAGCAGAACGCCCGGGAGATCATGGAGCTCCTCGGACGACTCCAGGTCGATCTCAAGAAGTTCCGGGACCGCTTCGAACTGGCCGGCAGACACCTCACGGATGCCAAGAATCGGTTCGACGAGGCGGCGGGCGCGTTGGCCCGTTTTGAGGCAAAGCTGGATACGGTCGAGGGGCGGGGCGAGCAGCCCACCCTCCCGGGCACCCTGTAGTGTTCCACCGCACTGTTCTTACGCACGGTCCCCCAGACTCTGATCGGCCCCTGTTACATTTGTGTGTGAGCTCGGGGTTATGGCGATGGTGAGGCCAGAGTGTCTCGGGTCCCAGAAGACGGCCGGCGCGACCCTTGATGGCATCATCGAAAATTGCTAGACCTGCGTGTCGCTCGATAATGTGTTAGATGCAAGAAATGCCGTCGCTGGAGAGGAGGCTGGAAACACCTTCCCATGGATGATCTCTTTAGTTGGATGACAGGCGGAAAGCTGCTGGCCGTGATCGCACTCGTGCTGGCTAATGGTTTCTTCGTTGCGGCCGAGTTCTCATTGGTGGCCCTGCGCCGCAGCCGGGTGGAGCAGCTTATCGCCGAGGGGCACCGCCTCGCGAGAATTCTGGAGCGCGCGGTGAAGAACCTGGATGCCTACCTGGCGGCAACCCAACTTGGCATCACCATGTCCTCCATTGGGCTGGGCTGGATCGGCGAACCCTTCCTGGCTGCGCTTATCGAGCCGGCCTTCGACTTCCTCCCGAAAGACTGGGCGGTGATCGGCGCCCACACCCTCGCGGTGACTATCGCCTTCACCATCATTACCACCCTTCACATTGTCCTGGGTGAACTGGCGCCCAAGAGTCTGGCGCTGCAGCGGACAGAGTGGACGGCCCTGGCTGTGGTCTCGCCGCTCGAATGGTACCTCAGACTCTTCCGCCCCGCTATCTATGCTCTCAACAACCTGGGCAACCTGCTTCTGCGCCTCTTGGGTCTTCAACCGGCCGGAGGCGAAGCGTTCATACACTCTCCCGAAGAGCTGAAGTTCGTGGTGGCGGCCAGCCGCCAGGCCGGACTCCTGAGCGAGGCAGAGGAAGATATGGTGGAGGAGGTCCTTGGTTTGCGCGACCGGCGGGTGGGGGCGTTGATGACACCACGAACGGAGATCATCTGGATCGACCTTGACGACCCGCCCGACGAGAACCGGCGAAAGATGACCGAAAGCGGTCGCTCTCGTTTCCCGGTGTGCCAGGGCGGCCTGGACAACGTCCTTGGTGTGGTCCTCGCCAAAGACTTATTGGCTCGCAGCTTGACCGGTGAACCGTTGGACCTCAAGTCATCGGTGCGAGACCCATTATTTGTTCCTGAAAGCGTGCGCGCCTTGAAGGTCCTCGAATTGTTTAAGCAGTCCGGGACCGACATCGCAATGGTGACCGACGAATACGGTGGCATCCAGGGACTGATCACCCTGAAGGACGTGCTCGAGGCGATCGTGGGCGAGATTCCCTCGGTCGATGAGTCACCCGATCCTCAGGTCGTGCGACGGGCCGATGGTTCGTGGCTGTTGGACGGGATGTTGCCTGTCGACGAGTTCAAAGAGGTCCTCGCCATCGCGGGATCGCCACGAGAAGAAGAGGGCACCTATCATACGTTGGGCGGTTTCGTGATGGCCCATCTGGGGCGTATACCATCAACCGGCGATCGCTTTGAGTGGGGTGGACTGCAATTCGAGATCGTCGATATGGACGGACACCGGGTCGATAAGGTGCTGGTGACGCCTGCTCCGACCACTTCCCCTGATCCGACGAATGGTGCCTAACCTTGCGTCTACTATCACGGGAATGCGATAAAATCGAGCGGCCGTATCGCCATCCATCTCGACAGGGAGGGGAGCGACCCTGTGAGCTTCAGCGGTTCGTTGACTTGTCTTGGGGCCTCTGGTAGCATCCCGGGCAGTTCGCGGCTGAGGTGCTCATCGTGAACTTGCTCGACCTCCTGCAGAGATCGACGGAAAAGTTTGCCACGAGAACGGCGCTCATCAGCGGCGACCGGTCGCTCACCTACGGAGAGCTCTGGGAGGTCGTGAGGCGCCTGGGAGCCGGCTTTCGTCGGCTCGGGGTCGAGCCAGGGGAGCGGGTTGGCCTCATGCTGCCGAACGTCCCCGAGTTCGTCCAGGTCTATTTCGGCATCCTGGCGGCCCGGGGAACCGTGGTGCCGCTGAATGTGCTCTATAAGGGTGAGGAGGTTCGATACATCCTGGAGGATGCCGCGACCCGCTGGATCGTCACCAGCCGGATGTTCCTGCCGGTCATAGAGGCAGCCCGCGAGAGGCTTAGTCGACCCATACAGGTGGTCGTTCTGGACGGTGAGAGTGGCGGAGGGAATTCCGGGATCATCGGCGGTCCGGACCTCCTCCGAGAGACGGGGGAAGTCACGGCTCCTGAGCCGCACGAAGTCGCGGTGTGCCTCTACACCTCCGGAACCACTGGGCGGCCCAAGGGAGCGCTCCTCTCCCATGAGAACTTGTTAAGCAACATGAGCGCGTTCCGACAGATCGCTCCGTGTGATGAGCGGGACGTGTTCCTCTGTGTCCTTCCCCTCTTTCACTCCTATGGTGCCACCGTCCTCATGCTTTTTCCGCTGGACATCGGGGCGGCAATCGTGCTCGAGCCTCGCTTTGTCCCCGACCAGACCATGCGGGTGATGGCCGAGCAACGGGTCACGGTCTTTGCGGCGGTCCCGTCGATGTATGCCCTCTGGGCGCAACTTCCCCCGCTGTCCGTGGATCTCTCACGCGTGCGTTTCGCCATTTCAGGAGGCGCCCCGCTCCCCCTCGAGACCCTCCGCCGATTTGAGGAGCGCTACGGGATCCTCATCTACGAAGGATACGGACTCACCGAAGCCGCTCCCGTCTTGACCGAAAATCCTCTCTTGGGGCCGCGGAAGGTCGGGTCAGTGGGAAAAGCTCTTCCTGGCATCGAGCTCAAGGTGGTCGATGAGGAGGGGCGAGAGGTCCCCGATGGAGCGGTGGGAGAGATCATCGCCCGGGGTTCGAACATCATGCTGGGGTATCTCAACCGGCCTGACGCCACCGGGGAGGTCTTGAAGGACGGATGGCTCCGCACCGGAGATCTCGGCCGCCGCGATGACGATGGATACTTCTACATTGTCGACCGGAAGAAGGATCTGATCATCGTTGGCGGTCTCAACGTGTATCCTCGAGAGGTCGAGGAGGTGCTGGCGGCCCATCCTGCCGTGGCCGAAGCGGTGGTGATTGGCGTTCCCGATGCGACGCGTGGGGAGGCCCCAAAGGCCTATGTCGTCTTGAGACCCGGGGCCTCCTGTGCGCGGCATGAGCTCTTGCGGTTTGCCCGAGAGCGTCTGGCTCCCTTCAAGATCCCTCGCGATCTTGAATTTTGTGAGGCCTTACCGAGGACGGTCTCCGGGAAGATCCTGCGCCAGCAGCTGGGAGCCCCTGGCCAGTTGTGATGACCGTCGAGGGAACACCATGACGGTGGAGCGGGTGGCCGTCAAAGATCTGAAGCTCAACGAACCCGTGACCTCCTTTTTCCAGGTGCGAAATCCCCAGCGCCGCCTCCGCAAGACAGGCGAACCGTTTGTGACGCTTGTGCTCGGCGATGGGACAGGGGAGCTTCCCGCGGTGATGTGGGAAGACGCGGACGGTATCGGGGAACAGATCCGAGAGGGTGATCTGGTGAAGGTGCAGGGCGTCGTGGGGAGTTACCAGGGAGGATTGCAACTCACCATTCAGCGGCTTCGCCTGGCGCGGGAGGGCGAGGCCGCCCTCCGTGATTTTCTTCCCTCGACCAGCGCGGATGTGCCCTCGATGCTCGCCTCTCTTACCCAGACGATCCGCGCCTTCACGAACGAGCCGCTCAAGCGTCTCTTCACGAGCATCTTCGAGGCGGAAGGCTTCGGCGAAGCCTTTGCCGCCGCCCCGGCGGCCAAGGAGCTTCACCATGCGTACCTCGGAGGGCTGTTGGAGCACACCGTATCGGTGGTGAGGCTGTGCGAGACCATCGCCGCCCATTACGGAGGGGCCGTTGATCGGGAGCTGCTTCTCGCGAGCGCGATCCTCCATGATGTGGGCAAGATCCATGAACTCACATGGGAACGCGGGTTCGATTACTCGGATGCAGGGCGGCTGTTGGGCCACATCACCCAGGGCGTGCTCTTTGTTGAAGAACAGATCGAAAAGATCCCCGACTTCCCGCCGGGACTTCGGCTGGAGCTACTCCACAACATCCTGAGCCATCATGGGGAGTACGCATGGGGATCGCCACGGCGGCCGAAGACGGTGGAGGCCATGATTCTGCATGCGGTGGAGAACCTGGATGGGAAGATCAACCTCTTTTTGAAGCTGGCCAGACTTCACCCCGACCCGTATCGGGAGGGGTGGACCGTTTTTCATCGAAGCTTCGAGCGCCCGCTCTTCTTTGGGGAACCCGAGGCGCCCGGGGAGACGCTGGGAGAAGGGCGGGAGGAATTGTGAGACAATTCGTCAACGATCCGCTCATTCTAAGCTTCGAAGAGACTGGAGCAGCCTGGTTCTGCACACATGGGCGGTCTTGACGTGGGAATAGCCTCGATTCCCTTAGTTAAGCCGTGGTCTATTCCTTTCGGATTTCGTCGAAGATCGTGGCAATGGTTCGAGTATGTCACGCCCGTCGAAGAGACCCCAGCCTTGCCGGGGACTTCCCGCCGCTCTCAAGAACAACCCTGAACCGAAAACAGGTATCTTGCACCTTCGAGAAGGTTTTTCGGAGAAGGTGAAAAAAACTGTTGACAAAAAAGTAACTTATGATGTATTCACTTCATCAGGGGCAAACTCGGATGCTGGATAAGCTCTTTTCGTCTGAAACCCGGGTGCAATTGCTCGAACTGTTTTTGAGCCGTCAAGACCAACGATACTACGTGAGGGAAATTGCGAGAGAGCTCAAGCGCGATATCTCGGGGATCAAGCGGGAGCTGGACAATTTGGAGAAGGCAGGCCTCCTCACGAGCAGCAAGGTTGGCAATCTCCGCTATTACATCGTCAACAAGACCTTCCCTCTCTATCCGGAACTCAAGGCCATCATCGATAAGACACGAGGGGTTCCCCAGGCGATCGGCGAAGCGCTTCGGGGTGTGGCCGGAATCCGGGTGGCCCTACTCTTCGGCAAACCCGAGGTCCCGGAGGGTGAGGCCATTGACGTGTTGGTGATGGGGCGGCCTCACATGGCGCAATTGAATCGGGTGGTGGCGGCCCTGGAGCTGCGCATCGGCCGGAGCATCAATTATCTGGTCTTTGACGAGCGGGAGCTCCAGCGACGAAAGGCGGAGGGGGACCCTTTCCTGCGGGAGGTTCTGCAGGGGAGGACGATTCCTCTGATCGGGTCAATCCATGATCTTTGAGCAACTCAAGGCCAAAGGCTTGGTGGAGGCGGTTGATCCGGACCTGCCCGGTGCGAATCGTCTCATGGCCAGGGCGCAGAAGGACCTCAAAACCGCACAGGCCGTAGTGGGGACCGATGCAGAATGGGCTTATGTCGTTGCCGTACACGCCGTTCTCCGAGCAGCTCGCGCCCTCATGCTGGCGGAAGGCTTCCGTCCCAGGGGACGGGATCAGACGCGAACGCTCCTCCAGATCGCCGGCTCCCTTGTCGGTGAGGGCGAGGGCTCCACGCTCGACGACCTCGAGCAGGTCCGGAAGAAGGGGCAGCATTTCTTGGAGTGGGCGGATCGCCCGATTTCCTTGTATGAGCTCGAGGCGACGCTGAACATCGCCGAACAATGGGTGGGGGTCGTAGCCAAGCGCGTCTATGCGAAAGACCCTCAGGCGCGCCTCTTATAATGTACAACCCGTCCCCCGGACAGAGTCGCGGGGGATGCGAGGAAAGGGGGTGAAACTGAATGGCAAAGAAGAAGAAGGCAGCTGGCAAGAAGAAGAGATAAGAAGACAGAACATCGAAGTGGTGATTTGCGCAGATGCGGGGATACCCTGCAAGGAAAGGGGGTGAGACTGGATGGCGAAGAAAAAGAAAAAGGGAGGCTCCAAGAAAAAGAAATAGGGATGGTGCCTCGCTGGGGGGATTCCCCCCAGCCGTACTTATAATAAGAAGAATCATCGGAGTCGAAGGAGGTCGCGGCATCGAGGCGTGTCACACCACAAGCAGCGGATGAGAGTGACAGTGGCCTTCGCACCCTGAGAACATCGCATCAGGGTATTCCTCCCCTCCCTCAGGGACAGGACCGAGGGTTGTCTTCCCTGAGCGGTCGTGATATCGTGCTCTCGCAAGTCATCTCCCATTCTCTCGTAGAGATCACCATGGAGCCATTCACTGGCCTTGATTACTATCGCGTGGATGAACTGTATTCGGACGAAGAACGCCTGGTCCGAGAGACGGTCCGCACCTTCGTCGACGCCGAGGTCCTCCCACTCATCGAAGCGCACCACCGGCGGGGGACATTCCCGGTGGAGCTCATCCCACGCCTGGGGGAACTGGGGGTGTTGGGGGCCAATCTTCACGGCTACGGGTGTGCCGGGATCAGTGAGGTCGCCTACGGGCTCATCATGCAGGAGCTCGAGCGAGGGGACAGCGGCCTCAGGAGTTTCGCCTCGGTCCAGGGGGCCTTGGCCATGTACCCGATCTACGCCTTCGGGACCGAGACGCAGAAGATGGACTGGCTTCCGCGCCTCGCGAGGGGCGAAAAGGTGGCGTGTTTCGGGCTCACCGAGTCGGACCACGGCTCGGATCCGGCGGGCATGGTCACCAAGGCCGTCCGACGGGGCGACCACTACGTGCTGAATGGGAGCAAGCTGTGGATCACCAATGGGACCATCGCCGATGTCGCCGTGGTGTGGGCCCGGACCGAGGAAGGGATTCGCGGCTTCTTGGTCGAGAAGGGGACCCCGGGATTCAGCGCACGTGAGATCCACGGGAAATTCTCGCTCCGTGCCTCGATCACTTCCGAGCTCATCTTCCAGGATTGTCGCATTCCCAGCGCGAGTCTCCTCCCCGGGAGCGAGCAAGGCCTGAAGGCGGCCTTCATGTGCCTCGATCAGGCGCGGTACGGCATCGCTTGGGGAGCCGTGGGCGCGGCCACGGCCTGCTACGACGCGGCCCTCAAGTATGCCAAGGCCCGGGTCCAGTTTGGCCGGCCCATCGCCGGATTTCAATTGGTGCAACAGAAGCTGGTCAGGATGCTCACCGAAATCACCAAGGCTCAGCTTCTCTGCCTCCGACTCGGCCAACTGAAAGGGGCGGGTCGCGTCCACCATACCCATATCTCTCTGGCCAAGATGAACAACGTGGAGAAGGCAAGAGAGATCGCCCGGCTGGCCCGGGAGATTCTAGGGGCTGCCGGTATCGTGGATGAGTACCCGGTGATTCGTCACATGCTGAATCTGGAGACGCTCTACACCTATGAGGGGACACACGAAATCCATACCCTCATCTTAGGCCGGGACATCACGGGCCTGAGCGCCTTCGCCTGATCCATCCCTCTGTGGGTCCTGACGCAATGCGCGGTCCCGGCTTTCCCCTTTACTTCCCCCCGACCGCTATGGTATGGAAAATGCACTGTGAGGCTCCCGTTGCGTTTTCTAGGGCTGGCAATCGTTCTCACGGGGCTGAATTTTCTCGCCTCCGGCGATGTGCAGGTGGCAACAGGGCAGGCGAGGCCTTCCACCGAGGCTCCCTCTGGCTCGGGGCCCGGTGCGGCGATCGAGCGTTTTCGGATCACAGAGACACTGAAAGGGAAACGGCTGTGGGACGTCGAGGCGGACAGGGCGGAGGTATTTGAGGGGCGAGGGATAGCCGTCCTCACCCGGGTGGTCCATCCCGTGCAGATCACCATCTACCGGGGCGAGGAACGGGTGATCTGCTTCGCCGACAAGGCCGTCGTGGACCTGAAGACCAAGGACGTCCAGCTCACCGGCCGCGTCCGCTGTGAATCGAGCCAGGGGCCACGGATCTTGTCCGAGTCCCTGAAGTGGTCCGCGGGGAACCGGCGGATCACGACCGACGCCCCGGTCGTCATCGAGAAGGCGGGAGTCCAGATTCGGGGAAAGGGGATGGAGGCCGACACCGTCTTGGAGCGGATGATCATCCGTGAACGGATCACCTCCCAGGTCACCCTCTCTGGAAGCGCGGAGCAACGGCGATGAGGCGCTCCGCGGGATGGACATGCGGTGCCCTGCTCCTCTTCTTCGCAGCGTCTGCGATGGCCGGCGAAATTCCGTCCGAGAGCACAGGGACAGGACGGCCCACCACCGTCACCGCCGATCGTCTGGTGGTGAGCAGAAAAGAACGCCGGGCGGTCTACACCGGAAATGTGGTGGCGACGACGACTGACCTCACGGTCACCGCCGATCGAATGGAATTCGAGTTCGATGAAAAAATGGAAGCCGTCGAGCGGATGGTGGCGATCGGCAACGTGCAGATCTCCCGGAGCGATGGGACCAGGGCGATGTCCGAGCAGGCGACCTACGACGTCCTTCAGGACCGGCTCATGCTGGAAGGGAAGGAGAGGGGACGCGTGACCGCCGTGATCTATCCAAAGCAGCAGCCGGAACAGGCGAGGTGAACCTGAGAAGGATTGGTGAAAGATAGAAGCGAGCAGTAGATGTTCGAGGAGAAAAGGAAAGGGCCGGGGAGGGGTAGGCGTGCAGCTCGGGGAAAATGCCAAGGGGCGCAGGCCCAAGGCTAAAAGGGTCAAGCCGGTTGCCAAGGCGGCTGCTCCCCCGGTCGCTGCGGTTCCGAAGCCCGGTGTGGTGAGTCACGGATCTGTCATCAGGCTAGGGGGGGACACTCCCGCGGATGGTCTTCGGGCCGAGGACTTGGTCAAGGCCTTCAAGGAGAGACGAGTCGTTTCGGGGGTGAGCATTGCCATCCAACCGGGCGAGGTGGTCGGACTGCTGGGACCGAACGGCGCGGGGAAAACGACGACCTTCTACATGATCCTTGGCCTGATCCGGCCCGACCGCGGTCGTGTGGTGCTGAATGGTGAAGAGATCACCTCCCTGCCCGTGTACGAGCGGGCTCGACGCGGGATAGGGTTTCTCCCCCAGGAGGCATCGGTCTTCCGCCGGCTGACGGTCAAGGAGAATCTGATGGCCATCCTCGAGATCCTTCCGCTGAGCGCGGCGGAGCGCAAGGAACGAGCAGATCATTTGCTCCACGAACTGAGCATCGCGCACCTGGCCGACGCACCGGCCTATAGCCTCTCGGGGGGGGAGCGGCGGCGGACCGAGATCGCGCGGGCCCTGGCGACGTCTCCTACCTTTATCCTCCTGGATGAGCCCTTTGCCGGGATCGATCCCATCGCTGTCTGCGATCTTCAGAGCCTGTTGATGCAGCTGAAGCGCCGCGGGATCGGTCTCCTCATCACCGATCATAATGTGCGAGAGACATTGCAAACCGTCGACCGCGCCTATATCATCCATCACGGAGAGGTCCTGTTGTCGGGGACGGCGTCTGAGCTGGCCGCCGATCAAAAGGCTCGAGAGATCTACCTGGGGGAGCGTTTCACCTTGTAAGGTGAGCTGAACAGCCATGGCCATGGAACTGCGCCTCAGCCTGCGTCAAACCCAGCGGATGATCATGACCCAATCGCTGCAACAGGCCATTGGCCTGCTGCAGCTCTCTCGGATGGAGTTGATCCAGGCGGTCCGACAGGAGCTGGAAGAGAATCCGGTCCTAGACGAAGAGCTTGTATTGGAAGACGGGCAGGTTTCGACGGAGGCTTCTCAGGATGAAGAGCCGCAAACGGACGACGACCGCATTTCGGATTTCGACTGGGAGAGCTACCTGCAGGATGCCTCGGACTATCGCCGTGAATTCCCGCGAGAAGAGGTTGAGCATTGGTCCCCCGAGGAACGCCTGACCCGACCTCGCTCCCTGGCGGACCACCTCGTCTTTCAGCTGTACCTATCCACCTCCGATCCCGTCTGCATTCATTGGGCCACTGAGATCATCGGCAATCTCGACGAAAACGGATATCTGAAACTCAGCCTGGAAGAGCTGCGGGGAAAGACATCCACGCCCGTCTCGGTGTTGGAGGAGGCGCTCAGGTTGGTCCAGACCTTCGATCCCAGCGGGGTGGCGGCGCGAGACCTGCGGGAGTGCCTTCTCTTGCAAGTCGATAGCCTGAAGGGCGGACCGGAGGTCTCTCTGGCGCGGACGCTGATCGATAACCACCTGACGGACCTGGAGGGGCGCTATCTCACGAGGATTGCCGAGAAGCTGAAGATCCCCATCAAGGCGGTCCAGGATGCCCTCCTCCTGGTCTGTTCCCTTGAGCCGAAGCCAGGGCGCACCTTCAGCACCGAGGAGCCCCGCTACATTACCGCGGACGTGTATATCCTCAAGGTCGACGATCGCTTTGTGGTTGTCCTCAACGAGGATGGCCTTCCCCGCCTTCGGATCAGCTCGTACTACCGCGGGCTGTTGAGCAAGGGGCGGGCAAATTCGAAGGAGACCCGGGAGTACGTCGAGGGCAAGATGCGGTCCGCCCTCTGGCTGATCCGCTCCATTGAGCAGCGCCAGCGCACCCTCTTCAAAGTGACTGACTCGATCGTGAAATTTCAACGGCAGTTCCTGGACAAGGGGATTACCGAGATGCGCCCCCTGACCCTCAAGGAGGTGGCGGAAGATATCAGCATGCACGAGTCGACCGTGAGCCGCGTCACCACCAACAAGTACGTGCATACCCCGCAAGGTCTCTTTGAGCTCAAGTACTTCTTTCACCGGGGGGTCCACGCCGTCGATGGCGAGGCGGTATCTTCGCTCACCGTCAAAGAGCTGGTCCGGCGGCTGCTCACGGCGGAAGACACGGGGAAGCCCCTCTCGGACCAGAAGATTGTCGAGATGTTGCGGCAACAGGGGATCGAGATCGCGCGTCGGACCGTCGCCAAGTATCGGGGACAGCTCAAGATCCCCTCTTCCAGCCGGCGCCGAAGATACTAGTGCCGTTCCAACGTAGTGGGCCTCCTGCTTGTGCCGTTCCAACTTCTCTGGGCTAAAGACCTTTCCCTCCGTTCCCCTTCCCGAGGAGCTTCAGCCATGCAGATCTCTCTCACCGGGCGCAATCTGGAGGTCACCGAGGCCCTGCGGCGATATGCGGAAGAGAAAGTGGGGAGGCTGCAGAGATACCTCGAAAGGATCACGTCGGCCCATATCATCCTCTCCGTGGAGAAGTATCGCCAGGTCGCCGAGGTGACCCTCCGGGTGCGGGATCTGACCATTCGCGGGGAAGAGAGTAGTGAGGATCTCTATGCCTCGATCGACTTGGTCGTGGAGAAGCTGGAACGCCAGGTGCAAAAATACAAGGGGAAGATCCAGGCGCATGCCAGTCGGAGCGGGAGACCGCAAGACAGCATCTCGTCTCGGGAGGAAGAGCCACGGGTCGTGAAGACCAAGCGCTTTGCCATCAAGCCCATGACCCTCGATGAGGCCATCCTACAGATGGACTTATTGGGTCACGATTTTTTCGTCTTCCGCAATGCCCAGACCGACGAGGTCAATGTGCTGTACCGTCGCCACGAGGGCAACTACGGCCTGATCGAGCCCGGGCCCTAGACATCGTTCACAGCTCACGGTTGACGGTTTCTTGCGGCGTTACGTCTCCGCCTCTGTGCACTGTGAACGATCGGCAGTGAATTGATATGGAGTTTATCATCGTCACAGGAATGTCGGGTGCCGGGAAGAGCCAGGCGATCAAGACCCTGGAGGATCTGGGCGTCTTCTGTGTGGACAACCTGCCTGCCACCCTCATTCCGACGGTGGCGGATCTCTGCGCCCATTCGGAACGGCGTGTCAAGCGCGTCGCCTTCGTGGTCGACGTTCGGGAGGGAGAGTTCCTCGGTCCCCTGCAGGACGTCCTGGCCACCCTCAGGCAGCATGGCCACATTATTCGCGTCCTCTTCCTGGAGGCGGATGACCAGGTGTTGCTCCGACGGTTCAGCGAGAGCCGTCGGCCGCACCCCCTCGCCCCGCAGGGCTCCGTGCTCCGGGGGATCAGCCTAGAGCGGGAGCGGATGGCTTCCCTCAAGGCCGAGGCGGACATGGTGGTCGATACGAGCGGCCTCACCATCCATGACCTCCGCAGGCTCGTAGTCGCCGCCTTCCGCGACGATCGGCCCGGCAGCAAGACGGCGATCACCTGTGTCTCCTTTGGATACCGGCATGGCCTTCCGCCTGATGCCGACCTGGTCATCGATCTCCGGTGTCTGCCCAATCCTCACTTTCGGGAGGAGCTGCGGCCCCTGACCGGACGCGACCCCAAGGTGGCCAAGTTCCTCCTGGATGACCACGAGGCCCAATCATACTTGGAGGAGCTTCTGACATTTCTCCGTTTCGCGCTGCCGTACTACCTGCGTGAAGGGAGGGCCTATCTCACGATTGCCTTGGGCTGCACCGGTGGTCGGCACCGGTCGGTGAGCGCCGCCGAGTTTCTGGCCCAGCAGCTTCAGGGGGATGGGCGGGAGGTGGGGGTGCGGCATCGCGACATCGACAAGGAGTAGGTCGATGGGTGAAGTGGCGGGAACCCCAACGTGGTTTCAGTCCAGTCGCTGGCGTCTGCTGGTGGACGAGCCCCGGGATGGTCCCACCAACATGGCGGTCGATGAGGCGCTGGCGCTCGGGTGCGACGGGGGGTGGAGTCCTCCCACCCTTCGCGCATATCGCTGGGCCCTCCCCACGGTCTCGCTGGGTGTCAACCAATCCATTGAGGGAGAGGTGAACCTCACCGCCTGCCGTGAGCGACGAATCCCTGTGGTGCGCCGTCCCACGGGGGGCCGGGCCCTGCTACACCATCGGGAGCTCACCTATAGCCTGGCCATTCCCATCCTGCGCGGAAGCCGGAGCGTCCTCCACGACTATCGATGGATCAGCCACTGCCTCCTCCTCGCCTTGCGGAGAGTGGGGGTGGCGGCGACCTTGAGTCGCGGAGATCACCCCCAGGGAGAAGCCGGGGGACTCTGTTTCCTCTCCTCGGCCCGGTATGAGGTGACCGTCAACGGGCGCAAGCTGATCGGGTCGGCGCAGCGACGGTTTACCAGCGCCCTCCTTCAACACGGATCCCTCTTGATCGAGTTAGAGCATGCCGCATGGAGCGCGCTCTTCCCGCAGGGGCGAGACCTCGAGGCGCGGGCGACTGCTCTCAGGCTTCTGCTCGGGCGCTCCCCCGGCTGGGAGGAATTGGTTGAGGCTCTTCGGGCGGGATTCGAGGCGGGAGCCGCAGTCTCCTTGGAGCCGGGAGGACTGACGGCCAAAGAGGAGAGCGTCGTTCAGGAACTGGTGGTCAAGCGATACGGAACCGCCGAGTGGACCCTTCGCCGATAACATGCAGTCAAAGCGCCCCTTTTCCGGGCGGATGGCCCGTGAGTTGCACCTTGACAGTCGCGGTGGTGTTTGATAGGCTGAAGCCGCGAATTATATGATTTTCTTGGGCTTAGAGCCTTTCCTGGAGAAGTGACGTCAGCATGGAGAAGCGAAAGGGGCTTCAGGCCGCCCTGAGTTACCTCCAGCAGGGAAAGCTGGACCAGGCCGTTGCGGAATACCAGGCGATCTTAAGAACTGACCCGAACAACTGCAACGTGCTCAACGCGCTCGGGGACCTCTCCGTCAGGATCGGGAACAAAGCCGAGGCCATTGGCTTCTTCAAACGTCTCGGGGAGGTCTACCGGCTTGATGGCCTGCAGGTCCGGGCGATTGCCGTCTATAAGAAGGTCCTCAAGCTCGACCCCTCGCATACCGAAGCCTCCCTGGCCTGTGCCGAGATGTATGCCGAGCAGGGGCTGACCGCGGAGGCCAAGCTTCAGTTCCAGACCCTGGCCGATCAGTCCGTCAGGAGCGGGGACACATTCAAGGCCTTGGAGATATACGGGAAGATGATCCTGGTAGAGCCGGGACATCGTCCGAACCTCTCCAAGGTTGCGAACCTCCTCGCGAAATCCGGGCGGCTGGACCAGGCCCTGGCCAAACTCAAGACCCTGGAGGATCGCCTCGTCACGGCGGGGCACGCCGACGACATTCGGCAGATTTACCAAGAGGCGGGAGCGCTCTTGAGGTCGCAACGTCGGGGGGCCGAGGCGACCCTTCTGACTGAGCGGCTTGCCTCCCTCGACCCCTCCGTGGCGGCGGCGAGGCTGGACGAAGCGCTGGCGGCGGCTTTCCCCGGAGGGGAAAATCCCCCGGAGCCGGCAGCCGGAGCGGCGACTCTCGTCGAGGAGGCTCCCTCCCTGCAGATCCTGCCGGGGCCCTTGGAGGTGCGGGAAGAGCTTCAATCCCTCACCGCGGCCGCCGAGCTTGGCGGATGGTTCGATGGAGCGCGAGGAGGGGTGGTCGAGGAAATCGCCGAAGAGGCGGAGGAGCGTGTAGCTCCAGACATGCTGGAGGTGGATGTCGCCGCCGGGGAGGAAGGCCCATCTGAAGAAGCCATCGAGGCAGTCACGATCGAACTCGAGTCCCTCCAGGGCTCCGAGATGATCATCCCCCAGCCAGAGCCGTCGGAAGCGCCGGTGGCCAAGCAGCACTTGGCGGAGATCGAGCGGGGTGCGGGGAGGCCGAAGCGGGAGGAGCGCCCGAGAGCGGCTGGCAAGAAGCGGTCCGTGTTTCGGGTGGTGGAGGCGAAGGCTCCGCAGGGGGAGTATGTCGATTTTGCCGGGGAGCTGAGCGAGGCGCTGAGTGAAGATGAAGAGGCGTCCTTGCCGCCTGATATGGAGCCGGAGGTGAAGCAGCTGCTCCACGATCTCCAGCGGGGGATCCGTGATCAACTCGATGCAGCCGACTATGAGACCCATTACGATCTCGCAATTGCCTTCAAGGACCTGGAGCTTTACGATAGGGCCATCGGAGAATTACGACTGGCGGCCAACGATACCGCGTATCAGGTGCGATGCGCGAGCCTCCTCGGCCTCTGCTATCTGGTCAAGGGTGAGCCAGAAGGGGCGGTCGAGGAGCTGCTCAAGGGCGTTGCAGCGACAGAGGCAGGCACCGAAGAGCGGTGGGGGATCCTCTACGATCTCGCGACGGCCTATGAGGCGCTCGGGAACGGGAAGAAGGCCCTCGAAACCCTGCTGGCCATCCAGAGCGAGATGCCGAAGTTTCGGGACATCCGGGTACGGGTTCGGGACCTACGAAACCGTCTTGACGCCAGCCGGGGGTCCTCTCGCTGAGTTCCGTCCTCTCCGTCGCATGATGCCAGGTGGCCTTCAGTGAATTTGCCGAACACGCTGACCCTCGTTCGAATCTTCCTGGTTCCCTTTCTGGTCATTTTCCTGATTGCGAGCGCTGACACCCGCAATTATCCGGCGGCGGCCATTTTCCTGGCGGCGGTCTTCACCGACTGGCTGGACGGTCGCATTGCCCGAAGCCGGAAACAGGTCACCACCCTCGGGCAGCTCTTGGATCCCGTCGCCGACAAGTTGTTGATCGCGGCGGCGCTCATCTCTCTGGTGGAGATCGGGAGGGTGTCGGCCTGGGTGGCGACGGTTATCATCGGGCGGGATATCGCCATTACCGGGCTCAGGGGCATTGCGGCTTCCCAGGGGCTGATCATCGCCGCGTCCCAGCTCGGGAAGTACAAGATGGCGGCGGAGGTGATTGCTGTGATCTTCCTGATCCTCGATCCTCCCCCTCTGGATCTGGGGGGCTTCGCGGTCGGGGTCGCGGTGGTCTTGAGCGTGGTGTCGGGCATCGACTACTTTGCACGGTTCTGGCGGCAGCTCGGTCTCGGGGTGACGGTCCAGAGCAGGGGGGAGTGACGTGACCCTCGTCGTCCAGAAATATGGCGGGACCTCGGTGGGAGACGTGGGGCGAATCCAGCGTGTCGCCGGGCGGATCGTCGAGGCGAAGAGGGCCGGGCATGACGTGGTCGTCGTGGTCTCCGCCATGGCTGGAGAGACCGATCGGCTCCTCCAGCTCGCCCATGAGATCACCGAGTCCCCGAATGAGCGGGAGCTGGATGTCATCCTGGCCACCGGAGAACAGGTGGCGATCGGGCTCCTCTCCTTGGCCATTCAGGCCTGTGGCGCCAAGGCCCGCTCTTTCACCGGGACCCAGGTGAGGATTCTCACCGACAACGTGCACACGAAGGCCCGGATTCTCAATGTCGACGTCGAGCGGATCCGGCAGGCGCTCCGGGAGGGGCAGATCGCCATTGTGGCGGGCTTTCAAGGGGTCAGTGCCGAGGAGGAAGTTACGACTCTCGGTCGCGGTGGCTCAGACCTCACCGCCGTCGCGCTGGCCGCCGCCCTGAACGCCGAGGTCTGCGAGATCTACACGGACGTGGAGGGCGTCTACACCGCGGATCCCGGTCTGGTCCCTGCGGCTCGGAAGCTCCCCAAGATCTCGTACGAGGAGATGATCGAGATGGCCAGCCTGGGGACCAGGGTGCTCCAGGCGCGGGCCGTCGAATATGCGAAGAACTACAACGTGTCTGTCCACGTGCGATCGAGCTTTTCCGAAAACCGAGGGACCTTGGTGGTGCAGGAGGATCCAGATATGGAAAAGGTGATGGTCTCGGGGATTGCCTATGACCGGAAGGAGGCAAAGATCACCATTACCCGGGTGGTGGATCGCCCCGGGATCGCGGCCAAGCTCTTCGGGAGGGTGGCCGAGGCGGGGATCGTGGTGGACATGATCGTGCAGAACATGAGCCAGGACGGGCACACCGATATCTCCTTCACCGTCCCGAGGACCGATTTTCACAAGGCGATGGAACTCGTCAAGGGGCTGGCGAAAGAGATCGGGGCGGACCAGGTCCTGGGGGACGATCGGATCGCCAAGGTCTCGACCGTGGGGGTCGGTATGCGGACCCACTCCGGGGTCGCTGCCAAGATGTTTGCCGCCCTGGCTGCGGAGAACATTAACATCATGATGATCAGCACATCAGAGATCAAGGTGTCATGCGTGATCGAGGAAAAGTACACGGAACTGGCGGTCCGGGCGCTGCACGGTGTCTTCCGGCTGGAGGCGCAGTCGACGGGGGGCCGATGAGGGTGCCGGTCTTCGCTCCTGCCGATGCCGCGTTCGCCTTGCTCCTCTTATCCGTCCTGGTCCTCGTCGCCGTCCGGGATCTCGTGCCGATGGACCCGGGGTCGGGGCGCGTGAATCCCAACCGGGCCAATGCGGAGCGCCTGGCCAACGTACCGGGGATGGACCCTGCCATGGCAGAGGCGATTGTCCGGTTTCGGGAAGAGCACGGTCACTTTCGGCGGCTCTCGGACCTCGAGCGCATCCCGGAGATCGGCTCGACGCACCTGCGAAAGATCCGTCCCTATCTGACTGTGGAGGAGGAGACATGGCCTATCAGGTGAAGCTCCCGGTCTTTGAGGGGCCGTTAGACCTACTCCTGCATCTCATCCGCGGAAACCAAATCGATATCTACGATATTCCCATCGCGCGGATCACCGATGAATACTTCCAGGTCCTCACCCTGCTCCACGAGCTCGACCTCGAGGTGGCCGGAGAGTTCCTCGTCATGGCGGCCACGTTGGTGTACATCAAGTCCAGGATGTTGCTGCCGGTCGAGCCCTCTGCCGATGGGGAGGCGGGCGAGGAGGATCCTCGGACCCCCCTGGTCGATATGCTTCTGGAGTACGAGCGCTTCCGGGCTGCCGCCGAGACGTTGGCGGACCGGGAGGATGGACAGCGACTCTTCTTCTTCCGCTCCATGCCTCTCGACATCCCGCCCGGCGGAGGAACGCTCGAGGTCAGTCTCTTGGATCTCCTCGCGGCCTTTCGGGACGTCCTGAGGCGTGTCGACGACCAAGGGGCGCTCACGCTGGTGCCCCGACCGGTGACGACGGCAGAACGGATGGTCGCCATCCTCGACCAGGTGACGCTCCAGGGCTCCCTGACCTTTGAGGCTTTGTTTCCTCCGACGGTCGATCGCTCGTTGGTGATAGCGACTTTTCTCGCGCTGCTGGAGCTCTTGCGGCAGGGAGCGGTCCGGGTCCGACAACGGGTCCCGTTCGGCGAGATTATGATCGGTGGGGCGGCGGCATGAGCCAGGACGCCCCAGCGATCCTGGAGGCGGTCCTCTTCGCCTCCCCTGATCCGCTCTCGATCGAGCAGCTGCAGGCGATCCTGGGCGAGGAGAAGGCAAGGATCGTTGAAAGCCTGGACTCCCTGAAGGATGGGTATGAGCAGAGGGGTTCGGGCCTCACGATCCTTCAGGTCGCTGGCGGCTATCGCATGGCGACCCGATCTGAGCTGCACCCCTGGGTCAGCCGACTGGCCCAAACGCGACCGGCCAGGCTGTCCCGGCCGGCGCTCGAGACGTTGGCCATCATCGCCTACCGGCAGCCGATCACCAAAGCCGAGATCGAGGCGATCCGGGGCGTGCTGGTGGATGCCGTCCTGAAAACCCTCATGGAACGGGGGCTCATCCGGATCCTCGGGCGTAAGCGAGAGGTAGGCCGGCCGCTTCTCTACGGCACCACGCGGACGTTCTTGGAATACTTCGGTTTCCAGGATATTACGGATCTCCCCTCGACCGAGGAACTCCAGACCCTCGTCCCTGCCGCCCAGGAGACAGATGGCGCCGTCAAGACCAAGCGAGAAAACCCTTGAAGCCGCCTCGGATTCCTCCCTATAATGGCCGGGCTTCAGATCGAGATGTGGACGGGGAGACGGAAGAGAGCAAAGATGGGAATCGAGGAGTTTCGACGGCAGATTGATGCCATCGACAGCCAGATTCTGGACCTCCTGAATCGCCGGGCCGAGGTCGTCGTGCGCGTGGGAGAGGAGAAGGCCAAGGGAAACATCGCCTACCATTCCCCGCAACGGGAGGGAGAGATCATCGATCGGCTCACGCGGGAGAGCCGGGGACCCTTCCCGGACAGGGGGATCAAGGCGGTCTACCGGGAAATCCTCTCGGCCTGTCTCTCGCTCGAGCAGCCGTTGAAGGTGGGCTATCTCGGGCCCCAGGCCACTTTCACCCACATGGCATGCATGAAGCGATTCGGCCTGCTGGCGGAATACGTCCCGCTCCGGGGTATCGGAGAGGTCTTTACCGAGGTGGAGAAGGGGAAGGCGGACTACGGGGTCGTACCGGTCGAGAACTCGACCGAAGGCGTGGTGAGTCACACCCTCGACATGTTCGTCGATTCGGACCTGAAGGTCTGCGGTGAGATCCTTATGGAGGTTGCTCATCACCTCCTGTCGAAGCTCGGAGAGAAGGGGCGGATCATGACGATCTACTCCCATCCTCACGCCATCGCCCAATCCCGGAAGTGGCTCGAGGCGAACATGGTGGGGGTCGCGCTTCGCGAGGTGCACTCCACGGCGGCGGCCGCCGAGCTTGCCGCCCAGGATGAGACGGCCGCGGCCATCGCGTCCGAGCTGGCGAGCCGGCTCTATGATCTCAAGGTCGTGGCGTCCCGGATTGAAGACAGCCCGTATAATTTCACGCGATTCTTGATCATCGGGCAGTCGCCGTGCGCCGTCACCGGCCAGGACAAGACCTCGATCCTCTTCACGATTCGGGACCGGGTGGGGGCGCTGTACCGGATGCTGGAGCCCTTCGCCAAGAACCAGATCAACCTGACCAAGATCGAATCGCGACCCTCCCGCTACCGGGTCTGGGAGTACATCTTCTATGTGGATTTCGAGGGGCATGCCGAGGATGCACCGGTGAAGGCGGCCCTGGAGGGGCTCCAGGACGAATGCATCTTTCTGAAGGTCTTAGGCTCTTACCCCAAGGAACCGCTCCGGGCCAGGAGCTAGGGTGAGGGGTGAATGGTGGCCACTAGCCACCAAGCACCTCATGAACGGCGACGATGACGCGTGAAGGGCAGACGACGAGCCGTCAGATGAAAACGCTGAAAGAGTTGGCGCAGCCTCACATCCTGGGACTGGTCCCGTACAGCCCGGGAAGGCCGATGGAGGAGGTAGAGCGGGAGCTCGGGCTCGATGACGTGCTCAAGCTCGCCTCCAACGAGAATCCCCTGGGCCCCTCGCCGCTGGCGCTGCAGGCCATTCGAGAGGCGCTTCAAGGGCTGCACCGGTACCCCGATGGCGGCTGTTATGCCTTACGCCAGGGGCTCAGTCGGCGCCTCGGGGTGACACCCGAGGAGCTCTGTTTCGGCAACGGGAGCAACGAGCTGTTGGAGCTCGTCACCCGAGCCTTCCTGGGACCGGGGGATGAGGCGGTGATGGGCCATCCGGCCTTTGTCGTCTATCGGAGTGTCTGCCAGGCCGTGGGGGCCCAAATCCGAGAGGTCTCTCTGAAGGATTTCACGCACGATCTTCGCGGGATGCTCAAGGCGGTGACTGCCCGAACCAAGCTGGTCTTTCTCGGCAACCCCAATAATCCGACCGGGACGTGCGTCTCGCCCACCGACCTGGACGATTTTGTGCGGGCGCTTCCACCCGATGTCATCCTGGTGGTGGATGAGGCGTATCGGGAGTATATCCCCCGGTATCTTCAGCCGGATTTCCTTCGATATGTCCGGGAGGGACGCTATCTTTTGGCCCTCAGGACCTTTTCGAAGGCGTACGGTCTCGCGGGACTGCGGATCGGGTACGGCATCGGCCCCACGGAAATGGTGGAGCTTCTGAACCGGGTGCGGCAGCCCTTCAACGTCAACACGTTGGCCCAGAAAGCGGCGTTGGCTGCCCTGGACGATGCAGCCCACCTCGAGGAGACGCTTCGAATCACCGAGGCCGGACGTAAAACCATGCGGTCCCGCCTCGACGCGTTGGGACTTGTCACCATCCCGAGCGTCACCAACTTCATCCTGGTCAATGTCGGGGTGGAAGGCAAGGCGGTTGCGGACGCCCTCCTGCGCAACGGGGTCATCGTTCGATCCATGGAGGGGTATGGTCTGCCCACGTATATCCGCGTGACGGTGGGAACACCCCAGGAAAATAGCCGGGCTCTCCAGGCCCTGGCCGAAGTGCTCGGCACGGTGGCGGCGGCGGCGAGGTCCGCGGGTCCCACTGAAGGGAGGAGCAAGAGATGATCATCGTCTTGCGCTCTACCGCCACCCAGGCGGACATCGACCAGGTGGTGGAGCGAATTACCCAGCATGGCCTCAAGCCCCACGTCTCCAGAGGGGTGGAGCGGACCATCATCGGGGCCATCGGGGATGAGCGGGTCCTTCGGAATGTGCCTTTTGAGGCCCTGCCCGCCGTTGAAAAGGTCCTCCCCATTTTGACGCCCTTCAAACTCGCCAGTCGAGACTTCAAGGCCGAGCCAAGCGTCGTGGAGGTCAATGGTGTAGCGATAGGCGGGGAGCGGCTCGCGGTCATTGCCGGCCCATGCTCGGTCGAAGGGCGCGAGATGCTGCTTGATACGGCGACCAAGATCAAGAAGGCGGGTGCCACCCTGCTCCGAGGGGGGGCCTTTAAGCCGAGGACCTCGCCGTATTCGTTTCAAGGCCTTGGTGAGGAGGGGTTGAGATACCTGGCCGAGGTGCGGGAGGTGACCGGGCTGCCGGTCGTCAGCGAGTTGATGGACCCTCGGGATGCAGAGCTTGTGATGAAGTATGCCGACATGGTCCAGATCGGTGCCAGGAACATGCAGAACTTCCGTCTCCTCAAGGAGGTGGGCATCCACCGCAAGCCGGTCCTCCTCAAGCGGGGGATGAGCTCGACGATCAAGGAGCTTCTGATGTCGGCCGAGTACATCATGTCCGAGGGAAACTACAATATTGTCCTCTGCGAGCGGGGCATCCGGACCTTCGAAGAGTACACCCGGAATACGCTGGACCTTTCGGCGGTCCCGTCGCTGAAGCAGCTCTCGCACCTGCCGGTCATCGTCGATCCGAGTCACGCCGCCGGAAAATGGGATCTCGTGGCCCCGCTGACGCTGGCGGCCGTTGCCGTGGGGGCGGACGGGGTCATGGTCGAGGTCCATCCCCAACCCGAGGTGGCCTTATCCGACGGACCCCAGGCCCTGATCCCTGGCCGGTTCGCCGCACTGATGGAGCAGATGCGGGCCCTGGCGCCCATCGTTGGACGCACCCTGTGAGGGTGGCTAGTAACTCGTGGCTGGTGGCTGGATGAACCGTGAACTGTTGTTTCAGCGCATCGCGGTGATCGGCGTAGGGCTCATCGGCGGCAGCCTGGCTCGAGCCTGCCGGGGGCGGCTCGCCAGCCGCGTTATCGGCCTGGACAGAGATCGGATCCATCTGAATCACGCGATGGCCCTGGGCCTGGTGGACGAGGTTGGCGATCTGCCGACCGGGGTGGCGGGGGCCGACCTCGTGGTGGTGGCCGTCCCCGTCGGGGCCATCGTGGAAGTGGTCCGAGCCACTGCGCCCCACCTCGCCCCCGGGTGTATCGTGACCGACGTGGGAAGTGTGAAGGGAGATCTCGTCGACGAGGTGGAGAGAGAGATCCCTCCTGGCCGAGCCTACGTCCCTGCCCACCCTATCGCCGGGACCGAACGCTCTGGGCCCGAGGCCGCCGCGGCCGGACTCTTTCACGAGAGTCTCTGCGTGCTCACACCGTCGTCCCGCACCCCCGAGGAGGCCCTCAAGAAGGTCATGCGCCTGTGGGAGGGGGTGGGATCCCACGTGGTCCTGATGGATCCCTTCCGGCACGACCAGATCTTCGCCCTCGTCAGCCATCTGCCGCATGTCGTCGCCTACGCGCTCATTGGAACCGTGCTGAACCGTGGGGACGGGGAGGAAGAACTGTTGCGGTTCAGCGGCGGTGGGCTTCGGGACTTCACCCGGATTGCGGCGTCGCACCCGATCATGTGGCGTGACATCCTGATCCGGAATCGAAGTGAGGTCCTCGAGTCCATTAATCGATTCCGGCAGGTGCTGGAGCGGATTGCGGAGATGATTCGGACGCAGGATACGGTGCGTTTGGTGCAGGAGTTTCAGCGGGCCAAGGAGGCGGGCGAGCAACTTCGGTGAATGCGGTCTTCGCTCCACAGCGTGAAGTGGCGGTCCTCATCGGCCTCAGGCGGCCTCACCAGTCTCGGTGGGACGCCGAGGATTCCCTGGAGGAGCTGGCTCAACTGGCGATCTCGGCAGGGGCTACGCCGGCCTTTCGCGTCCTCCAGGAGCGGTCCCTGCCCAATCCCCGCACCCTGATCGGTCCGGGCAAGGCCGAAGAGGTCAGGGCGATCTGCGAAGAGGGGGTGGACCTCGTCATCTTTGACGATGACCTGACCGGGTCCCAGCAGCGAAATCTCGAAGGAGTCCTCGGGCGAAAGGTGGTTGACCGGACCGGGCTCATTCTGGATATTTTCGCCCAGCGCGCCCGATCTCGTGAAGGGAAGCTCCAGGTCGAGCTGGCCCAGCTCAAGTATCTGCTCCCGCGCCTCACCGGCCATGGTGTCGAGCTGTCCCAGCTGGGAGGTGGCATTGGGACCCGGGGCCCGGGCGAGACCCAACTGGAAGTGGATCGACGGCGGATTCGGCGCCGGATCGTCAAAATCGAAGAGGGGCTGGAGAAGGTTCGACGCCACCGGGCGCTCTTGCGTCGGGGTCGGCAGAAACAGGCCCTCCTGACCGCAGCGTTCGTGGGGTACACCAATGCGGGGAAGTCGTCCCTGCTCAATGCGTTGACCCACGCGGCGCTCCCGGTGGCCGATAAGTTCTTTGCCACGCTGGACCCGACCGTACGGAAGGTGATTGTGCCCGGCGGCCGCGTGATCCTCCTGTCCGATACCGTGGGATTCATCCGAAAGCTTCCTCATCAGCTGGTGGCGGCGTTCAAGGCGACGTTGGAAGAAGTCCGGGCATCGGATTTCCTCCTCCACGTGATCGATATCTCCCATCCAGACTGGCAGAATCAGTCTCAGGCGGTGATGGCGGTCCTGGGGGAACTGGGGGCAGCCGCGAAGCCGCTGATCAACGTGTACAACAAGGTGGACAAACTTCCGCATCCAGAGGCGGTTGCCTTTCTCGCCCGTAGGCCACGGTCCGTCGTGGTCTCGGCGCGGACCGGTGCGGGGCTCGATGACCTCAAGTACGCCATGGCCGAGACCCTGAAGACCGTCGAAGACGCCACGGCCGTCGCGAGAGACGAGAGGCGTAGACCGTGATCATCAATCTCCCCAACGGGCTCACCATTCTTCGCCTGGTGTTGACGCCGGTGATCGTGCTGCTCCTCCTGCGAGAAGATTTCTCCTGGGCGTTCCTCGTCTTCCTCGTCGCCGGGATCACCGACGGGCTCGACGGATTCTTGGCCCGCTCCCTGCGGGGGGGGACCGAGTTCGGGAGGATGCTCGATCCCGTCGCCGATAAGATTTTGTTGGGCGCATCGCTCTTTACGTTGGGCGTTGTAGAACGCCTCCCCTTTTGGCTTCCGGTGATCGCCATAGGGAGGGACCTGCTCTTGATGGTGGGCTCCTGTATTCTCTACGCGGCCAGCGGCCGCTTGGGGTACCCGCCCTCAGCGATCGGAAAGCTCACCACGGGACTGCAGATCCTCACGGTCCTGGCCGCCATGACGGTTAGCGAGGGGGGTGCGCCCCTCGATGCGCTCGTCTGGGCAGCGGTGATCCTCACGGTCCTGTCGGGGCTTGACTACATCTACCGCGGGATCGTCGACCTGATCTCCCGGCTGCAAAACACCTCACCCGCGTAGTCGAGGCGCGCCCTCTCCCCGGATCCCTTCAACTCTCATCCCGTGATTCCTCCGAATCCGTGACGCTTCTTTCTGCTGCGTTGCGTCCGCTGTGGCGATGCAGTATCCTAGTGCCGTTCCAACTCACCGCCCCGAACCGAGGGGCAGGCCCGTTCCACCGAAGGAACGGGCCACGGCAGGCGCGCATGGCACCGCTGACCACCATAGCGATCGTGGGTCGCCCCAACGTGGGAAAGTCCACCCTCTTTAACCGGATGGTGGGGGGGCGGCGTGCGATCGTCGAGGCGACTCCCGGGGTTACTCGGGACCGCAACTACGGAACCGTCGAGTGGCGGGGGCGATCCTTTCTCCTCGTCGATACCGGCGGCTTCGAACCCAAGGCCCCTTCCCGCATCGCCCAGCAGGTCGCTGAACAGGCCCAACTGGCCATGGAGGAGGCGGACCTCATCCTCTTTCTGGTAGACGCCAGGGAGGGGCTGACTCCTGTGGATGAAGAGATTGCCCTTCTGCTCAGAAAGAAGGCGGAGAAACCGGTCATGCTTGTGGCCAACAAGGTGGATACCGCGGTGAGGGCCTCCGAGACCGCTGAGTTTTATCGGCTCGGGTTTTCCGAGGTCCTCCCGGTCTCCGCCGAGCACGGGACGGGCGTGGGAGAGCTCCTGGATGGCGTGCTTGCCCTTGTGTCGCCGGTGGAGGAGACGCCTGCGGCCGTTGAGGGCGTAACCATCGCCGTGATCGGACGGCCCAACGTGGGGAAGTCTTCCCTGGTCAACCGGATATTGGGAGAGCCCCGAGTCATCGTCAGCCCTGATCCCGGAACGACGCGAGACGCCGTTGATACTCCCTTTACGTACCAAGGACAGCGATATGTGTTGGTGGACACGGCGGGGATTCGCTCCAAGAGCCGGATGAGCCATCGGGTCGAGTATTACAGCATCCTCCGGGCCGTCAAGGCCGTGGAGTGCTCTGATGTGGCCCTTATCCTGCTCGATGCGGTAACCGGGGTGGTGCGTCAGGACGCGCGGATCGCCGGGATCGCCACGCAGGCGGGGTGTGCTTCGATCCTCGTGGTGAACAAATGGGACCTGGTGGAAAAACGGGCAAGGGCGGCTGACGAGCATCTCCGCCGAATTCGTGAAGAGCTAGGGCATCTGGACTACGCTCCAGTCGTCTGTGTCTCGGCGCTGACGGGGCAGCGGGTCTTCAAGATCTTTCCCGTGGTGGAACGCGTGCTGAAAGAGCGGGACCGGCGCATTCCACCCGACGAACTTGATCGCTTCATCGGGGAGGCCGTGGCCGCCCATCCTCCCTCCTCAGCGCAGGGGCGGCCGATCACGATCTGGTCTGCCACCCAGCTCGCCTCCCGGCCACCGACCTTTGGCCTCTTCGTCAACGATCCCAAAGGCATTCCCCCGTCGTATGTGCGGTACCTCGTGAATCGGCTTCGGAAGGCGTACGGGTTTGAGGGCAACCCGATCCGCCTCACCTTGCGAAGAGGGCGCCCCTTCCGGCGGAAGAGCCCCCATGCACCGGGAGATTGACTGCCTCATCGTCGGATCGGGAATGGGTAGCGTGACCTGTGGGACGGCACTGGCCCAGCGTGGCTGGCGGGTCGTCCTGCTCACCCCCGGGGCGCTCGAGGACTCCTTCTACCGGATCCAGGATCGGTTCGAGCATGATCGATCCCCGGATCTGCTCTGGGGTTTGGAAGAGGGGGGATTCCTCCATCCGTTGCTGGCCACAGAGGAGCAACCCCCGGTGGTCCGGCTTCAACCGGGGGTCCAGGTGGTTCTGCCGTGCCACCGCGTGGGACTGTACGGCCCGGGTCCCGACTGGGAGCGGGAGCTTCGACGGGAATTTTCAAGCTCCTGGTCTGACATTCTCATCTGCTCAGAGGCCCTCTGTCAGCTGTCCGAGGTGATCTGGGCGCGGATGGAGACGCCGCTCTGGACCATGGCGCGCTGGAGTAGCAGCCGCCTCGACGGCAAACGTCACCTTCGGACCTTTCTTCGGGAGCGCGGGATCACCCCCCCTTTCTGTGATATGGCCGAGGCGGTGGCCGCGGCCTGCTTCGGTGTGGACCCGTCACAGGCCACCGTAGCCATGGCCGCTATGGCCTTTGGTCACGCCCGGAAAGGTTTCTTCGCCCCTCGGGAAGGAACCAAGGCGTTCATCGAGCGCCCCATCCGTCGCTTCCAAGCGCTAGGGGGAGAGATCCGGGATGGGGTGGTGCGAGAAATCACGGTCAGATGGAATACAATCCGTGAGGTCGCGACGGCGGATGGGGAAGTGGTGTCTTCTCGATATGTGGTATGGGAACCGGATGCGGGTCCACAGGATCGGGTCCTGCATCTTGTCGTGGACGAGATGTTGATCCCGGGGGAGATGGGGAGGAATGTCCTTGTAGTCGAGGCCGAGGGGTCGGGTGAGGCTCCGCCGGGTCTCCTGCAGCTTGCCTTGGGAGTCGTTGGGGATGCCGATGGACGGTCGTCCCGAAAACGGGCGGTGGCGATCCGCGTTCTCCGGGCCCCGCGTCGAGATCCGGTGAGCCTCCTCGATGAGGCCTTCCCGGGCTGGGCAGGGGCCGAGACCTGCCCGGTTCCACCCAGGCAAGCGGCGCCGGACTTCCCCCTCGCTTCACGGTGGCTCCGACCGCGAAACCTGTTCTTGACCTCGCAAGCGAGTCCCCTCGGCTGCGGTCTCCCGGCGGCGGCCTGGAGCGGCCATCGCATCGCCACCCGCCTGCTCCGCCGCACTTGACCTCCCCGCTCCTCGCCTCATCACCCGTTCCTCCGGCGGCCCAGGCGGCCCCTGCTCACGTCACGGTTCAACCCAGTTGGAGGCGGCGCGCTGGGAGTCACGCCGCGGCATGATCACCTGTTCCGATAGCCTCCGAGCACGCTCCTTCATCGACGCCTAACGGCAGCATCAGCCGCGCGAGCCGCGTCGAGACTGTGAACTGCCAGAGCCGCGTGCGGCGAAGCGTCGGCTCCTACAGTGTTAGCCGCAGGCTCACGTGCCGGGCATATTGTAGCCGAACACTCGCTCAAATGGACCAATGAACCGATGATTGTCTGACCAATCCGTGATGGCGAATACGATTTGAGCAAAGACACCCTTGGGACGAGTCGTCAGCGCATCATGGAAAAGCTCGGCCATCTCAGTCGCATCATTCCCAAACGCGCCACAACCCCACGCACCCAGAATCAGCGTGTCGTGTTTGTGCAACGCCGCTATCGACAGAACCTTGCGAATCCGGCTTTCCATAGCAGGTCGGATTTCGGGTTGCCGCTCAGGGCTACGCTCCAGTAAGGCTTTCGCGTTTACGGCCGGTGAGGTCAGAAAGGAACACGGATATGGACTATTAAGCAACGTCCCCTCGTCCGTGCGAATGACGGGCACATCCGGAGAATAGATGACGTAGTCGGTGTACACGGGGTCGTGTCGGGCGCGATGGAAAGCGTACATGGGACTGTTGACAAGGCACGCATACAAACCCGAGGAGCGCGCCAAGGACTCTTCTTGTGCCCGCGCCCCGTTGAGGAAGCCACCGCCCGGGTGAGTGGCCGACGCGAAATTCAGTGCGGCTACGGGAAACCCCTCAGTGACTAAACGTTGAGCGGCTTCAAGTGTCGTCTCGTTTCTGACTTGAATATCAGTATGTGATACTCTCGGCTGGGCTGTCGGAATTAGTGCTTCGGGCGGATAGGAGATGGTCGCGCTGACCGCTTTGCTGAGAGCTTCACGAATGTCCACCGTGGAGCCGGGAACAGTCTGATAGCGGCCCTGGTGGAGAATGCGAACGGTATCGAGGCCTAATTGAGCCGCACGCTCACGATCGATTTGCATGAGGGGGTCAGAAATAGCAGAAATAGGGGTCCGACTGGGATTTCTGCTTTCGGTTCCACCTTTGTTTTTGGCCGACCCGCCTTCGCAGGCCGCACCCGCCGCGACAGCGCAGCCTCGATCTCATGAAGCGCTCGCTCCCTAGGACTCGACACTGGTTCAGACTAGTCCGTATCTCCTGCAGCCGCGCCGGATCCAACTGATCACGGACGAGCCCCCGATAGACCTCTGCCAGATATGCTGCATGGTCGGTAATCAAATGCTCGCTCTAGCGTGCTGACCGGACTCGCCCGGCTAGAGCGCTCGGATCGACCTTACCATCAAGCGGGGGGTGAATATCGAGCTGGAACGTGATGTCGTTGAGCTGCACCTGATAGATCGTGACGTGCTGCAACTCCGAGCGCGAGCAAATCTCGAAGATTTGCTGGCTGTGCTCGTGTGGCATGGTTGCACCAAGGATAACGCCCGTTATCGCACTGACGGGCAGAGAAAAGAGATGTAGGGGGTAGATGGGCGCATCAATTACCTTCGTGGCTTGGGCCAAGGGTTTGATAAAGCGCCACTCATTTTCGTAACTCCAGTCAGTACTCTTTCTGTAGAAAATGGCTGGGGATTCGATGGTGCTGTACGACAGGACCGGACGTTGGTTGCTGTACTCAACCTTCCTGAGCCCGGTTTCGGGGTTGTCGGTTGCGGTCGTTTGGAAGAATTCGTGCGTTTCGTCAAATTGGATTACTAGCCCTTTATGGGAGTTAGCATAATGGGCCCACATCAGTAGGTTGTTCGGCAAGTCCGTCAGGCAGAAGATTCCATACTTCTCGTCAAACACAGAGCGCGCGATGAGATTGTTGTCCAAAGCGCAAGCGCCCTGCCCTGCCACAGTCGCTCGGATCGCGCGCTGAATTCCAGGCATTAGGGCAGTGAACATCGCGTTCAGTGCTTCAGGGGTAAGCAGCTTCATCTTCGGCGCTTCTACACCTTCTTGGTGAGGTGCGTCTGGAAGTGCGGCAAGATCAGCTTTGGACATCAGGTCAAAGCTAGGATGCATTTCGAAAGGATCATTGAAGCAGCCAGGCTGAGTGAAGCGAATCAGTCGGTTTTCGAGAATATCCTTTCGGTCGAAAGTGACGTACTTGTAGAGCATCGATCGCCGCTCCTGCGTCCGCCGTGTCTGAGGCCTAAGTTGAATTACCCAACACTCCAGTTTGTAGTGTATCACAGCGGAACCACCGCGGCCATCCTGAGTTGCCCCGTCGTGGGCCCGGTAGCCCGTCGGTCGGGGTGCGGACCGGGAGCGGGCGTCCTAATGGCCGAGACCACGTTCCGGTTAACGGCCCCTGCCGGGTCAAGCGCGTCTCTGAGCGTTTTGGCGCGACGCGGCGGCGACCTTGACAGCCCCTCGCGTGCCATGGTAGTTTTAGCCTCGCTCTCTTTAAGGAAACCTGCCGAGAACAGTACCAAGAGAACATGGGCACTCGAATGCGGGTGCCCTTCGTCCGAATCTCAGCGGCCCGGACGGACCACGGAGGAGCAAATGGCGAGGGCGGGACGGCCTCAATCCTCCCCCACGGGGCATCGGATCGAGTTCAAGAATGGCCGGCTTCACGTCCCCGATGACCCCACCATCCCCTTCATCGAGGGGGACGGCACCGGCCCCGACATCTGGCGCGCGAGCGTGCGGGTCATCGACGCCGCCGTTGAGAAAGCCTTCGGCGGCCGTAAACGGATCGTGTGGAAGGAAATTTTGGCCGGCGAGAAGGCGTTCAAGCAGACCGGGGAGTGGCTCCCGAAGGTAACGGTAGAGGCCATTCGGGAGCACGTGGTCGCCATCAAGGGGCCGCTGACCACGCCGGTGGGGGGCGGCATCCGCAGCCTCAACGTCGCGCTCCGGCAGATCCTGG